>Ga0307277_10000035_pt1 | contig 38997 bp, 41 predicted proteins | sample ER_DNA_116_FD_194473 | JGI IMG/M metagenome (GOLD analysis project Ga0307277, IMG submission 194473) | Bulk soil microbial communities from the East River watershed near Crested Butte, Colorado, United States - ER_DNA_116 | ecosystem: Environmental > Terrestrial > Soil > Floodplain | place...
GGCTCGGACATCCACATCCTCACCAAGCACCTCTCGTCCTTCAGCCTCCTCGAGGACGTGCGGGTGCCTTCGAAGCCCGGCAAGTTCACGGGCGCCAAGCAGAACCGCCACCTGGTCTTGAAATGGACAGCGGCCAAGGACAACAGCGGTGTGATCGGCGCCTACCTCGTCTACGCCAACGGCTCGCTCGTGAAGACGGTGGGCGGCTCCGCGCGCTCGGCCGACCTGGGGCGCTTCAAGAGCCACGATGGACGCGCATTCCAGGTCGCGGCGCGTGACGGCGCCGGCAACGTCGGTCCCAAGACGCGTGCCCTTGTGATCGTGCCTCGCGTCGCCAGGCTCACCCTGGCGGCCGCTCGGGCCAGGCTCACTGCGCGGGGCCTCCACACGGGGGCCGTGCACTACGTCTATTCCACGACCGTGGCCGCGGGCCTCGTCGTCAGCGCGCGCTCCGGCGTCGTCTTCAAGGGCTCCTCCGTCGGCTTCACGGTCTCCCGTGGCCCGGCCGCGAGAAGTGGATCGATCCCGCCCCCTCCCACGGGAGGCGGAACGAGTGGATACAACGGCTCCGGTTTCCCGCCGAGTGGCACGACCTCCGGCGGGACGACTCCAGGGGGAACGACGAGCGGGGGCACGACCGGCGGCGCCCCGACCACCCCGTCCACCTCAGGAGTGCCCGGAGGCCAGGATCCGCTTTCGCCCGCCGCAGGGTCCGAAGGCTTGGAGAACGCCGGCGAAGTGGAGCCCCAGAGCTACACGCCCGCGGACGACGGCACCTCGGCTCTCCGCCGCTTGCTCGGCCTCGCTCTCCTCGGCGGCGCCTTCGCTGCCGCGGGCGCCGTAGCCCTCCGCGCGCGCAGGCCTCGTGTGCCGCGTGCAGACGAGCTGTCACCTGCGGTCGAGCCGCTGCTCTTCTGGGACCAGCGACTGCTCAAGATCGTGACCTCCTCGCTCCGCCGCGTGACCGGCGGCCGCTTCTAGACGAACGACGCCGCTCCGGCTAGGAAGAGCTCCCAGGCTTCCAGAGCGCTTCGTCGCCTTGGGAGGCGGCCCGGGCGAGGATGAAGAGGAGATCCGACAGGCGGTTGAGGTACGCGAGCGCGGCGGGATTGATCTCCTCGGACTCGGAAAGCGCGACCGCTCTCCGCTCGGCCCGTCTACAGACGGTGCGCGCGAGGTGAAGGCGCACGGCGGCTTCCCCGCCGCCGGGAAGGACGAAGCTCTTCAGCGGCTCGAGAGGCTCGTTGGCACGGTCGCAGAGCTCTTCGAGCCGTTCGACCTGCTCCGGCGTCACTCGAAGGCGCTCACGCTCTCCTCCTTCCGGCACGCAGAGGTCGGCGCCCAGGTCGAAGAGATCGTTCTGCGCCTGCCGCAACCAGGGCCGAAGCTCCTCCGGGAGGTCGGGCGCGGCGAGGGCGAAGCCCACGACTCCGTTCAGCTCGTCGACCGTTCCATAGGCCTCGATGCGCAGGTCGGTCTTCGGCACGCGCTTGCCGTCGCCGAGGCTCGTCTGGCCCGCGTCGCCCGCACGCGTGTAGATGCGCGTCAGCCGTACAGGCTCGTCCCGCCGTCTGCCCACTCGGCGGCGAGTATAGAGAGGGGCTCGCTAAGGAAACTCGACGCGCTCGTTGTACGAGGTGTAGGCGAAGTCGAGGTGCATCTCGACCGTCTGACCGTCCAGCTCGATGCTCATGTCGATCAGCCCGCGCTCCGGCAGATGAGTCGCTTCCGAGAGGTAGACGACGACACGGGTGTCGTCGAGAGCGTCTGAGAAGTCGAGCCCGCTGCCCGAGGCGACGTCGCCGAGGAGCCCTTTGGCGAGCCCGGCCGTGTCGATCACTCCGGTGATCTTGACCATCGACTGGCCGTCGATGATCCGGCCGTGCTCGACCTTGACATCCTTCACGTACTGCGAGAGGTCCGCGACCTGGAGCGGGTTCTGATCGTCCTCCGGAGCAGACGCATCATTCGCGACCGGCGAGCCGTCCACCGTCATGGAAATGCGTCCTGACTCCTTCGTGACCGCGAGTTCCCTGAAGGGAAGGTTGTCCGCCGTCGCGACCAGGAAGTAGTCCCCCGCGTGCTTGCCGTTGACGTAGCCGCCTCCACGCATCGTCATCCTGAATTCCTGCGAGTCCGCCGTCATCGTCAGTCGGGCCGTGAAGGTCGTCGATTTGACCTGCGCGAAGGCCGTGTCGGAGTGCGTGAGGAGCGCCTGAGCCTCCGTGGCGTCCGCGCCGGAGCAGCCCGAGGCCGTCGCCGCGACGAGTGTGAGGCAGAGGAGCGCAACTGCGCGCCGCATGGACCTATAGATCGGCTCCGCGCGGCCCCACTGGGATCACGCGAAAAGGTGACGGAGCGACTAGCTACGAATAGGAGTAGAAGCCCTGGCCGGACTTGCGGCCGAGCCGACCGGCCGCGACGTGCTCGCGCAAGAGCGGACAGGGCTCGTAGCGCTCGTCGCCCAGGCCGTCCCGCAGGACCTCGAGGATCGCCACACAGGTGTCGAGGCCGATCAGGTCAGCCAGGGCGAGCGGTCCCATCGGATGGTTGAAACCGAGCTTGGCGATCGTGTCGATCGCCTCGGGCGCCGCGACGCCGTCGTGCAGCGCCCAGACTGCCTCGTTGATGTAGGGCAAGAGGATCCGGTTGGAGACGAAGCCGGGGAAGTCGTTCGCTTCGGCGGGCGTCTTGCCGAGCTCCTGCGCCAGCTCGACGACGGCAGCGCGAGTCTCCGGTGAGGTCTGCGGCGTGCTCACGACCTCGACGAGCTCCATCACGGGCACCGGGTTGAAGAAGTGCATGCCGATCACCTGCTCGGGACGACTCGTCACCTCGGCCAGCGACGCGATCGGGATCGAGGAGGTGTTCGAGGCCAGGATCGCGTTCGGCGGCAGAATCGCGTCGGCCGAGCGGAAGATCTCCTGCTTCACGTCCGCATCCTCGACGACGGCTTCGACCATGAGGTCCGCCGGCACGAGCTCGTCCACCGGCTCGACCAGGCCGAGGGCCGCTTCGGGGTCGAGCTCGGCCCCCTTGGAGGCAAGCCGCTCGAGGCTCTTCCTCATCGTCCCGAGCCCGCGCTCGACCGCTCCGGGCGCCGCATCGTGGAGAGAGACGCGCCTCCCGGAGGAGGCCAGCACTTGGGCGATGCCGCCGCCCATCTGCCCTGCGCCGACGACGAGAACGTGCTCGAACCTCACGGCGGGGCAGCGTAGCCGGAACGCCCGGGGGCCTCGCGGTGTAATTCCGTCGAGATGATCAGAGCATTCGTCGCCGCGCTCGCGCTCGCCGTGGGAGCGGGCGGCAACGGCGCTCCGCCGACGGCCACGCCCGCGTCCGAAAAGCCACCGGCCACAGTGCTCGGAATCACCTGGCACGCGCGCGGCTTCGTGAGGCCGAAGCTGACCCACCTGCGCTCGCTCTCCCTCCGGCCCGCCGGCCGTGGAGTCCCGCTCAGGGTGGGCGGCGGCTCCGCGACAACGCTCTCACCCGGAGGCCGGATGCTTGCGCTCGGAGACGAGAATCCGGGCGTCGAAATCGTCGACCTCGAGCGGATGAAGAAGGTTGGAGCCGTGAACCTTCCGGGCCCGGGGTGGGTGACCTTTCTCTCCTGGCAGCAAGGCACGCTCTTCGCCGTCGTCGCCAGAGATCGGAGCACCGCCGTGGCCGTGATCGATCCGGTCGGCCGTCAGGTCCTGCAGCACCATCGCCTGCCGCGACGGATCATCGACGTCCAGGAGAGCCGAGGAGCCGTCGTCGTGCTCACGGCGCCGCGGAAAGGGATCGGCCCGCTCGAGCTCACCGTCGTCGGGGGCAAGGGCATGCAGTCGGTGCGCGTGCCGGAGATCTTCGGAGGGTCGCGGGTGGAAAACGGGGAGGACGGCTACCGCGCGCGGGAGGTGACCCCCGGGCTGGCTGTCGAGCCGGGCGAGCGGGCGTTCATCGTTCCGGCGGGCAAGACGCTGGCGGAGGTCAGTCTCCACAACCTGGCGGTCGAGTACCACACGCTCGCCGAGCCGGTCTCGCTCCTCGGGCGCTTTCACAACTGGCTCGAGCCGAGCGCAGAAGCGAAGGTGCTCGACGGTCCGCAGCGCAAGGCCGACTGGCTCGCCAGCGGGCTCGTCGCGGTGACCGGGGCCGACTACACGACCGTGACGAGCGCGAGCGGGCTCGACGTCCAGGTCGACGCGGCCGGGCTCTCGTTGCTCGACCCCGACGACTGGTCGATCCGGAAGATCGACGACGAGACGAGCGACTTCGTCTCCTTCCGAACCTCGCTGCTCGCGTTTGGGGACACCTCGTGGGGCCATCCGGCGCCCGGCCTCGGCGTCGTCGGCTACGACCTGACCGGCCGAGAGCTCTTCCGCCGCTTCGAGGGGACGGGCGTGAGCTGGGTCGAGCCCGTCGAAGGTCTCGCGTACGTCTCCCTGGACGAGAAGCGCCGCGCGGTCCTGGACGCCGCCACCGGCCGTGTCCTCCGCGTCGTCAGGAGCCGGCCGCTCTCACTCGTCCTGAGCTAGAGCTAGGCGCGGCGCGAGCCCTTGCGCAGGAGCTCGTCCAGCTGCACGCCGAGCAGGAAGATGGCCGAGGATGTGAAGACGTACGCGGTCAGCACGAGGAAGACCGTCAGCGTCCCAACGGCCGTCTCGAAATTCGCCACTGAACTGACCCACCATCTGAAGCCGATCGTGGCGAGAATCCACGTGCCGACGACGGCGATGGAGCCGGCGCTGGCCCAGCGCGGCTCCGGATGCTCAGCAGGCGCATAGCGGACGAGCAGTCCGAGGGCGACGCCCAGCAAGACGATCGCGACGGGCCAGCGGGCGATGCCGAAGATGACGTGTTCAACGCCGCCCGGCCGCGGCCCGAGGATGACGACCAGAAGGCTCCCGACGACGCAGACGATGATCGTCACCGCGAGCCCGACCGCCACGATCAGCCGCCGGGGCCAGGAACGGTCCTCCTCGACATCGTGGATCTCGTTCAGCGCCTGCATGATCGTGAACACCGCTGCCGTCATGTCCCAGACGAGCAAGGCGGCGGCGAAGGCAATGAGGCCGGCTGAGCCCGTCGAGAAGATCTTCTCGACGGAGAAGTCGATCGCGTGGTAGACGGGCTGGGTGGCGTGGCTCTGGATGGCGGGCGCGATGGAGTCACGCCAGACCCCCTCGAGACCGAAGACGCTGAGCAGGGCCAGCCCGAGCAACGTGAGAGGCACGAGAGCGACCAGCGCCCGAAAAGCGATTGCGGACGCGTACGCCGTCAGACGGTGTTCACCCGACGCGGTTGCGAGTCGGGCGACCAGAGCGCGCGCCTTTAGCGCCCAACCGCCTGCCGGCAGCGCGCGTGAGCGCGCAGAGGAGCCCGCGGCCTTGGCCATGGGACGCGCTTACCCAGATCGCTCAGGGCTGCAACGGAGGACAGACGTACGGGAGATCGACAGACACGATGCCGCGGTAGTCGTTCTCCTTGGCGTTTCCTCCGACGAGGAGGCCGAGCGAACCGGTCACGTCGCCGCTCAGGCCGCTGTCGGCCTCGAAGAGCGCGAAGACATCGAGTTGGTACGGCCCCGGTTCGAGGTCGACCGGCCAGTGGAGCTCTCCGGTCGCAGGTAGATCGAGCGTCCTCGTCTCTCGCCTCGCGCACCCTAGGGGACGGACAACGAGCGAGCTGTCCCTTTTCAGTTGGGCGCCGGGAATGGTCACGATCACGTTGTCGCCCGGCTGGACGACCGTCACCGCCTCAGGAACGATGGGCCCCGTATCCCCGCACGCGCCTGCACCCTTCCCCGTGTCCGGGTCGACGTAGGTGACGCAAGAAGACCCTTCGGTCGCTCGCTGCTTGCCGACGGCGCTGACGAGGAAGATGGGCGGTGCCTTCAGGTCAGGCGTCTCGGTCCCCGTCGAGACAGGCGGCTGGGGCAGGGTCGGCGACTCCCCGGAGGATCCGGGCGCCGTGGTGGCCGTACCGCAGCCAGCAAGCGCCAGGACGGCGAGGGCGGAGAGGACCAGCCTCATACCTGCTGAGACTGGCGGGCGGGCCGGATTGTTCCGGCTAAACCTCGAGGAGCAGGGCGTCGCCCTGGCCGCCGCCGGAGCAGATCGCCGCAAGGCCGAGCCCGCCGCCGTTTCGACGCAGCTCGTGAATCATCGTCGAGAGGATCCGCGCCCCGGAGGCGCCGATCGGGTGCCCCAGGGCCACGGCTCCCCCATTCACATTCACCTTGTCCGGGTCAGCCTCGAGCATCCTGGCCGAGTTGACGACGACGGACGAGAAGGCCTCGTTCAGCTCCACTCGCTCGACGTCGCCGATCGTCTTGCCCGCCCTGTCGAGGGCGATCTTCCCCGCCTTCGCGGGCGTGCGGGCGAGGTAGGCGAAGTCGTCCGCCACGTATCCCTGCGAGACGATGGTGGCGAGAACCTCGAGCCCATTCTTCTTCGCGTACTCCTCACTCGTGACGACCAGCGCGCCCGCACCGTCGTTCACACCGGGGGCGTTGCCGGCGGTCGTCGTCCCTTCCGGATCGAAGACGGGCCTCAGTTGTGAGAGCTTCTCGTAGGAGGTGTCTCTGCGCGGCCCCTCGTCGACCGCGAAGTCGCCCACCGGCACGAGCTCGTCGTTGAAGAGGTGATTGTCGATCGCGTGGACGGCGCGCTCATGGGAGCGTAGAGCCCACCGGTCCTGGTCTTCCCGCGAGATGCCGAGCTCGCGGGAGACGAACGACGCCTGCTCGACCATGTGCTTCCCGTCGAAGGTCGACGTGAGACCGTCGTGGATCATCAGGTCGATCAGGGTCCCGTCGCCGAGCCGGTAGCCGAACCGCGCCTGCTTGAGGATGTAGGGCGCGTTCGACATCGACTCCATCCCGCCCGCGACGACCACGCTGTGGTCGCCGGAGCGAATCATCAGGTCGGCGATCTCGACGGTCCGAATGCTCGAAGCGCAGACCTTGTTGATCGTGTCGGCAGGGGCCTCCTTGGGGAGCCCAGCACCGACCGCGGCCTGGCGCGCAGGGGCCTGTCCGGCTCCGCCTTGCAGGACCTGGCCCATGAGGACGTACTCGACCTCGTCGGCGGGCACGCCCGAGCGCTCGAGCGCCCCGCCGATCGCGATGGCGCCGAGCTGCGTGGCCTCGTAGCCGGTGAGGGCGCCTCCGAGCTTGCCGAAAGGCGTGCGCACCGCGGAAACGATCACCGAACGGGCCACTGAAGCCAGCGTACCAGCGGGATTGTGGGCTACCGCGGCCGGCGAGCGAACGCTTGACGGCCGACGCCGCGGTGGCCTACGCTCTGACGAGATGAACCTCTCGATCCGCACCTGGTGGGCCTGGCGCCGCGAGCGGAGCGGGAGCGTCGCCTGCTGATCTAGGCCCGGAAACCCGTTCCGCTCGAAGACCTTCCGGCCGGAGGGTCTTTTCGTTTGTCATGACGATCGCGACCGACATCCACGCCGACCTCATCACTCCGCTCGGGGCCTACCTCCGGCTGCGGGCATCCGGGGCGGAGACCTTCCTCCTCGAGTCAGTCGAGAAGGGGCGACTCGGCCGCTACAGCCTCGTCGGTTCGGGCGCTCGCCACGTCACGTTCGAGGAGGCCGAGCAGGAGCTCGCCGCCGGGCGGCCGATTGTGGGTTACCTCGGCTACGACCACATCGCGAAGCTCGAGCCGACGGTTCCGCTCCCGGCCGCGGGGCCCGACCTCCCCGAGAGCCGCTTCGTCGTCGCCGACTCCCTGATCCGCTTCGACCACGCCGCGAGCGTGGCCGAGGTGCTCGCAGGCGACGCGGCCGGGCTCTCGGCGCTCCTGGCGCAGAGCATCGAAGAACCGGCTGCAGCTGTCGGCCACGGCGGCCAGACGAAGCGCTTTCCCTCCCGGGGGGAATACGAGCGCGGGGTCGTCGTCGCGAAGGACCACATTCGGGCAGGCGACGCCTACCAGATCGTCCTTTCGCAGCGTGCGGAGCGCCGCACCCACGTGGATGCGCTCTCGCTCTACCGCTCGCTGCGGCGGATCAACCCCTCTCCCTACCATTTCCTCCTCGAGCTCGGGGAGATCAGCCTGGTCGGTTCGTCACCGGAGACCCTCGTCAAGCTCGAAGGAACTCGCGCCAGCGTGAATCCCATCGCCGGGACGACGGAGCCGGGAGCCCGCGACGCCGAGCACCTGCTCGCCTCCGAGAAGGACCGCGCGGAGCACGTGATGCTCGTCGACCTCGGCCGCAACGACCTCTCGCGCGTTTGCGCGCCGGGAACGGTCCGCGTCGGCCGCTTCCTCGAGCCCGAGCGCTACTCCCACGTGACGCATCTGGTGTCCGAGGTGACCGGTGAGCTGCGCGCGGGCTTCGGGGCGTTCGATCTCCTGCGCGCGTGCTTCCCCGCCGGCACGGTGTCCGGCGCCCCGAAGGTGCGCGCGATGCAGATCATCTCGGAGCTGGAGGGCTACCGGCGCGGTCCCTACGCGGGTGCCGTCGGCTACGCCCTCCCCGGAGGCGCCTTCGACACGTGCATCGCCATCAGGACAGTCGTCCTCGCGGACGGGATCGCACGCCTCCAAGCCGGCGCCGGGATCGTCGCCGACTCCGATCCCCGGTCGGAGCACGAGGAGTGCCTGCGTAAGCTGGCGGCGTTGGAAGCCGCAATCGAAGAGGCCGAATCGTGATTCTCCTCATCGACAATTACGACAGCTTCACCTACAACCTCGCCCACCTCTTCGAGGAGCTCGGCGCCGAGGTGACGGTGATCCGCAACGACAAGATCGACGCGGAGGAGGCCGAGCGGCTCGCGCCGAGCCATCTCGTCATCTCTCCCGGGCCAGGTCGCCCGGAGCGAGCGGGCGCCAGCCTCGACATCGTCAAGCGGCTCGGACCTCGGGTGCCGACGCTCGGAGTCTGCCTCGGCCACCAGGCGATCGTCGAGGCATTCGGAGGCGAGGTGGGCCGGGCCCAGCGGCTCGTCCACGGCAAGGCAAGCGAGATCTCCCACGATGGGCACGGCCTCTTCGCCGGCCTTCCCGAGCCGCTGCAGGGCGGGCGCTACCACTCGCTCGCCGCCTCCCGAGTGCCCGAGGAGCTCGAGGTCTGCGCGACCACGGACGACGGCGAGGTCATGGCGGTCCGCCATCGCGAGCTGCCGGTCGACGGCATCCAGTTCCATCCCGAGTCCGTGCTCACCCCCGACGGGCCCGCGCTGGCGAAAAACTTCCTGGAGGGACGGCGGTGACCGTGCAGGAGGCGCTCGCGCGCCTGCTCGAAGGCCGGGACCTCTCCCGCGCCGCCGCCCGCGAGGTGATGGGCGAGATCATGGAGGGAAAGGCGACGCCGGCTCAGATCGGTGGGTTCCTCGTCGCCCTGAGGCTGAAGGGCGAGACGGCGGCCGAGATCGCGGGGTGCGCCGAGGCGATGCGCGCGCACGTGCTCGCGGTCAAGCCCAAGCGCGACGACCTCGTCGACACCGCGGGGACAGGCGGGGATGGCGCCGGCACCTTCAACATCTCGACCGCCGCCGCGCTCGTGGCCGCCGCTGGGGGAGCGGCCGTTGCCAAACACGGCAACCGAGCGGTTTCTTCCTCCTCCGGCTCGGCCGACGTCCTCGAGGCACTCGGCTTCGAGCTGGAACTGCCGGCTGAGCGGATCGAGCGCTCGATCGACGAGCTCGGCTTCGGCTTCCTGTTCGCCCCCTCGCACCATCCGGCGATGCGCCACGCGGCGCCCGTGCGCAAAGAGCTCGCCGCCCGTACGGTCTTCAACGTGCTCGGCCCGCTGACCAACCCGGCGGGCGCTCGAGCGCAGGTGGTCGGGGTGTACGCCCCCGACCTCGTGCCCACGATCGCCACCGTGCTCGCGCGACTCGGCTCCAGGCGCGCTTTCGTCGTCCACGGCGCCGGCGGGATCGACGAACTCTCGCCGGCCGGGCCGAATCTCGTCTGCGAAGTCAAGGGCGGCAAGGTCAGTCGCAGGCAGATCGACCCGCGCGACTTCGGCGTACCGAGATGCCGTCCAGGCGACCTCGCGGGAGGCTCGCCGGCGGAGAACGCGGCCACGATCAGGGAGATCTTCTCGGGGGCGAAGGGCGCCAAGCGGGAGGCGGTGCTCCTGAACGCCGGAGGGGCGATCGCCGCCGGCGGGCACGCACGCGACCTGGAGGAGGGCTATCGAGCGGCGACCGAGGCCCTCGATTCGGGCAGGGCGGCGGGGCAGCTCGACGAGCTGATCGCCTTCTCGCAGGCCAAGGAGGTGGCAGCCTGATGGGCCGCTTCCGGGACGCGCTCGCGGCCCCCGGCCTGGCGACGATCGCGGAGGTGAAGCGACGTTCTCCCTCGGCCGGAGACCTGCGTCCCGACGCCGAGCCGGCGGCCCTGGCCCGCTCGTTCCAGGACGCGGGAGCGTCCGCTGTCTCGATCCTCGTGGACGAGCGCTTCGCAGGCTCCTGGGACGACCTCGGAGCCGCGCGCGCGACAACCTCGCTGCCGCTCCTCGCCAAGGGATTCTTCTTTGATCGCGCGGCCCTCTCCGAGGCCCGCGCGACCGGTGCCGACGCCGCGTTGTTGCTGCTCCGCGAGCTGGACGACGCGAGCGCAGCGGATCTCATGAGGGCTGCCGCCGAGCTCGGTCTGGACGTGCTCGTCGAGGCCCACGACGAGAGCGAGCTGCGGCGAGCCGAGGCGCTCGGAGCCGAGGTGATCGGCCTCAACGCGCGTGACCTCTCCACGTTCGAGATCGACCGGCTCACTCAGCTCGAGCTGGTGGCCCGTGCGCCGCGCGACCGCGTCGTCATCGCCGAAAGCGGGGTCGAGCATCGCGCCCAAGCTGCGGCCGCCGAGCTCGCGGGCGCGGATGCGATTCTCGTCGGGTCGGCGCTCATGCGCGCCGCGGATCCGGCGGCCAAGCTGGCCGACCTGGTGCGGCGCCCCTTCGTGAAGATCTGCGGGCTGACACGCGAGGAGGACGTCGCCGTCGCCGCCGAGGCCGGCGCCGACCTCGCGGGATTCGTGCTCGCCGAGAGCCCGCGCCGGGCCGCTGGCCCCTTGCCGGTTCCGGACTCGATGCTCTCCGTCGGCGTTTTCGTCGGCGAGCTCGAGGACGCCGGCACCGACCTCGTGCAGCTCTACGAGGAGGAGAACGGCCACCGTGCCCGAGACGGCCGGCTCCTCCGCAACGGGACGGAGGTGGCGAAAGTGCTCGATCTCCCGTGGCTGGAGGAGGACGAGGACCACCTCGACCGCGCCGCCGCCACAGATGGACGCGTCCTGCTCGCCGGCGGCCTCGACCCCGGGAACGTGCGCAGCGCGATCGAGTCGGTCCAGCCCTGGGCCGTCGATTCCAGCCGCGGCACGGAGGCCTCCCCCGGGGTCAAGGATCACGCCAGGGTGCGCGCCTTCGTCGAGGCCGCGCAATGAGGGGGGCGAGCCCCCCTCATCCACCCCCCGGCGAGGGCACGGTGACGGGCTTCTACGGCGCCTACGGCGGCCGCTACGTGCCCGAGACGCTCGTCCCGGCGCTGGACGAGCTCGAAAGCGGGTGGACCGACATCAAGTACGACCCCGGCTTCCGGCTCGAGCTCGAGGGGCTGCAGTCGACGTACATCGGGCGTCCAACCCCGCTCTACCTCGCCGAGCGGATCGGGGACGGCAAGCGAATCTATCTCAAGCGCGAGGACCTCTGTCACACGGGCGCGCACAAGATCAACAACGCGGTAGGTCAGGCGCTCGTCGCCCGGCGTCTCGGCAAGAAGCGGATCGTGGCGGAGACGGGCGCCGGCCAGCACGGCGTCGCCGCTGCGACCGTCTGCGCCCGCTTCGGTCTCGAGTGCGTCGTCTACATGGGCTCCGAGGACATGGAGCGCCAGAAGCCGAACGTCGAGAGAATGCACCTCCTCGGCGCGGAAGTGCGCCCGGTCGAGTTCGGGACGAAGACGCTGAAGGAGGCGACGAGCGAGGCGATCCGCGACTGGATCACGAACGTGGAGACGACGCACTACATGATCGGCTCCTGCGTCGGTCCGCACCCGTATCCCGAGCTCGTGCGCGATCTCCAATCGGTGATCGGCCGCGAGGCGCGCGAGCAGATGCTTTCAGCAGAGAGCCGGCTCCCCGACGCCGTCGTTGCCTGTGTCGGCGGCGGCTCGAATGCGATCGGGCTCTTCGCCGGCTTCCTCGACGACGCCGACGTGCGCCTCGTGGGGGTCGAGGCCGCCGGAGCGGCCAGCCTCGGCATGGGCCGCGCAGGCGTCCTCCACGGCGCGCGCTCCTCCCTCCTGGCGGACGAGGACGGCCAGATCGCCGACGCCCATTCCATCTCCGCCGGGCTCGACTACCCGGGAGTCGGGCCCGAGCACGCCTTCCTGCGGGACGAGGGGCGCGCCGAGTACCGCGCCGCCACCGACGAGGAGGCGCTCGCCGCCTTCCATCTCCTCGCCGAGCGCGAGGGGATCATCCCGGCCCTCGAGCCCGCTCATGCGCTCGCCCGGGCCCTCGATCTCGACTCCGAGCTCATCCTCGTCGGGCTCTCCGGGCGCGGCGACAAGGACCTCGCCACGGTCCTCTCGCGGTGAAGAAACTCTCCGTCTACCTGATGGCGGGGCCGGAGACACCCGAGCTCGCCGAGGCTGCTGTCGCCGGTGGGGCCGACCTGCTCGAGCTCGGCTTCCCCTTTTCCGACCCGCTGGCCGACGGCCCGGTCATCCGCCTCGCCGGCGAGCGCGCGCTCGCTCAGGGGATGCGCACCCAGGCTTGCCTCGAGTGTCTCGCCCAGACCAGGGCCCGCGTTCGGGTTCCGCTCATTCCCATGACCTATGCGTCCATCCTCGAGGCCTACGGCTACGAGCGCTTCCAGGCGGACGCCCAGGAGGTCGGAGCAACGAGCCTGATCGTCGCCGACCTCCCGATCGAGGCTGCGCCCGAGCTACGGCGAGTGCACCTCGTTGCCCCTACGACTCCGGCAGAGCGCGTGCAGCTCGCTGCCGAGCGAACCGACGGCTGGCTCTATCTCGTCTCCCTCACCGGGACGACCGGAGCACGCGCGGAGGTCTCGGCCAAGCTGGCCGGCCTCGTGGAACGGGCTCGTGCGGTGACGGACGTGCTCCTACTCGCCGGGTTCGGGATCTCGACGCCGGAGCAGGCGGCCGAGGCTGCGGCGCTGGCCGACGGGATCGTGGTCGGGAGCCGCGCCGTCGAAGTGGCGCACGAAGGGGGCGCCCCCGCCCTGCGCGAGTACGTCGAGTCGCTCCGTGCGGCGCTCGACGTGGGAGACCGCGCGGTCGCTTAGGCTACGGCCGTGCACACGATCGAGCTGACGGACGACGAGCTGCGGCTCGTGCGCGCCGCCCTCCACTCCTATCTCGAGGACTTCGGGCACGAAGAGGCGGACATTCTGCGGGCGATCAAGGGAGTTCTCGCGAAGCTCCCCTCGCCCGCGTAAGTGGCGATCCTCGAGACGAGGGTCGAGCGCGGCTCAGACGAGTTCGCGGCCAACCGCGGGCGGATGGAGGAGCTCGTCGCCGAGCTCCGCGAGCGCACGGCGAAGGTCGCCGAAGGAGGCGGTATGGAGGCGGTCGAGCGCCACCGCACGCGCGGCAAGATGCTGGCGCGCGAGCGCGTGGAGGCGCTCCTCGACCCGGGCTCGTCCTTCCTCGAGCTGAACGCTCTCGCGGCCTGGGACCTCTACGAGGGCGAGGCCCCGGGGGCGGGGATCCTCACCGGCATCGGCGTGATCGACGGCCGCGAGTGCGTCGTGGTCGCGAACGACGCGACCGTCAAGGGCGGCACCTACTACCCGCTCACGGTGAAGAAGCACCTGCGCGCGCAGGAAGTGGCCCAGCAGAACCGGCTCCCCTGCATCTATCTCGTGGATTCAGGGGGCGCCTATCTGCCCCTGCAGGACGAGGTCTTCCCCGATCGCGACCACTTCGGGCGCATCTTCTTCAACCAGGCGACGATGTCGGCGCAGGGCATCCCGCAGGTCGCGGCGGTGATGGGCTCCTGCACGGCAGGCGGCGCGTACGTGCCCGCGATGAGCGACGAGACGATCATCGTCAAAGGGACGGGCACGATCTTCCTCGGGGGGCCCCCACTCGTGAAGGCGGCTACGGGAGAAGAGGTGAGCGCCGAGGAGCTCGGGGGCGCCGACGTCCATGCGCGCGTCTCGGGAGTAGCCGACCACTACGCGGTCTCGGACGAGCACGCGCTCGCGCTCACGCGCGAGATCGTTGCCAATCTCGGCGGGTCCAGACCCGTGCTGCCCTGGGAGGCCGAAGCCCCGGAGGAGCCGCTGCACGACCCCGCGGACCTGCACGGGATCCTTCCGGAGGACTACTCGAAGGGATACGACGTCCGCGAGGTCCTGGCGAGACTCGTGGACGGGAGCCGCTTCCACGAGTTCAAGGCTCTCTACGGCGAGACGCTCGTCTGCGGCTTCGGGCACATCGAGGGCTTCCCGGTCGGGATCCTCGCGAACAACGGCGTGCTCTTCTCCGAAAGCGCGCTGAAGGGTGCCCACTTCATCCAGCTCGCCTGCAAGCGTCGCGTCCCGCTCGTCTTCCTGCAGAACATCACGGGCTTCATGGTCGGGAAGGACTACGAGGCGCGCGGGATCGCGAAGGACGGCGCCAAGCTGGTGACCGCGGTCGCCTGCGCCCAGGTGCCCAAGTTCACCGTCATCGTCGGTGGGTCGTTCGGGGCGGGCAACTACGGGATGTGCGGGCGCGCGTACTCGCCGCGCCAGCTCTGGATGTGGCCGAACGCCCGCATCAGCGTCATGGGCGGCGAGCAGGCCGCGACCGTCCTCACCACGGTCGGCCGCGCCGACCCCGACGAGATCCGGGCGAAGTACGAGCGGGAAGGCAACCCGTACTACTCGACCGCACGCCTGTGGGACGACGGGATCATCGACCCCGTCGACACCCGGCGGGTGCTTGCGCTGGGAATTGCCGCGAGCCTGAATGCGCCGATCCGGGAGACCACGTTCGGCGTCTTCCGGATGTAAGAGGGGATTGCCGCTAGGGCAGGAGGTCCAGGTCGGGAGGCGGCGGCAACGCCGGCGGTTCGACCGGAAGCGGTGGCAGCGCCGGTGGGGTCACCGGAAGCGATGGCAGCGCCGGTGGCGTCACCGGAAGGGGCACGGGGTCCGAGAGCGTCGGCAGGGCGCCAGTGACGTCGCCGACGGCGCCGTCAGCTCCGCCGACACCGCCCGGTGCCTCTCCGGAGCCTCCGGGAGCGGCTCTCTTCACCGGCGCCTCTTGACGCACACGCTTGTGACCGGCTGTTCGCGGTGCCTCGGTCTTCGGCGCGAGTGCTGTCGGCGCCACTGACGAACCCGCGCGCTCCGCAGACGCGGAAGGTCTCTGAAGCGCGGCCGCGGCGGGCGGGTTCGTCCCGATGTCCCCGACCGGAACGGTCATGATCGCAACCCCGCCCACGAAGGCCGCCGTCCCAGCCCGGCCGAGGAATCCGAACGAGAGCTTGCCCAGCCCCGGCAGGGGAAGCGGGAAGAGGCTGCGCAGGCGGCCGGCGCGCCGAGCCCGAGTGGCGGGCACATGGTCCGCGAGCCTGAGCTCCTCGCTCAGGTTCCCGCGGGCACGAAAGATGAGCGTCTCGACGGCCGGCAACGAGAGGTCGAGCTCCTCGGCGATCTCGGCGTAAGAGCGCCCCTGGATCTCGCGCAGAAGAATCACGGCCCGCTGGTTCGGCGGCAGCCGGCGAATCGCTGCCGCGATCTCGCCCGCGGTCGGCCCGTCGAGGTCGACCAGGTCGGGCGCGAGCTCGGGGTCAAGAGCGATTTCCTGAGGCCTCGTCGCCAGCGCTCGGTAGCGGCGCCGGACCACGTTCTTCGCGATGGTGACGAGCCAGGCCCGCGGCTTCTCCGGTTCCTCCCCACGACGGATGGCCCGGAAGGCGTTCAGGAACGCGATCTGGGTGACGTCCTCTGCCTCGTCGGGATCGCGCACGTCCCGGAGCACCGCGCCGTACACATCGCGCCGATGGCGCCGATAGAGGCGCTCGAACGAGGTGTCCCTGCTCACCCCGTGGCCGGAAGAGGGGCTCACGCCCGGCTTATGCCCATGTGGGCCCTGTTTCTCACATGGTTCGGCGTGCAAGCTTCGCGCCCGCGACGGACTCTCTTTTGAAGGGTTTCCTACCTGGTAACGGTGAATTATCACTTGCAAATCACAGTCGAGCAGGCTGCCGACGTCGACCGGGTCGTCGAGTTCTTCGAAGGCACGGCCTATGCACCGCGGCTCTTCGACGAGCGCACGGTGACGTTGTTCCCGCCCGACCGCATCTCCGTGGGACTGGCCCGCAGGGAGGTCGAGATCTACCTGCGCGTCCTCGACCGCGTCCATCCCGGAGTCGGCGCGACCCTGCTGGCCTAAAGCACTAGAGCACCACCTCTTCTGGAAAGACGGCGCCGGCGGCGAAGCGATCGAGGCGGTAGGGGGAAAGATCGAGCTCGGCCTCGCCGTCGAGCAGCTCCTCCGCGACTGCACGGCCGACCGCCGGCGACTGCATGAAGCCGTGCCCGGAGAAGCCGCAGGCCGCGTACACCCCGTCGGCGACCAGCCCGATGATCGGATGGGCGTCCGGGGTCATGTCGTAGAGGCCGGCCCACGCACGGGCCACCCCGGCACCGGCCGCGCCCGGAAAGCGGCGGGCGAGCCGCTCGAGCCGGTCGGGCAGGACGGACTCGTCGACCGTCTGCTCGAAGCCCCAGCGAGGCCCAGGGTCGTGCATGGCGACCCGGAGCGAGTCGCCGTAGCGGCGGAAGTGGAAGCCGGTCTCCGACTCGAGCACCATCGGAAGCGTGGGCGCGAGCCCTGGAAGAGGCGTCGTCTCGAAGAGCTGGCGGCAGAGAGGGCGAACCGGGAGCTCGACGCCGTACGGAGCGGCAGCCTCGGCCGAGTACGCGCCGCAGGCGAGCACCCTGATGTCAGCGCGCATGCCGGCAGCGTCGGTTTGCTCGCGCACATCGACGCCGAGCGCAGCGGACCGGCGAACGAGCTCGCGCGCCACCGCCGGAGGCTCGGCAACACCGTCCTCACGGCACACGACGCCTCCGAGGACGTCGTCCACGGCGACCCCCCGCGCGAGCCGCTCGACCTCCTCAGGGGCGAACCGTTCGACGGGAACACCCAGGCCCTCCTGGAGGGCTCGGCGCTCCTCCAGCTCCGCCATTCCCTCCGGGGTCGTGGCGAGAAAGAGATACCCGACTTGCTCGAAGAAGCCGGGGCCGAGCGCCTCGAAGAAGCGGATGCTGTCACGCGCCAGCCGAACCTCGGCCTCGGTCGAGAACTGCTGCCTCACTCCTCCCATCGCCTTCGCGGTCGACCCCGACGCGATCTCGCCGCGCTCGGCGAGGACGACGTCCCGCGCGCCCCGCAGCGCCAGGTGGTACGCGATGCTCGCCCCGATGGCTCCGCCGCCGGCGACGACTATGCGAGCCATGCCGAGACCTCCTCGCGCTCCGGGTCGGTCAGACGCCTGAGAGGAGCGCGCACGTCCTCGTGGAGAGGGACGCCGCGTGCCCCGACCACGAGCTTGAGGGCCGCGTGGCGGGGGAAGCGCTCGATGCCGGCGCGCAACTCGCCGAGCCTGGCGGCGCCCTCCCGGGAAGGATTCCGAACGACCTCCGCCACCTCGCTCGGAAAGGCCGCGGCGAGCCCGGAGACCGCCCCGGCAGCACCGGCCTCGAGGCCGTCGGCGAGTAGGGCTTCGGCTCCGACGAAGACGTCCAGCCCCTCGATGAGGTACGGCCTGACCTTGTCGAACGGCGAATCGGAGACCTTCAGCCCTGCCAGGTTGGGCGCATCCGAGCGGAGGCGCTCGATCACCTCGAGCGGGATCGCATAGCCGCTCGTCGCTTCGAACTCGTAGAGGTAGAAGGGTGTCGGCGCGCAAGCGGCGGCCGCCTTCCGGAAGTGCTCGTAGAGCGCGTGCGAGTCGAGCTTGAAGTACGGCGGCCCGATGACGGCGATCGCGTCAGCTCCGGCCGCCGCAGCGTGCTCGACGAGCGCCACGGTGTCCGCGGTCGTCTGAGCGCCGCAGTGCACGGCGACCTGGAGCCCTTTCCGAGCGGCTTCGAGGAAGAGGTCGGCCACACGCTTGCGCTCCTCGACCGAGAGCAGGATCCCTTCGCCCGTGGTCCCGAGCGCCAGGATGCCGTCGAGGCCACCCTCGGCGAGGAAGTCCGTATACGGGCCGAACCCGTCCTCGTCCAGAGCCGCGCCGTCATCCCGCAAGGGGGTCAACGCCGCAGCGAGCGCGCCCTTGATCATGGCCCGACCTTAAGAGCTCGGGCCACAATGAAAGCTGTGCCGCATCGTGACCCGAACTCTAAGCTCCCTGGACATGAGCGCGCTTCGCGTCGAGCGAGACGGCCCCGTTTTGCGAGTGACGCTCGCGCGGCCCGAGCGGCGCAACGCTTTCGATGCCGCCCTGATCGCCGAGCTGACCCAGGCCTTCTCGGACGTCGGCGACGCCCGCGCCGTCGTGCTCGCGGGCGAGGGCGAGAGCTTCTGCGCCGGAGCGGACGTCGAGTGGCAACGCTCGTCGATCGACCTGAGCTACGACGACAACGTCCAGGACGCGCTGCGGCTCTACCGCATGTGCGAGGCGATCGACGGCTGCCCTGCCCCGGTCGTGGCGCAGGTGCACGGATATGCGCTCGGCGGAGGCAGCGGCCTCGTGGCCTGTGCCGACGTGGCCGTGGCCGCTGAAGACGCGACTTTCGGGTTCACCGAAGTGCGGCTCGGGATCGTGCCGGCTGTGATCTCACCCTTCGTGCTCGCGAAGATCGGGCCCGGAGCCGGCCGGCGCTGGTTCCTCTCCGGAGAGCGCTTCGGCGCCGACGTCGCGCTGCGAATCGGGCTCGTCCACGAGGTCGCAAGAGACCCCGCGGAGGCGGTCGAAAGGATCGTCGAGGCGCTCCTGGCCGGAGGGCCCGAGGCCGTACGCGCGGCCAAACACCTCGTCCGCGAGCGCCCGACCGGCCGCGAGACCGCAGAGGTCGCGGCCGCCCGTCGAACGAGCGAGGAGGGCCAAGCGGGCCTCCGGGCGTTTCTCGACAAGGGCACGCCGCCGTGGAGATCCGCAAGCTCCTCGTAGCGAACCGCGGCGAGATCGCGGTGCGCATCTTCCGGACCTGTGAGCGCCTGGGCATCGCCACGATCGCCGTCGCGGCGCCGGACGACCGCGGCGCCTTACACACTCGCCGGGCCGTCGAGACCGCCGAGATCGAGAGCTATCTCGATCCTGCAGAGCATGTGCGCGCCGCTCGAGAGGCCGGGGCCGACGCGATCCACCCGGGCTACGGCTTCCTGGCCGAACGCGCGGACTTCGCCACGCTCGTCCAGGACGCCGGCCTCGCCTGGGTCGGGCCTCCTCCCGACGTGCTGCGCGCCACCGGGGACAAGCTCGAGGCGCGGGGGGCGGCGGAGGCGGCAGGCGTCCCCGTTCTGCCTGCCGGCAACCCGGAGGAGGTCGGGTTCCCGCTCCTCGTCAAGGCAGCTGCGGGAGGCGGGGGCCGCGGCATGCGCCTCGTTCGCTCACCTGAAGAGCTCGGCGAGGCGGCGGCTGCGGCAGGGCGTGAAGCGGAGGCGGCCTTCGGAGACGGTCGTGTCTTCTACGAACGCTTCCTCGAGCGTCCTCGCCACGTGGAGATTCAGCTCCTGGCGGACGCCCACGGGAAGGTCGTCCACCTGGGGGAGCGAGAGTGCTCGATCCAGCGGCGTCACCAGAAGGTGCTCGAAGAGAGCCCCTCCCCCGCCGTCGGCCCCGAGCTGCGCGACGCGCTGGGGCAGTCGGCGATCTCCTTTGCACGGAGCGTCGGCTACGTGGGCGCCGGCACCGCCGAGTTCGTGCTCGGGGGCGACGATTTCTGGTTCCTGGAGCTGAACGCGCGCATCCAGGTCGAGCATCCCGTGACCGAGCTCGTCGCCGACCTCGACCTCGTCGAGCAGCAACTGCGGATTGCGGCCGGCGACACGCTCGACCTCGACCCCACTGAGCCCGAGGGCCACGCCGTCGAGGCCCGCCTCTACGCGGAGGATCCCCGCAGCTTCCTGCCCCAGGCGGGCCGGATCGAACGACTCAGGCTCCCGGAGGGCGTTCGAGTCGATGCGGGCGTCGAGCAAGGGGACGAGGTGCCCGTCGCCTACGACCCCATGATCGCCAAGCTGATCGCCCGCGGTGAAACACGTGACGAGGCGCTCGACGTGCTCGGCCACGCCCTGCGACAGACCGAGGTCGGCGGAGTCACCACGAACCTGCCCTTTCTCCGCTGGCTCGTCGCACACCCCGAGGTCCGGGCCGGTCGCACGACGACCGCGTTCCTCAGCGACTATCCCCCACTCTCCCGCGCTCCGCGGGTTTCCGGCACCTGGGCAGGCACCTGGGGTCGCGTCTCTCCTGAGCCGCGACCGCTCCTCACCGTGGAGGAGACCGCGAGGGCCACCGACCACGGAGGCACGGAGGAAAGCGTGGTCACCGCGCCGATGCCCGGCATCGTCCTCCGGGTCCTGGCCGCCGAAGGCGATCGCGTCGAGGCCCGCCAGCCCCTCGTGCTCTTCGAGGCGATGAAGATGGAGACGCCGCTCGTCTCTCCCTACGAAGCCGTCGTCCGCCGCATCCTCGTCGCGGAGGGCGACCGTGTTCCGGGCGGGGCAGTCCTCGTGGAGCTCGAGGAGTAGCGTGCGCGATCCGCTCGAGCTCTTCCGGAAGTGGTTCGAGGAGGCGAAGGCGAGCGGGCTCGACCTCCCCGAGGCGATGACGCTCGCCACCGCAGCGGCCGGCGGGCCGTCCGCCCGCACGGTTCTCTTCAAGGGCGTCGACGAGCGTGGCTTCCTCTTCTTCACGAACTACGAGAGCCGCAAGGGCCGCGAGCTCGCGGCCAACCCTCGCGCCGCGCTCGTCTTCCACTGGGCCCAGGAGCCTCGGCGTCAGGTGCTGGTCACCGGGTCGGTCGAGAAGATTCCTGAGGCCGAGTCGGACGCCTACTACTCGACGCGACCGGTCGGAAGCAGGCTGGCCGCCTGGGCGTCCCGCCAGAGCCGGCCGATCGCAGGGCGCGAGGAGCTCGAGCGGGCGTACGCCGAGGCCGAGGAAGCGCACGGCGACGATCCCCCGCGCCCCCCTTATTGGGGCGGCTTCGTCCTCTCGCCCGAGACGATCGAGTTCTGGGAGAGCCGGCCCAGCCGCCTGCACGAGCGCCTTCGTTATGTGCGCGACGAGAGCGGCGAGTGGCAAGCAGGTGCGCTCGCGCCCTGAAAACGCTTGAATACGCTTTCGAGACGAACCAAGGAGGAATTTCTGTGGCGATGTACCTCGTCGAGCGGCAGTTCGAGGTAGGGGAAGAAGATATGCCCGCGATCGGCAGGCGCTCTCGGTCGTTGATCGAAGGGCAGTTCCCAGAGATCACGTGGGTCCGCAGCCATGTGACGCTTGACGAGCGGGGCCTGGTGAAGACCTTCTGCCTGTACGGAGCCCCGAGCGAGGAGGCGGTCCGCAAGCACGCCGACGAGCTGGGAATGCACCAGGTCCTCTCGGTCTTCGAGGTCGTCGGCGACGTCACCCCGGACGACTTCCCGCCCGTTTAGGAGGGCTTGACGAAACATAGGCTGTGCCGCCGGAGACGCCGTTCCGCCAATCCCTCCTAGGGCCGCTCCCGCGTCAGGTTGAGGGCGTCCTCGACGTGCGCTGACGCGACGAGGGCCAGCGCTCGCTTCCGACTGATCTCCCGGCGACGCTCGCCGTCGTCCTCCGGGAGCAGTTCGAGCGCCTCGCCGTAGAGCTTCGCGGCCTCGTCCTTCGCCCAGCCCCGGCCCGCCTGGTCACCGGCGATGACAAGGTAATCGACTGCCCGCGCGGGTTCGCCGGCCTCACGCCAGTGCTGCGCCAGCGCAGCGGCAGTTGCGGCGGCTCCGGCGGTGGCTTCCTCGAGAAATGCAGCTGCGGAGGCATGGAGCTGCTTGCGGGTCGCCCGGGGAAGCGTCGCGTAGGCAGCGTCGCGGATCATCACGTGCTTGAAGGAGAACTGTTCCTCCCCCTCGATCCAGGAAAGCGACTCGCGGCGAATGAGGTCGCGGGCCTCGAGCGCATCGAGAGTCTCGTCGAGGTCGATTCCGTTCCCATCGCGCTCGAGCGCCCCACGCCAGAAGACCTTGCCGACGACGGCGGCATCGAGGAGGACGGAGCGCTCCGCCGCGGGCAAGGCGTCCAGCCGGGCGGAGAGAAGGCCCCTGATCGACGTGGGAAGAGCGGTCGCGGTGCCGTCGGGGCGCTCACGAACAGAGGCGACGAGCTCCTCGATGAAGAGCGGGTTTCCTTCGGACGTGGCGGCGAGACGCGTAGCTTCTTCACCCAGCGCAAGTCCGCCGGCCAGGAGACCCGTGAGCGCCTGTGCCTCGCGCTCGCTCAGAGCTTCGAGGGAGAGAGCGGTGTGCGCGGTCAACCCTCCTCCCCATCCCGGCCGCTCGAGCAGCAGGACGGGCCGCGTGAGGGCGAGCAGAAGCAGAGGGGCGCCCCGGACCCGGGAGGCGAGCACCTCGAGCAGGTCGAGCGTGCCCGAGTCGGCCCAGTGGATGTCCTCGAAGACGAGCACGACGGGCCCTCGGCTGGTGAGCCCTTCCGTGAATCGCCGTGCCGCCAGGAAGAGCGTCTGGCGATTCGTCACCTCTTCCTCGGTCCCGAGACCCATCAGGAGCTCGAGGTGGGTTGCAAGCTCCTCCAAGGGGCTGTCCGGGAAGAGTGCCTCGAGCCCGGTGCGCAACTTGCTCTTGGCGGCGGCCTCGTCGTCGCTCGCGAAGATGCCCGTGAACTGTTTCACGACCTGGGTGAACGGCCCGTACAGAGTGATGGCCCCGTACGGCAGCGAGCGGCCGCGGAGGACGGTGACACCCTTTTCCTCCAGGCCTCTCGTGAATTCCGTCGCGAGACGCGTCTTGCCGATGCCCGCGTCACCGAGAACCGTGACGAGGTGCGGCCGCTCCTCGGCGATGATGCTCTCGAAGATCCGTCCGAGGACCGCGAGCTCGTTCTCGCGGCCGAGCATGGGGACCGTGCTGAGCGTGCGCTCGCCCGGATCGGTTCGCGCGCCGAGGGCGAGCCAGACCCGCAGCGGCGCGCTCTTGCCCTTCACCGTGACCGCTTCGGCCTCTTCATAGACGAGCAGCGAACGGGTCGCACGATGGGTCTCCTCGCCCACGAGGATCCCATTCGTCGGAGCGGCCGTCTGCAAGCGGGACGCCGTGTTGACGACGTCTCCTGCGACCATCGCCTCGCCTGCTTCCGCCCTCGCGCCGAGCGAGACGATCGCCTCGCCGGTGTTCACCGCGAGCCGCACCTGCAGATCGAGCTCGGGATCGGCCTCGTTCATCGCCGCGACCGCCTCCAGTACCGCCATTGCGGCTCTGACGGCTCGCTCGGGGTCGTCGCCATGAGCGGCCGGCGCTCCGAAGACGCCCATGACGGCGTCGCCGATGAACTTCTCGACGACTCCGCCGAAGCGCTCGATCTCTGCCTTCACCCTCGTGTGGTAGGCCTGGAGGATCTCGCGCACGTCCTCGGGGTCGAGGAGCTCGGCGCGGGCCGTGAAGCCGACGAGGTCGGCGAAGATGACCGTGACGATCTTGCGCTCGTCGCGCTGCTCGTCGGCCCGCAGCGTCGCGCCGCAGCTGTTGCAGAAGCGGGCACCGACGGGGTTTTCCTGCCCACAGGTGACACAGAGAGTCATCGTCTAAGCGTACGACGTGGCGCGGCCTAACTACAGGGATGCCCGCCCGGTGCGGAGCGAGCCCAGGCGCGCGCCGATCACCGCGTCCGCAGCCGAGAGGCTCTCCGGATGCCCGGTCACGGCGGTGACGAACTCGTCGCGGTCGAGCGTGAGCAGCTCGCCATCCTCCCGGGCCACCACGGTCGCGGTGCGAGGCACCGGCCTGAGGAGTGCGATCTCGCCGAAGTACTCGCCCGGCCCCAGCGTCTGGGACGGCTTGCCCTCCGCCTCGACTTCCACTTCCCCCGAGGCAACGACGTAGAAGAGCTCACCCGGCTCGCCGGCGCGGACGATCACCTCGCCGGCCCGGACCGAGACGGGTGCCAGCTTCCTGGCCAGATGCTCGACGGTCGCGGGCGCCAGGGGCGCGAAGAGCGGCAGACGAGTGAGCAGCGCGAGCTCCCGCTCGGGAACCTCGATTTCCCTGTCGATCCTCGCGAGGCGCGGCCACGAGAGCACGGCCACGACGCCGAGGAAAGCGCCGGTCGCGATCAAGGCGCCGTCGGCGCCGAATGCGGAGACCAGCGCCGGCGCGAGGATCGCGCCCAGGCCGATCGCCCCGACGAGGAGGCTTTCCATGACCCCGAAGACACGCGCGAGCACTTCGTCCGGAGTCGCGCGCTGGAGGAGGGTCAGCGCGGCGACGTCCACCAGCGTGTTCCCGATCCCGAGGACGGCGAGGAGCACGAGCGTCGGCACCTCGTGCGTCCAGACGCCGATGAGCACCATTGGCACCGCCCAGAGCAGGAGCCCCGCGCCGAAGTCGGATGCGAGGCGCTGCCGCCCTACGAGCGCGAGGGCGACCACCGCGCCCAGAACTCCTCCGATGCCGACTGCGGCGTTGAGCAGACCGGGGCCGGAGGTCCCCAGGTCGAGCACCTCGAGCGCGAGCACGACGACCAGGACGTTCAGGGCGCCTGCGGCGAGTGTCTGCGCGGCATAAAGGCCGACCAGGAGCCTCAGCCGCGCCTGGCCGAGGATTGTGCGGAAGCCGGCCAGCAGCTCGCCCGCGATCTCGCTTCCCGCCTCCGGATCCCTGACGGGGGGCGCCGAGGAAACCCCGAACACGAGGATCGCCGACCAGAGGAACGCTCCCGACGTCACCGCGAAGACGGCGCCCGTGCTCGTAACCACGAGGAGCAGGCCGCCCAGCGCGGGGCCCGCGAAGCTCGCGATGCTCTCGATCGTCGAGGACGCGACATTCGCCGCCGTGAGCTCTTCGGGCGTTCGCGCGAGCGAGGGGAGCAGGGCCGCCTGGGCCGGGCGAAAGGCGGTCGAAACGATCGAGACGAAACCCGCAAGCGCGTAGACGACTCCCGCCGGCGCCTCGCTGGCCACCGCCACCGCGGCGCCGATCATCGCCGCGGCGCGCAGGAGATCGGAGGCGACCATCACGCGTCCGCGCGGCAGCCGGTCTCCGAGGACAGCGGCAAAGGGAGCCACGAGGGCTGACGGGAGGAACCGGATCAGCCCGACCAGGCCGACGGCCGCCGCGCCTCCTCGCCCGAAGGCGTAGACGGCGAGCGCGATTGCGTAGGCCCATTCGCCGGTGACCGATCCCACCAGCGCGAGCTCGATCCGCCGCAGCTGACGATTGGCGAAAACGGCTCGGAAGGCGCGCAGGGACTCGCGCAGGCGGTTGCGGGCTCCCCTGGTCACGGCGCGGATCTTTGCGCCTTTCGAAGGACGTGGGAAGATACCGGGGTAGGACCCCGTCCTGTGTTTTGGCTAGCCGCCGCCATGGCGGCATTGAAAGGAGGCTGTATGTCGTAGCAGGAAAAGGATCGAAGGATCGCGGAATCCGACGACCCCGACGTCGAGGGGCACCGTGTCGTGCACCGCGGCGACGAGGCGGCGGAGACTGAAGCACCGGCGCGCCGCGAGACGGACGACGGGGACGACGTCGAGGCGCACCGCCACAGTCCGGCATAGCCCGATGGCGTGAGCCGGGCGGCTCGGCCGCCCGGCTCACCTCTTTCGCAAGACCTCTTCCAGGGACGCAAGCAGCCTCAGCGCCTGGTCTCGCTGCTCGTCCTCGAGCTCGGTGAGCGCCGCGGCCAGCCGCGCCACCGCCGCCTCCTCGCCGGATCCGTCGGCAACGACGGCTCTTGCCCGCCGGGCCGATTGCAGGAGATCGAGAGCGATCGCAGCCTGGTTGCCGAAGAGTCCGAGCAGGTCGCTCTCGGCGAGCGTGAACTGCTCGCGAGTGGGTCGATCGAGCACCTCGAGCACGCCGAGCGCGCGCTCTCCGTGCAGCAGGGGAACGGCCATCAGCCCCTTGGGCACGTAGCCGGTCTGCTCGGCGGCCTCGCGTGCGAACCTGGGGTCCTCGCCGACGTCCTCGAGCACGAGCGGCTGCCTCGTCACCAGCACCCAGCCCGCCACCCCGGTGTCGGACGGGAAGCTCGTGCCGATGAGATGCTCCGCCCCCTCGCCGGCAATGGCTTCGAAGACGAGCGCGTCCTTCTCCTCGTCGAGGAGGAAGATGGACGACGCCCGCGCCTGGAAGATCGCGCGCGCCACGTCCACGATCGACTGGAGGAGCGCCTTGTGGGCTTCCTCTGAGCCCATCACACCGGCGGCGACTGCCTGTCGCAGGCTCTCCTCGCTCACGCGTTCCCCACGTTGGCCGCGGTCAGATGGAGGACGCTCTTGAGCTGGAACGGCGTCAGCTCCGGGTGCTTCGCGAGCACGAGGGCGCAGACTCCGGCCACGTGCGGCGTCGCGAAGCTGTTCCCCGAGGCCCGGATCGTCCCGCCGCCCAGCCACGCAACCTCGATGTCGACCCCTCGGGCGAAGAACTCGACCGGCGGCGCCGGGTTGTAGAAGAGCTCGAGCGGCTCGGTCCCCTCGTGGCTCCCGACGGAGATGACCGCGGCAAAGCGCCAGGGGAAGCTCGCCACCGGCATGTTGTGGGCCGACGCCACGAGCACGGTGCGCCTGAAGTAGGCGCTGTCGGCGAGCTCGTGCAGCGTCGAGGCGAACTCCAGCTTCGTCGTCGAGAGGCTCATGTTGACGACGTCGAATCCCTGCTCGACCGCCCAGCGCAGGCCGGCCAGCAGCACGCGACCGCTCCCGGTGTAGCCGCCTCCGAGCACGCGGACGCTGAAGAGCCTGGCCTCCGGAGCGAGCGCGCGAATGATCCCGGCGCAGGCAGTGCCGTGGCCGCAGAGATCGCCTTCGGCGTCCTCTTCGACCACCGTTTCGCCGTCGTCGCCGATCGAGACCGCGACCGCCCCCTCCAACTCGCCGACGAGCGGGTGGCCCGCCTCGATCCCGCTGTCGAGGATGCAGACGCGGACTCCGGCTCCGGTCGACCCTCCCCACGCCCACTCCCGGTCGACCCGCTCCGGCCAGTCGACGGCGATCGAGATCCCCTCGACCGCGTCCGCCGGGAGACTCCATGCAGGCAGCTGCTCGTGCGCTTCCAAGCCGCCAATTGAAGAGGGATGCGGCGCGCGTTGCAAGGTTTCCAGCGATTTCCGGCGGGTACGCCCTTGGGCGAACAGAAGGAGGCTGAACGACGTGGCACACGAGCTGAAGGGCAAGAAGATCGCGTTTCTCGCCGCCGACGGCGTCGAGCAGGTCGAGTTGATGGAGCCGTGGAAGGCGATCGAGAGCGCCGACGGAGAGCCAGAGCTCCTTTCGATCCAGGCCGGCAAGATCCAGGGCTTCGAGCACCTGGACAAGGCCGAGGAGTTCCGAGTCGACAAGCACGTCTCGCAGGCCGAGCCGGACGACTACGACGCGCTCGTCCTCCCGGGCGGCGTCGCGAACCCCGACTTCCTGCGCGGAGACGAGGACGCGGTCCGTTTCGTCAAGAACTTCTTCGAGACAGGCAAGCCCGTGGCGGTCATCTGCCACGGTCCCTGGACTCTCGTCGAAGCCGGAGTCCTGAAGGGGCGCACGATCACGTCTTGGCCGACGGTGCGCACCGACATCGTGAACGCGGGCGGCAATTGGGTCGACGAGGAGGTCGTCGTCGACGGGGGCCTCATCTCGAGCCGCAAGCCGGACGACCTGCCCGCCTTCTGCGCCAAGATCATCGAGGAGCTCGGCGAAGGCGTGCAGGAAGAGGCGGAGCAGTCCGCAACAGCCAGCGCTTAAGGCTCAGCTAGCCGAGCAGATCGCGGAGACGTAGAGCGAGCCCCAGGTCGCCTTCAACCTTGACCTTTCCGGTCATGTAGGCGCCCATGGGGCTCTGCTCGCCGCGGACGATGCGGAGGAACGTCTTCTCGTCCGCGCGAATGACGCAGTCGGCGGGCTCGTCGCTCTCGCCGACGACGAGCCGGTCACCCTCCGACTCCACGCGCCAGCTCCCGGCGCCGTCGATGTCGAAGCGGTAGGAAGCCTCCAGGGCGCGGGCCCCCTGCGGGCTGACGCGCCCGGCCAGGCTCTCGAAGAACTCGCGTGCGCTCTCGCCCGTCACAGCGTCGCCGGCGCGGGCTCGATGCGGCGTCGTGCGGGGGCCGGCGGAAGCAGCATGCTGACAAAGAGTGCCAGCGCGGGCCCGATCGCCGTGCAGATGAGCGCCGTGCGCAGGTCGACCGCGTCGGCCACTGCCCCGAGCGTTACCGCAGCAACCCCGCCCAGGCCGATCGCCAGGCCGATCGAGAGACCGGACGCCATGCCGACTCTCGCCGGGAGGTACTCCTGGCTCATGACGAGGCTGACGCCGAACGTCCCGATCACGGCCGCGCCGGAGCAGATGACCGCGGCGATCCCGAGCGGCCCGCCCACGATCACGTAGACGAGGATCAACGGCGTCGCGACGACGAAGCTCCAGCGGAGGACCGGGCGCCGGCCGAACCGGTCGGCGAGTCGCCCGCCGCAGAGCGTGCCGACGGCGCCGGCGATGAGGAAGCCTCCGAGCACGAAAGTCCCGTAGTTGGCGCTGTGGCCCTGCGACTTCTCCCAGAGCGGGATGAAGGTGAAGAGGCCCATGTGGGCGACGCTGCGCAGGCCCACGACGACGAGCAGCAGGACGAGGCCGCGCCGCTCCGCCGCTTGCCGGCCCGCGGCCGCGGCGATCTCCCTGCCGCTGGGCGCGAACTCCTGCAGATAGCGAAGCACGAAGATCAAAGCGAGCCCGACGAGCACGCCGGGAACGGCGAGCAGGATCCCCCCGCGCAGCCCGAACGCGCTGATGAAAACCGCCGCCAGGATCGGGCCCAGCGCGAAGCCGACGTTGCCGCCCACGGAGAAGAACGACATCCCGCTCGCCCGACGGGAGCCGCTGACGTAGCTCGCGAACTTCGACCCTTCCGGGTGGTACGCGGCGACGCCGACTCCGGCGAGGAGCACGCACACCAGCGCGACCCAGTACGCGGGTGCGACCGACGTGGCGGCCATGCCCACTCCGGCCAGCGCGACGCCGGCGGGAAGCAGCCAGAGAGCCCCGCGCGCGTCCGACCAGACGCCGAACGCCGGCTGGATCAGCGAGGAGGAGATCGTCGCGGCCAGCACGAGCGCGGCGGCGGCGGTGTACGTGAGCTCGAACTTGTCCACCAGGTAGGGCAGAAGAGCCGGGAGCGATCCCTGCGCCAGGTCCGTCGCCAGATGGCCCGAGGAGAGGGCCGCCATCGCTCGCCTGTCTACCCCCGCCACGGAGGCTGAGATTAGCTAAGGAGGGTCCGGCGAAATATCGGCTGTGCCGCCGGAGGCGCACTGACTCGCCCCGAGGCAGTAGCCGCCGGTCGCCCCCGTATCTAGTGTCGATAAGAGGGCGCCTTGCGTCCGCAGCCTCAGAACGACCAGCGCGTCCCGGGCGACGAGCGACATTCCGCCAGACCCTCCTACGCGTACCGCTCGAGGAGTACGCCTTACGCGTACCGTTGGACGAGCGCGTGGGTCAGCTCCCACTGCACTCGCACGATCTCGAGGCGGTTGCGGTCCAGCGCGCGTTTGGCGCCGGACGAGCGCAATAGCTCCCTCTCGTGCAGAAGCCCCCCGAGAGTTCTCTGGAGGGCTTCCACTGGGAGAGGGTTTGGCCCGCGAGGGGAGGGTGCGGGCCGAGAGGGTAGAGCTGCGCTCATTGCGCATCCCTCTCATCGACCTTGAGGGCTACGTTCGCATCCCTCATTCGAGGATCACCGTAGAACGGGCTTCGGATAGCATCCGCCCCCGCCCAGATGGAGATCGAGGCCGTCGATACACCGCCTGCGAAGGTCGAAGCCGATGTGCTGGCCTTCGCGGTACCCGACCCCGTAGACCTGGGCGCCTCCGGGCGCGAGGTCGACGAGCTCGTCTCGGGCGAGCTCGGCCACCTGGTCGAGGACGGTGAGCTCAAGGGCCAGCTGGGACGAACGACGTTCCTCCACACCTCAGGCCGACTGGCAGCTCATCGGGTCGCAGCCGCCGGAATCGGCTCCGCGGACGGCTTCGACGCCGATGCGCTCCGTACCGCAGCTGCGGCGGTCGCGCTGCGCACGAGCGATTCGGGCGGCCGCTCGGTGGCCTGGGTCGTGGGAGACGGTCTCTCGCTCGGCCCCGGCGAGCAGGCGCGGGCGATCGTCGACGGCACGGCCCTCGGCCCGTACGAGATGGGGCGCTGGAAGACGCGCGATGAGGGCGAGCGCCGGCAGCCTGTCGAGCGGCTCGTGCTCTGCGGCCCAGGCGCAGCCGCTGTCGCCGACGGGGCCCGGCGGGCGAACGTCGTCGCCTCCTGGACGAACCGCTGTCGCGATTTCGTCAATGCGCCGCCCAACGAGTGCACCCCCGCCCGGCTGGCCGAATGGGCCGAGGAGACCGCGGGCCGCTTCGGCACCGTGACCTTCGAGGCTCTCGGCGTGGACGAGATCCATTCCGCGGGGATGGGCGCGCTCGCGGCGGTCAGCCAGGGGAGCGACAACCCGGCGCGGCTGATCAAGCTTTCGTACGAGCCGGCGCAGGCGAAGGGCGACACGATCCTCGGCCTGATCGGCAAGGCGATCACGTTCGATTCGGGCGGGCTCTCGCTCAAGCCCGCTGACCGCATGGAGGACATGAAGTCCGACATGGGAGGCGGGGCAGCCGTGCTGGCCGCTGCCGGCGCCATTGCCGAGCTCGAGCTCCCGCTACGAGTGCTGACGGTCGTCCCGTCTTGCGAGAACATGCCCGGCGGGCACTCCTACCGCCCGGGCGACATCATCACCGCGCTGAACGGCAAGACGATCGAGATCACGAACACGGATGCCGAGGGGCGCCTGATTCTCGCGGACGCTCTCTGGCACGCCCGCCAGTCGGGCGCGACGCACATGATCGACCTCGCCACGCTGACGGGCGCCATGGTCATCGCCATGGGCGACTACTACGCCGGTCTGTTCGCGAACGACCCTCAGTGGGCGGAGACGATCCGCGAGGCGGCGGAGGCGAGCGGGGACCACGCCTGGATCTGGCCGCTCCACGAGACCTATCGCCGCTACATCGACTCGAGCTTCGCGGACATGAAGAACTCGTCCGAATACCGCCAGGGCTCGCCGATCCTCGCGGCTCGCTTCCTCGAAGAGTTCGTCGGCGAGGGGCCCTGGGCGCACATGGACATCGCGGGCACCGCCTATCTCGAGCGGGGGCGGGACGACTACTACGACTGCCCGGGCGCGACGGGGTACGGCGTGCGGCTCCTCGCGGAGCTCGCCTCCCGCCTCGCCGCGGCCTAGTGCCCCGACGAGCCGCGCCCACCGGGCCCCGGAGCGGCCGCAAGGCTTCGTCGACCCGCGTCCTCAGTCGCCCCCGTATTTCGGCAAATACGTCGGCTCCCTGCGTCCTTGGTCGACTCGCCTTTCGCGCGCCCGTGACGCGGCAGCACGACTCGCCGGAGCACTAGTGGACTTCGACCTCTCCGAAGAGCACGAGCTGCTTCGCGCGACGGTCCGCGAGTTCGCCGAGCGGCGGATCGCGCCGGTCGCCGAGGAGCTCGACCGAGATCATCGATTCCCCTACGACCTCATCGCGGGCCTGGCGGAGCTCGGCCTGCTGGGGATCCCGGTCCCGGAGGAGTACGGGGGCAGCGGCGCGGACGCGCTCTCGTACACGATCGCCATCGAGGAGCTGACGCGAGTGGACTCCTCGGTCGCGATCACGGTCGCAGCCCACACCTCTCTCGGCACGATGCCGATCCTCCTCTATGGAACCGAGGCGCAGAAGCGCACCTGGCTGCCCGACCTCGCCGGCGGGAAGAAGCTCGCCGCCTTCGGCCTCACGGAGCCGGAAGCCGGGTCGGATGCGGGCGCCACGCGCACGACGGCCGAGCTGCGCGACGGTCATTGGATCGTGAACGGATCGAAGATCTTCATCACCAACGCAGGCACGGACATCTCCGCCTGCGTGACGATCACAGCGCGCACCGGCGACGACGAGATCTCCAACATCATCGTCCCGAACGGGACCGAGGGGTACGAGCTCTCGGCGCCGATGCGCAAGATGGGCTGGCACGCCTCGGACACACGCGAGCTCTCCTTTCGGGACTGCGCGGTGCCCGAGGAGAACCTGCTCGGCGAGCGCGGCGCCGGCTACCGGCAGTTCCTGGAGATCCTCGACGGGGGCCGCATCTCCGTGGCGGCCATGGGCCTCGGCCTCGCCCAGGGCGCCCTCGAGCTCGCGTCGGCCTACGCGCGAGAGCGCAAGCAGTTCGGGAAGCCGATCTCGAGCTTCCAGGCGATCCAGTTCAAGCTCGCGGACATGGCGACCGAGATCGAGGCGGGCCGCAACCTGGTCTACAAGGCCGCCTGGCTAAAGGATCAAGGGCGCCCCTTCGCGCAGGCGGCCGCGATGGCGAAGCTCTATACGGGCGAGCTGGCGCACCGGGTGGCGAACCACGCGCTCCAGATCCACGGCGGTTACGGCTACATGGACGAGTACGCGATCTCGCGTCTTTACCGGGACCAGAAAGTGCTCGAGATCGGGGAAGGAACGAACGAGGTCCAGCGTCTAGTGATCGCCAGGAACCTGGGCCTATGACCCAGCGGTAGGATCGGCGGGCCGACGAAGGAGGCCACGATGCCGCTCTACATGGACGTGCACAACATGGACGGAGAAGTCACGTGCGACGCGGTCCGCGAGGCGCACGAGAAGTATCTCGAGGTGCAGGGCGACCACGGCGTCGACTACAAGAGCTACTGGGTGGCGGAGGAAGTCGGCAAGATCTTCTGCCTCGTCGAGGCGCCCGATCCCGAGACCGCGGCGCGTGTCCATCGAGAGGCGCACGGCCTCCTGGCCGACGAGATCTACGAGGTGCAAGAGGGTTCCTGAGGCGACCCTCTATGCCGGCTCATCCGGGTTCTCCTACCCGAGCTGGAAGGGCGGCTTCTACCCGCCCGACGCGAAGTCGGAGGACTTCCTCCGTGTCTACTCGGAGCGCCTGCCCTCCGTCGAGCTGAACACGACGTTCTACCGCCTGCCCGCCGAGGCCCAGTTCGAACGTTGGGCGAGCCAGACGCCGCCGCACTTCCGTTTCGCGCTGACCATGACGCGGGGCGCCACCTCCTTCGGCCGGGTCGAGGGGATCCCCGCGTTCGTGCAGACTGCAGGCGTGCTCGGGGAGCGGCTCGGGCCTGTACGGATCAAGGTCCCGCAGGCGCGAGACGACGGCTTCCTCCTGCTCCTGCTCGACTCGTTGGCTCCCGAGGTGCGCTGGGCGCTCGATTTCCGGCACGAGTCGTGGTCGGGACCGGACGTGGACGAGCGGCTCTCGGAGCGAGGCGTCGCCCGGGCGGGCTCTCCCGAGGCGGGAGCGCCCTTCGCCTACCTCCGTCTACGCGATCCTCCCTATGACGAGGGCGGGCTCGAGGCGCTGGCCGCAGAAATCCGGCCCCTGCTCTCGGCCGGGACCGACGTCTACGCGTACTTCCGTCACGAGGACGAGCCCACCGCTCCCCGCTATGCGGAGCGCTTGCTCGAGCTTGCCCGGTCCTCGAGCCGGTAGACGAAACGCAGCGCCTGCCAGGTCTCGTCGATCGCGCAGCTCTTGTTGTCCACGAGCCCGGCCTCGAGGCCGATTCTCTGCACGATCTCGAAGGTGAGGTCGCTCTCCAGGTCGGCGCTCTTCTTCGGCCAGGCGATCCAGAGACCTCCGGCCGGTGTGAGCCTGCGCGCGAGCGGTGCAAACGCGCGTGTGAGCTCGCCGCGCCTCGTGGCGAAGAGGACGACGACGTCGAGCTCGCCGCGCAGGCGAGGCTCGACGCCGAGAGCGCCGGCGAATCCTGGCGGCGCGCTCTGGAGGGCTACCCGAGAGCCCTCCTTGATTCCGAGCTTCTGCGGAAGCGGAGTCTGCGAATAGTCCTTGTGCATCGGAGGGAAGATAGTCGGCTCCCGCGCCGTCGAGTGAACATGTACTACGACCCCAATACTCACCTGGCTCTCTCCCGCGATCGGTCCGAGGACATGGTTCGCGAGGCTCGCAAGTCGGAGCTGGCTCGGCTCGTTCAGGACGAGCGGCCCAGCGTCGTCTCGCGCCTGCGCGGCCTGTTCGGCCATCGGGCGAAGCACCAGCCGGCCGTCCCGCGGCCGCTGGCTAGCTGACCCGCTCGGTCTGGTAGCCCCACTCGGCCAGACGCGCGAGCAGCTCGTCGCAGTGCTCGTCGTCTCGCATCGAAAGCGTGAGCTCCACCTCGGTGCCCGTGACGGGCAAGTCCATGCCCTCGCGGTGGTGCTCGACGGAGAGGACGTTCACGCGCTCGTCGGCGATGAGCCCGAGCAGACGGGCAAGCGCCCCGGGCCGGTCCTCGAGCCTCGTCCGCACGACGAGGAAGCGGCCGGCCTGCGTCAGCCCGTGACGGGCGACCTCGATCAGGAGCGTCGCGTCGATGTTCCCTCCGGAGAGGAGCGCGCACGCAGGCCCCTTCCCAGGAACCTTCCCTCCGAGGACGGCAGCGATCGAGGCCGCACCGGCGCCCTCGACGACGAGCTTCACCCGCTCGAGAAGGACGACGATCGCCTGCGCGATCTCGGGGTCGGTGACGGTCACGACCTCCTCCAGGCGATCGGCGAGGATGCGCTTCGTCAGCTCGCCGGGGTTCTTGACCGCGATTCCGTCCGCGATCGTGTGCCCCGGCTCGCCGTCTCCAACGAAGGGCGCGCAGCTCGCCGCCTGAACACCGACGATCTTCACCTTCGGCCTGACCTCGCTGAGGGCAAGGGCGATCCCGGAAGCGAGCCCGCCGCCTCCGATGGGCACGACGAGGGTCTCGAGCTCGTCCACCTGCTCGGCGAGCTCGAGCCCGAGGGTGCCCTGGCCGGCGATCACGAGCTCGTCCTCGAAGGCGTGGATGAGGGTCGCCCCGGCGTCCACCCGCTCCTGAGCCGCGACGTTCGCCTCGTCGAAGCCCTCACCGACGAGGACGACCTCGGCGCCGTAGCTCCTCGTGGCGTCGACCTTCGCCATGGGCGCGTCCTGAGGCATGAAGACAGTGGCAGCCACCCCCGCCTCACGCGCCGCGAGCGCGACCGCCTGCCCGTGGTTTCCCGCGCTTGCTGTCACCACCCCCGCCGCCCGCTCCTCGTCCGTGAGCGCCGCGATCCGGTTGACGGCGCCCCGAATCTTGAAGGAGCCGGTCCGCTGGAGGTTCTCCGCCTTGAGGAGGACCGGCCGGCCGCTCCGGCGCGAGAGGGTCTCCGAGGAGACGACAGGCGTCACCCGGGCGAGCGCGGCGATGCGCCCGCGCGCGGCCTCGATGTCGGCGAGTGTCGGTCCTGTTTTCGTCGCCATGGTTAGGACGTGATTCTGAATACCTTTTCCAGGATCTCGCGAACCGCGGTCAGGGGGTCGAGCTCACGGCGCTCGACCTCGTCCAGGAGCCGGCGGAGCTCCGGGTCGTCCGCGACGGCCTGCTCCAGGTGGCCCTTCGCCCGCGAGCTGGCGACCGCGAAGACCTCGCCCGCGAGGTTCCGCGCCCGCCGTTCGGCGAGCAGGTCGTTCTCCTCCAGGTAGCGACGGTGCTCCTCGATCCCGCCCCAGAGCTCCTCGATGCCCTCCCCCGTCACCGCCTCGGTGAGGACGATCGGCGGCCGCCAGCCCTCATCGGTGTCGAGCGCGAGAATCGAGCGCACCTCGTTGACCATCGTCTTGGCCGCCGGATGCTCGCGCTTGTTGACGGCGATCACGTCGGGAATCTCCATGATCCCGGCCTTGAGGGCCTGGATCGAGTCGCCCGATCCGGGCATGAGCACGAGGAGAACGGTGTCGGCGATCGAGATCACCTCCACCTCGCTCTGGCCCGCCCCCACCGTCTCGAGGAAGAGGAGCTCCTTGCCCGCCGCGTCGAGCACCAGGGCGGCCTGCAGCGTCGCCTCGGCGAGCCCGCCGAGGTGACCGCGCGTGCCCATCGAGCGGATGAAGACCTCCGGGTCGAGGAAATGGTCGGCCAAGCGGATGCGGTCGCCGAGCAGCGCGCCGCGCGTGAAGGGGCTCGACGGGTCGACCGTGATGACTCCGACGCTCGTGTCGGTGGCCCGCACGTGCCGGACGAGCGCGCTGATGAGGCTCGACTTCCCCACTCCGGGAGGCCCGGTCACCCCCACCGCGTACGCGCTCCCGGTCTCCGGGTAGAGGTCTCTGACCAGCTCGTAAGAGGACGGGTCCGAGCTCTCGATCAGCGTGATCGCGCGAGCGAGCGCGCGGCGATCTCCCTTGCGGACGCCCTCGACCAGCCGCTCGACTGTCCAGCCCCGCGTCAATCGCTTGCCGGCAGAGCCTCGGCGGATCGCGCCTCGGACGTGACGCCGCGGACGAGCACGTAGCCCACGATCGACCCGACCGCCATCAGTGCTGCCGAGATCCCCCACACCGCGCGGGCGCCGATCGCATTCGTCAGGGGCCCGGCGATGATCATGCCGATTCCGAGGACCGCGTAGCCGACGCTCATGACGACGGTGAACGCACGGCCGCGCAGACGGTCGGGGGAGCCTCGCTGGACGAGCAGTGCATTCGTGATCACCGCAACCCCGTTCCCCGCGCCTGCGGCGATCACGACCAGCGCGGCCACCCAGACGTTGGGCGCAGCAGCCGCCGCCCCGAACCCAAGCGCCATCAGGCCGATCGAGACTCCATAGGGAACTGCAAGCCCGCGCTGGGAGATCCAGCTGCCGCCGAAGAGGCTGCCGATCACCAGCCCGAGCCCGGTGGCGGCGACGAGGACGCCGTAGCCGAGATCCCCGGCGGAGAAGACCTCTTTCGCGAGCACTACCTCGGCGACGTTCACGCCCGCGTTCGCGAGCATGACGATGCTCCACGCGACCAGGACGGTGAGGAGCGCCCGCGAGTGCACCGCCAGAGCGAAGCCCTCTTTGAGATCGCGCCAGCCACCGCGGCTCGGCTCGCGCACGGCCTCTTCGAAGTTCTCGCGGATGCGCAGGATGAGGACCGCGGAGACCGCAAAGCTGATTGCGTTGACCACGTACGCGACGTCAGGGCTCGTCGCGGCGACGAGGGCGCCGCCCGCGACCGCGCCGATCGTCCACGTGAGGTTGTCGGCGGTCTGCAGGATCCCGTTCGCCTGCGGCAACGCCTCGTCGGAGACGAGATTGGGAAGCCCGGCGTAGACGGCGGGCCGGAAGAGGCTCGTGGCGATCCCAGCGACCAGCGCGAGCATGACGATCTGGAGCGCCGTCGTCGCAAACGGCAGCACGAGGAAGACGCCCGCCCTCGCGGCGTCGCAGGTGACGAGGATCCAACGGCGCGAGGTGCGATCGATCAGCCGTCCGGCGACGAAGCCGATCACGACGATCGGGAGAAACTCGACGATGAGGAGTGCGCTGACCCAGTTGGCGTCGCCGGTGCGGTCGTAGACGTCGACGACGAGCGCGACGAACGCGAGCCAGGTTCCGATGCTGGAGGCGAGCGTGGCGAGAAAGAGCAGCCGGAACGGCCTGGCCTCCCGCAACAGACCGAGCCCGGTCCCGCTGAGGGCCCTCGTCACGGACCGCACCGTAGCAGCGACCCTGGAAGGCGATGAACCCTCAAAGGGCGGTCTTTGCAGTCTCGAGCACGCGCTCGAGCGCCGCGCCGAAGAGCGCGTTCTCCTCCTCGGTCCCCACGGTGACGCGGATCGCGCCGGGAGCTCCGAAGGGGCCGAGCGGGCGGACGATCACGCCCTCCCGCAGGAGAGCTTCGAACACGGCACGAGAGTCCTCGCCCACCTCGACGAAGACAAAGTTGGCCACCGCCGGCCCCGCAACCGTGAGACCGAGCGCGACGCAGGCATCGGCCAGCTGAGCACGGCCGGCCGCGGTCTGCGCGCGCCGGCGCGCGATCTCATCGTCGTTGCCGAGGCTGGCCAGCGCGGCGTCTTGCGCCGTCTGGTTGATGTCGAAGGCGTTCTTGACCTTGCCGATTGCGGCGACGACGTCGGGGGCTCCGATCCCGTAGCCGACCCGGAGGCCCGCGAGCCCGTAGATCTTCGAGAAGGTTCGCAGGACAAGCACCCGGGCGCCGGCCTTGAAGTGCTCCTCGATGCCGTCGGGATACTCCTCCTCGTCGACGTATTCGAAGTAGGCCTCGTCCAGGACCGTGAGCACATGCTCGGGTACGCGCTCGAAGTAGCTCTCGACATCGGCGCGCGAGATCATCGTCCCCGTCGGGTTGTTCGGATTGCAGAGATAGACGAGCTTCGTGCGGGGGCCGATCTCGCGCAGGATCGCCTCGACGTCGTAGCGGTGATTGGTCAGCGCCACCCGCTTCGGCTCGGCGCCCAGCTTGATCGCGTCGAGGACATAGCTGGGGAACGACGGCCAGCCGCAGACGATTTCGTCGCCCGGATCGAGGACGGCGAGCGACAGGTACATGACGACCGCGTCCGCCCCCGCGGCCACCGCGACGTTCTCGAATTCCACCCCGTGCTTCTCGGACAGAGCCGTGCGCAGCTTGTAGGCGCCGCCGTCCGGGTAGCGGTTCAGCTCGGGAGCGCCGCGGGCGATTGCCTCGAGCGCTTCCGGGAACGGGCCGAACTGTCCCTCGTTGGACGCGAGCTTCACGACACGGTCGAGCCCGAGCTCGCGCTGAACTTCCTCCACCGGCTTCCCAGGCTCGTAGGGCACGAGCGCTCCGATGGCGGGACGAAAGAGGCGTTCGTCGGCGATGGCCTAATCTTTTCAGCAATGAGCGAGCTGGGGCTGTTCCCGCTGAACCTCGTCCTGCTCCCCGGGGAGCAGGCGCCGCTGCACGTGTTCGAGCCGCGCTACAAGGAGCTGATCGGCGAGTGCCTGGCGGAGAACGAGGAGTTCGGGCTCGTGCTCGCGGACGACGACGGGATCCGCGAGATCGGCACG
>Ga0307277_10000036_pt1 | contig 38468 bp, 33 predicted proteins | sample ER_DNA_116_FD_194473 | JGI IMG/M metagenome (GOLD analysis project Ga0307277, IMG submission 194473) | Bulk soil microbial communities from the East River watershed near Crested Butte, Colorado, United States - ER_DNA_116 | ecosystem: Environmental > Terrestrial > Soil > Floodplain | place...
GCCGAACACCAGGCGGATTTCGTGCTGATCAACCCTCTGCATGCGGCCGAGCCGGTGCCACCCATGGAGCCGTCGCCGTACCTGCCGAGCAGTCGCCGCTTTGCCAATCCCGTTTATCTGCGACCAGAACGGATTCCTGAATACGCAATAGCAAGCCCTGAGCAGCGGGAGCATATTGACAAGATCAGAAGCCAGCTGCATACCGACATTGGCCAGGCGACCCAGATTGATCGTGATCGATCATGGGATGCCAAGCGGTTGGCGCTCAAGATCATCTTCTCAGTGCCTCGGACGCCGGGACGGGAGGCCTCACTAGCGGCATATCGGCGCCGAGAGGGGCCCGGTCTGGAGAGGTACGCCGCCTGGGCGGCGCTGGCGGAGGAGCATGGCGCCGACTTCACACAGTGGCCGGCCGAGCTACAAGATCCGCAATCACCGGCGGTTGCTGCCTTCGCTGCTCAGCATGCTGCCACGATCGACTTCCACTGCTGGCTGCAGTGGCTGATGGAGGAGCAGCTGTCGGGCACCCAGCAGGCGGCGCTACGCGCTGGCATGGCGCTTGGGGTGATGCATGATCTGGCTGTCGGTGTCAGTCCGCGTGGCGTGGACGCCTGGAGCTTGCAGGACAGTTACGCAAAAAATGTCTCGGTTGGCTGCCCGCCGGATCCGTTCAACCAGCAAGGCCAGGTCTGGAATCAGCCTCCATGGCGGCCTGATCGCCTAGCCGCAACAGCGTATGCGCCGTTTCGCGAGATGGTATCCACGATCTTGCGGCATGCCGGCGGCCTGCGTGTTGATCATGTGATCGGCCTCTTTCGGCTGTGGTGGGTTCCCGGGGGTGCCCACCCCACGCAGGGCACCTACGTCCGCTACGACCACGAGGCCATGGTCGGGATTCTCGCGCTGGAAGCCCACCGGGCAGGTGCCGTGGTGGTTGGCGAAGACCTCGGCACTGTGGAGCCATGGGTCCGCGACTATCTGCGGGAGCGCGGCATCCTGGGAACGTCAATCTTGTGGTTCGAATTCGACTGGGATGGCGACGGTAGGCCACTGCCGCCGGAGAAGTGGCGCGAGTACTGCTTGGCCTCGGTCACGACCCATGATCTGCCGCCGTCTGCTGGTTATCTGGTCGGTGATCACGTTCGGCTTCGTGATCAACTGGGCATTCTGACTCGCTCGCTGGATGAGGAATTGGAAGCCGACGAAGCCGACCGCCAGGCGTGGCTTGAGAACCTTCGCACGCGTGGTGCCCTGGAGCCTGACGCGGACGTCGACGAAACTGTCAAGGCCCTGCACCGCTATCTAACGTGGACGCCCGCGCGGTTGCTGTGCCTCTCGCTTGCCGACGCGGTCGGGGAGCGCCAGTTGCAGAATCAGCCCGGCACCATCGATGAATACCCGAACTGGCGAGTGCCGCTGACCGGACCTGACGGCAAGCTAGTGATGTTGGAAGACATCTTCAGCAACCAGCGGACAGCGGATCTTGCCAAGATCGTGAGCAGCCCCCGTTAGCCGCGGCAGTCATCTGGGACCGAGATTTATCCCGCCCTGCTCAACCGCCTCGCGCAGAGCGTCTGCTTCATCCTGAGTCAAAATGCCTGCCTGGACCGCTTTATCCAGCCACGGGTCCAGGGCAGCCGGCCCTTTCGCCACATAATCGGCATGCACCTGGTCGAGGGCTGCCTTGACCTCGGCCTCGTCGAGCCCGAGCACGCTCGACAAGGTCTCGACGAGGACCTGCTCCTGCTCAGGGCTCATGGGCCAGCCCGGCACATCAGTCTGCGGCTGCGGATTGCCGGGTGTGGGGGCGATAGTGGGTGCGGTCGTGGGGTAAGGCGCACCTGGTGTGTCTGCGGACGCAACGCCTGCCACCCCGACGCCCGCGCCAAGCACGAGCAACCCTGAGCCTATTGCGACCGCAGTTTTTATCGAAATTGCCACGTTTCTTGCTACTCCTTGGCGTCGTTTTGCAGTGCCGTGCGAAATAGGGTGAAGCCTTTACCTGGCAGTGAGCTGGGTAGAACCTGTCAGGCAGCTAGCAATGTGGGCTTGCGCGGGACGTGGATAGGGTTCGGTGTGTGGCCGGTGCCAATGTGACGGCAGAAGAGGACGAGAAGCAGCCGAAGCAGGTCAACCAAAGCCTGCTGACGGTACTGATCGCCTTCCTGGCCAATCTGCTGATTGCTATTGCGAAGTCCGTCGCTGCCGCTATCACCTCGTCGGCGTCGATGCTGGCTGAGGCTGCTCATTCCTGGGCGGATGCGGGCAATGAGATCTTCTTGTTGATTGCTGATCGGCGATCAGATCGTCATCGGGACAGTGGTCACCCGATGGGCTTCGGGCGCGAGGCGTACGTCTGGTCGATGTTCGCCGCTTTTGGGCTCTTTACTGCCGGCGCAGTCGTCTCGATCTGGCATGGCATCCAACAGCTGCTTGAACCGGAGGAAGCCTCAAACTTTCTCGTCGCTTACGTGGTGCTAGCGATTGCATTCGTACTGGAAGGAGTCTCGTTCACCCAGGCGATGATGCAAGCTCGGCGGCTGGCCGAGGTGCGAGACAGCAGCGTGACGGAGCTCGTGCTGAATACCTCCAATCCCACACTGCGGGCCGTGATCTTTGAAGACGCGGCAGCGCTGATTGGGATCGCCATCGCGACAGCCGGGGTTGCGCTCCACCAGGTCACCGGCTCGGTGACGCCTGATGCGGTCGGATCGATCTTGGTGGGTGTGTTGCTAGCGGTTGTGGCGGTTGTCCTGATCGACCGCAACCGCCGGTTTTTGGTCGGAGAGGTCGTGCGTCCGGAGGTTCGGCAGCGGGTGCTGCGTGACTTGCTGGCGCGCCCCGACATCGACCGGATCACCTATCTGCATCTGGAATACGTCGGTCCCGGTCGGTTGTATTTGGTGGCGTCGGTCGACATGGCCGGTGATGATGTTGAGCACAGCGTGGCGGTGCGGTTGCGGCAGGTGGAGCATGAGCTTGAGCAACAGGAAGGTATCGAAGAGGCTGTGTTAACCCTCGCAACGCCAGACGAGGTGTCGCTCCTGCCGTGAATCGGCGGTGGCGCTACACCTCAGCGGTGAGCAGATCAATCGCCTCTTTCACATCGTCGACGCAGAAGATCAACTCGCCCATCGGCCGCCCCTCGCCTAGCCGTTGCAGCAAGGGCCAGGCAGGGTAGACCTCAGTCCAGTACTCGCGATCGATCAAGATCAGTGGAGTAACCAGACTCGCGTCGGCGGCATAGAAGTTCTCGGTGACGGCTTGGAAGATCTCCTGCACCGTACCGGCCATGCCCGGAAGATATACGACCCCGCCGCCGCAGCGATGGATCAGGGTGTTCTCCCGCAACGCATTAGAGAAGTATTTCGCGATCGTGGTGGCGAAGACGTTGGTTGGTTCGTGGCCGTAGAACCACGTCGGAATACTAACGCTGCGGCCTGCTGAGGTGATCGGCCAGCGGGCGCGTACCCGGAAGGCGCTTTGGGCCCAAGCATCCACGCTCGGCCAATAGTGCAGCGGCGGAGTCATGATCATCAATGCATCGTCGAGCGAGCCCGGCCAGGGGCTCAAATAGGCCCCGAGATTGGCTGCTTCCATTGCTCCTGGGCCGCCGCCGGTGAGCACCGTGCGGCCCGCAGCGGTCAGGCTGGCTCCGAGCTCGGCTGCCGCACGGTATGTCTGGTCGCCGCGCGGCACGGCATGGCCGCCCATGAGCCCAACGATCGTGCGCGGATCTAGATCTGACGTGGCGTCGTCGAGTGCATCGGTGATGGCGTGATCGTGAAGCGTGGCGCCAAGCTCAGCGGTCAGTGATCGGATGGGTCGGCCGTGAGCCCAGGCGTATACAGCAGCATCCGGACTTACGGCGTAGCCACCAGAGCCATACAGCTCTGCCGCGTCGTACGGACGTGTTCGGTAGGGATCAAACGGGAGCTCAGGAAGCCTCGGGAACAGCAGCGCGCCGGATCTGCGGAGGTGAGTCTCGGCTGCTGGTTCGAATAGGCAGCCGAGGAACACTGCGCCGCGGGGGTCGACCTTTAGCAGCGCGCCACTTCGTTCGGTGAGATCAACGGACTGGACAAACCATCCATTCAGCCGCTGGGTCTTGCTGATGTGGGCATCGAAATCGGCAAGGCTCTCGATCTCGATCAGGCGTCGAGTCACCGTGCCGCTCGTCGGCTTCTCATGGTGTGCGCATTCTGCCAGGCGCCACGATTGGGGACGGGTTGCCGATCGTGCGGCGCGCGTGTCGAGCCGACGGCCGCTGGCCAACCTACGCCGGATACCCCGGTCGTACCTGGTTCCGGCTGGAGGAACCGGGTGCAAGCAGGTGGAACACGGTACGCGTGCTGCGCGTCCTGCAGTGGTGGGAGGCAGTCGGCTGAGCCACCGAGTGCGACCTGCGACACTTGGCCCCGTGCGTGACGTAGTGATCTTGGGCAGCACCGGCTCGATAGGAACTCAAGCCCTCGAGGTGATCGCCGATCATTCCGAGGAATTTCGGGTGGTTGGTCTCGCGGCCGGCGGGTCGCAGATCGGGCTACTCGCCCGGCAAGCATTGGACAGCGGCGCACAGACGATCGCGGTCAGCAGGGCAACGACGGTCCAGGACCTGCAACTCGCTCTGTATGCCGAAGCTAGCCGACGCGGCTGGGCCGAAGGCAAGGTGCAGTTACCGCGCATCCTTGCGGGCCCGGAAGCAGCCGCAGAGCTAGCGGCAATGCCCTGCGATGTCGTCCTCAACGGAATCACAGGCTCAACGGGGTTAGCGGCGACTTTGGCCGCGCTGCGGGCCGGCCGGATCCTCGCGCTGGCCAACAAGGAGTCCTTAGTAGTTGGCGGTCCGTTGGTCACCCGGGCCGCGGGGCCGAACCAGATGGTCGCTGTCGACTCGGAACATTCGGCGTTGGCGCAGTGCCTCCGCGGAGGGGCCGCGAACGAGGTTGACCGGCTGATCCTGACAGCGAGCGGAGGTCCATTTAGGGGGCTCACACGAGAGCAGATGAGGGATGTCACACCGGACCAGGCCCTCGCCCATCCGACGTGGCACATGGGGCGGGTGATCACGACAAACTCTGCAACTTTGGTGAACAAGGGCCTGGAGCTTTTGGAGGCTAGCTTGCTCTATGGCGTAGAGCTCGACCGGATTGATGTGGTCGTGCACCCGCAATCGATCGTGCACTCGATGGTGCAGTTCGTCGATGGCTCAACCCTCGCGCAGTGCTCGCCGCCTGACATGAAACTTCCGATCGCGCTTGGCTTGAGTTGGCCGGATCGGATGCGTGCCGTAGCTCAGCCGTGCGACTGGCGTACGGCATCCAACTGGACTTTCGAGCCCCTGGACAACTCGGCCTTTCCCGCGGTCGACTTGGCCCGGCAGGCGGGCCGGCTGGGCGGTACCGCTCCGGCTGTCTACAACGCCGCAAACGAGGTGTGCGTGGACGCCTTTCACAATGGTCGGATCCGTTTCACCCAGATCCTTGACATTGTGGCCGTAGTGTTGCGCGAGCATGCCGGTTCGGATCCCGACGTAGGCTCGAAGCTGGTCGCAAGTGATCAGCTCACGCTCGAGATGGTGCTGGCGGCTGATGCCTGGGCTCGCGCTCGGGCCATGGATCTCACCCACGCAACGGAGCACACGCGCTAGATGGAACTTGTGATCTACATCGCCGGTGCTGTTGTCTTCTTCGGTTTGGTGATGGCCTCGATTGGCTTACACGAGATCGGGCATCTGGTGCCGGGCAAGCTGTTCGACGTCAAGACCACCGAGTACTTCGTCGGGTTTGGTCGCACCTTGTGGTCGCGCAGGCGTGGGGAGACTGAGTACGGCGTCAAGGCGGTTCCGGTGGGCGGGTATGTCCGGCTCGTTGGCATGTTTCCGCCGGCCAAAAATCGTCCTGGTGAAGTGCGGGCCTACAGCACCGGACCTTTTCGAGCGCTGGCCGATAACGCAAGGGCTGCGGAGTGGTCGGCGATACACCCGGAAGATGAGGGCCGGCTGTTCTACCAGAAACCGTTCTGGCAAAAGTTGATCATCATGGCCAGTGGGCCGGCGATGAACATTCTGCTCGCATTCCTGATCTTGCTTGGCGTCTCAGTCAGCTACGGTGTCTACCGCTCGCAGCTGACGATCAGCAGTGTGCAGGAGTGCATTGTCGCTGCGAATGCGGCAGACAAGAGCTGTGAGGGCAAGCCGCCGACACCTGCTGCACAGTCGGGCATCCAGCCGGGGGACAAGATCGTGGCGTTCAACGGAATGCCGGTTTCGTCCTGGGATGACGTGTCGCGTTTGATCCGAGCGAATCTGGATCATCCGGCGCTGGTGACTGTCGAGAGGCCTGGCCAACGCATCGACCTGAAGCCGGTCAATACCGTTATTACGGGCGTACCGGACAGATACGACCCGTCGCGGCGGGTAGCTGCCGGGTTCTTTGGCGTCGAACCCGAAGTCGTCCGAGAGCGTGGCGGGCCGGTCGCGGTTATCGGTGACATGTGGCAGATGACGAAGCAGACCGTCGTTGCGCTTGGCTACTTTCCGGTGAAGGTCTACTACACCGCCTACAACTTGGTGACTGGCAAGCCCCGCGACGTCTATGGACCGATGTCCATCGTTGGTGCAAGTCGAGCTGCTGGGGAGATCGCCTCTACCAACCAGATCAGCGCTGCAGCCAAAGTCGCGAGCATGTTCACCGTGCTCGGCGCTGTCAATCTCTTCGTCGCACTCTTCAATTTCGTGCCACTGTTGCCTTTAGACGGAGGACACGTCGCTGCAGCGTTTTATGAGGCCGTTAGACGGACTATCGCTCGGCTCTTAGGACGCCCTGATCCTGGACCTGTCGACACCGCGAAGTTATTGCCTGTCGCCTACGTCGTGGGTGGTGTGATCTTGATCTCCGGCGTGGTGTTGATCTTGGCCGACATCATCGATCCGATTCGGCTCTTCTGACACTCTGCCCTCGGGTAGAGTCCGCCGCATGCCGGCTCCAGCCAAAGGTTTCACGCTGTCCAGGGGCCGGAGCTGATGCCCGCCTACTCTGCCGCCGAATGGGAGAGCCTGTTTGTCGCGGAGGCCGGTGCCTCTGCCGCGCTCGCCGGACTGTTGTTCGTGGCCCTCTCCATCAATTTGGAACGGATCCTGAAAGGTACCGGACTGCCCGGCCGGGCCGGGGAGGCAATCGTCCTTTTGCTGACAGTGTTGGTCGTCTCCACGTTCGGGTTGGTGCCCGGCCAGTCGCCGAGGGTGCTCGGCGCTGAGGTCCTGGGATTCGGGCTGCTCCCCTGGCTAATCTTGATCGGGATCCATGTTGATGCGGTGCGCGGCCACGCCGGGCCATCGCGGGGTTTCTTGGTTCGCCGCATCGTGCTGGCTCAGGGCGCGGTCCTGCCGCTGCTGATCGCTGGGGTATCGCTGCTGCTCCTGACCGGAGGCGGCCTCTACTGGCTGGTCCCCGGCATCGTGCTCTGCCTGGTGGTGGCGGTGTTGGATGCGTGGGTACTGCTCGTCGAGATCCTGCGGTGACAACTTCCGCGGTATTGCACGGCTTCCACCTGGGTGTAACCGGCCTCATGCTGTTCTGGTACCTCCGTCATGCCGGGCCGGAGCGACAAGAACGCAAGCTGCACCGGCACCTTGGTGCTCAACTACGACCATCGACCGCCGTTGACCACAGCTTGCACTCTGCTACGTCACCGAACTCACGTTAGGCTGGATCGTTGCCGAGCCCTCGAGGACCGGCCGTGGAGTCTCGCAATGAAAGGCCTTATGAGCATCGATCTGGGTCTGCCCACCCTTCCTCCACCGACCCTCGCGCCGCGCCGCAGGAGCCGCCAAATCAAGGTTGGCAAGGTTGCCGTCGGGGGCGACGCGCCGATCAGTGTGCAGTCGATGACTACGACTCTGACGGCGGACATCAATGCCACGCTGCAGCAGATCGCCGAGCTGACAGCGACTGGTTGTGACATCGTCCGCGTCGCCGTACCCAGCCAAGACGACGCCGACGCGTTGCCGATCATTGCCAAGAAGTCCCAGATCCCCGTGATCGCTGACATCCACTTCCAGCCCAGGTACGTCTTCGCAGCCATCCATGCTGGCTGCGCTGCGGTACGTGTCAATCCCGGAAACATTCGGGCGTTCGATGATCAAGTGAAGGAGATCGCACAGGCTGCTGCCGACGCGGGTTGTTCAATCCGGATCGGCGTAAACGCCGGATCGTTGGACAGACGACTGCTTGCCAAGTACGGCAAAGCCACTCCCGAAGCCCTAGTGGAGTCAGCCCTCTGGGAAGCCAGTCTCTTTGAGGAGCATGGTTTCCGCGACTTCAAGATTTCTGTCAAGCACCACGACCCAGTGGTTATGGTTCGCGCGTACGAGTTGCTGGCAGAGGCCTGCGACTACCCGCTGCATCTTGGTGTTACCGAAGCCGGCCCGGCCTTCCAGGGAACCATCAAGTCTGCGGTTGCCTTCGGTGCACTGCTCTCCAAGGGCATTGGTGACACCATCCGGGTATCGCTATCAGCTCCTCCTGTGGAAGAGGTCAAGGTCGGCATCAAGATCTTGGAATCGCTGAACTTGCGACCGCGCCATCTGGAGATCGTTTCGTGCCCGTCCTGCGGCCGTGCCCAAGTGGACGTATACAAGCTTGCCGACGAGGTAACCGCCGGATTGGAAGGACTCGAGGTTCCGCTGCGGGTTGCTGTGATGGGTTGTGTCGTCAATGGACCTGGCGAGGCACGCGAGGCCGACATTGGCGTCGCCTCCGGCAATGGCAAAGGTCAGATCTTCGTACGTGGTGAGGTGATCAAGACGGTGAAGGAGGCTGACATCGTCGAGACCCTGCTTGAGGAGGCGATGCGGCTAGCAGCCGAGATGGGTGAAGCCATGCCCGCCGGACACGGCGCGCCCGAGGTCAGCGTGCACTGAGTATGCGCAAGGTCGCCAGCACAATTACGACACGGCGGGCCCGCGACGGCTCCGTGCGGGTGCTGAACCGTAGCGACCTGCCGGCGGCGATTCGACTGCTCTCTGCTAACCCGATCGAGAACGTCTTTGTCGCCTCCCGGGTACGCGCAGCGGGACTCGAGCAGGCAAGCCTCGGCTGTCCTGTTTGGGGATATGAGCGAGGTGGTTTGCTGCGAGCACTCTGTCATGCCGGATCCAATTTGGTGCCGGTCAACGCCGACGAGCAAGCGCTCAACGCCTGGACTGAGTTCGCCGGGCCCGATCGGATGTGTGCCTCGATCATCGGCCCCGCGGATGTAGCGCTCGAGCTATGGAACAAACTCTCCGAGCGCTGGGGCGGTGCCTGGAGTGAGGTCCGCGACGTGCGACCGCACCAGCCTGTAATGGCGATTAGTTCACCACCGGCTATCCCAGGCGACCGTCGAGTGCGCCGGGTCACCCTCGATCAGTGGGATGCCTACACCGACGCCGCCGTGAAGATGTACACCGAAGAGATCGGGGTCTCACCGGTGCAGGGCAATCCCGCCGGCTACCGCTTCTACGTCCGGCAGTTGATCGCTTCAGGTCGCGCCTTCGGAATTTTTGAAGGCAATCGGGTGCTCTTCAAGGCCGATCTCGGCTCGGTGTCTGGGTCGGTCTGCCAGGTGCAAGGAGTCTGGCTGGAGCCTGAGCTGCGTGGTCAAGGCCTGGCAGCGCCCGCGATGGCAGCCGTCGTCCAGCTGGCGCGGACCGTGGTACCGACTGTGTCGTTGTACGTCAACGACTACAACCTGCCGGCGCGCGCGACGTACGCCAGGGTCGGTTTCATCGAGGTCGGCGAATTCGCGACGGTTCACTTTTGAGGAGCCCACGGCGCGCGAGCGTCGCCATTTGCGCAACCAGCCGCAAACATCGGGCCTCGCTGGCAGCGTTCGGGGTCGGGCTATTGATCATGTCCGGCTGCGCGGCCAAGGAGCCGCCCGTCCCTACGCCGGTACAGGGCACAACCGCAGGGCCAGCCGTATCACCGAGTGAGCCAACCGCAACCTCTACCTCATCTGGTCAGCCGACACAGCGGCCGCCGGCCAAGCCACAACGAACCAACGTCAGTGTCGTGATGAACGGCGATCTGCTCTGGCACAACACCTTGTGGTACAGCGCCAAGGAGGACGCTGGGCGACGCAGGAAGGGCGGCTATGACTTCGCACCATTGTTGGCCGGCATGAAGCCAGTGATCGCCTCGGCGGACTTGGCAATCTGCCACGAAGAGGTGCCGCTCGCTCCGCCGGGTGGGCCGTACCGAAACTATCCGCAGTTCTCCGCCCCTCCGCAGGTTGTGAAGGCCATCTCCGCGACCGGGTACGACCTTTGTACGACAGCGTCCAACCATGCCGTCGATCAAGGCTTCGCCGGCGTGAAACGCACCCTTGATGATCTTGATCGGGCTAAGATCGCACACTCTGGGACGGCTCGTACCAAGGCCGAATCCGAGCGTCCGACGATCTTCACGACTCGGCAGGGCGTCAAGATCGGGATCATCGCGGCGACGTTCAGTCTGAACGGATTGCCTATGCCGAAGGGAAAACCCTGGGCTGTGCACAGAATGAGTGCCAGCGGCTTGCTGAGCCAGGCGCATCGGGCACGCGCCGCCGGAGCAGACATTGTGCTCGCTGCCGTGCATGTGGGAACCGAATACTCTACGAGCGAGAACTCGCAACAAGTCAAGCTCGCACGTGCGCTGACTGCCTCGCCTGATGTTGATCTTGTGTACATGCATCACCCACATGTCGTACAGCCGTGGACCACGATGAACATGAAGTGGGTCCTTTACGGGGTAGGGAACACGGTTGCCCAGCAGGAGGCCAACAACACCTACGAAGGAGCGACCGGACGGTTCACTTTCACTCGCGTCGGCAATGGGCGCTTCACCGTCAGCAAGGCTGAGTACATTCCGACCCTGGTCACTTTCTATCGGCCCGGCCGGCCTGCACGGCTGTATCAGGTCTCCGCGGCGCTGAAGACCGCCAAAGGATCGTTCCGAAGCAGGCTGCTGGATGCGCAGCGACGCACCACCGGCGTCGTGATGCGCAAGCATCCGAAGGGATTGACACGGGGATAGTGCTCTCGATGTCACATCCCATCTTGGTGATCGTGAGCGGGCCTGCCGGTACTGGCAAGACAACGCTGGCGCACCGCTTGGCCGCAACGATCGGCTGCCCCGCCCTGTGTCGGGATGAGATCAAGGAGGGCATGGTTGCCGCGACGCCGGACTTCGTTCCTGGACCCTCCGACCCGTTGACTGTGCGGACCTACGGTTTGTTCTTCGCCGTGATCCGGTTGTTCCTGGAGCATGGCGTCACCCACGTTGCTGAAGCGGCGTTTCAGCATGCGAATTGGGCACGTGGACTCGAGCCGCTACAGCCGCTTGCCACGTTCCGTATTGTGCGCTGTCAGGCCGAACCCGCCACCGCGCGAGCCAGGGCGGCGCGGCGGAGACGTGAGCAACTCACCCGAGCAGCACACGACGACATTGGCCACTTCAGCGTGGAACGCTCCTTCGAGCCCATCCGGCTCGACGCACCCACTCTCGACGTCGACACCACCAACGGTTACGACCCCGACTTCGATGCGATCGCAGTCTTCGCCCGCGCTCGGTAGCCGCCCTGCTCCAAAAACATCATCATTCCGCTGGAGCTAATACAGTGCTCGGGTGATTACCCGAATGTCGGAGCTCTTTGTCCGCACGTTGCGCGAGGATCCGGCCGATGCTGAGGTGCCTAGCCACCGCTGGCTGGTGCGTGCGGGCTACATTCGCCGCGCCGGGCCGGGCATCTATAGCTGGCTGCCGTTGGGCTACCGCGTGTTGCGCAACGTCGAGCGCATTGTGCGCGAAGAGATGGATGCGATCGGTGCCCAGGAGGTGCATTTTCCGGCACTGCTCCCCAAGGAGCCCTATGAGGCCAGCGGGCGTTGGACTGAGTACGGCGAGAGCATATTCCGCTTGAAGGACCGCAAGGGCGCGGAATATTTGCTAGGTCCGACGCACGAGGAGATGTTCACGCTTCTAGTCAAAGATCTGTATTCCTCCTACAAGGACCTGCCGCTCTCGCTCTACCAAATCCAGACCAAGTACCGCGACGAGCCACGTCCCCGGGCAGGTCTGCTGCGCGGCCGTGAGTTCGTGATGAAGGATTCCTATTCATTCGACATCGACGATGAGGGCTTGGCGAAGTCCTACGCCGCCCATCGCGATGCGTATGTCAAGATCTTCAACCGACTCGGCTTCGAATACGTCATCGTTCATGCGATGTCGGGCGCCATGGGCGGTTCGGCAAGCGAGGAATTCTTGGCTATCGCGGAGAAGGGCGAAGACACCTTCGTACGCTCGCCTGGTGGTTATGCAGCCAATGTAGAAGCCGTGCGGATCGCGCCTCCGGAGCCACTGCCGTACGACGACGCACCCGCTGCTCACGTCGAGGACACACCTGACACCCCGACCATCGCAACTCTGGTCGATCTGGCCAACGCGCGCTTCCCTCGCACCGACCGGCCGTGGCAAGCGAGTGACACCTTGAAGAACGTGGTCGTGATGATCACTCAAATCGACGGCAAGCGTCACCCGTTGGTGATCGGGGTTCCTGGGGACCGCGAGGTGGACATGAAACGGCTTGCAGCCCAGCTGGAGCCGGCCGAGCCGGAGCCGTTCAGCGATGAGGATTTCGTTGCGCACCCGGAGCTAGTGAGGGGCTACATCGGACCCGTACGGCTTGTCGACGAGCGGGTAGCTGTGCTGGGCGAGGAATCGATTACCAAGATCAGATACCTGGTAGATCCACGCGTCGTGGCAGGGACTCGTTGGGTGACGGGCGCCAACGAGCCCGGCCGGCACGTTTTCGATCTTGTTTGCGGACGAGACTTCGCACCCGACGGCGTCATCGAGGCGGCCGAGATTCAACAAGGCGATCCCTCTCCTGACGGTTCAGGCCCGCTTACGCTGGCCCGCGGCATCGAAATGGGACACATCTTTCAGCTAGGCCGGAAGTACTCAGAAGCGCTCGGTCTCAAGGTACTTGATCAAAACGGCAAGCTCGTCACGGTGACAATGGGGTCCTACGGAGTCGGCATTTCGCGGGCTGTCGCGGCCGTGGTTGAGGGCACCTGCGACGAAAAGGGACTGTGCTGGCCGCGCGAACTGGCGCCATTTGATGTGCACATCGTGGCGGCCGGCAAGGAAGAGGTGGTCGGTACGGCAGCAGCCGACCTGTCCGTTCAACTCGACGAGGCAGGCGTGTCAGTGCTGTTGGATGACCGTTCGGCAAGCCCGGGCGTCAAGTTCGCAGATGCAGAGATCATGGGCATGCCGACGATCGTCGTAGTGGGCCGCGGCCTGGCTAACGGGGTGGTCGAGGTACGTGACCGAAGGACGGGAGAGCAGGTCGAGGTCGCCGTTGAGGATGCGCTGACGGAGATTCTCGCGGCCGTGCATGACGCCTGAAACCTGGGGTGCACTGGATCTCTCGGCCCTATCCCTGACGGCTCTGATAGCCGCCGCCTTTGTTGCTGGCTGGGTTGATGCAGTGGTTGGCGGCGGCGGCTTGATCCAGTTGCCGGCCTTGCTGATCGGTCTGCCTAGCAACACTCCACCAGCAGTGATCTTGGGCACGAACAAGATTTCCTCATTCTGCGGCACAGCGACCAGCTCCTTGACGTACGCGCTCCGGATCCCGCTCGATTGGTGGACCGTGCTGCCGCTGGTCATTGCCTCAGCGCTCGGATCAGCACTTGGCGCCTCGCTTGCGCGGCTGTTGCCAAAGGATGCATTTACTCCGATCGTGCTCGCAGCGCTGATTGGCGTGGGCCTTTACGTCTGGCGCCGGCCGCAGCTTGGCATGGTCTCGGTACGCAAACATGCAGGGCGCAGGCACTACGGACTGACGGCCTTGATCGGCTTGGTTGTCGGCGCGTATGACGGGTTCCTAGGGCCGGGCACCGGCTCCTTCTTTGTGATCTTGCTTGTTGCCGTCCTCGGCTACGGATTCCTGCAGGCGAGTGCCACCGCCAAGATCGCCAATCTGGTGACCAACCTGTCGGCAATTGTGGTCTTCGGGCTATCCGGCTCAGTGCTGTGGGTATTGGGGCTCATGATGGGCACAGCCAATCTGATCGGTGGCTACCTCGGAGCTAGGACTGCCATCAGTCGGGGCAACTCCTTTGTCCGCAAGGTCTTCTTGATCGTGCTCAGCGGATTGATCATCAAGCTGGGGTACGACGTCGTCGTTCAGTTCAAGCGGTGATCAACTGCTCCAGCCTGGCCAGGCACTCAGCGGAGCGCCCCATGAGCGGGCGGTCTTTACGGCGGCGGCTAACGCTGTGAAAGCTTGTTGCCGATCAGCCCGGCTGGCCGCAGCTACTAGCCAGAGTCCGCAGAATGGCTGCAATGCGGTTTGCATCTGCATGATCAACTTACCGGCCGTCGCCTGGTTGCGCGGAACGACGGATGGCACATATGCCGGTTCGGCGGCGGGCACTTCCACCGAACGCCTCCGCAGCCAAGCGATGAGCCGATCCCGAAAGATGCGCTGTCCAAGCAACTCGTGCTCCGCCCTAGGTCGCTGCTTGCCGAGCACCTTCATCTTGCCGATCGCCAGTTGATAGCCGTAAACCATCGCATGCAGCTGGCGTACGAGCTCCTGAACCGCAGCAACCTCCGAAAGCGGCTCGACCGGCTGCCGATTGCCGACTGGTCGTGAGGGTGGCGGATTGCCCGAGCGGGCCGCTGCAGCGAAGCTTCCGGCGGCGACCGATAAAGATCCCCAGAGGAGCGCGTCCGATCCCTTTGCCTGTAGCGCCGTGCGCCGATAGCGGCTGGCCGCCGCCGTCTCGTGGCGCATAAGCAAGGCGAGCGAGCTGTTGAGCGATTGGCCGCCGAGCTTGACCGGCGCTTGGCTCGGGAGGGGATTGGGACTGGCGATTGCGCGAGCGTGCGCCGTATGTGCGTTTCGAAGGAAAGTCACAAGGTTTCGGCGGTCTTTGGAGAGCTGTTTGCGCTGCGGCCCAACCAAGATGGCGGTGGCTAGGGCCGCTAGCGCTTGCTCAGGAGCCGCCGCGGCTACCGAAGGACTTGGCGGGGTGTTGGCGGTTGGACTGGGACTCGACGCTGGACTGGATTCGGGAGCCGTGGACGGCTTGACGACGGGAGTGTCGATTTGTGGAGTACTGCTGCTGCATCCGGCGAGCCACGGCACGGTCAGCGTCGGGGCAGCTAAACCCAGACCGATGATCATGCGGCGGGTCAATTGGGCTGGCTGGACCACCGTAACGGGTAGGTCGGACTCAGCCACCCGCCGACGGTACCTCACTGAGCGGTATGCTGCCGGACACGCGCAGCTGGATGTTTTCCATGTTGACGCCGCCACAACCGAAGGACCTAATCGGATCGAAGGACAGCGCAATGAAAGAGAGCCAGATCGCTGGCGTGCTGACCCCGATCCTTGCCCAGTTCGGTCTCGAGCTGGAAGCAGTGGAAATCATTCCGGCGGGCAAGCGTCGGCTGCTACGCGTCGTAGTCGATGGCGATGGGCCGGAGGGCACTGGTCCACTGCTGGATGAGATTGCCGAGGCGAGCAAAGCCGCATCGGCTGCCCTGGACAGAGCCGACGTGATCGGGAACGCCGCCTATACCCTCGAGGTCACATCACGTGGGGTAGGCCGGCCGCTCGAACTGCCCAGACATTGGCGGCGCAATACCGGGCGCCTGGTCGCGGTGCGACTGTCTGAGGGGGACACAATCACCGGGCGGATCGTTTCCAACACGGACGATGGCGTACGGCTCAACGTTGCCGGCGAAGATCGGGAAATTCGCTTCGCAGACGTTGAGCGCGCGCTCGTTCAGGTGGAGCTCAATCGGCCCAAAGCGGCGCGCAGCGAGAACGAGGAGGGATGAGATGGACATCGACATCTCCGTGCTGCGACTGATGGAGCGAGAGAAGGACCTGCCGTTCGAAGTCCTCGCCAGTGCCATTGAGGACGCACTGCTCACGGCGTACGAGAAGACCGAGGGCGCGGTGCAGGGTGCCCGAGTCGATCTCAACCGCAAGACCGGGCATGTCACGGTGCTGGCGCCGGAGTACGACGAGAACGGTCAGCAGATCGGAGAGTATGACAACACGCCCCATGGCTTTGGCAGGGTGGCTGCCTCGACTGCACGTCAGGTGATCATGCAGCGGCTGCGGGATGCCGAAGACGAACAGAAGTACGGGCACTTCTCCGGGGTGGAGGGCGACATCGTCTCCGGAGTCGTGCAGCAGGGCAGCGACAGTCGTACGGTGTTGGTCGACCTCGGCAAGATCGAGGCGATCATGCCGCTTAGCGAGCAGGTTCCCGGAGAGCGCTACACGCACGGAACCCGGATCCGGGTCTATGTGGTTTCTGTGCGCAAGGAACTTCGCGGCCCACAGGTCATCGTTTCGCGAACCCATCCAGGACTGGTCGAGAAGCTGTTCAAGCTCGAGGTCCCCGAGATCGCGGACGGCACCGTTGAGATCAAAGCTGTGGCACGCGAGGCTGGTCACCGCAGCAAGATCGCGGTCATGAGCCATAATTCCGACGTCAGTGCGAAGGGCGCCTGCATCGGGCCCATGGGTCAGCGGGTGCGGGCTGTGATGCACGAGCTCAACGAGGAGAAGATCGACATCATCGATTACTCTCCGGATCCGGCGACTTTTGTGGCACAGGCGTTGTCGCCGGCAAAGGTGACGTCGGTGACCGTAGTGGATGAGAGCCTACGAGCTGCACGCGTTGTGGTGCCGGATTATCAGCTCTCGCTCGCTATTGGTCGGGAAGGCCAAAATGCCCGGCTCGCAGCCCGGCTGACGGGTTGGCGCATCGATATCCGCTCTGATACAGCGCCTGCCTAGATCGCTGGTATGCGGCGTTAGCCGTCTTAAGACGGCCGGCGGGTGTCTCGGGACGGATTTGACCCCTCGCGAGCCGTCTTGAGACGGCTCGGGTTGCCTCGGAGACCAGCCGGCAAAGTTTCCACAAATTGTGTTGACGACAGCGGCGACCGGTTCTGAATCACTCAGGATCGTGCTCATGTTCGTACCGGCACAGAACCATGATGCGTTTGATCCACGGCAGCCATTTAGTCGAGCAGAGGCTCGAGCAGCGGGACTGACTGCGGAGATGCTGCTCAGCAGACGATTTCACAAGATCTTCTGGGATGCCTACGTGGCGCGTGACATCGCGATCACTCCGCTGCTGAGAGCGAAGGCTGTTCTCAAGCTCGTACCGCGCGGGTCGTACATCAGCCACCACACAGCGGCTGAGTTGTGGGGTGCCGCTCCGCCGCCCAACGGTGCCACGCATGTCACGTTGCCGTCGGCGTGCGGACGTCAGGTACGCCAGGGAGTCCGCTCGCACTACCGCCGGCAGCCGGCGCAAACCACGCTTCGCAAAGGCCTGCCGATCTCGACACCAGAGCAGACATTCTTAGACCTCGCGGCTGTCGGCGTCCCGCTCGTGGACCTAGTAGTTGTAGCCGACGGCGTGATCAAGGCCGGGCATACCTCAACAGAGCGGCTCATCGAGGCGGCAGCGGGGTGGAGCGGTCGCGGCTGCCGCGTAGCGCGGCGAGCCGCATCCCTGGCGCGCGAAGGTGTCGATTCACCACAGGAGACCCGGCTTCGGCTGCTTCTGGTACTGGCCGGCCTTCCTGAGCCTCGTGTGAATCTGATCATTCGCGGACGTGACGGCAGCTGGCGCAGACGTTACGACCTCGCGTACGAGCACCTCCGGCTGATCATCGAATACGACGCCGTCAGCATGCCGAAGACTCACGGCAGTGGCTGACCGACATCTTCCGCCGTGAGGAACTCGACCAGCTGCGCTGGGGCTGGTGATCGTCACTAGTGAGGGCGTCTATCAGGAGCCTCTCCGGACACTGGAGCGCGTACGAGATGCACTGCTGGAGTGCGGAGCAGTCGGGATCCGCCGGACTTTCAGGCCAGAGTGGGAACTGCACTTCCCGGCCCGCTGACGCGAGCCGTCTCGAGACGGCCAACGAGTGTCGTTGAGGGCATTTCAGCACGCGCGGGCCGTCTCGAGACGGCGAACATAGGCCCAAACGTGGGCGACTCCCGTAGCAGGACTGGAATACGCCATACGCAAAGGAGCGTTTAGCCTAATGCGGTGCCCGGTCCCGTACGCACCTGCATCGGGTGCAGAACTCGGGACGAGAAGGCTCGACTCGTCCGCATCGTCGCTTATGGCGGCGCAGTCGCGATTGACTTTCACCAGACTCAGCCTGGCCGCGGTGCTTACCTTCACCCGCGCCCGGAATGTCTTGAGCGGGCGCTCAAGCGACGTAGCCTGGGGAGGGCTCTAAGGTCAGAGATTGATGGGCAGCGAGCCGCCGTCACAATCCAGCAGTTTCTCAGCGCGCTCACTTAGACACGTGCACGCGGCTGGGCATAGAGTCTCCAATGCATCCGCTCCACCGGAGCGGCTGAGACGAGCAAGCACTCGCGTATGCGAGAGCCGAACCAGAAAGTGGGCACCAGCTCATGACCGCTCGATGAGAACCGCTCAATGAGCATGATCGACAACTAACTGGTCCGGAAATCTAGACCCGGACCGCCAACAAGGAGAGCAGTGGCAAAGGTCCGTGTCTACGAGCTTGCGAAAGAGCTCGGAGTCGAAAGCAAGATCGTCCTCAGCATGCTGAAGGACATGGGGGAGTTCGTACGATCCGCCTCCTCCACCGTTGAGGCGCCGGTCGAAAGACGTCTCAAGGAGAAGCTGGCTAGCGAGCCGCCTCCAGCCAAGAAGACAACACCGAAGAAGGCGGCCGCCAAGAAGGTCGACGGCGAGCCGGCCGCAGCTGCACCGGCTGTTGTTGAGGTGCCCGCTGAGGCGCCGGTAACCCAGCCCGCAGCACCGACAGCAGCCGCCGCACCAGCTGCGCCGGCTGCGCCGTCAGCGCCGTCAGCGCTGTCAGCGCCAGCTGCACCGGCGGCACCGGTAACTCAACAGCCGATTTCGCCTGAGCCGACGCCGGTTCCGCGCCCAGGGGTGCCGCGTGCCCCAGGCCAGGCTGCCCCGCCGCGGCCCCGTCCCGGTTCCACCGGAGGACTTCCTGGAGCTCCGGGCCCGGCTACTCGGCGTCCGGGAACCCCGCGTCCTGGCAATAACCCGTTTGCCCCTTCGCAGGGAATGGGTCAGCCACGCGCGCCGCGTCCGGGTCCCGACGGCGGCAGGCCTGCAGCAACGCGGCCCCCAGCTAGCCGCGGCCAGACGCCCGGTGGTCGTCCAGGGCTGCCCGGCATGCCAAGACCCAATCCAGCGATGATGCCGAAGCAGAGCACTGGTCAGCTGGGCGGTGCGCCCGGTGCGCCCGGTGCACCGGGTACCCGCGGCCGCGGCGCGCCCGCTGGTGGTCGCCGCGCAGGGGGCGGAGCTCCCGGGCGTGGTGGTCCTGGTGGTGGCCCGGGTGGGCCGCCTCCGAGCGGGCGTGGTGGCCGAGGCGGCCGTGGTGGCACCCAGGGTGCGTTCGGCCGAGCCGGCGGCCCGACCCGCCGTGGCCGTAAGTCGAAGAAGCAGCGCCGTCAAGAGTTTGACCAGATGGAGGCGCCATCGATTGGTGGCATCCGCGTCAAGCAGGGCGACGGCCAGAAGGTCCGGCTCGCCCGGGGCGCATCACTGACCGACCTGGCAGAGAAGATCGGCGCAGATGCGGCGTCCCTCGTCCAGGTGCTGTTCCATCTGGGCGAGATGGTGACTGCGACCCAGTCGGTGAGCGACGACACGCTGCAAGTGCTCGGTGCTGAGCTCAACTACGCCATCGAGGTGGTTTCACCCGAGGACGAGGATCGCGAGCTGCTGGAGAGCTTCGACATCGAGTTCGGCGAGAACACCGGAGGCGAGGAGGATCTCGCGGCTCGGCCTCCAGTGGTCACGGTGATGGGCCACGTTGATCATGGCAAGACCAAGCTACTCGACGCGATCCGCAAGACCAATGTGGTCGCCCGTGAGGCAGGTGGCATAACGCAGGCCATCGGCGCCTACCAGGTCTCGACCGAGGTGGACGGTGAGGAACGCAAGATCACCTTCATCGACACCCCAGGTCACGAGGCATTCACGGCAATGCGTGCCCGAGGCGCCAAGTCGACCGATATCGCAGTGCTGGTTGTCGCTGCAGACGACGGCGTAATGCCGCAGACTATTGAGGCGTTGAACCACGCCTTGGCAGCCGAAGTCCCTGTGGTCGTTGCAGTGAACAAGATCGACAAGGTCGGTGCCGACCCGACAAAGGTACGGGGACAGCTGACCGAGTACGGCCTGGTGCCAGAGGATTACGGCGGCGACACCATGTTCGTCGATGTCTCAGCGGTCACCGGTCAAGGCCTGGACTCGCTGCTGGAGGCGGTCATCCTTACAGCCGATGCGGCACTGGACCTGCGAGCCAATCCCGACATGGATGCTCAGGGCGTCGCTATCGAGGCGCACCTGGACAAGGGCCGGGGACCGGTGGCCACCGTCCTCGTGCAGCGCGGCACTCTCAAGGTGGGCGACTCGATCGTCGCTGGTCCGGCCCACGGTCGGGTACGAGCGCTGCTCGATGATCATGGCGACAACGTCACCGAGGCTCCGCCGTCCTTCCCGGTCCAGGTGCTCGGTCTGACGGCCGTACCGGGTGCTGGCGACAGCTTCCTCGTCGTCGATGATGACCGTAGGGCGCGGCAGATAGCCGAACGGCGGGCAGCACGCTTGCGGATGGCTGCTCAGGCGGCTGGCACTCGCCGGAAGACCCTCGATCAGCTCTTCGAGCAACTCGAAAAGGGCGAGACCCAGGAACTGCGGCTCATCCTCAAGGGTGACGGTGCTGGTTCGGTGGAGGCGTTGGAGGACGCGCTGTCCAAGATCGACGTCGGCGACGAGGTCAGCCTGCGGGTCATCGACCGTGGTGTCGGTGCGATCACCGAGACGAACGTCTCGCTCGCTGCTGCATCGGACGCTGTCATTGTCGGCTTCAACGTACGGCCGCAGGGCAAGGCGTCCGAGCTCGCCGATCGCGAAGGTGTGGACATCCGCTACTACTCGGTGATCTACGCAGCGATCGATGAGATCGAGGCTGCGCTGAAGGGCATGCTGAAGCCGATCTACGAGGAGGCCGTCCTCGGTCAGGCAGAGATCCGGGAGATCTTCCGCTCGTCCAAGGCGGGGATTATTGCCGGCTGTATGGTCATCAGCGGCACGATCCGTCGCAACGCCAAGGCGCGTCTGCTTCGGGAGGGCGTGGTCGTTACCGAGAGCACCATCGCCTCGCTGCGGCGCGAGAAGGATGATGTGACCGAGGTGCGTGAAGGGTATGAGTGCGGCATGACGCTCGCCAATTACTCCGACATCAAGATCGACGACATCATCGAGACGTACGAGCTCCGGGAGAAGCCCCGCTCGTAGTGGCTGCAAGCGCCGACTTGTCAGAACCAGGTTGACCGAGAGCTCAACTGGGTTCTGACAAGTGGGCGTGAGGGAGGACCGGATGGGCTCGCCACGCGTGATGAAGCTGGCTGACCAGATCAAGGTGATCGTTGCCGAGATGCTGGAGCGGCGGATCAAAGATCCCCGGCTCGGTTTTGTGACGGTGACTGATGTACGGCTCACCGGTGATACTCATGACGCCACGGTGTTCTATACCGTGCTAGGCACCGATGAGGAGCAAACTGCCACAGCAGCTGCGCTGCGATCGGCGACGGGCCTCATTCGAGCTCAAGTCGGCAAGCAACTCGGTTTGAAATTCACTCCTACGTTGACATTCGTGCCCGACGCCGTACCGGAGAACGCCAGGCAGATCGACGACCTGCTGGCTCAGGCTAGGTCGATCGATGCGAAGGTTGCCGAGCAGGCTGCTGGGGCGGTGTACGCGGGAGAGGCCGACCCGTACAAGCACGATGAGGTTGTTGAGGAACGCCCAGAGCGCGATGGCGACGAGTCCGCCTGACGCCAACCAAACACAATCTGGGGTTGTCGTCATCGACAAGCCGGCCGGTTGGACATCCCACCAGGTCATTGCCAAGATCCGGCGACTCGCCGGCACCCGCAAAGTCGGGCACGCCGGCACGTTGGATCCCATGGCTACAGGGGTGCTGATCGTTGGCATAGAGAAAGCCACCCGCCTCCTCGGGTACCTCGCATTGTCAGAAAAGGCATATGAAGCCACCATTCGGCTGGGCATTGCGACCATCACCGATGATGCCGAGGGCGAAATCACGGCAGGTATCGGTGCTGCCGGCCTGGATGAGCAGGACATTGAGCGTGCCATGGCCGCTTTGCGGGGCGAGATTCTTCAGATCCCATCGGCGGTCTCGGCAATCAAGATCAACGGCGTACGCTCCTACAAGCGAGTGCGAGGGGGCGAGGTCGTCAATCTGACACCGCGACCAGTTCGGGTATCGCGATTCGCGGCGGTTGCCAGGCGAGCCGCAGAGGTGGGCGCGGTGCAGGTGCTCGATCTTGACGTCCAGGTCGACTGTTCCACCGGAACGTATGTGCGGGCACTGGCCCGTGATCTTGGAGCCGCCCTTGGGGTAGGCGGCCATCTCACGAGACTGCGGCGTACCAGAGTCGGGGCATTCGACCTCGACGAAGCCCAGACCCTAGAAGAGGCCGAAAAAGGGCTGCATATTGTGCCGCTGACTGGCGTCATTCGGGAAAACTTCACGACACTCGTAGTCACTGATGCAGAGGCCAGCCATATCCGCAATGGTCGCCGGCTAACTGATCTCCTGTTGCCAAACTCAACTACTGCCCTAGTAACGCAAGCCGGCGACTTTCTCGCGCTTTACCGTCAGGAAGGGCGGGACGCTGTTGCAGAGGCGGTGTTTGTGTGAGCCGCCTTACTCAGTTGTGGGCGCCGGAACCCACTGCGGCACGGACAGCGGGAAGCAGGCTTGCCGTGTGCTTGCTGCGCCAGTGAGGGGGTTTGTCGGGCCCACGTGAACCACAACGGCCATGACCCCATCCGGATCTACGGGCACAAAAGGCACAGTGGTCTCGTCGAAGGCCACCCCGGCTGCATTGGCTGTGAGATTAAACCAGACCTCGGTCTCGGGACCGATCCTCGCGGTATCTTCAGGTGCCACACCTTCGGCTGGCAACTTCTTGCCGCCAACCACCACGTCATGGTTGTAGTGCGGTCCGGCTTGTCCACCGGGTATCGCTGGAACCTCAGCGTCTGGATCCCCGAAGTCTCCATCCACACATTTACCCGTGTGAAGGTGCGAGCCGAGCGTCGCGCCCTCGATAGATGGATCAATTCCTCGCACACGGATGCGGAAGGTCGTGCTGCCATCTGTTTTCTCCGCGATCGTGATCCTTGCTTTGGCCGAGTCGAAAGGTCCCGGCGTTTCCAGCAGATCCGTTAGAGCGTCACGGAATGAGAACTTTGCCTCCAAAGCTGCGCTCGCGGCCTGGGTTCCGCCGAGAACGAGCGCCGATCCCGCGAGTCCGCCCAGCACAGCCTTAGTAATACGCCTCACTGTCCCCCCGAGAATTAATGCCTGCGTGTGCTGGAGCAGTCTTCCATAATTCGCCTTTGTCGGGGTGCCCTTTGGGCGTAGTTGTGTTGTTTGGATAACGCGGCCGCGGTCGGCTCTCTGCTTAACTGTTTGAGGCCGCCAGAGTGGTAGGCCAGGAGGGTCACTGGGATGAGTAGGCCGACTGTTGTAGTGATCGGCAACTTCGATGGAGTTCATCGTGGACACGTCGAACTCATCCACTTGGCGCGCGAGTCCGAGCCAGGAGCTCGCGTCGTGGCCGTAACCTTCTGGCCGCATCCCATGTCAGTAGTCCGACCCGATCAAGCACCTCCCCTGCTAACAACATTGGAGCGTCGCAAGAAGTTGCTGCGCAACGCTGGTGTCGATGACATCGTGGTTGTTCATTTCACTCCCGAGGTCGCAAGCTGGAGTCCAGCGCAATTCGTCGACGCCGTGATCCGCCCGTTGCATCCAGCGCGGATTGTTGTGGGGGAGAACTTCCGCTTTGGATTCCGAGCGTCTGGCGATGTTTCGACGTTGGCCGAGCTTGGAGCAGGGGAATTCAAGGTTCAGGCGGTGACATTGGTTACCGACGGCACCCAGCCGAGCTCTTCGACGCTGATCCGGCATGCGGTGGCCGAGGGCGATTTCGGTCGAGTCCGGGAGCTGAGCGACAACGTCTTCCGGTTTTCAGGGGTCGTGGTACGCGGCGACCACCGGGGTCGTGAGATGGGCTTCCCGACGGCCAATGTCCCGGTGCCCCTGGGTCTCGCGGTGCCGGCCGACGGTGTCTACGCCGGCTGGGTTACCAGGCTCGATATCCCCTCTGCACAGCGCTGGCCGGCAGCTATCTCGGTCGGTACGAACCCCACCTTCGATGGCGTGGAACGTCGGGTCGAGGCCTATGTCCTGGATCGGGACGACCTGGAGCTTTACGACGTGGAGATTGCGATCGATTTCTATGCCAGACTCCGCGGGCAAGTGAAGTATGCGGGGAAGGAAGCGTTGATTAAGCAAATGCACGCCGACGTCGAGGAGGCTCGGCATCTGCTGCATGCGGCCTGAGCGCCCGCGTACGCGGCTGCCTCGAAGCTGAAATTCGCTGCGTACTGCACAGCGCTGGTAGATTGGCCGCGCCGTTTGACCGGCCGCGGATTGCTAAGAGCTCCCACTCACACCGCGTGAAAGATCCCAAGAGGGTATCGGGGGCGCCGCGCAGCGGGAAACCGAGAGGAGAACGCCAGTGTCGATCGACGCTGAGACCAAAAAGAAGATCATCGACGAGTACGCCACCAGCGACGGTGACACGGGTTCCCCCGAGGTCCAGGTCGCAATCCTTACCAAGCGGATCGCGCATCTCACCGAACACCTCAAAGAGCACAAGCACGACCACCACAGCAGGCGCGGCCTGATGTTGTTGGTCGGCCAGCGCCGTCGGCTGCTCAACTACGTAGCGAAGACGGACATCGAGCGGTACCGCTCGCTCATCGAGCGCCTCGGCCTACGCCGCTGATCCGCACGAGCTCTTTGTGCACTGCTCGCGCGACCGACGCTCGCAGTGCAAAAAAACTAAATAGGGACAACTAAATAAAGACAACTAAATATCCACATCACGTTCGAGATCGCATCTGGGACGCAGATGCTCGACGAGGAGTGACTCGGTCCTCGGTAGTGGTTTTCGGGAGGAGCGTCGCGCTCTGGCCCGCGGACCTCGATCGAAGACCGGCCTCCATTAGCTCGGGGACTGACGCGGGACACACTCCCGCGCCACGTCGAGCCACATCCTGTGTACGGATGCGATCCACGTTTAGGCGCTGGCCGTATGCCAGCACCCCAGAAAGGATTCCCGTGGAGGGAGCAGATCTTCAATTCAGTGAAGCCGTTATCGACAACGGTGAGTTTGGGCGCCATGTCATCCGTTTCGAGTCGGGCCTGCTTGCCCGGCAAGCCGCCGGATCAGCGACCGTTTATCTAGACGACGACACCATGGTGTTGTCGGCCACCACTGCACAGAGCAAGGCGCGCGAGGCGATCGACTTCTTCCCACTCACTGTCGACGTCGAGGAACGCATGTATGCCCTTGGTCGCATTCCCGGCTCTTTCTTCCGCCGGGAAGGCCGTCCATCGGAGGGCGCGATCTTGACCTGCCGGCTGATCGACCGCCCGTTGCGTCCGTGCTTTGTCAAAGGCCTGCGCAATGAAGTCCAGGTCATCGTCACCGTCATGGCACTGAACCCGAACAAGCTCTACGACGTGGTCGCCATCAATGCGGCTTCACTCTCGACGCAGCTCGCCGGTCTGCCTTTCACTGGACCAGTTGGCGGCGTACGCGTCGCACTGATCGGTGACCGCTGGATCGGGTTCCCTGATGTCGATCAGCTCGAGAATGCGACATTCGACATGGTTGTCGCCGGTCGGGTCACTGCCGCCGGCGATGTCGCCATCTCGATGGTCGAGGCGGAGTCGACAGATCACACGTGGGATCTCGTCCACAGTGGCAACACGGCTCCCACCGAGGGTGTTGTGGCAAGCGGCCTGGAGGCTGCCAAGCCGTTCATCCGCGCACTTTGTGAGGCCCAGGTCGAGCTGGCAGCGAAGTTTCCCAAGCCAACTGCGGAGTTCCCGGTTTTTGTCGACTATGGCGACGATGTGTACGACGCGGTCGCTGAGACGGCCACTGCGGAATTGGCAGTGGTCATGTCAATCGCCGACAAGCATTCCCGCGAGCAGGCCGCCGACAACCTCAAGAACTCGATTGTTGAGCGTCTGGCACCTCAGTTCGAGAGCCGCGAGAAGGAGATCACCGGCGCATACCGAGCGCTGACCAAGAAGCTCGTCAGGCAGCGGATCTTGACCGACAAGATCCGCATCGACGGCCGCGGCGTCACCGATATCAGGACTCTGTCTTGCGAGGTTGGCGTGGTACCGCGCGTGCATGGATCGGCGCTCTTCCAGCGTGGCGAAACCCAGATCCTCGGCGTCTCGACGCTGAACATGCTGGGCATGGAGCAAAAGCTCGACACCCTCGCGCCGGAAACCACCAAGCGCTATATGCACAATTACAACTTCCCGCCCTACTCCACCGGTGAAACTGGCCGCGTCGGCTCCCCCAAACGACGCGAAATCGGTCACGGCGCGCTCGCGGAAAGGGCGCTGGTGCCGGTACTGCCCACCCGCGATGAGTTCCCATACGCGATCCGGCAGGTCTCGGAGGCGCTCGGCTCAAACGGCTCCACATCGATGGGCTCGGTTTGCGCCTCAACGCTTGCACTGCTTAACGCCGGAGTGCCGCTGCGAGCACCGGTTGCCGGCATCGCAATGGGTTTGGTCTCTGACACAGTCGAGGGTCAGACGCGCTATGTGGCGCTGACCGACATCCTCGGTGCCGAAGATGCGTACGGCGACATGGATTTCAAGGTGGCGGGCACGCGCGACTTCATCACTGCCCTGCAGCTCGACACCAAGCTGGACGGGGTCCCAGCCTCGGTGCTGGGCGACGCACTGAACCAAGCCAAGGACGCCCGCAACACACTGCTCGACGTCATGCGCGAGGCCATTGACGGCCCCGATGAGATGAGCATCTACGCCCCGCGGATCATCACTATGAAGATCCCGGTGGACAAGATCGGCGAGGTAATTGGCCCGAAGGGAAAGGTGATCAACCAGATCCAGGACGACACCGGCGCGGAGATCACCATCGAGGACGACGGAACAATCTATGTCGGAGCGGACAGCGGCGACAAGGCCGAGGCCGCACGCGCCATGATCAACGCCATTGCCAATCCGACGGCGCCGGAGAAGGGCGAGCGCTATCTCGGAACTGTCGTCAAGATCACCGCGTTTGGCGCGTTTATCTCCCTACTGCCCGGCAAGGATGGTCTGCTGCACATCTCTAAGATGCGCCCGCTCTCCGGAGGACAGCGAGTTGAGAGTGTGGAAGACGTGCTCAGCGTCGGGCAGAAGGTCCAGGTAGAGATCAACGAGATCGATGATCGCGGCAAGCTGTCGCTGATTCCTGTGGTCGAGGAGACGGTGTCGGCGTAGCGGTTGACGTTCACCAACACCAATGCCTCTCGTCCCCCGTAGCCGTCCCGGCCGACGAATTCCTCAGTTGGATGGCGCCGTGCGGCGTACCGTGTTGCCGGGCGGTCTCCAGGTTGTTACCGAAGACATCCGCTCCACCAACACCTATTGCCTCGGAGTCTTTGCCTCGGTCGGGTCGCGGCATGAGACACAGCGCCTGCACGGCGCCTCCCACTTCCTGGAGCACCTGCTCTTCAAGGGCACCTCGACGCGTACCGCTGAACAGATCTCGGCCGCGATCGAGTCGGTGGGCGGTGAACTCAATGCATACACGGCCAAGGAACACACGTGCTTCTACGCCCGGGTACTGCACAGTGATGCTGACGTGGCTCTCGACGTTCTGACCGACATGATCAGCAACTCGCTGATCACGCCAGAAGACATCGACGCTGAGCGTGCGGTGATCTTGGACGAGATCTCTATGCATGCCGACGATCCGACAGAGCTGGCCGCCGAAGCAGCAGCGGCCGCGACCTTCGGCAAGTCCGGGCTCGGGCGGCCAGTGATCGGATCGCGTGATTCTGTTGCTGCCCTCAGCCGGTCACACATCGTGCAGCACTGGAGACGGCACTATGGTCCCGGCTCGCTGGTGGTCGCGGCGGCCGGCAAAGTTGATCATGACCGCTTGGTTGAGCGGCTCGGTGTTCTTGATGTTCAGCCGGCGGCGACGAAGTTGTCGCTGCCAGCTCCCACAATGATCAACGACGGCGGTGGGCTGATCATGCACCGGCTGCCGCTGGAACAGTGCAGCGCCGTCCTGGCGTTTCCAAGCCCTGGAGCGTTCGACGCCCGGCGCTATCCGCTTGGCCTGCTCTCGCTCATTGTGGGAGGCGGCATGGCCTCCCGGTTGTTCGTCGAGGTACGCGAACGGCGTGGACTGACTTACACCATCGATGCCGGCGAGACGGCCTATTCCGATGCTGGTTTATGGAGCGTGGAATGGCAGTGCGCCCCGGGAAAGCTGGCGGCGATTTTCGAGCTCGTGCGGGCAACGCTTGCGGACGTGGCTGAGCAGGGCATCACTGAGGCTGAGCTGGCTCGAGCCAAAGGGCAGATGCGCGGCCAGACTGCACTCTCCTACGACGGCGCTGGCAGCCGCATGAGCCGCTTGGGCATCAACGCCATACTCGGCGACGAGCGCACCCTGAGCGAACTGCTGCGCCGCTTCGATCGGGTGACTGCTGAAGAGGTACGCGACGAGGCAGCCAATCTGTTCAGCCACCCACCGACCCTTGCGATCGCCGGGGCCCGGGTGGCGGCTCGGGGAATTGAGTCGGCGCTTTCCCGCTGGTAAAGCTCGGGTTGACGGTGTCTCGTGGAAGATTGACACGTCAGAAGGGTGGTCGTGGATGACCAGGGTCGGAGTGTTCGGATCCCGTGGCCGAATGGGCGCCGCAGTTTGCCGTGCCGTGGAGTGTGCCCCCGACCTGGAGCTTGTTGCAGCAATCGATCTGGGAGATGACCGCGCGCCAGCTGAAGCCGCGGAAGTGATAGTCGACTTCACCGACCCTGATGCGGTGATGGACAACATTTCGTGGTGTATCGAGCACGGCATCCACGCGGTCGTCGGCACAACGGGATTCACCGACGAGCGATTGGATCGGCTTCGTAGGAGCCTCGCCGAACATGACGACGTTGGTGTCTTGGTGGCGCCCAACTTCTCCATCGGAGCGGTGCTGATGATGCGCTTCGCTGAGCAAGCAGCTCCGTTCTACGAGAGCGCCGAAGTCATTGAGCTGCACCATCCCGGTAAGGCGGATGCCCCATCGGGCACCGCAGCGAACACCGCTCGCAGGATTGCGGCCGCGCGTACCGCGGCTGCCCTCGCCCAGCCACCGGACGCAACGGTCCAGGAACTTCCTGGGGCTCGAGGTGCCCAGGTCGACGGGATCCGGGTCCATGGCGTCAGGCTGCGCGGTCTGGTCGCGCATCAGGAGGTGTTGTTCGGGGCCGACGGTGAGACATTGACCATCCGTCATGATTCCCTCGATCGGGTCTCGTTCATGCCGGGTGTATTGGCTGCAATCCGCGCGATCGGCAGCAGGCCCGGGCTAACGGTGGGAATCGAACCCATTCTTGGGATTGGATGACGTGAACGGGTTGCGGCGGCCTCGCCTTGGACGGGCTTCCCCGCTGGTCGCCGTCTTGATCATCGTTCTCGCCGTTGCGTTGTTCGGTGCTGCGCTTTATTTCGGTGATCGGTTTGCTCAGCACCGCGCCGAGCAGAGGGCCGCAGCCGCGCTCCAGCCGCGGCTGGGAACGCCCCAGCCACCACATGTCGACATCGAGGGCTTTCCGTTCCTCACTCAAGTCGCGTCGCGTTCGATTGACCGGGTCCACATTGTGGCTGATCAACTCGGCACGACAAATGAAGCGCTCCTCACCTTGGCGCACGCCGATCTTGTTCTGATTGATGTGACGACCAACGACTGGTTCAAAACGATGAAGATCAGTCACGCTGAGGGAACCGCTTTGCTGGACTACGGCAAACTTTCCTCGCTCGCTAAAGCACCGATGACCTACAGCAGCGATGGCCGGGTAGAGCTGGTGATGAAGACCACAGTTCTCCGCCGAGAGGTTGAAGCCGTCGTCAGCGGCACGCCACGGCTCAACGCCAAAGAGCAGACCATGACGCTGAGCGATGCAAGGATCTCGGTTGCTGGTGTCAATCTGCCCGAGTTCACTTCTCAGGCATTGTTGGCAGCCCTGCTCAACCCAATCCCGCTCAAGGGGATGCCGCTCGGCATGACGGTCACCAGGATCACTGCGGCCGAAGATGGCGTGCATGTCGATCTGGTAGGAGACAACTTGGACGTGACTTCCTAGCGAGAGTCGTCCTAACGAGGGCCGTCCTCGCGAGTCGGCCTTAGGCAGCTTCGAGGCTTGTGTGCAGCCGAACCTGTTTCAGACGGACTGACTCATCTTCGGCTCCGATTTCCCGGGTAGCACCATCCGCAGCCCAGCCGGCAGCGGTGAAAAAGCTCCGGAGCTTGTCGTCGGCTGCGTGCACCCAACAGGCGGCTCGGACGAAGCCGTCGGCCCGGAGCGTGTCGGCGCAGGCATTCAGCAGCCGGGAGCCATGTCCTTGGTGTTGAGCTGGCGGATCGACCACGAACTGATCGATCGCACCCTCTCTACTACGGTCGGCATCGTCATCTTGGTTGGGCATCGTGGTGGCAAAACCGACGACTCGCTCGCCGTCGGTTGCAACGAGAACTCGGAAGCTGGCCTCCGGCGGTCGCTCGATGGCCATACGCCAGGATTCGTCCATCTCAGCCAGCGATACGGAGCTGAGCATCAACTCCGCAAGATCGGCTGGCCATTGGGTGGCCCACGAGCGCCGTTGCAGCTCGGCAATGCTTGACGCCTCGGCGGGCCACGCGAGGCGTACCGAAGCGGCGATTGGTTCACCAGACGCTGCACCCACGGGCGCGATGGTATCTGGCGTAGCCTTTGCTCACGTGGCAGCCGGTAGTTTGCAGATCCCGCCCTTGCTGGCCCCAAACGCAATGCGCATCGTCCCACTGGGCGGCCTGGGCGATGTTGGCCGCAATATGTCCGTCGTCGAGTTTGACGGCCAACTGCTGCTCATCGACTGCGGAGTCTTGTTCCCCGAAGACGATCATCCTGGCGTCGACCTAATCTTGCCGGGCTTCGACGCAATCAGCGAACGGCTCGGTGACGTCATCGGCCTGGTGCTCACCCACGGCCATGAGGACCACATCGGCGCAGTGCCCTACCTGCTACGCCAGCGGCCCGATATCCCGATCATCGGCTCGAAGTTGACGCTGGCGCTGCTTGCCGAGAAGCTGCGAGAACACCAACTGCGGAACGTTCCGCAGCGCATGGTTACCGATGGCGACAAGATCGCCCTTGGCAAGTTCGAGTGCGAGTTCATCGCTGTCAATCACTCGATCCCCGATGCCCTGGCGGTCGCCGTACGCACTGCGGCTGGCCTGATCCTGCATACCGGCGACTTCAAGATGGATCAGCTGCCGCTGGACGGACGAGTGACCGATCTGCGCGCCTTCGCCAGACTGGGTGAGGCGGGTGTCGACCTGCTCATGATCGACTCGACCAATGCGGAGGTTCCCGGCTTCACAACGCCTGAGCGAGATATCAGCCCTGCTCTGGAGCGAGTTTTCGAGGCCAGCCGGCAGCGGGTGATCGTGGCATGTTTCGCCTCCCACGTACACCGCGTCCAGCAGGTGCTCGACGCGGCTGTTGCCCACCACCGCAAGGTCGTATATGTAGGCCGTTCCATGGTGCGCAATATGACCATCGCCCGGGAGCTCGGCTTCCTGAAAGTTCCTCGCAATACCTTGATCGACCAGCGCGAGATCGACGACTATCCACCCGAGGATGTCGTGATCATCTCCACCGGATCTCAAGGCGAGCCGCTCTCAGCGCTGTCGCGCATGGCTAACCGCGAACACCCAGTAATCGAGCTACAGCGCGGCGACACCGTGGTGCTGGCCAGCTCGATGATCCCCGGGAATGAAAGCGCGGTCTATCGAGTAATCAATGGCTTGACCCGACTCGGTGTGCATGTTGTGCACCGGGGTAACGCGCTCGTCCATGTGTCCGGACACGCCAGCGCGGGCGAGCTGCTCTTCTGCTACAACATCGTCCGGCCCCGGAATGTCATGCCTGTGCATGGGGAGGTCCGCCACTTGACCGCCAACGGTGACTTGGCAATCGCGACTGGTGTTCCCGAAGAACGGACGATCATCGCCGAGGATGGCATGGTCATCGACCTCGAGGGCGGGAAAGCAACAATCGTCGGCAAGGTCGACGCTGGCTATGTCTTCGTTGACGGCACCACGATCGGCGACATCTCGGAGCTGTCACTGAGCGACCGGCGAATCCTCGGTGAGGAGGGCTTCATCTCGGTGATCGCGGTGGTCAACACCCACTCTTCCCAAATCGTGAGTGGCCCAGATATCCACGCCCGCGGCTTCGTGGGGGATGACGCGGTATTCGATGACGTCCGGCCACTGATCATTTCGGCCTTAGAGGCCGCATTGCAGGAGGGTGTTGACGACTCCTACCGGCTGCAGCAGGTGATTAGGCGGCAGCTTGGGAAGTGGGTGAGCGATACCCACCGCCGGCGACCTATGATCATCCCCGTTGTGATTCAAGCCTGAGTAATGCGCCCTGAGCTTGTCAAAGCGCGGCCCAGCTCAGCGGGAGACTTTGCCGGCCTTGATGCAAGAGGCGCAGACGTTCAGCCGCTTGGGGGTACCGGATACGACCGCGTGCACCCGCTGGATGTTGGGGTTCCAGCGCCGATTGGTCTTCTTCTTTGACCAGGGGACGTTGTGGCCGAATCCGGGCCTCTTGCCGCATATGTCGCATACCGCAGCCACTGGAATCCGCTCCCAAGAAATTACGTCGACACAGATGAGGTGCCCAAAGTTGGGCAACCGGAAAAGAGTACCTGACAAGGCCCAGCGCAGGCCAATCGCCGGGAGTCTTGGATTAGGGTGTGGTCGCGTGCCTGCACGCCTCGGGGGGTCGCCCCCCTTGCCATATTGTTATGGCGTGTCAACCCGGCTAGGGGAGCAGGCGCCCACGCTGTGGGCGGGCTATGACGGTTGGCTGCGACGGGCGACCAGTGTCATCAGCGATTCGGCAGCTGCATTGAACGCAATGAACGTCTTTCCGGTGGCCGACGCCGATACTGGATCGAACCTGAAGCTGACGCTGACCGGAATCACGCACGCCGTTCCTCGAGTCGAGCAGGCCAGCCTGGATTCCGCCGTACAAGCGTCCGTCTTGTGTGCGCACGGCAATTCCGGAGCCATCGTGGCGGAGATGTTGGTCAGCGTCTGCCGGGCGCTGGAGTATGACCTGCCGGCTTTGCAATCCATGCCGCGAGGCACCATGGTCGCTACATTGCTGCGGCTGGCAGCTGTCGCCGCGCGACGCGCTGTTGCTCGGCCGGTTGCGGGCACTATCCTCACCGTGGCCGACGACGCAGCAAGCGCAGCGGAGGCTGTGGCAGACAGCCATCGTGACGATGCTTTGGCGGTCGCGAAAGCGGCTCAACGCGGCGCCCGTGACAGCCTGGCCCGTACGCCCGAACAGCTCGATGTTCTTGCCTTAGCCGGAGTAGTGGACGCGGGCGGCCAGGCGTACCTGTTGCTCATTGATGTGCTGGTCGAAACGCTGGGCGGGACGCCCGCCCAGCCGCTGACGTCTGACTCATCCCCAGCGGCGGACAGGCAATCCCAGGCACCGCAGCTCAGCGGTGAATATGAGGTCATGTACACACTCCGGGGGGCACCAGCTTCAGACCTGGACGCCTTGCGGGAGCGGTTGTCAGACCTCGGCCATAGCGTCGTGATCGTGGGTGACCAAGCCATTGCCCAGGTGCACGTCCACCTCGATGAGGCGGGCGCGGCCATCGAGGCCGCGCTGCCACTCGGCGAGCTGGGCCAGGTAAGGGTTACCGCCCTGCCACCGAATCCAGCTGTTGGGCGGAGGAGTGTCTTAGCGGTTGTGGCCGGCTCGGGGCTCGCCAGGGCTGTTGCTTCGCTCGGCGGCGTGCCGTTGCTCAGCGCTGGCGGTGACCTGACAGTCGACCGGCTGAGGAGCGCCGCGGAACAAGTCTGTGGTGAGTTGGTGATCTTGCCAAACGGCACCGAGAACCTGCAGCGGGCCAACGACGTAGCGACGGAGCTACGACGCGCGGGACGCCGGGTCGGCATTATTCCTACGGTTGCCCAGGTGCAAGGGCTGGCTGCGATGGCCGTGCATGAGCCGTCGGCGGACTTTGACTCGGCTGTCGTGGCCATGAGCACCGCTGCAGGGCATGCCCGGCATGGCGCCGTCACTATCGCCGAGAGCGCCGCAATGACTACGGCTGGACGGTGTGAACCGGGCGATGTGCTTGGTGCCGTCGAAGGAGACGTCGTTGTCATCGGGACATCGATGACCGAGGTCGCCTGGCAGGTACTGCAGCGACTGGCCAGCGCCGGCGGAGAGCTATTGACCTTGGTCCGCGGGATCGATGCCGATGATGACTTGTTATCTGATCTCACGGCTCGAGTGCCGGCACGATTTCCTACTATCGAGGTTGAAGTGGTCGACGGCGGTCAGGGGCGCTACCCCCTGTTATTCGGACTGGAATGACCACGCTCAAACTGGTCGGTTCGCGGTGGCGCAGCGACACATTTCGCCGACTGTCGACTCGCCTTGAAAACATTCTCGGCTCCAAGACGGCGAAGCTTTTCGAGCCGTTGAAGGTCTTCACGGTCGGCGATCTCATGCGGCTGGTACCGCGCCGCTACTTCTCGGGCACCGAGCTGAGCGACCTCTCGGTGCTTCGGGACGGTGAGGAAGTTGCGGTAATGGCAGAGGTGGTGGATGCCAAAACCTTCAATCTTGATGATCGTCCCTACGTTCGGGCCCGGAGCAAGCCGCGACTCGAGGCCACCATCACGGATCGTCGGGGGAATGTGGTCTGCACCTTCTTCGGGCAGCCGCGACTGATCCGTTACTGGCAGGACCAGTTGCACCCGGGCGCCAGAGGGATCTTCGCCGGCAAGGTGACGAGGTTCAACGGCAGACTGCAGCTCGCACATCCTGACTTCGTCATCGTCAATGAGCACGGTGACGTGATCGGCGGAACAAGACGCAACGCCGCCTTGGCCTCGGCCTCCAATCTCCCCCTTGTCGGGCTTTATCCGTTGACCGCCAAGCTCCGTACCTGGACTATCGCCGAATGCGCCGCACTGTCACTGGACTCACTGGCTGGGATCGAGGATCCACTCCCAGAGCGGGTTCGCGAGGCGGCTGCGGTGATGGATCTGGAGTCGGCATTCCGAGCCGTCCACCAGCCGACCGATAAGTCGGTGATCAGCGAGGGCCGGCAGCGGTTGCGGTTCGACGAGGCGTTCGCGCTGCAGCTGACCATGGCGTACCGGCGAGCCGATGCGGCGTCGCACCGAGCGGTGCCCCGCACCCGACGCTCCGGCGGCCTGCTCGACGCCTTTGATGAGCGATTGCCGTTCGTCCTCACTGAAGGCCAGATCGCGGTAAGCGAGGAAATCATGACCGAGCTCGGCCGCGACCGGCCTATGCAGCGTCTGCTGCAAGGGGAGGTCGGGTCAGGCAAGACGCTCGTTGCGCTGCGGGCGATGCTGGCGGTGGTTGACGGAGGCGGCCAGGCTGCACTGTTGGCGCCAACCGAGGTGCTGGCTGCTCAGCACTACCAGACGATCACTCGAATGCTTGGTGAGCTGGCCAGCGGCGGCACTCTAGGAGCGCCGGAGCAGGCGACTGGCGTCGTACTGATCACTGGCTCATCATCGGCTGCGCGGCGTCGCGAGGCGACGCTCCAAGCGGCATCGGGTGCTGCCGGAATCGTCATCGGGACTCATGCCTTGCTCAGCGCCGACGTTCAGTTCGCCGACCTCGGCCTGGTCGTCGTTGACGAGCAACACCGATTCGGTGTTGAGCAGCGGGCAGCGTTGAGCGCCAAGGCGGACCCTCGCCCACATGTCCTGGTAATGACAGCGACTCCCATTCCGCGGTCGGTGGCTATGACCGTCTTTGGTGATCTTGAGACCTCCACGCTGCGCGAGATTCCAGCCGGGCGAGCCGAGGTGAGCACCGTCGTCGTCGACACCGTTCGTCAGGCCTCTTGGGTACAGCGGGTCTGGCAGCGGGTTGCGGAAGAGGTGGGCCAAGGCCGTCAGGCGTACGTGGTCTGTGCCCGCATTTCCTCCGCAGGTTCGACCGGCGCGGATGCGGAGAACCTTGATGGCGACAGTGATGCCGCGCCGGCAGTTGCAGTCGAGGATCTGTTCCAGGAGTTGAGCAGCGGGCCGCTTGCCGGGCTGCGGGTCGAGATGCTGCACGGGCAGTTGCCAGGCGATGCGAAGGACGCGGTGATGAGCCGGTTCGCCGCCGGCGAGATCGATGTATTGGTCTCGACAACCGTGATCGAGGTGGGTGTGGACATACCCAATGCAGCGGTGATGGTCATTCAGGACGCCGACCGTTTTGGCATCTCCCAGTTGCATCAGCTGCGCGGCCGAATTGGACGGGGCACACATCCCGGAGTCTGCCTACTGCTGACAACGGCAAGCGATGACAGCACAGCGCGGCAGCGTCTGGACGCCGTGGCCGCGACCCGCGATGGCTTCGCTCTTGCCGAGGTTGATCTGGAACAGCGTCGTGAGGGAGACGTGTTGGGCGCGACTCAGTCGGGGAGCCGATCGAGTCTGAAGCTGCTGCGGGTGCTGCGAGATGCCGATCTGATCGCGCAGGCCCGCACCCTCGCTGAGCAGTGCATCGCGCAGGATCCTGAGCTCAACGATCCGTGCTTGGCCGACATAGTGCTCGATATGGAGATGGACGCGGCAGGGGACTGGTTGGAACGCACGTGAGCAAGAGCCGGATTATCGCTGGTTCGAGACGAGGTCAGCGGATCGCAATGCCGTCCGGTGAACGCACTCGCCCGACTACCGATCGCGTGCGGGAGGCGTTGTTCTCAGCCATTGCGGCCTGGCTCGGCACTTCGGCCGAACCAGCCGAGCGCTCACTGGCTGGCCTGGCCTTCTGCGATCTCTACGCTGGCTCAGGCGCTGTTGGGTTGGAAGCTGCCAGTCGTGGCGCCAGTCCGGTGCTCCTGGTCGAGCGTGATCCGCGTACGGCTCAGGTCGCCAGAGGCAATTCCGAAGCTCTCGGGTTGATCGTCGAGATCGCCACCACGTCGGTGGAGCAGGTGCTTCGCCGGCCTCCGGCTCAGCCCTTCGACGTAGTGTTCGCTGATCCGCCGTATGACTTAGGCACATCGACTGTCAGCAGCCAACTGGAGCAGCTAATGACCAACCGCTGGGTCGGCGCAGATTCATTGATCGTTGTCGAGCGTTCGCGACGGTCGCAGGATGTGGTGTGGCCGGTCGCGGCTGCGCAGCGGTGGAATCGCACTTACGGTGAGACAGTCCTGTCTTTCGGGTCGCTCGAGCCAGGGGCCCGCAGTCATGCAGAGGGGGAGCTGTGACACGGGCTGTCTGTCCGGGGTCCTTTGATCCTGTCACGCATGGGCATCTCGATGTGATCCAGCGAACCGCTCGGGTCGTCGACCACGTAATCGTCGCGGTAGGCACCAACATTTCCAAAAATGCTCTCTTCACTCCAGATGAGCGTGTCGAGATGTTGACTGAGGAATGTGCGCAGTGGGGCAATGTCGAGGTGACACTCTTCGGTGGCCTACTGGTCGACTTCTGTACGGCCAACAACATCGATGTGATTAGTAAGGGCTTGCGCGCCACCGACTTCGGCTACGAGCTTCAAATGGCCCAGATGAACCGGCAGCTGACCGGAGTAGACACCATCTTCTTGCCGACCGCGCCACAATGGGCTTTCGTATCTTCATCCTTGGTTCGCGAGGTGGCGACCTTGGGCGGCGACGTCAGTTCCTTCTTGCCAGCAAAGATTGCCGAGCGCACTATGGCTCGGGTTGTATCTCGCAATGCGGGAGCAGGCAACCGAATGTGAAAGACGTTTGAGCTGAGCGACACTGGGGAATAAGGGGACACTCGAAAAAAAGGGGGACGAGCGTGGCGGTTCTGGGGATTGGACCATCCATGGTTGGACGGGATTCGGCTGAAGAGAAGCTGGCGTACCTACGTGAGGTCATCGCCAACGCGCGTGCGATGCCGATGTCTGCATCGTGCGTCATCAATCGCGGTGAAGTGCTAGCCGCGATCGACGATGTCATCGCGAATCTGCCGGACGAGATCGCCGAGGCGCGGCATGTCATCGACATGGCCGCGTTCAAGATCGCAGAAGGCGAGGCGGAGGCGGGCCGGATCCTGGCTGAGGCACGCGATCATGCGGCCAATCTGGCGCAGCACAGTGAGGTAGTGCGGGTGGCAGAGCAGATTGCTGCT
>Ga0307277_10000037_pt1 | contig 38077 bp, 38 predicted proteins | sample ER_DNA_116_FD_194473 | JGI IMG/M metagenome (GOLD analysis project Ga0307277, IMG submission 194473) | Bulk soil microbial communities from the East River watershed near Crested Butte, Colorado, United States - ER_DNA_116 | ecosystem: Environmental > Terrestrial > Soil > Floodplain | place...
TTAATTCCAACCGCGATCAACTCGTGCACGTTGAGATACTTGCGAACGGCAAAGTAGTGCTTCCGGACGTCCTCTTTCTCGGAGGTGCAAAAATCTTGTATCGCTATCGTGCGCATATGCCGAATGCCCGCCCAAAACTCGTCGTAAGCGTCTACGAGATGTTTGTCGGCTTCGGTCTTTAAGAAAAAGTCGATCGCGGCCCTCCTGCGCGCTAGACGCCACTGAATTGTTATTCCAACGGCCGCGACCCCTGCGGCGGAAACCGCAACAATCGCGGTGATCCACTGCGGCACGTTTCCCCAATCGACGTTCATAGTTGACCCCCAGGCCCATCCTTCCGCGCGACCACCCCGTAGGTCAAATAAATCGCGGACAACTCGCGAATATCCGACGCTCTTGTGTCGTGATCATCCGTTACAAAGTCAACGCCGACTTTGCGCTCGTGCCCGCAACTCATCCATGAGCGCGCTGGGGGCAGCTAAGTCATTGATTTGCCGGGTTAGCTCAGTGGTAGAGCAGCGGTTTTGTAAAGCGCCAAAGCGTCTTCCTGCTAGTCACTGCCTCTCACTGCACCCGTTATTCGCCAACGGGTTAGCGGCCGCCCCCGGCATCCGGCGTGGTGAGGTTCTTGCCCTGCGTGGTTGACTTGGCACGACCGCCGCAAGGATAGCCGCGAGGCCGCGCATCGGCATCGGCAAATATTCTTGGCTGTATTAGGGATCGTCGTGACCCTGCTTTTGGCAATTGTCGGCTGGTACTTATCGAAATTGATTTGAAGTCAACGTTAAGGCGACCGCGTCGCGTCTGCGCTATCATCGCGCGATGCTCGCGCTCACTGATCAACAACTCGCAATGCTCGCGATTGGCGCAACGCGCATCGCACCGGATGAGCGCGCGGCATGGCTCGAGCAGTTGGCCCGCAAGCTCGATCCGCAAAGGCCGCGTCGAGCGAGCGCGCGGCAACAGCGATGGCGTGCCAGACAGAAAAATGGCCGGGCGATGTTTCGCGTTGAAGCCAATCACGATGCGCTTCTGCTCGCCCTGATCGAAACCGGCCGTTTGAGCGAAGCCGAAAGCTGTGATCGCCGCCACGTCGAGCGCGCGATCAGCATCATGCTCGACGATTTTTCAGCCCGCTGGAAATAAACCGGACGCGTCGACATCCGCTTGCCGCCGCCGCGTGCCATGTTGCGCGCGTCAACGGTGCCCGTTTTCGGTTGCGGGCTCGTCATGGCCGTTGATCGTTGTGATCGCTCCGGCCCCGCCGATGGGCGCGCGGCCGGGGTCCTTTGGAGAGGGCCGGGCTCGGGATGGTCATGACCCGGCGTCCGGGCCTCGCTTTTTGTGGGAGGGCGTCGCCGTGCGACCACTGGTTCCCGAAGATGTGAGCCGTTACGCCGCCAGCGCTCGCGAGGCGCATGTCGCAACATTGGTCCGCGCCGCCATCGCCATCGGCCGCAACGCGGTTGATCGCCAAACCAGCGCCGCCGACTACGCGCGCAAGCAATGGCCGGATGATCGCAACGTGGGCGCTGTCTTGCGCGCCGCTGTGTCGCCGATGTCGCTCGCCAACGCCGACGGCCTGGCGCAGGTCACGCACGCATTTCTCGCCACGCTCGTGCCGGTGAGCGCGGGCGCTGATCTCTTGCAACGCGGGCTCGGCCTCTCATTCGACGGCGCGGCGCAGATCACCGTGCCGAGCATCATCGTGCCGCTCGCTGACTTCGTCGGCGAAGGTGTGGCCATCCCGGTGCAGACGGCGCAAACCGGCAGCGGCACGACGCTCTCGCCGCACAAGCTCGCCGTCGTCGCGACGTTGACCAACGAAATGATGTTGAGCCCCAACGCCGAGCCGATGGTGCGGCAAGTGCTGGTCGAGAGCACAGGCCCGGCGATTGATCGCGTGCTGTTCAGCGCCAATGCAGCGGCCGCCGACCGCCCCGCCGGGATCCTCAATGGGATCGCGCCGCTGATGCCTGCGGGACCGGGCGAGAAAAACCAAGCCATCGTTGACGATTTACAGGCGCTGGCTACCGCCGTCGCGCCAGTGAGCGGGAATAATCAAATCGCGCTCATCGGCGCTCCTGCGCAGGCCGTCGCCATCGCGCTGCGCTCGCCGCGCGAGATCACGTGGCCGCTGATGATGAGCGGCAGCCTCGCCGCCGGCACCGTGATCGCGGTTGCCGTGAACACGTTGGTTACCGCCATCGAGGGCAGCCCGCTGATCGACGCGTCGCGGGAAGTGCTCGTGCACGAGGAAACCGCGCCCGCCGCCATCGTCGACGGCGCAGGCGTCGTGGCGAAGCCCGTGCGCAGCGTCTACCAAACCGACAGCGCGGCGCTGCGCATGCGCTGGCCGATTTCGTGGGCGTTGAGAGATGCGCGCGGCGTTGCATGGATGCAGTCGGTTCAGTGGTGAGCACCGCCGAGCGCCGAGCCAATAGGAAGCCTGCCCATGCAACAAAAAGACGGCACCGCTGCTCTGGTCTACCACACGCGAGAAAACGCGCTAGCTGACGCCCCTGGCGGCGGCGAGGATTGGTCAGGATGGGAGCGATGGCTGCGCGCGCATCTCAAACGCGAGCGCGCGCTTGTGCTCGAAACCATCGCCGAGGCGATCAGCGAGCGCGATCAGCGAACCAAAGAGCTTGAGCAGCGCGTCGCCGAGTTGACGGGCGAGTGTCGCGTGCTGCGCGCCCTGCTCGTTGAAAAGGGAAGCCGCCCATGATGCGCAGCCGCGATGTGCTTGCGCGCGCCTGCTTCTTACGCGGACGGCAGGCCTCGCTCGCCGAAACGGATGAGTTCGTGGAGCAGGTGCAGGAGTTGCGCGCACGCGTAGGCGAGCTGGAGGCCGCGCTCCGCCGCGTGACGCAAGAGCGCGATCACTTCAAGGCCCTGATCGACGGAGTGGTCGCCGCGCGCAAAGCGCACGAGGAAGCGCTCGCTCGATTGGCCGCAGTCAGGAAGCGGAACGCCGAGCGCTTTCGCGCGTGGCAAATCGAGGATGCCGAACGCGCCGAGCGCCCGCCCGGCGAGTTGCTGCAATAGGCAATGAGGCCGCCAATTGAGGCGAATGGATGAAGCCAGGGGGGACCAAAAAAACTACAGGACGTGTTTGTAATTTGGGCGCGGCGGCGCAACGGAAATTTTATTTCGCAAACTCTGGTCCGGCTGCGCGTGGTTGACGGCGACAGCGGCGTGATCGGCTCACTTGCTCTTGTCCTGATTGGTGATCCAAGCTGGAGCGCAGGCGGCGTGCAGCGGGCCATGGTCGGCGACCACTACTACCCCGCCTTCCTCATCGGGCTCGGCGCTGTTGCAGTAGCGGCAGGTCACCCCGTCTTGCGCCGCTCCGAGAACGTCGAACGTCACGCCCCATAGCGTCCGTTGGCCTGATCCCCCCTTTTGATCCGCGAGGTCGCGAGGATGCGCATCGTTTGCGGGTTTCTCGCATTTTTGATCCGCGAGGTTGGTTTCGAACCTCGCGGTTTGAAAGGGTTCACTTGTGCCCATTTCATCGGCTTCCTCGCGGCCTCGCGGTTCGAAAGCCCCTTCGGGAGGTAGATAGCGGGCGAAGGGTTCGTCGAAGTGCGCGAAGACGTAGCCTTTAAGTGACTTACCGGTGCTGCTGCCGATCCAGATGTCCTCCGTCGTGATACCGAGCGGCTTGAGCATCCGGGCGAGCCCGTTCTGCGTCAGCGGCTTGCCGCTCTTGCCCATTTCCGCCCAAGGGCGGCCCTCAAGCGCGACGAGCGCCTCGACCAATGCTGCTGAACTCATCTGCACCTTGCCCGCGCTGATCGTCCTGATGTCAGCGAGCAGCATTTCGAGCCGCGACGCATCATCGCCAGCGGCGGCAACCGCATGCGCGGCGAGCGCCACCTGCCGAGCGCGCTGCGGCCACTCGCTGCCGGCCGCGTCGGCAATCGCCAGCAGCGGACGCCAATTGTCGGCCGCGCGATTGATGATCGCCGACGGCATGGCCGGGTCCGCCGCGGCGACGCGCTCGGCGTTGTCCTGCGCCCATCGCACCGCCTTGCGCGCAAGCTCGTCGAGGTGCCCGGCGCGGTCGGGCCGGAATGGCTCGATTGCCTCGCTCGGCAGGCGACGCTTGAGGTCCGCCGTCACCGCACGGTCGTGCAGCGTGTCGGGCAACTTGCCGATCATCGCGATGATGCAGGCGCAATAGGTTGTAAACGCACGCGGCTCGTGATCGTCACCGACGGTGCGCAGCACGCTGCCACCTTTGCGGTGTCCGGAGTTGAGTACGCCGCGCAGCTCGTCGTTGTCGTGGAGGAACGTGTCCGCCTCGTCGACCAGGAGCGTCGGCCGATAGGCTTCGATCACGCGGAATAGAGCGGCGGGCGTGATGTTGCTGGTCGGCTGCGCACGCGGCAGTAGGCGCGCGAGCACATCGAGCAGCGTCGTCTTACCGCACCGCTTGGTCGGTGAATTCACGCCGAGACGTGGTGAGACGAGGAAGTGATCGATCAGATAAGCGTGCAGCGTCCACAGCGCGGTGGTATCGCGGCACGTGTCGGACATGACGACGTGCTTGCGCACCGCAGTCGCGATGCCGTCGAGCAGTTCGGCACCGTTCACCAACTCCGGCCACGGCTGCGGCTCGCTGAACGTGATTGCGCGGCCCTGCTTCCCGTCATCGGTAACAAAGCCGAGCCGCGCGCGCTCGTCACCGACCAGGCGGTCGAGGCTGGACGCGCGCAGGCCGAGCTTCTCGGCCGCTTCCTTGCGCTGGTGCTCGTACTCGAGCGGCGACAGTTGCGCGAGCCGCTCGATCTCCGCATCCGCGTCGTCGTCGCCCTTGGGCGGCTCTTTTTCCTCCGGTTGCGGCTCCTGCGGCGTCGCTTGTTCGATGATCTCATCGAGCTTCTCGCGCGTGCCGTCTGCCTCGTCGACCCATTCGGTGAGATCCTTCTGCGGAAAAATTATCGTGCATACGCGGCGCGCGGGCTTGCTCAACCTCTTGGCAATTTTTGCCGCGTGGTCTTGCCCCGGCAGCATCGGCTTGCCGTCGGGATGAAATTGCGGCTTGCCGGTTTTCTTATCGCGCAGCTGCGGATCGTTGTCGCTGACGACGACAACGTCGGCACCGCGAAGAAATTCGTCGTACTCTTTGAGCCATTTTTTGACGCCGCCGGGCATGGTCGTGGCGACGTAGCCGAGCCGCACGGCGGTGTCGGCATCCTTCTCGCCTTCGCAAATCAGCAGGCGCTCGCCCGCCTTCACCGCCGCGATCAACTCGGGCAGGCGGTAGAGCACCTTGCGCACGCCCTTGGTTTTCCAAATCCAGCCGCCTTGGCCGTCCGGTTGGCGTTGGCTGAAACGTTCGTCGGGATCGTCCGTGTCGAAGCGCACGACCTCGAACAACACGACGCTGTTCTCATCGCGATAGGGATACGTCGCGAGGATTGGTTTGCTGTTCTTCGGTGCTGGCGGCGGCTCGGGCACGATGCCCATCTCGTTGGCCTCGCGCCACACGTCGAAAAACTCAACGCCGCGCAGTTTGCGATTTGGGCGCTGCTTCTCATAGTCCACGAGTTCTAGCGTTGAGCCGCCGCGATTTTGTCCGGCGTCGTACCAGCGTTTTTTCTGGAAATTAAACGTGCGCGCGCTGTACGCATCGCCGCCGTTCCAGCGGAGCTTCTTGCGCGTGCGCTTGTCCGGCTCGCCCCAAAGCTTGATGCAGGCGGCCTCCGCGAATTGTTTGAAGTCCGGAAAGTCCGGCGTGGCCGCGCGGCGGTGCGCCCGTCGGTGCATGCTGCGCGCGGTGGCGGTCACGACGCGGCCTCCACATCCGGGGGCGCGTGCCCTCTCGCCCGTGCTAGGCTTTCGTTGTACTGCTTGAGCCCCGGCGAAGATCTTCGGATCACCGCGCTTGATGCGGAATTTTCTTCGCTTCCACGGTCGACGATTACGCATTTGCTCGGAGTATGTGGCCCACCTGCAATTTTGCTTCGTGTAGCTGCCATTGTTGTTTCGGCGATCAAGGTCAAGCCGGACAGTGGTTCGCCCATGACGCGACACCAAAAACAAAAGCAGCGCGCCGCCCTCGTAGGGGTGAGAGCGGCGCGCCGATGGTTAGTTGTCTGAGATCGTCGAGCAGATCGCGCAACACGCGGTCGGCGAGAATTGCGGTTGCGTCGGGCGTGTCCTGCGAATAAAAGGTCATTCACTACGCTCCTTTTCTCCGGCCTGCCAGCCGGTTTGAGGTTTTCATCAGCGGCCCCGTCACCTCGGCGGGGCCGTTTCGCGTCGGCGGCAATCTTGACCACGCAACCGCCCGCCGACACGCAGTCGCGCTGCTGTTGGTCAGGCTGCGGTCAGTTTGTCGAGGTGGCGGTCGAGCTTGCGCGGGCTCGCGATCAGGCTGCCGGTATCACCGTGCAAGTTTCCAATCGGCCAGCCGCGCTTCTTCAAATAGTAGGGGTCGGTGGTCGGCGGCATGCCGCGCGTCTTGATGAGGTAGGCTTTGATGCGCGCGGCCCCGACCAGCAGGCCGCCGCCTTCTTCATGTTGTGTGTTGTCCATGTGAAACCTCCGCAAGGTTTCGCATGGTCTTAGATGTTGTGGAGAGTAACTGCACTAATCGCGAAATCGCTGAGCAAAAAAAGTCCGCGATTACATCCGCGATGACGTTCCGCGATTTCGTTTGTGCCCAGGTTTGCGCTGTAAGTGCGGCGCAAATCGCCGAAGCGCGTCGCGAGCCCGGTCGCGTGCTACCGGCCCGCCAAGCTGCTTTTCAAGCGCGGCCTTCCATTCAGCGGCGGTCGGCGGGTCGTCGGACTGATATGTCTTGGCTGCCGCGAGCGCGGCGGCCTTAACCTTGTATTCCGGCCACGACTTACGCCAGCGCTCGTCGGGTGGCGGTGGTGGTGTGGCGACGGGCGGTGATGCCGGTGTTGTCGGTTGCTCTGGCGGCGTGTAGGTCGGCGGCGAGAGTGTGAAGTCGCTCGCCTTCAATTGATGTTCGAACGGCGCGAGGCTGTGTACCTGCTTTAGTGTCGGCGTCTCGAACGTCGGCGAGCCGAGCGTGAGCGGCACCGCTTCGAGCTTGTAGTTTTGGCGTCGGCGGCGGGCTTGTCGGCGTGGCGTCGGTGTCCCCATGTCGCGTCCTTGTCGCGTCTAAGGATTTCCAAACTTTCTAAGTCGCTTTCAACGCTCACAAAATTCTCCTAAACTGTACGAGACACAGCGAACAGTGTCGAGCCCGGTCCAAACGCAAGAAAGTTCGATGAAATGGGCACTTCTCGCATTTCAGCGCGACATGCGACCGCCAAAATGATGCGGTCTTCGGAATCGGGACACTAGGCACCGGCGCGCGGCCGGTGCACAGTGAGGCGATGTTCGAGGGCTTCGTTCGCACCGAGATCAAGACCAGCGGTGCGCGCATCGTCGCGGTGCGCGGCGGCACGGGACCGCCGCTGCTGCTGCTGCACGGCAATCCGTTCTCGCATCTGTCATGGCACAAGATCGCGCCGCGCTTGGCAAGCGAGTTCACCGTGGTGGCGACGGACCTGCGCGGCTACGGAGATTCGGAGAAGCCGCCGGGCGGTGCGGACCACAGCGGCTATTCGTTCCGCGTCATGGCGCAGGACCAAGTCGAGGTGATGGCGGCGTTCGGTTTCGAGCGTTTCTACGCCGCCGGCCATGATCGCGGCGCCCGCGTGCTCCACCGCATGTGTCTCGACCAGCCGCAAAAAGTCGTGCGCGCCGCCATTCTCGACATCATCCCGCAGCATCATCTGCTCAACAACGTCACGCGCCAGTGGGGCACCTTCTCCTGGCATTGGTTCTTCATGATCCAGCCCTACGATTTTCCCGAGCGGCTGATGGGCGCCGATCCCGACTATTTCATCGAGAAGAAGCTTGCCAAGACGGAACAGGGGCTGAGCTTCTTCGATCCTGCGGCGCTCGCCGAGTACAAGCGCTACTTCCGCGATCCCGCGACCATCCACGCCATGTGCGAGGATTACCGCGCCACCCACGGCGTCGATCTCGAGATGGACGCTGAGGATTTTGCCACCGGACGCAAGATCGCCTGTCCGGTGATGCTGCTGTGGGGCGCAACTGGCGGCGTCGGCCGCAATCACAAGCCCATGGAAATCTGGCGGCGCTATGCATCGGACATTCGCGCCGGCAAGGCGTTGCCTTGCGGGCACTACCTGTCCGACGAAGCGCCGGAGGAAACCTACCGGGAGCTGCGTCAATTCTTCGCACAAGCGGATAAGGCATGAGGGATGGCGACGACTTCGACGATCGCCGCACCTCGGACATCCCGGTCCAATCGCTCGCCATCCTGCTCGGTATCGACAAATTCATGAGCGAGTGTGCCGGGCGCTGACCAACCTCGTCGGCAACGGCGTCGTTACCATCGTCATCAGCCGCTGTGAAGGCGAGCTCGACGTCAACGAGCTCAAGACCGCGATAGCGCATCCGATTACGCTGGGGGAAGCGCTCGAGGAGAAGCCGGTTTAGGTACACGGCTCGCGCGCGACCTCACAGCAGAGGGGCCGTTCGGCGCGCGAGCGGATCGGCGTCATCGCATCGCGCCAGCGAGCGCAAACTCACCGTAAACGGTGCGTTAAAAAGGCATCACTTTTTGCCGAACAGCGGACGCACTCGTGAATTCATTTGATCGATCAAGCTGTCGCGAAGAGCCCCGGGCAACCCCCGGGGCTCTTTGGTTCTGGGCTTCAGCTCGCCTAGCCGCTCGCGACCGCCGGCGCAGCGAGGAAATTGCGCATTGCGTACCACAATAGGTGGCGGTGAGGGTGGACACGAGGCCCGCTCCGACGCCGAGCGTAGCTCCCTTGAGGAGGGTGCGTCGCGCAAGCGGCGCATCAGGCGGCAGCTGCTTCTTGAGCATGGCGTCCTGCGTTCCGGTGCAAGCGTCCGTCGCATGGGCGCCAGCGCGCTCGCCGTTTGAATTGGTCCGCCGGCGGGCAGCAGGCCGAGGACGACCCGATCGGCGGCAGTGTCGGGTGCGGCAGTGCAAGCTCTCGCCCGGCTGCGCGGGTTTTGCTACTCGTTGCCGACCATCGGCTCGCCCGACGGAGGGGTGGCGCTGCAACCCGCCATTGGACATCGGAGCTTGCAACGACGATATGGTGGGGATGCCAAAGTTCCCGGAAAACCGGTTGACGGGTCGACCGATGGAGCCAAAACCTCAGTATCGCGAGCATCGCGTGCTCGATGCGCTGCATCGGGCGGCGGTGTTCTGCGACCAAAAGGTCGGCTGGAACCGGATCGGGGTCACACTCAGTCTCACCATCATCGCCATCGCGGCGGTGGTGCTCTATCGGATTTTGCGCACGATCAACGCCCGCGAAGTGGTCGAAGCCGTGATGGCCACCGCGCCGCGCGACATCACGCTTGCCGCCGTGTTCGTCGCCTGCGTATATTTGACCCTGACGTTCTACGATCTTTTCGCGCTGCGCACGATCGGGCGCACGGAGGTGCCCTACTGGGGCGCCGCGCTCGCCGCCTTCACCAGCTACGCGGTCGGCCACAATGTAGGGGCGAGCGTGTTCACCGGCGGCGCGGTTCGCTACCGCGTCTATTCGGCCTGGGGGCTCACCGCCGTCGAGGTGGCCAAAATCTGCTTCGTGGCCGGACTGACGTTCTGGCTCGGGAACGCGACCGTGTTGGGGCTGGGCATCGCCTATGCGCCGCTCGCCGCGACGGCGATCGACCAGTTGCCGGCATGGTTGAATCGCGCGGGCGCCGTGCTGATCCTGATTGTGCTGGCGCTGTATGTCAGCTGGGTATGGCGCCGTCCGCGCGTCGTCGGGCGTGAGGCGTGGTGTGTGAACTTGCCGGGCGGGCCGCTGACCCTGCTGCAGATCATCATCGGCATCGTCGATCTGGGCTTCTGTGCGCTCGCAATGTACATGCTGGTTCCCGACGAGCCGAATATCGGCTTCGTCACCCTTGCCGTTATTTTCGTCTCCGCCACGCTGCTCGGCTTTGCGAGCCATGCGCCGGGAGGAATCGGCGTGTTCGACGCCGCCATGCTGGTCGCGCTGTGGCAATTCGACAAGGAAGACGTGCTCGCCGGACTGCTCCTGTTTCGGTTGCTCTACTACATCATTCCATTCGCGCTTTCGCTGCTGATCCTCGGCACCCGCGAACTCGTCCTGCTGCTGCGCGGCACCGCTCCGCCGCCGCTCGAGCCGATTCCATCGCTGGCGCCGACCGACGTGGCAACCTCGCCGGAAGCGCGGCGGGAGCAAGCTTAGGAGTTCAACGGGTCGAGCTCACGCGAGGAACTCACGCGAAATCACATCGGCGATAAGCACTCCGAGCGGTATTGACACGCTCGTGCGCGGCCGCAGTAATGGTCGGTGATCGCGGACCACAATCCTGCTTACGATGATGCTAGAAATGGCTGCCAGCGGTTGCCGCTCCCTGTGGCGGCTGACGGCGTTGCGTGGCTGGCTGGTGCGGGCATCCCTTCTCGTCGGCCTATGCATAACCGGGGCGTTAGGCAACGCCGAGGACGGCAAGCCGACCGGCAACACCACGCTCGCGGCTCTCGCCGATTCGCCTCAATCCTCGTTCGCGCTGACAAGCCTCGACGGTCCGGCCCTCGAGCTTGCGCAGTTTCGCGGCCGGATCGTGCTCATCCATTTCTTCGCTACCTGGTGCGAGCCCTGCCGGGCGGAAATGGCAAGCTTGCGAGACCTGCGGGCGCGGCTCGATGGGCGGCCCGTCGCCATCGTGCCGATCAGTGTGGCCGAGGCCGACGGAGCGGTGCGCCGGTTCTTCGCAGGCGAGTCGTTGCCGTTTGCGGTTTTGCTCGATCGCGACCGATCGGTCGCGAGGGCGTGGGGCATTCACACCTTGCCGTCGACCGTCGTGCTGGATCGGACCTTGAAACCTCGTTTCATGGCCGAAGGTGACGTCGATTGGGCGCGGCCCGACGTGATGAAAATACTTTCGGATCTGCTCATCGAGGTACCCGGCTGAACGATGCGGCATCCAAACTCGGCAAGTGATTCAACACGGGAGAAGAGCATGAAGAGACGAGAATTCTTGCGCGGCGGCGCGGCATTGGCGGCGGCCGCGGCACTGCCGCGCGGCGCCTTGGCCGATGCGCCATTCACGCCGAGGCCGCAGGTCTGGCGCAAATACGAGGTCACGACCCGGGTCGAGATCGTCAAGCCAGGCGGGAAAATGCAAGCATGGTTGCCCGTGCCGGCGGTCGCCGAGCCGGCCTGGGCCCAGCCGCTCGGCAATGAATGGAAGAGTAATGCGACCTCGGCGGCGCTTGAGCACGAGGGGAAATACGGGGCGCAGATGCTGCACCTCGAGTGGGCGGCCAGCGGGCAGGCCCCGGCGGTGGAGCTCGTGAGCCGGATAGCGACGCGGGATCGCGCGGTCGATTTCTCCGAGCGCGGCACCGTGCCGCCACTCTCGGCGGATGAGCGCAGACTGTATACCGGCTCGACCGATCTGATTCCGACGGACGGCATCGTCAAAGCGACTGCCGACAAGATTGTGGGTTGGGCATTCACCGATCTCGAAAAGTCGCGCCGGATCTATGAGTGGATCGTCGAGAACACCTTTCGCGATCCCAAGACGCGCGGCTGCGGCATCGGCGACATCGCCTCCATGCTCAAGACCGGCGACCTCGGCGGCAAGTGCGCAGACTTGAATGCGCTCTATGTCGGGCTGGCACGTGCGGTGGGGCTGCCCGCGCGCGACGTCTACGGCATCCGCATCGCGCCTTCGCAGTTCGGCTACAAGAGCCTCGGGGCGGGCAGCGAGATCGTCAGCAAGGCGCAGCACTGTCGCGCCGAGGTCTTCCTCAGCGGGTTCGGCTGGGTCCCGGTCGATCCGGCGGACGTGCGCAAGGTGGCGCTGGAAGAGCCGCCGGGGCAACTCACGCTGGAGGATCCGAAGGTGGTGGCGGCGCGCAAGACGCTGTTCGGCGCCTGGGAGATGAATTGGCTCGCCTACAACTTCGCGCACGACGTCGAGCTGCCCGGCTCGGCGGGTCCCAAGGTGGGCTTCCTCATGTACCCGCAAGCAGAAGTCGACGGCGAGCGCCTCGACGCGCTCGACCCGGATAGTTTCAAATACGTGATCAAGGCCAAAGAGATTTCGGTGTAGCTGTCGCCAAAAAGATCATGGCCGGGACAAGCCCGGCCATGACGTCGATTTGCAAAGCACTCAGCGATAGACAGCGGGCCTGCCGTAGGCCGCCGGCGGGGAGAACATCGACTGGAAGAAGGAGCCGCCGCGCGCGGGTTGCGCGACCGGCGCCGGCGGAGCGGACCTGCGCTGGTTGGACGCGATCAGCTCGTGCTCGCGCTTGCGCTCGGGCGTAGACTCAAATCCACCGCGTCCGTTCTTCATCGCCGCGAGCGTGCGGCTATCGAGATTGTAGATGTCGCGGCGCATCTGCAGCTTGCCGGCGCTGTCGACGAAGGCGGTCTGATAGGTGAGGTGCACCCAGACCGGCGTGGGCTGCAGCTGCAGGTTCTGCTCGGCGCTGCCGAACATCCGCGTGATCCGCGCCGCCGTCCAGTGCTCCTCCGGATGGACGATGTTGAGGAGAACCTCGGCATATTTTGCCGGATCCTGCACGCGCATGCAGCCGTGGCTGTAGGCGCGCACCTCGTGGGCAAAGTAATACTTGTCCGGGGTGTCGTGCTGATAGACCAGGAAGCGATTGGGGAAGTTGAACCGAATCCGTCCCAATGCATTCCCAGGGCCGGGCGGCTGCGAGATCGAGACGCCACCGCCGCTGTAGCTCACGCGCAGCCCCATGCGGGAGAGTACGGTGGGATCCTGTGCCAGCGCCGGCAGATACTCGTTGTGCACGATCGACGGCGGCACGTGCCAGGTCGGGTTGACGGTGATGAATTTCATCGTCTCGCTTAGCAGCGGCGTCGGCATGCTCGGCTTGCCGATGACGATGCGGGTCGTCCACACCTGGGCGCCGTCATGCATCACCCTGAGCGTGAAGTCCGGCTGGTTGACGATCACATGCGCGGAGCCGAGGTCGCGCGGATACCAGCGCCAGCGCTCCATGTTGGCGAGGATCGTCTCGATTTGCCGGGAGCTATCGCCTTTCTTGGCGCCTGCGGCGCCGCGCAGTTCCGCGAGCGTCGCCTTGAGCTTGCGATACTCCTCGTGCTGCGGGCTGAAGGCGTCGAGCACCTTGCCCGCATCCTGCGTTCCTACGACGGCGGTGAGGACGTCCGCCGGCTCGGGCGCGGCCTGCGGCAGCTCGATGTTGCGGCTGACGCGCGTGTAGGGGAAACGGCCGGCCTGCACGTGGCGGGCGTAGGTGAGCACCGTCTGCGTGAGCTTGAGATCGGCTTCCGCCAGTGCCTCGGGCGCGAGGCCGGCAAAGGTCGGGATCTTGTAGTCGCTGAGCTCGAGCCCATCGGCATCGGCGTTCTTCAACCGAGCGATGGCGGAGCTAGCGCGCGCATTCTCGATGCCGTTATCGAGCCAAAGCGGAGCGTAGTTGCGGCTCTGATAGAACGCCTCGGCTGCGGCGCGCTCCTTCTTGTTGGTAAAGATTCGATCCGAGGTCGCGGAGAAGAAGTCGCGGATCTTTTCCGCAACCGGGCGGTCGGCCGGATCGAGCGAGGCAATCGGGTCAACCGCGACCGCCGGCTGCGCCAGCGTGGGGTTGGCCGACGGTGCTTCGATCGCCTGCTGCTCCGCAGGCGATGCGGCGGGTAGCGGCGCCGTCTTGTCGGCATTCTGGGCAAGGCTCCCCGCCGGGATGGTGGCGAGGATCAGCGCAAGAGCCGTACCTGCCAGGATGTGGTCGTAGCGAAGGCGAGTCATAAGGCATTCTCCCCAAGATTCGAGGTCCTAAGCCCGCGTCAGCGGGCGCGATAGAGGTGGCCGGGAAGCGGGAAACGCGAGAAGCCGCCGCGCAACGGCGCATTCGCCGTGGGCGAGGCAGATTCCGGGTTAAAGCCCGCTAAGGATGTGCATGGCGCCCCCCTTACCGATCACCCGCCACCTCAGTCCGGCGCGTCGCCGCAGGTGGCTCCCGACTATTGGTCGCGCCGGGGGGGCGATTGGTTCAAAAGGGATTGGGGGCCAGGATTGGCGGCTGAGACGGCGAGCATTCGTTAACTATGGCTTAGAACCCCCTCCCGGAAGGGCCGGGAGCGCTTCCTGGCCGAGCGCGAGCGCCGCCGCGGTCGGAGCCGTTTCCGGACCAATGAGGCGCTCACGCCTTGCGAGCCGGGGTGATCTCGTGGAAGCTTGAGCAATAAAGCCAACGGAGGGCTCGCCGATGGAAATCGTTCCGCTGGGTCCGGGCTTTGCCGCCGAGCTGCGCGGCGTGACGCTCACCGACATCGCCGCCGATGAGGCCGCCTACAACGCGACGCGGGCGGCGTTCGAGGAGCATTCGGTCATCGTCTTTCGCGGCCAGGAGGTGACCGACGAGACGCAGCTCGCGTTCTCGCGTCGGTTCGGGCCACTCGAGGTGACCAAGGTCGGTTCGCTCGGCACCGGCACCAATCTCGTGATCCTCAGCACGATCGACGAGCACGGCAAGGTCGTGCCGGCGGATCACCGGCTGGCGCTGCGCAACAAGGCAAACCAGCTCTGGCATACCGACAGCACCTTCAAGCGCGTGCCGGCGCTCGCCTCGGTGCTCTCGGCGCGGATCATCCCCGCGCGCGGCGGCGAGACCGAATATGTCTCCACCCGCCTCGCATGGGAGCGGCTCGAAGATGCGTCGCGCAAGCGACTCGGGAATTCCTTCGCCTGGCACGACTATGCCCATTCGCGCGGCAAGATCGCGTCGGACCTGGCGAGCGCGGAGGAGCGCGCGGCGCTACCGCCGCAATGCTGGCGCATGGTGTGGACGAATCCGGTGAACGGCCGCAGCGCGCTCTATCTCGCCTCGCATGCCTACGCGATCGAGGGCATGGAGCAGGCGGCAGCGCAAAAGCTCCTCGCCGAACTGATGGATGCCGCGACCGCGCCTGGGCTCAGCTATGTGCATCGCTGGCGCAAAGGTGACGTCGTCATGTGGGACAATCGCGCAACCATGCATCGCGGCCGCCCTTGGCCCGCGCATGAGGCAAGGCTCATGGTGCGCACGACGATTTCCGCGACCGAAGCGGACGGACTCGAGAGCGTGCGTCCGCCCGCACGGCAGGCGGCGGAATAAACATGCTTGGGCGCGAACCGGGTGGACTATCGGCCGCTGCCTACGACGTGGCCGGACGACAGGCAATGAGTTGGTCCGGCCGTCTGCTCCATATTCATATCGCGAAACGAGCATCGCTCGCGATGGAGGAGCTCGATGAGGCCAAGCTCGTCGCCGGCCGCGGCATCGAAGGCGATCGCTATTTCTATGGAACCGGTACCTACTCACCCAAACCCGATGCGCGCGAGGTGACGCTCATCGAAATGGAAGTGCTCGAGGCGATCGCGCGGGGCGATCCTCCGGCTCCGGGCAAGACGGTCGAGCTTGCGCCCGCAGATCATCGCCGCAATCTCACGACGATTGGCGTGCCGCTCGGCCACCTCGTCGGCAGGCGCTTTCATGTCGGCGAAGTGGTGCTCACCGGTGGGCGGCTGAACTTCCCTGCAAGTATCTGGAGAAGTTGCTGGGGCGGCCGGTTTACACGCCCCTCCTCAATCGCTCTGGGCTCAATTGCCGAATTGAAGTCGGCGGCCTTATCCGCAAGGGCGATCTGATCACGCCGCTCGAGGACTAGAAGCGAGCTACCTCCGGTAAGAGATCAATCCGGGCCATACTTAAGCTGCGTCGGCCGGCCTCACGCCGGGATATACATCCATGACAGCACGAGAACCGTGCCCAGGATCGAGTAGAGCAAAACTCCCGCGCGGTCCGACGTCCAGGTCATGACACATCTCCTTCTTCCAAAGCACCCTCTGTTGATGGAGAGATATATCCAACAGGGTGGCGGGTCTGTGACCTGGGTCACACTTTTGCGCTTTCCTCTCCGCTCTTGTTAACCTGCAGTTACCAAAGGGGAATCCGGCCTATGCTTGGGTCGGACAGGGCACGCGCGGGTTCAGCCGCGAGGGATTGCGCCGATGACAGGGCCACCGCGCCGTTTTGCCCGCTCCTGCGTCGCCACGCCGCTGGCCCCGTTCCCTTACGCGGCCGAGCCGCGGTTGAGGACGCGCATCGGCGTGCCGCGCCAGACGAACCCATTGCCCAGCCAGCTCGCCAACCACAGGATCGGCAGGAGTGCATCGCGCGCCAACCACACGAGCGGGGATCGCCACGACAGGTGCCAGGCAGCGATGTAAGCCAGAACCGCCTCGGCGCCATACCAGATCGCGGCGAAGGCGATGAGTGCGCCCGCCACCGGCCAGTCCTGCGATCCCGCGAAAATCGCGCAAGCCGTGAGCGGAGGGAGGCCGCCCGCCGCGACTTCCGGCATGAAGTAGGCTCGAAACGTATCGCGGCGCAGCCGTGCCCAGCGCAACTGCCGTCTCCATACCTCCGCCGCGGTGCGGTGCCCGAGCGGCTGCGGGAAGGGCCGGTTCACCACGCGCACGCGCAAACCACTCTTTCGCACGAGCTTGGTGAATGCGGCATCCTCTGCGCTTTCGAGGCCGAGGGCGCGAATACCGCCTGCCGACTCGAGGACCGCGCGACGAAACAGCATCGTCTTGCCTTGCGCAAAGCCCAATCCGACGCTGTCGGCAAAACCTTGCCAGCGCGCTTGATAGGTATTGAGGAACGCGCATTCCAGCTCGGCCCAGACGTTGCCGGGTGCGCATCCGATTGCTGGCGATGAAATGAGACCCGTATCCGGTCGCCAGCTTTCAAGCAGACGATGAAGATAGTCGGGGGGCATCAGCACGTTGCTGTCGGCCATCACGATCCAGGGATGGGAGGCTGCAGTCCATCCTTTGACGACGTTGTTGAGCTTGGGATTTGCGCTGATGCATTCATTGCCGATCAGCAGTCGCGCCCGAACAAGCGGATGCAAGTCGATCAAGCGCCGCACCAGGGGTATGACTGGATCGTTCGGCTGCGCGACGCAAAACAAGATCTCATAGTCGGGATATTCCAGGAGGAAGCCCGACAGCAACGTTTCTTCGGTGAAATTCTCCAGTCCGCAGATCGGTCGAACGATCGAGACGCCCTCGAGCGTTTCCTCTCGGGGCTTGTCCGCCTCGGAGCGGCGCATGCGCCTCATGACGGCGGCGATGCTCGCCAAGTGTAGAGCAGCGGCAATGGCGCAAAACGCGCAGGCGGAGAGCGCCAGCATCCTCATCCGCGCTCAGATATGCCGAATCGATGACTCTCCGATGACAGGCCGATATCGATCGCGCATTTGCGCTTTGCGCGGCGCGATCCGCCGAAGAGTGAGGAGTCACACAGCCGTCGTTAAAATGTAGATCGCCTGTCAGACGACGCGAGCAGCTTTCGCCGCAGTGATTCGACGGCGGAGGCCCGATGGCCGTCATTGCGCGCGGCGCGGCGTCGCTGACGCGACGCAGGTTCTTGACGACTGCGGCTTCATCGGCGGGGCTTGCCGCCGCCGGCAGCATCGCTAAACCCTTTGCGAGCCGCGCCGCCGATCGCCCGCTCATCACCCATGGCATCCAATCGGGTGACGTTTCGACGGGTTGCGCCATCGTGTGGGCGCGCGCCGACCGGCCCTCGCGCATGCTGGTCGAAATCGCCACCAGCGACAGCTTCAGCAACATCCGCAGCGTCGGTTTTGCCGAAGCCCTGCCGCAGACCGATTTCACGGCCAAGGCGCTGATCGAAAACCTGCCGCCGGGACAGGACGTATTCTATCGCATCCGCTGCGAGGACCTTTCGTTTCCGGTCCTAAGCGAGCCGCAGGTCGGGCACTTTCGCACCGCACCCAGCGAGCGGCGCAACGTCTCCTTCGTGTGGTCCGGCGATACCGCGGGCGGCGGCTGGGGCATCGACGAATCCCGCGGCGGCATGCGCACCTATGCGACGATGCTGCGGAGCGCCCCGGATTTCTTCATCCATTGCGGCGACCACATCTACGCCGATTGTCCGATTCCGTCGGAGCGGAAGCTTCCGAACGGGCAGCTCTGGAAGAACGTCGTCACAGAAGCGAAGTCCAAGGCTGCGCGCACGCTCGCCGAGTTTCGCGGCAATTACAAATACAATCTGCTCGACCAGAATGTGCGGGCGTTCAATGCCCGGGTGCCGATCTTCGCGCAGTGGGACGATCACGAAGTCAGCAATGATTGGTCTCCGGATGCGGCGCGAGGCCGCGCAGCCCGCGCTGGCAACAACATCCTCGCGCTTGCCGCGCGCGGACGTCGCGCCTTTCATGAATTCATGCCGTTACGGACGCACGCCATCTATCGCAAGATTCCCTACGGTCCTCTGCTCGACGTTTTCCTGCTGGACATGCGCTCCTACCGCACCGCGCTGCGCGAGGATGGTTCGGCGACACCGATTCTCGGGCGGGCACAAGCGTCCTGGCTCAAGCGCGAGCTCGTGAACTCGCGGGCGACCTGGAAGGTCGTCGCCGCCGACCTGCCGATCGGCGTCGTGAGCGGTGATGCGGTCGGGCAGGGGGACGGTCCGCCGCGCGGGCGCGAAATCGAGATCGCCGACCTTCTCGCCTTCAACAAGCACGCCGGCATCCGCAACATCGTTTGGTTGACCGCCGACATGCACTATACGGCTGCCCACTACTACGACCCCAACGCGGCCGTCTTCCAGGACTTCGAGCCGTTCTGGGAATTCATCTCCGGCCCCATCCATGCCGGGACTTGGCGTCCGCAACCGCTCGACAACACCTTCGGTCCGCGCGTGGTGTTCCAGAAGGGGTGCAGCCGCGATCAAGCGGACGACCTCGCTCCCTGTTTCGGGCTGCAATTTTTCGGCCAAGTCACTATCGACGGCGGCAGCGAGGTGATGACCGTTACGCTCAAGGACGTCGAGGACCGGGACCTCTGGTCAACCCGCATCGAGCCGCGGATGGAACGATGGTCGCGCGGCGCCCCAGCCGTCCGCAGCTAGGCCGAACGGCCTGATGTTGTCACATAACTGCAACCGAAACGTCATAAACGCCGAATAGCTCTGGCCTCTGATCGATGGAGGAATTGCGGATATGCACCGATTTGCTGCCGCCGCGGCCGGAATTGCACTTCTGGCTGCCGGTTCGACAAGCTTTGCGCAGACGGTCTACCCGATTGATCGGGCCGAGATCTTGGCCGGCACGACTTTCGATTTCAAAGTCGAATTTCCCGGCCTGGCCGATCCGGCCAAGGTCTCGATCTCAATTAATGGCGAGGACTACGCCAAGGCGTTCGGCAACACTGCCAGTTTCATCGCGCGCGAGGACGGCAAGGATCAATCGGCTTTGATCCTGCGCGATGTTTCGCTTACGCAGCCAGGGGACTACAAAGTGCGCGTGACGGACGGCGCCGTCTCTCGCGAGATCACCTGGAGCGTCTACGCCACCGGTCAGCGAAAGGCCAAGAACGTAATCCTGTTCATCGGTGACGGCATGTCGCCGGCGCATCGGATCGCCGCGCGCCTGCTGGCGAAGGGCGTTGCAGAAGGCAAGACGCGGGGCAAGCTGGCAATGGACGACATGCCGCATATGGCATTGGTGGCGACCGCCGGGACCGATTCGATCATTACGGATTCGGCAAACTCGGCCAGCGCCTACGCCACCGGTCACAAATCGGCGGTCAACGCCATGGGCGTCTATGCCGACCGCACGCTCGATCCGCTTGATGATCCGAAAGTCGAGACCATCACCAGCTTGGTCAAGCGCCGGCTTGGAATGGCGGTCGGCGTCGTCACCAATACCGAGATCGAGGATGCCACCCCGGCTGCCATGCTCGCGCATGTGCGCCGGCGCAGCGAATACGACCGCATCGTCGAGCAGTATTTCGCGGCCAAGCCCGACGTGCTCATGGGCGGCGGCAAAGCCAATTTTCTGCCGAAAGGCGCCGACGGCGCCAAGCGCAAGGATGAAATCGATTTCCTGGCGCGCTTCCGCGAAGCCGGCTATTCCATCGCGCTCACCGGGCCGGAAATGGCTGCCGCGGCCGCAGATCCCGGCACGCGCAAGCTGCTTGGGTTATTTGCCCTCGGCAACATGGACGGCGTGCTCGATCGCAAGTTCCTCAAGGGCGGAACGGTGCGGAAGTTTCCCGAGCAGCCGGACTTGACCGAGCAGGTGAGCGCCGCGCTAGCCGTTCTCTCCCGAAACGAGTCCGGCTTCTTCCTGATGGTGGAATCAGGGATGATCGACAAGTACACGCACCTTCTCGATATGGAGCGGGCGGTCTACGACACGATCATGCTCGACAATGCCGTCAGGCTCGCGCGCGATTGGGCGAGCGCGCGCGGCGATGACACGCTCATTCTCGTCGTGGCCGACCACAATCACCCGATCGGGCTCGTCGGGACGATCGACGACGACATGTCGAAAGAAGCTCCCGCCGCCATGCGCGAGCGCGTCCGCGTCTACGAGCGAGCCGGCTTTCCAAACTACGGAACGCCCGATGCCGAGGGCTACCCCTCGCGTGTGGACGTAAGCCGTCGTTTGGCTTTGTTCTCGGCAAGCTTGCCCGATCACTACGAGACGTATCGGCCGAAGCTCGACAATCCGAACGAACCCACCGTCACCGGCACGGATCCTAGCACGTTCGTCGCGAACGACCGTTACAAGAGCATTCCGGGCGCCGTGTTTCGCTTCGGCAATCTACCGGCCATGATCAATGCCGACGTGCATTCGGGCGAAGACGTTATTCTGACCGCGACCGGACCCGGCAGCGACGACGTGCGCGGGCAGTTGGACAACACGGACGTATTTCGAGTCATGGTCGAAGCGCTGGGGCTCGGCGCGGCAAGTGGAACCGATGCGCGGCAAACGCCAGCCGTTCCGGCAAGCCGGTGATGCCGGGGTGGAGGCGGCCTGCATCCGGGCTTCGCAGCTTCAGCGCGTGGTCCTGGTTGGCGGACGCGGCAACCGGCGGGGATCTGAGGGTGTCTCGAAACTTCGCGTTGGCCGCGGCGATATGGCTATGGGGAGTGCAAGCAATGGCGGCAGACGGATTGATAACGATGCGCAGCAGCCACGGGCCGAAGGACACCATGAACCGGCTCGAAGCCCAAGTGAAGGCAAAGGGGATGACGGTATTTGCGCGCATCGATCACGCAGCTGGAGCCGCGGAAGTCGGATTGCCGCTAAGGCCTACCGAGCTCCTGATCTTTGGCAACGCCAAGGCGGGCACGCCGCTAATGCAGGCAGAGCAGGTAATCGGCATCGATCTGCCGTTGAAGGCGTTGGTTTGGCAGGATGAAGCGGGCGTCACCTGGCTCTCCTACAATGATCCGACTTGGCTCGCGAAGCGGCACGGACTGGCCGGCGGAACCGAAGCTCCGGCGAGGGCCATGGCGGCGGCGATGGATGGGGTCGCGCGAGCGGCCGCCGGTTCTCCTTAGCGCCGGATAGCGGCTACGCCGGGCAGCGCCTGTCGCGGGCGCGCGGTCAGCGCGTCACGATTTGATAACTCGTTATGACGATTTCAAACAGGATCAACACGACGATCATGATTTCCAGGCGCAACGAGCGCTGGGTGTCGATCATGTCGGTCAGCATCTCGGCGGTGTCGGAAATGAGCGAGAGCTTCCGCGACAGGGCCTCGGCGCGCTCCTTGAGCTCGTACTCGTCCTGCAGCCGCGCGGAGAGTCGCTCGAGATCCGGACGGTCCCATACCACGTCGGGCTTTTCCGCGACCGCAACGCGGCCAGACACGCGATTTTGTACCAGCATCGACTTGCCGATGTGTTTGAGGATCGCGCGCCGCCCTCCGGGCGTGCGCCCTTTTTCCGAGAGCTGGCGGGCGAACGGCTCGATCACCTCGATGACCGACGATACCTCACGCTCGTCGCGCGCAAGAACGACGCTCTTGGAAAGCGCGTCCGCAATCACGATCATATGCTCGGGGGTGATCGTGCGTAGCTGAATCGGACCGCCGGGCAAGATCTGCTCGTCCTTGTCCGGCGCGATCTGGATGATCGCGGTCTCGTCCTCACGCGGCTCGATCGGGCTGATGATCCGCGGCTGCAACCCGCGGATGACTTCGTCCTCCTCCAGCACCGAAAGATCGAACAGCACGGCGACGCCATAGCGAAAGAGAGTGACGACGCCGTCTTTTCCCGCCCGGAACGTGAGCGGAGCGGTTGCCAAGACATCGGTCTGCTCGAGGCCAGACGTGTCGATGCGATCGCCGAGCAGGATCGCGCGCGCCTTTCGACGTATTCCGAACGGGGTGGTTTCGTTGGTCATGGGCCTCGGCACTTCAATAGCACGGGCATAAGCCCTGCCCGATGCGTGATCCTCTGCCCAAACTTTTAGCCCCCCGATCCGCCGGCGGTCGAATCTTTGACAGCCACCGTTTTGTCACCGCCGCGGAGAACCACGAGGTGTTGGAATAGGACGGCGCGAGCGGAGCGATCCTGCGATGCTATGCCTAGTGGCTTGGGCTCGAACAATGTCCTCAACCAAGCCGACGTTGCCGCAGGCACACGCACGACCTTCATCCCCGACATCCAAGGCTCGATCATCGGCACGCTCGACTCGAGCTCGGGGACGCCGAGCAAGCGCGGCTATCTGCCCTATGGCGTGAGCGCGAGCACCCCCGGCAGCTTTGCTTATACCGCCCAACGCATCGATCCGGAGACTAACCGGACCGTTCGCAGAGACACTATAAGAAAGGGCATTTTCTTGAGCCACGACACTCCCTCCTCGGCAAGGAGGCAGGGCGCCTCCCAATGCAACTAAGTCACGCGAAGGCTGTCAACTTGAGTTCCCGCCTTCGTTGTTTTCGAACGAAGACCAGTAATGCGTCTTCGGCTCTTTGCCCCTTTGCGAGCCAAGATCACCTCATTACGCACTCAATGGTCTCTTGCGGTCGAGGGCCCGAGCCTTTCGATCCTATCAGAACCGCGTGATGGAATCTCGCGCCGGTTCACTCGATCACCTCGTCGGCGCGCAGGAGGAAATCTCGACTGATCGTCAGTCCGAGCGCTCGCGCTGTTTTGAGATTGACGACAAGCTCGAATTTGGTGGGCTGCTCAATCGGCAAGTCGGCAGGCTTCGCGCCTTTCAAAATCTTGTCGACATAAGTGGCGGCGCGCAGGAACAGATCGGGAAAGCTCGGGCCATATGAAATAAGGCCGCCCGCCTCTGCGAAAACAGCCTCGGGATGCACTCCGGCCAAGCGATTTTCTCGCGCCAGCGTTACGACGCGCTCGTGCTGGCTATAGAACATCCCATCATTGAGAGTAGCCATGCCGTCGGCACGCCATTCGACCATCGCAGCGAAGGCGGCCTGTAGATTGCCCGGGCTTTGAGCATCGAACGTCCGCATCGTAAGGCCGAGGACCCTGCCTGCCCTTTCTGCCTCGCTCGAGTAAAAACGGGCGGAGGGATTGGCGGGGTTTCTTAGGATCGCCAATCGAGCAAGGTCAGGCTTGATGTCCTTGAGCAGCTCCACGCGCTTTGCAACCAACTCGTAACCCACGGATAATGTGAGTCCGGTGAGATTGCCTCCCGGCCGCGCCATGCTAGCGACCAAGCCGTCTGCAACGGGGTCAGTCGCGAGCGTAAATACAATCGGGATGTCGGCTGTTGCCGCCTTGGCCGGTTTTGCAGCCGCCGGTCCGTCCACCACGATCACATCCACATTCAAGCGGACGAGTTCGGCCGCAAGCTCGCTCACGCGATCGTAGGGGCCCGCCGCATACCGCTGTTCGATGACGATGTTTTGACCCTCAATGTAACCGAGCGCGCGCATGCCACTACGGAAGGCGGTGAAGTCCTTATTATCTGCGCCCGCTGCCCGTAAGAAGCCAATGCGAGCGAGCTTTGCTGGCTGCTGCTGGCCCAATGCCGCCAGCGGCCACGCCGCTGCCGCGCCGCCGAGCAGCGTGATGAACGCGCGGCGTGTCACTCGATCACCTCATCGGCGCGGGCAAGTAGCGAGGGCGGCACCGTCAAGCCAAGTGCCCTGGCGGTCTTCAGGTTGATGACCAGCTCGATCTTCGTCGGCTGCTCGACCGGCAATTCCGCGGGCTTGGCGCCCTTCAAGATCTTGTCCACGTAGATCGCCGAGCGGCGATAGTTCTCCACCACGTTGGGGCCGTAACTCAGCAGGCCACCGGCCTCGACGGCCCGGCGGTCGCCGTAAGTCGCCGGCAGGCGCGTCTTGGCTGCCAATTCGGTGATGCGCACCACATTGCTGGAGAAGGTCGTGTCCGGCGGTACCAGAAGTGCGTCGGCTTTCGCATGGACGAATTCGCTGAAGGCTCGCTCCAGATCTTCCGGAACGCGGTAATCGAAATGCACCAACGCAAGCGACGCCTTAGCCGCGGCGGCCTGCATCTCTCGCCATTGCGGCACATGCAGCGGGTTCTCGACATTGACGAGGGTGGCGACGCGTGCAAGACGCGGCAGCAATTCGCGGATCACATCGAGCTGCTTCGACGCCAACTCCTCGGCGAAGTTCGCGAGTCCCGTGACGTTGCCGCCGGGGCGGGACAGACTTTGTACCAGGCCGAAGCCAACCGGGTCCGCGCCGGTCGCCATCACGATCGGGATTGTAGCGGTGGCTTTGCGCACCGCGAGGCTGGCGGGCAGAGGCCCCGACACGATGACTGTCGGATTGAGCCCGACCACCTCCTCCGCCAAGGCCGGAAGGCGATCGAGGAAGCCGTCAGCGTAACGGTATTCGATGCGGATGTTGCGCCCCTCGATGTAACCGAGCTGACGCAGTGCGGAGCGAAATGCCTCGTAGCTCGACGCTGTGGACTTGGCAGACGCGGCATTCAGGACACCGATCAGCGGGGGCTGCGATTGCTGGGCCGACGCGGAGAGCGGGATAAACGTCGCCGCACCACCCAGAAGCGCGATGAAATCCCTCCGCTTCATTCGAACACCCCGTTGGGTTGGCACCCCCACCTTGTGGGCGAGTCCGAGCAGGTCGGCGGGGAATAGCAAACCGCGCGAGTCAAGGTGTCCGAATGCTGCAATTCCAGCCGAGACCTACGGCGGCGTGGCGACGAGGGGTCATCCGGCGATGCGGATGCTAGCACCGATACCGAGGGCGCATCTGTACAAGATTGACCACTCTTCAGTCTCATGCACGCCACCTCCGCGAAGGCGCTGTTGGAGCGAACACGCGCGAGACTGAATGTCCGCTTCGGGTCAAACTGAGAAGTCACGGCAGCGAGATGGCGCGGCGGGTTTACCTTCAACAGCGGTCATATTTGAGGAGTGTTTGCCACGGCCGTTGAGTGCCAATTGCGACCCAATGCACCGCAGCGCAACGGATGGACAACCGCCCGAGCGATGCATCTTCCTAGTCAGCCCGGGCATCGCCTGCTTTTGTGGGGAAATGGTGGCTTCGGACGATCCGTCATTTTCTTTAGTCTCCTGCGCGCTGTAGTGACCGAGATAGCGGCTATTCCTCAAACGGAGGCCGAGAGAGGCGAATGCATTAGATGGCGCGTGTGCAGCTGATCTGTTCGAGCCCGAGGAATGGGAAGCCAAGCTCGACGGAGCGCAGCAAGCGTGTGGCTGCCGCCGGGACGGAAAGCCGCCGGGTGAATACCCGGCGGCTCCGTCGGTCGGCGATCGTGTGGGGGGTTGGGGGGGTCGACCGCCGGCGCGAATTCGGCGATTTGCTATCGCCGAGTCGAGCTCACGCCGCGGCGGCGGCCGGCATGGCGCATTGCGCGAGCGTCTTTTGCCACGCCGGCAATGCCCGTAGCGATCCATACCAGCGCCTGATCTCACCGTAGGGCTCGAGCGGAAAGCGCGCCATATCGGCAAGGTTGATCGGAGCGCCGAGGGAAAAATCGGCAACCGTCAGGGTGTCGCCGGTCACGAATTTCTTTCCTTTGAGCTGTCCGTCGAGCACCTGTGCAGCACGATGGAAGGACTCGGTCCCTTTCGCGATCGCCGCCGCATCGGGTTCGCCGCTCTTGAGCACGACGGACTTGACGACATTCTCGAAAATGAGCACCGCGCAAGCCGGATCCCAATGCGCGAGATCCCAGAACTGCCAGCGCGTCACATCGAGCCGCCCTTTCTCGTCGGCCGGGAGCAGACGGCTCTCCGGGCGCTTGGCGGCGAGGTACTGCAAGATGGCGTTCGACTCCCACAGCACAAAGTCTCCGTCGCGGAGCGTCGGCATCCGCATGTTGGGGTTGAGCGCAGCGTATTGCGGTGATTTTTGCTCCCCTTTGATCAGGTCGAGCACGTGCAAGGTGGGCTCGATTCCCAGATGGTTCGCCATCGCCATCACTTTGAAAGCGCGCGGGCTGGGTGGAAAGACGTAAAGCTCGGTCATGGAGCACTCCTATTGCTGTGACATCGGATTGCAGCGTGTAAGAAATTCTGCCTCGCGAGATCGATCACGCGCCCTCGGCATGTTGCTTGAACCGTTCCAGCAGGCCGGGCCAACCGCCGTCGACGTCCTTGCGCATCTTCTCGCCCGCTTCGGCGCCCATCTGCTCGAATTTGCGATGTTCGAGCTCGACGCGCGTCGCGTTCGAGCCCTCGGGAACGAACCTTACCTCCACTTCGGAGCTCAGCGTGGTATCAGGCTGCCAGCGGCTGTTGATGTCCCAGGTCATGACGAAACGGTTGGGCGGCTCCCAAACCGTGATTTTTCCGATATCGGTCCGCGAGCCGTCTTGCGCCAGCTCATACCAATAGCCGCCGAGACGAGTTTCCATCACCATCGCTTTCCTCGGGGTCTTGCCGATGCCGTGGTCAAGCGGCCACCAGCGTCCAAGACCCGAGGTGAAGACGTCGAATGCATGCGCCGGGCTCGCGCTGACGCGAATACTCTTGCGCACGGGCGCGATGGTGACTGTCGTCGTCATCTGTCCTTTTCCTTCTGCTCGCGGTTGCCACGTTCGATTTCCGCCTGGAACGCGGCAAGTGCCTCGTCCCAGAATTGATCGAGCCAGCGGCGCAGCGCGCCGAGCCCCTGCGGGTCGATGAAATAGACGCGGCGTGTTCCTTCCTGTCGGTCAGCCACAAGGCCCGCGTCCTTGAGCGCTTTGAGGTGCTGCGACACGGCCGGACGGCTGACCGGCATCCCGCGGGCGATGGTACCGACGGGTCGCGGTCCTTGCCTGAGCCGCTCGAACACGCGCCGGCGCGTAGGGTCAGCCAGAGCCGAGAGCACGTTTCCGTAAGCCATAGCTTACCGTAAGTCATAGCTTACGGATTTGTCAAGCCATCATTCTGCTCACAGGCGGGGGGTCGGGCCTGCAAGGGCCTGGCTATTTCGCCTTCTTGTTCAGAGTCTCGATCAGCAGTTTGGCAGCCGGGCCGGACGAGGCCGGGTTCTGGCCGGTAATCAATTGGCCGTCCTTGACCGTGTGAACGCCCCAGTTCTTGACCTTGGAGAAGATGGCGCCGAGGCCCATCAGCTCGTCCTCGACCAGGAAGGGAACGACCTTCGTCAGGCCCACCTCTTCTTCTTCGCCATCGCTGAAGCCGGTCACGTTCTTGCCGTCGACGAGGGGCTTGCCTCCCGGGGTCTTGACATGGCGCAGCACGCCGGGGGCGTGCAGACAAGGGCGACGAACTTGCCTGCGGCGAGAAAAGATTCGATCAGCTTGATCGAGCTCTTGTCTTCCGCGAGGTCCCACATCGGACCATGGCCGCCGGGGTAGAAGACGGTATCGTAGTTTTCCTGTTTCATGCTGTCGAGGCGCAACGTCTTTTCGAGCTGAGCTTCGGCATCGGCGTCCTTCTCGAACCGACGGGTGATGTCGGTCTGGAAGCTGGGGTCTTCGCTCTTGGGATCTAGCGGCGGGCGTCCGCCCTTAGGTGATGCGAGGGTAATCTCGGCGCCGGCATCCTTGAACACGTAGTATGGCGCGGCCAGCTCCTCCAGCCAGAAGCCAGTCTTACGGCCCGTGTTGCCGAGCTTGTCGTGGGAGGTCAGAACCATCAGCACTTTCATAATAGGTTCCTTTGCGTGACCGCCAACCGGCGGCAAGCGTAGCTATGCCCGCCGTTTGGAGGACGATGGTCAGAAATCTCCGATTCCCGCTTCGCCGAGTTCGATGCGGTTTTTTGGCGACGATCTAGGCTTTATATGAATTGCTGTGATTGGCGCTGTCTTGCGCAATGGTCGGTTTTCGATGGCCGAATGCTCGCGCAGATGATCTTAGAGCGAGGTTATGGCCGTGCATCATAAAGCCCCGCCCGGGAGGGCCGAAACCATGCGCCCGATGCGATGGCGGCAAACAAGACGCTTCCCTGCAGGAACAGGCCGAAGGCGAGCGCCGCGAACAACCATTGCAGCGAGCCGGTGAGGGCAAGCGCGATCCAACCGCCGCCGATCGCCGCCAGCATGCGTACGAAGCCGGCGGACAATGGCCAAAATAGCCGTCCCGCTCCCTGCGAGGCGAAGTAGAGCGCAAGCCCCAAACCGAAAAAGCCGTAGCTTGGACCGACCAAGCGCAGATACATCGTGCCCACCTCGATCACCTGCGGATCGGCGCTGAACTGGGTGATCCACAAGTGTGGCCAGAGCGCCGCTGCGATGCCGATCGCCTCGGTGATGGCGAACGCGATTGCGGCGCCGACGAAAGCAATGCGCAGCGCCCGCTCGCGCTGGCCGGCACCGATGTTCGTACCCACCAGCGCCACCAGCGGGGCGCCGAGTCCGAAAACGATGGGGATCAGCAGATATTCCAACCGCGCGCCGGTGCCATACCCGGCCGCGGCGCCGGCTCCGGCAGCGGTGGCGACCAACGCCGTGGCAAGCGCGATGATGACGTTCGTCTGTAGCGACGTGATCGCAGCCACCGCTCCCACCTGAAGGATCTCGCGGAACAGAGGCCAGCGCAGGCGGGACATTCGAAAGCGCGCAACATTGCGACCCGAGATGACGTACCAGCCGAGCACGGCGGCTCCCGCGGCATAGAACGACACCAGCGCGACGCCGCCTCCGGCAATGCCGAGGGCCGGAAACGGGCCGACGCCGAAGATCAACAGCGGCGACAAGGGCACGAGAACAACGACGCCGACGCAAATGACCGAGGCCGGGATCAACATGTTGCCGGTGCCGCGGATGACGTTGGCCAAGCCGTTCATCGCCCAGAGCAACACGTTCCCGGCGAAAACGACGTTGGAATAGCTGACCGCCGCTTCGAGTTCGCCGCCTTCGCCGCCGAGCGCGCGATAGATTGGCCGGCCGAACAAGAGCATGATGGTCGAGAACGCGGCGCCAAGCGCGACGCTGATGACGAGCGCGTGCATTACCAGCGCGTCTGCTTCCTCGCGCCGGCCGGCGCCGAGCGCCCGCGCGATCGCAGACGAAATGCCACCGCCCATCGCGCCGGCGGAAATCATCTGCATCAGCATCACGCCGGGAAATACCAGTGCCATGCCCGCCAGCGCATCGGTGCCGAGCTTGGCGACGAACCAAGTCTCGATCAGACCGGTTGCGGCCTGCGCGAACATCACCAAGACATTGGGCCAGGCCATCCGCAACAAGGTGGGAACGATCGGGCCCTGCAGCAGCAGGCGCGTTCGGGGGCTGAGCTCGACCACCGGCGCTTGCGCGACGTTCGCCGTGCCAGGCGCGACGTTGAGCGCCGGGCTGATCGCCGTGACGCTCATCTCGCGCTCCTCTTGCGGGCTCGGCCTTTCTCGCTCAATGGCAACGGACGCAAAGCAGTCGACACCGGCGGACGATCGCTCGATGCATACCTTCGCCGGATGCGCTCCCTGGCGGCCGGACCGGGGGCGAAGGCGTATTCCGGCTCTTTGATCGGGCGCCCGGTCGCACTATCGACGAGAATCGGCTCGATGGCGGCACCGGTCTTCCTATCGACCAGAAGCACGCTCGGCCCTTCCGGTGCAAAGTGCTTGTTTCCCCATGCCAGCAGCGCGACCAGGATGGGACGAAAATCGCGCCCGCGCGCGGTCAGCACATATTCATCGCGCGGCGGCCGTTCACTGTACCGACGGCGCACCAGCAGTCCCGCGTCCACCAGCGCACTGAGTCGGCGCGTCAGCATGTTGGGCGCGATCCCGAGACTCTTCTGGAACTGATCGAACCGCGTCAGCCCGTGCAGAGCATCGCGCAGAATAAGAATGCTCCACCACTCGCCCACACGCTCGAGACTGCGGGCAATCGGGCAACTCATCCGGCCAAAGCTTTTGCGCTGCATTGACACGATATAGACAAGTTACTATCATTATGCAAGTTACTCGGCCTAGAGCGATGACCAACCCTGGCAAATCGGTGGCGGACGGGCTTTTCCTCGAAGATCTGCGCGTCGGGCAGCGCTTTTCGAGCGGGGCGCACACGGTCGATTCGGCGCAAATCAAGGCGTTTGCGGCGCAATTCGATCCGCAGCCATTTCACCTCGATGGCGAAGCCGCCAAGCCAACGTTGTTCGGCGGATTGGCGGCGAGCGGCTGGCATACCGCTGCGATCACGATGAAGTTACTCGTCGAGTCCGGCCTGCCGCTGAGCGGCGGAATTATCGGAAGCGGTGGAGAGATCAGCTGGCCCAAGCCCACGCGGCCCGGCGACACGCTCAGCGTGGTCAGCGAAATCGAAGAAGTGACCCCGTCACGCTCGCGGCCCGATCGCGGCATGATCCGCGTACGCAGCGAGACTCGCAACCAGCGCGGCGAGACGGTGCAGGTTCTCATTGCGAAGCTTGTCGTTCCCAGGCGCACGACCGCTGCGCTCGCGACCTGATATCGGCACGCGAAGCGCTGCTGCGATTTCGACCACCAGCTTTGCGGCGAACGCGGCCGTGCCCGCCCTAGCCTTGGCAGCGGATTTACTCTAGTGTGCCGGCCGGATCCGACCAGCGTTGCCCCCGAAAATGCGCCTCCCTTTGATCATCGCCTGCGCCGGCCTCTTGCTTGCCACCGGTGCGCACGCTCAAGAAGCGCTCAAGCTCTGCCGTCAAATCAAGGACGATGGCGAGCGACTCAAATGCTACGACGGGATTGATGTATCGGCGTCCAATCCGGCCGGTACGCGGGCCGACAACAAACAAGGGGACGCCTCTTGGCTGATCACCGATGAAAAATCCCCGCTCGACGACAGCCCGCTGGTGTCGGCGGCGCTCACCTCGAGCGACAGCAGGTCCCATTTGCTGATGCGCTGCAAAGATCGCAAAACCGAGGTCGCGGTCAGCATCAGGGGATTCATCAAATGTGGACCCGACGTGCGTGTAGTCTACCGCGTCGACCAAGGCGAGGCCACGGAGACCCCGTGGAATGCCCATTCAACCTGTTACCTCGCCCTCGTGCCGTCGCCGATTCCGTTCATCCGCGCGCTTGCAGATGACGGCAAGATCTATGTCCGCATGTTCGACCATCACGGCACACCGCACGACGCGCTGTTCAATCTCGGCAAAGTCTCCGAGGTCCGTTCGCGGCTGGCACAGGCCTGCAATTGGGACGGCGCAGCCAACGCCACGAGCGATCCGGCGCCGAAAGCAGCCGCGCCTGCCGCCTCGCCGAGCCCGAAGGCGCGGTCGAAATAACCGGCCGAGTTTGCGTCGCGCCGAGCGCTCCCAGCCGACCGCATTGTCGCTACAAGCGTTGCAGGGTCGATGGGAAACGAGCGCGCCGTAGCGCTCAGAGCCGTCTGGTTCTGACTTTGCGGCTCCGAACGCGCGGCTCTTTCGCCGCGACCTCGCGATCCGACGCCTGGTTCGTCTCCACTGCCTCAGGCGCCGTGGCCCGCTCTATCGTGTCTCCCAGCGCGTGCATGATGATGCCGGTTTTCGCGTCGATGAGGTCGCCGCCGGTTTGCCACAGGTCCGCGCCCTTGATCATGGGCGTGATGCTTTTGAGCCAATGCATCGAGACCCCGGCAGACCCGTAGTACTTGCGGAACAAGCGCCACGTCTCCGTCATGCCGGTTCGCTGGCTGCCGTTTGCCTGCGGCTGCGACGCCTCGTGGAAGATCCAAAGGCTTGCGCGCGCCGCAAACCGATCGTCGCCTTGCAGGAAGATCGGTATGCACATGGAAGCACACAGCTTGCCGTGCGGCACCACGGTAGCGAGCCGGTGCCCTTGCTTGATTTCGTTGAGGACCGCGATGACCCGGTCGCCCTCGTCGACCTGCCCTCCGGCCGAATCGAGGAAAAGCACCACGCGTTTTAAAGCCGTTCCATACTTCGCCACCGATGTCCGCAGCTCATCCGCTACGCCGGCCACGATGAGCCCCGACCACTCGATTTCGAGGATGCCGTCCGCTTGGTTGAACTCGAGCGAGAGCACCGCCGGCGCCTGCTCTTGAGCCGACGCCGGACCGGCAGACGCGAAAGGCAGAGTGAGGGCGAGAGCGGCGACGATTGCCGCGGCAAAGAAAGCATGCCAAGCGATCGCGCAAAGCCGCGCGCGGGCCGCTGGCGGGATGAAGCCATCAACGGATTTGAGGTTCTGACGCAAGGTATTTCCTGCAAAGCGCGAGTCGGCCCGCAAGGGCGAGTTTCTTCTTAAGCAAGCTTAACGTGTGGCGAATTATGTCCTGGGCAAGATGAGGACTCCTCCTGGCCCGCAACACTGCCTTACGCAGAATGCATCACGGATTGTGCGAAGAACCCCGGCAAGCCGGAGGCTCAATCCCGAGACAGGGGATTGGCGCTCTGCATGTTCCCATCATGGGAAAGAAAATGACTTAATCCGCATTGCGTTCATTTGAGCGGTCTTGCCGTTATCTCACTCGTGGTTGCTTGCCTATCGGCTCGGTCTTCCTACGTTCCGATCAGGAGTGATTCGCATCCGAGCGGATGGTCGTGATCGTTTCATCGCAATGATGCCGTTGGCATCCAGAAGGAGTGTGTACCAATGTTACGGAAGACCATGATCGTCTTGGCGACGGCTGCCGCGCTCAGCGCGGGACTGACCGCTGACGCGTTCGCGCGTGGCGGAGGAGGGGGCGGCCACGGTGGCGGCTTCGGAGGAGGCCACGGTGGCGGCTTCGGTGGCGGCGCGCATATCGGCGGCGGCTTCGGCGGCGCGCATATCGGCGGTTTGGGCGGCGCTCATATCGGCGGTTTCGGCGGTCCCCATGTCGGCGGCTTGGGCGGCGGCGCCCGTCTGGGTGGGAGCTTTGCTGCAGGCCATGTCGGCGGCGCCCGCGCCTTCGCACCCGGCGTTGCGGGTCAGCACTTTGCCCAAGCCCACGGCCACGTCGGCCACGTTCGGCATTTCGCGCGCGGCCGGCGTTTTGGGCCTGGGTTCTATGACAACGACTATGGCTGGTGCAGCTACGGCTATCCCTATTACACAACGTCTTGCTATCCAGGTGAGTATCCGCTCGGGTACTGACGTCCCCGTCAGCATCGCGGGCAGTCATCTGCCGCAAGAAGGACAGAGGCCCCGCGTGATAACCCGCGGGGCCGGTCGCTTTTAAAGCGGGATCGTTACCTCCCCGATCGGGCGAGGATCGAGCGCTTTCTATCGCGGCCGGCGGGACCTGCTCTTCGCAGTCCCGAGACGGCACTCGGCAGCGCTGAACTAATCACAACCCCGCGAGAGTTGCCGCGAGTCGACCCAAGTCGTTCGAAGACCGGCGCGGGCATCGCCGCTGATGCGGGCGGCATCGCCACATCATGCACGGGCTGCTGCGTCTTCGAAAACGAAACCAAAGTATGAGCGGCGCAACCCAAGTATGGGGACAGCAAAACGGGAGTATGCCGGGGCAAAGCCACCAAGTCAGCTGCGGCAACGTCTGTACGATTGAGAGTTCGCGAGTGAGCGAGTTAATTCCAGAGCAGAGGAGGCTTACGACATGCGACAGCCGGGCACATACAATCGCGGTCGTCGGTCTTGCTGCCGCGGGACCGAAACGAGGCTGACACGTCTGTTGCTGGTCACGGCGGCAACGGTGTTCGTCGCCTACGGCTCCGCCTCGGCCCAAGTCGGTACAACTGTCCCGGCGCCGGTCGGCCCGACCTCGCCCCTGGGCATCGGATCGGCCCCCGCGCTGCCGCAGACGGGAACGTCTCTCGGACCCGCAGGCGTGGGATCGGCGGCAATGACTCTGCCGACCGTGGGCATATCGCCGCTCGGCTCCGCAGCAACCAACAACACCGCGCCGTGCTCCGGCAGCTCTTTGAGCGGAGGGGACGTGTTCGGCACGAACTCGATGGCGGGCGGTGCGTCGGGCGCGGGAATGTCGGCGTCCGGAACCTCGACATCGGTGTTCGACGGCGGCGGCAACACGACGGCCGGCGCAAGCACGTGCGCTCCCATGATCGAAAGTGCGCCCGCTCAACCTGCCGCATCGGCTTCCTCCCCGACCGCATCGGCTCCGCCGGCGGGGGCCGGCCGCTCCGGCATCTCGATGGGGTCAACCGAGTTGGGAGGCGGGGGACTCAGTCCACCGCCGGCGCCGTCCCCAGCGGCGCCCAATGCATCAGCGCCTTCCGCGACGTCCCCCGGGCAATGCTCGTCGAACGGAATGGCTTCAACGGGAGCAACGTCGGCCGGCTCGTGCTGAGACGGCATTCAGGAGGGTACGATGCGACGACGAATTATCATGTCAGTGGCGGCGCTGATAGCCGTGCTCGCAATTGGCGGCGCGCTGGCCGCGTCCCGCCACGTCTCGGTCAACCGCACCGGGAAGGCGGCCGCCCCGCCGGGCGTGCCGGTGGTAGGCGGGGTGGTCACCAGCCATGACGTGCCGATTTATCTCCAGGGCGTCGGCACGGTGATCGCCTACAACACCGTCGTCGTGCGCAGCCAAATCCAGGGCCAGATCGTCAGCATCAACTTCACCGAAGGGCAGAGCGTGCATACCGGCGACCTGCTCGCGGTCATCGATCCGCGCCCCTATCAGGCTCAACTCGAGCAGATGACGGCCACGCGGGACCGCGATCAGGCGCAGCTCAAGAATGCGCAGGCCAACCTCGCTCGCTACACGCAGCTCGGCGAGAAAGGCTGGGCGACGCCGCAACTGGTCGAGACGCAGACGGCGCAAGTGGCGCAGCTCGAGGCCGCGATCAAAGCGGACGAGGCGCTCATCGACGCCGCCAACGTGCAGCTCAGCTACACCAAGCTGACCTCGCCCATCGATGGCGTCGTCGGCATACGGCAGGTCGATATCGGCAACATCATCCATCCCACGGATCCGAACGGATTGGTCGTGGTCACCCAGCTCGAACCGATCTCGATGATCTTCACGCTGCCCGAGACGAGCCTGCCGCAGATTCAGGAGCAGCAGCAGAAGACGAATGCGCCGCTTACGGTGGCCGCCTACACCCAGGACAATACGATGAAGCTCGATGAGGGCACGCTCGGTCTCGTCAACAACGAGATCGTGCAGACCACGGGCTCGATCCAGCTCAAGGCCAATTTCCCTAACAAGGAGCATCGGCTCTGGCCCGGCCAGCTGCTCAACGGGTGGCTGCTTCTCGACACGCGTCACAACGGATTGACGATGTCCGCGCCGGCGGTCCAGCAGGGCCCGCAGGGCACATACGTCTATGTGATCAACGCCGACAGCACGGTCGCAGTACGGCCGGTCAAGGTCGCCCAGGTGAGCGGCGGGCAAGCCCTGATCGATTCCGGGCTCTCGGCGGGCGAGCAGGTGGTCGTCGACGGGCAGTACAAGCTGCAGCCCGGTGTCCATGTGAAACTTCTGCATGGCAAGGCGGCGGAGGAGGCTGCGGCGCAGGACGCGCAGCAGACACCGATCCCATGAATACTTCCACGAATATCTCGGCACCCTTCATTCGGCGGCCGATCGCGACTGCACTGCTGATGGTCGGCCTGTTGCTGGGCGGCCTGGTCGCCTATCCGTTGCTGCCGATCGCGGCGCTGCCGAACGTGAGCTATCCGACGCTGCAGGTCACGGCGCAGTTGCCCGGCGCCGATCCGCGGACCATGGCATCTTCCGTCACCACGCCGCTGGAAACGCAGTTCGGCCAGATCCCCGGCCTCGTCCAGATGACCTCTTCGAGCGCGCTCGGCTACACACAGATCACGCTGCAGTTCGATTTGAGCCGTGCCCTCGATGGATGCGTATCCGACACGCTGTCCGCCATCAACGCGGCGAGTGCCTATCTGCCAAAGACTATGCCGTATCCGCCCACGATCCGCAAAGTGAACCCGGCCGACACGCCGATCCTCGTGCTTGCCGTCACTTCGGACACACTGCCGCTCACGACCGTCGACGCCTATGCAAACAACATTCTGTTGCAAAAGATCTCACAGATCTCCGGCGTCGGGTTGGTCGGCATCGCGGGAGCGCAAGCAGCGGCTATCCGCATTCAGGTCGACCCTCAGGCGCTTGCCGCACGCGGACTCAGCCTCGAAGACGTCCGCAACGTCATCAGCGTCGACAACGTGGATCTTCCGAAAGGGACTCTCAACAGCCCGCGCCAGAGCTATACGCTCAACACCAACGACCAGCTGTTCAAGCCCGAGCTCTATGACGACCTGATCATCGCCTACCGCAACGGCTCGCCGGTGCGGGTCAAGGATGTAGGGAAGGCGACCAGCGCGCCTGAAAACAACCTAATCGCTGCCTGGTACAACAAGCAGCGGGCCATCATCATGCCGATCCAGCGCACACCCGGCGCCAACGTCATCGCAACGGTCGACCGCATCAAAGCAATGATGCCGGTGCTGCAGGCGTCGATCCCGTCGGATATCAAGATCAACGTCGTTTCCGACCGGACCGCGACCATCCGCGCCTCGATCTCCGATGTGCAGTTCACCTTGCTCCTGACGGTGGCACTGGTCATATCGGTGATCTTCGTGTTCCTGCGTACGTTCTGGGCGACCGTCATCCCGGCGGTCACGGTGCCGCTGTCGCTCATCGGCACCTTCGCGGTGCTTTACGAGCTCGGCTACAGCCTCGACAACTTGTCGCTGATGGCCTTGTCGATCGCGGTCGGATTCGTGGTCGACGACGCCGTCGTCGAGATCGAGAATATCCAACGGCATATCGAAGAGGGGCTCTCGCCCTATGACGCGGCGATGAAGGGGTCCGGCGAGATCGGCTTCACGGTCATGGCGATCACGTTCTCGCTGATCGCCGTGTTCATTCCGCTCTTCCTGATGAGCGGCTACGTCGGAGAACTGTTCCGTGAATTCGCCGTCACCGTAAGCGTGGCGCTTGTCCTCTCATTGGTGATCTCGCGGACGCTCACACCAATGATGTGCGCGTACGTGCTCAAGCCGGAGGCAAAGAAGCACGGATGGCTTTATCGGCTGTTCGAACGCGGCTTCGACGGCCTCATCAATGTTTACGAGTTGGGCCTCAAGATCGTGCTGCGGCATCGCTTCATGACGCTGATGGTGATGTTCGCGACGGTCGCGCTGACCGGGTATCTCTACGTGATCATTCCCAAGGGTTTCTTTCCCCAGCAGGACACCGGATTGATCCTCGGCTTTTCCGAGGCCGCGCAGGACATTTCCTATCAGGCGATGATGCAGCGGCAGCAGGCGCTGATCGATACGGTGCTGCAGGATCCCGCGGTCGCCTCGGTCGGCACCGGCATCGGCGCCGGCGGCGGCAACTACACGACCAACACCGGCCGCATGTTCATCCAGCTCAAGCCTAAGAGCGAGCGTGACGCCAGCGCGGACCAGGTGATCCTGCGATTGCAGGAAAGGCTCGCCCACATCCAGGGCATCGCGCTCTACATGCAGGCGGCGCAGGACATCACCATCGGCGGGCGGCTCAACAAGACGCAATACCAATACACGCTGGCCGATTCCGATCCCGGCGAGCTCAGCCGCTGGGCTCCGCTGTTTCTGGAAAAGATCAGGGCCCTGCCGGGCCTTACCGGCGTCACCACCGACCAGATGAATGCGGGCCCGCTGCTCGACATCACCATCAATCGCGATGTGGCCTCGAGCTACGGCATTACGCCCTACGCCATCGACAACACCCTCAACGACGCCTACGGCCAGCGCATCATCTCGACGATGTATACACAGATTGCGCAGTATCACGTGGTGCTGGAGGTTCCGCCGAAGTATCAGTACGACCCGGAAGCGCTCGGACAGCTCTACGTCAGTTCCTCGACCGGCCAACAGGT
>Ga0307277_10000038_pt1 | contig 37971 bp, 40 predicted proteins | sample ER_DNA_116_FD_194473 | JGI IMG/M metagenome (GOLD analysis project Ga0307277, IMG submission 194473) | Bulk soil microbial communities from the East River watershed near Crested Butte, Colorado, United States - ER_DNA_116 | ecosystem: Environmental > Terrestrial > Soil > Floodplain | place...
GACGTGATGCTCGCGACGGGGACCGCCAGCGGGAAGTCGCTCGTGTACCAGCTCGCGTTCGCCCACGCCGCGCTCACAGTCCCGAAAGCCACCGCGCTGTTCCTGTTCCCGACGAAGGCCCTCGCGCGCGACCAGCTCCGATCGGTCCGTTCGCTCAAGCTCCCGCAGCTCAAGGCGTCCGTCTACGACGGAGACACGCCGAGGGTGGAGCGCCCGCTGATCCGGACGAACGCGAACCTCGTGCTGACCAACCCCGACATGCTCCATGCCTCCTTGCTCCCCGATCACGCCCGGTGGGCCGACTTCTTCCTGCGGCTTTCCCTCGTCGTGGTCGATGAGGCGCACGTGCTCCGCGGGGTCTTCGGGTCCCAGGTCGCGATGGTCCTGCGCCGGCTCCGGCGGCTGATCGCCGCACACGGCGGCGACCCTCGCTGGTGCCTCGCCACCGCCACCGTCGGAAACCCGGGGGAACTGGCCTCCCGCCTCACGGGCTTGGACGTCGAGGTCGTCGAGCGCGACGCCTCGCCGCGCGGCCGGAAGCTCTTCGCGCTCTGGAACCCGCCGGTGATCGACGAGGAAACGGGAGCCCGGCGGAGCGCGTTGACGGAAGCCTCATGGGTGATGACCGGCCTGGTCGAACGTGGTGCGCGGACGATCGGGTTCACCCGGAGCAGGCGGGCCGCGGAGCTGCTCGCCGAGTTCACCCGTCGTGGACTCTCCGACGCTCAGTTGCGGACGCGGGTGAAGAGCTACCGGGCCGGCTACCTGGCCGAGGATCGCCGCGCGATCGAACGGCAGCTCGCCGACGGCGAGCTGGTCGCGGTCGCCTCCACGAACGCGCTCGAGCTCGGGATCGACATCGGCTCGCTCGACGCGGCCGTACTGACGGGCTATCCCGGGACCCGGGCATCGATGTGGCAGCAGGCGGGCCGGGCGGGACGGCGCGAGGCCGAGTCGCTGGCCGTCCTCGTCGCGCAGGACGATCCGCTCGACCAGTACCTCGCGCAGCATCACGAGGAGCTGTTCGACCGGCCGGCCGAGGACGCCGTGATCGACCCCACCAACCCCTACGTGATGGGGCCGCACCTGCGCTGCGCGGCGCGCGAGCTGCCGCTCGCGCCGGACGACGTCGGCACGTTCTTCGGTCCGCAGGCCGAACCGTTGCTCGAGCAGCTGATCGCCGACGGATCGCTCGCGCGACGCAAAGGCGGAACGGTCCACGACGTGGGACGCACGTCCCCCCACCGCGAGGTCGACATCCGCGCGGGATCGGGCCACGTGTACCGGATCGTGCTCCGGGGGACCGGCGAGTTGCTCGGCACCTCCGACGAGCACCGGGCGTTCGGCACGCTCCATCCCGGAGCGGTGTACCTGCATCAGGGGGAGCAGTTCCTCGTTCAGGAGCTGAACCTCACCGATCGCGTGGCGGTGGTCGCCGAGGCCGACCCCGACTTCTACACGCAGGCACGCGACGTCACGGACATCCAGATCGTGGACGTCCGGGAACGGCGCGCCCTCGGCGACGCCGAGGTGTGGTTCGGCGATGTGCAGGTGACGAACCAGGTCGTCGGGTACGTCCGCAAGCTCGTGTCGACCAACGAGGTCGTCGGGGACCATCCCCTCGCGCTGCCGCCGGTAACCCTCGGGACGCGCGCGACGTGGTGGACGATCCCCGGCAAGCTCTTCGACGCAGCATCCGTCGGCCCGCGCCAGCTCCCCGGCGCGATCCACGCGGCCGAGCACTGCGCGATCGGCCTCCTGCCGCTGGTCGCGACCTGCGATCGCTGGGACGTCGGGGGCGTTTCCACTCCCGTGCACGAGGACACCGGCCTCACCACGATCTTCGTCTACGACGGCTACGAGGGTGGCGCCGGCGTCACCGAGCGGGGCTTCCGCAACGTCGAACGGTGGTTGCACGCCACGCTCGAGCGGCTCCGCGATTGTCCGTGTCGCGACGGTTGCCCGTCCTGCGTGCAGTCACCGAAGTGCGGCAACGGCAACGAACCGCTGGACAAGGCGGCCGCGGGCGCGCTGCTCGCGGTCCTGGTCCGCGCGTGATCGGGTCGCGAAGCTACTCGACCGTGCACACCTCGCCGAACCGGTCGGCGAACGTCTGGCCGGCGTGCGCGTTGGCGGTGTCGATGCCGTGACGAGCCGCCTCGGCGGCGGTGACGAAGACGACGCGACCGACGTCCGGCACGTCGCACACCCAAGGGACGGTCCGCGGCACGCCGGCGTGCGCGGGGATGATGAGGGTGAGCGTGAGGACGATCGCCGCGCCCACCGTTCCGAGGAGTCGCTTCATCGGGGGCCCCCTCTCTCCGTGACGGCCCACCCTATGAACGGTTCATCGAAGGAGTCAACCCCGACGGCTCGGCCGGGGACGCGACCGCTACGCGAGCCCGCGGGCTGCGTACTCGGCCCCGTAGCGCCGCTCCACCACCCGGCGGATGACCTCGGCGAGCAGCACGACGATGAGCGAGGCGAACAGGATCACCGATGAGACCGCGATCACTTGCGGCAGCTGGCTCGGGACGCGGAGCTGCGCGAACAGGTAGACGGGCCAGGTCGGCTGCGTGCCCACGAGGAACGACGCGATCGCGAATTCGTCGAACGACAGCGTGAAGGCGATCAGGAAGGCCGAGAAGAGCGCCGGGGTCAAGAGCGGAAGCGTGACGCGCCGGAACGTCTGCCAGGTTCCGGCTCCCAGATCGTGCGCGGCCTCGTCCAACGAGATGCTGAGCCGCTCGAGCAGGGGCATGATCACCAGGATCACGTACGGCAAGGTCACCACCACGTGGCCGATCACGACCGCGTGCAGGCCGAGGCCGATGTAGACGCCGGCCGTCTCCTTGAGGATCTTGTCCACCAGGGTGAACAGCAGGAGCAGCGAGATCCCGAAGACGAGGTAGGGGATCACGAGCGGCGAGAAGAACAACGCCGACGTCGCCGCCTTCCCGCGGTAGCGTCTCCGCACCAGGGCGAACGAGGCGAGGATCCCCAGCACGACGGCGACGCAGCTCGAGACGATCGCCACGATCGCGCTCCGTTTGAGGGCTTCCAGCAGGAGCGGGTTCGCGAAGAACTTCCCGTACCACTGCGTCGTGAACCCCTGCAGCGGGAACGACGGGTCGCCGTCGTTGAACGAGAAGAGGGCGAGGACCAGGATCGGCGCGTAGAGGAAGACCACGAGCAGCGCGTAGAAGATCCGCAGCAGTCGGCGCGCGCCGGTCGACGCTGCCGCGTCCATCAGGCGGCCACGCTCCGCACGCGGACGTAGCGGCCGAACAGCGCCATGAGCCCCGCGACGACGACCAACAGGAACATCGCCAGGACGGACCCGGTCTGCCAGTCCGTCCCCCGCGTGAAGACGTCCTGGATCGCGTTGCCGTACATGTAGCCGCTCGGGCCACCGACCAGCAGCGGCGTGACGAACTCTCCGATCGTGGGCACGAACACGAAGACGAAGGCGGCGATCACCCCCGGGATGCTCAGCGGGAGCGTGATCCGCCAGAACGTCCGGAACCGGCTCGCGCCGAGGTCGCTCGCTGCCTCCAGCAGAGAGATGTCGAGGTTGTCGAGCGATACGAAGATCGGCAGCGCCACGAACGGGACCCAGACGTACGCCAGGACCAGGACCACCGAGAACTGGCTGTTCAGGAGCCACGTGACCGGGTGGTTCGAGCCGCGGAGATGGATCAGGGATAGGAAGGAGTTGATCACGCCGGAGTCCCCCAGGATCACCTCCCAGGCGAGGACACGGAGTAAGTAGCTGGTGAGGAAGGGAGCGATGATCAGCAGCAGGAGGATGTACTTCCGCTTCCGGACGACGAGCGCGAGGAAGTACCCGACCGGATACGCGAGGAGCACCACGATCACCGAAACCGTCAGCGAGATCCGGACCGACTTCCAGAACAGCCCCATGTAGACCGATCCGCCGACCAGGAGATGCTTCCAGTCGCCGACCGACCACACGCCCGCATCGGTGGGGAAGATCTTGATCCCGCCCACGCTGTACAGCGCGACGTAGACGACGGGGGCCAGGAAGAACAGCAGCAGCCAGAGCAGCGGACCCGACAGCAGCGCGGCGGTCGACGCTCGATCGCGACGTCGCAGCCGTCTTTCGGCGGCGGCGCTCGCCGTGGCGGCCACGTCGACCTACCGCCGGTCGCTCGACCTGTTCGTCACGCGGCCTTGACCTCGCTCCAGTACTGCGCGTACACGTCCCGCCGCGATATCCAGGACTCCGGGTGGGACAAGGGTGGCGAGAGCGCCGCCTCGAGGTTGTCGAGGTTCAGCGCTTTCACGACGCCGGGTGGGAGGCTCTTGAGATCGACGGACGTGTTCGCGTGACCGTAGTAGTAGAAGTTCTCGAGGAACGACGCCGTGTCCACGGACGACCACGTGTTCGCGTAGTCATGGGCGTGGTAGTAGTTCTGCGAATCGGCGAAGAGCCCCAGCCCGCACGACCAGTGGATCCGGCCCTCCTTCGGCTGCATGTAGACCGCGTTCATCCCCTGCGCGCTCGCGTAGCCGTACGCGTCCGGCCACGCGTAGCCGATCCAGACGTCGCCGCGCTTGAACTTCAACCAGAAGTCGTACGACTGGTCCCAGAAGAAGCTCACCAGATCCTTCTTCGAGATCAGGAAGTCGCGCTGCTGCGTGAGCTCGTCGTCGGTCATCGTCCAGGGATCGGCGACCCCGTTGTAGTAGCCGGCGATCACGAGCATCTCCAACGTGTTGATCCACGCGATCCGTTTCGCGTACCGGTCGTCCCAGAGCAGGCTCCAGGAGTCCTCGGCCGGCTGGACCTGGTCCGCGTTGTACATCGGCGCGATGTAGCCCCAGTCCTCGGGGATGAAGTACTGCTGGCCGTCGATCTGCCCCAGCTGCTCGAGGAGCGGGCTCAGCTGCGAGAAGTTCTTGATCAGCGACGGATCCCAGGGCTGGACCGCCCCCAGGTCCACGTAGTCCTTGAACCGGTACGCGCACGGATGGACCACGTCGTAGGGCGCGTTGCCGGTCGCGACCTTCGTGAACCCGTCATCGTCGTTCTCGAAGAGGACGAACGTGGGCGTGTCGCTCGTCGCCTTCTCGTACGGAGCCGTGAAAACAGCCTTCTCGTCCTTCGGGTAGTACTCGCCGCCTCCGTATCCGGCCCAATCGAAGACCTTGAGTCCGCCCGGCTCCTGCGCGATCGGAGAGCGGGGCGATCCGCTCGCGGCGGTGGCGGTCGTCGACGCCTTCTTGCACGACGCCAGGACGCCGGCACCTGCCGCGATGCCGGCGTAGCGCATGAAGTCGCGCCGACGCAGCCTCTTCGCGATGAGCCGATCGAAGTCGCTCGCCATCCCTCTCCCCCTTCGAGCCGCCGGACGGGCATCCGTATGATGCACGGGTCGGGTGCCCGGGGCCAGTCCTGAGGAGATACGTGGTGCAGCGGCGTCACGGATGGGCGGTGGTGACCCTCGCACTCATCCTCGGTTGCATCTCCGCGGGGTGTTCGAAGGACTCCGCGACCGTTCCTCCAGCATCCATCGGTTCGACCGGCTCCGATCTGCCGATCCTGCCCTCGGATGCGCTTCCCGGATACGTCGTCCACGCGAGCGGCCTCGACGCGGCGACGCTCGCCGCCGACGCCCTCGATCCGGCCTCGCTCGACGTGGTGCTGACCGGTGCCGGGTTCGAGACCGGCATCGAGCGCCGTTTCACCGCCCGGTGGAAGCCGGTCACGGAGGTGGTCACGCGCGCGCTGCGGTTCGCAACCGCGGCCGGCGCGACCGCGTACCTTACCTGGCTGCGCGCGCACGGAGCGGACGTCCTGGGCTCCCAAGCACAAGCCTCGGATCCGCCGAGCCTGACGGACGCGATCGCGTTCACGCACGCGCCGTGCACGTCGTGCGCGAAGGACACGATCCAGTACTTCGCGGCCTGGACGCACGGCCGCTACGCGCTCACCTTGCTGGTCGGCGGGCCGCGCGCCGGGCGGTCGACGGCCACGCCGCTCGCCGAGGAGCTCGATGCGCGCGTGAGCGACGGGGGCTGACGCGGTGGAGCTCGCAGCGCTGCAGGAGCTTGCCACCGGTCTCGATCACCCCGAGGGGATCACGTGGGGCCTGGACGGCCGCATGTACGCCGGCGGGGAGGCCGGCCAGGTCTACGCGATCTCCCTCGAGGGCACGGTCGAAGAGGTGACGTCGACGGGCGGTTTCCTCTACGGCGTGACGACCGATGGCGACGGCGCGGTGTACGCGTGCGACTTCGGCCAGGGCGAGGTGGCTCGGATCGTGCCTCCGGGCGAGGTGGAGACGTACTCGACGGGGACCGCCGATCATCCGCTCCGCGTTCCGAACTTCTCCGCGTTCGACGACGACGGGAACCTGTACGTCACGGACTCGGGGGATTGGGCCGCGGACGACGGCCTCGTGTTCCGCGTCGAGCCCGGCGGAGCGACCGCCGTGTGGAGCGACGCGATCCCACGGTTCCCGAACGGCTGTTGCCTCAGCGCCGACGGCCGCTCGCTCTTCGCGATCGAGTCCCACGCTCGGTGCGTGACGAGGGTCCCGATCGGCGATGACGGCTCGGCCGGACGGCCGGAGCTGATCGTCGAGCTTCCGGGCTCCCAGCCCGACGGGATCGCGCTCGCGGACGACGGCACGCTCTTCGTCGGCTGCTACCGGCCCGACCGCGTCTACCGGATCGAACCGGGCGGTGCGCCGGAGATCCTGTTCGAGGATCCCGACGGGGTTTCTTTGAACCAGCCGACGAACGTGGCGTTCATCGGTGATGGGCTGGACCGGCTGGCGATCGCCAGCCTCGGCGGGTGGAGCGTCGTGGCTGCCGACGTCGGGGCCCGTGGCCTGCCCCTGCGCTACCCGCATCGCTGAGTGATACTCCGAGTCATGAGCACGCCCCCCTACGTTGCGGTGATCGGAGCGAGCAACGCCACGGATTGGGAGCTCGCGTCTGCGGAGCGCGTCGGACAGCTGCTCGCGGAGGCGGGATGCGTGCTGGTGTGCGGAGGGCTCGGGGGGGTCATGGATGCCGCCGCCCGCGGCTCCGCCGCGGGCGGCGGCATCTCGATCGGCATCCTTCCGGACAACGACCGCGACTCGGCGTCGCGGTCGTTGTCCGTGGCGATCGCGACCGGATTCGGGGAGGCGCGGAACGTGATCGTCGCGCGGAGCGCGGACGCCGTGATCGCGGTCGGAGGCGAGTTCGGGACGCTCTCGGAGATCGGCCTCGCCCTCAAGATGGGCAAGCCGGTGATCGGGTTGGGGACCTGGGAGCTCGGGCGCGACGACCTCGCGAAGGACCCGATCGTCCGGACCGAGACGCCCGACGACGCGATGACCCAGCTCCGCAGGCTGCTCCCACAGATGTCGTAGGACTTCCGGGGTTGACCCGGGTCGCGTCCGAGCGCACCATCGCGTCGTGTTCGACGTTCCCACGTTCTTCATCGTGCTCGCCACGGCTTGGTCGGCCTTCGTGATCGAGCTGGTGCTCGAGAGCGCGAGGACGAGGGGGCGGGAGCTGGTGGCGTTCGGCTCGGTCTTGGCCGCGCCGGGCGGAACCGCCGGCATCTTGATCCTATGTGCAGTGTCGGCCACCGCTGCGCTCGCCATGGTGACCGCGGTCGCGTATGCCCGCGGACGCCGGCTCGAGCACCGGATGGCCGCGGAGCTCGACGAGCGCTGGGAGGAGATCTCCGAGCGCAGCGCCAGTGACGCGATCCGCATACGGTTGCTGTCCTGGCGTGTCGCCGAGCTCCAAACCTTGGTCAACCGGCTGGGGGATGACCGCGCGGCGACGCGGAGCGGTCCGCCGCGCCTGGTCGTTGTCCCCGACTCGCCGGAGGATGTCGCCAGCGGCCGATAAGGTTCTTCGATCGGCTCCCCCTCCTGTTCGTTCGGAGGTGGCGCAGCGTGGGCAGTGCGTCTGACGATCGTGAACCCGATCCTGAGTTCCCCGAGGATCCGGAGGGTGAGGGCCCCGAACCGACCTCACATCTGAGGTCGCGGGAGGAATACATCGGCGGGCTTCGCGACACGTGGACCCGATGGCTACCCGACGTGCCGGTTCCTGGGGACTGGCGTGAAGGCGCCTTTACCGGCGGGGCGAACCCAGAAGCGGAGTCAAACAACTCAGGAACGAGGTCGGGAAGCGATACGGGGTGGTCGCTTCCCTCCAGAACTCAAGATCGGGTTCGGCACCAACTCCGGGCGCCGCTGTCGTTCCGCTCCCGGCCTCCGATCCACACGCAGGCCGAGGACGGCCACGGGATCGGCATAGGGTACCTCGTCCTCACCCTCCGAGAGCTCGCTGGCCTCTCGCAGCGAACCCTCGCGAAGCGGGCAGGCACCTCCCAAGGCGCGATCACCCGCGTCGAGACCGGCGCACACACGCCCTCGATGCCGAGCATCCTGCGACTCGCGCACGCGGTGGGCTATCGCGTCGTGATCGGATTCACCTCCCCCGACGTCGCCACGATCGACCCCGCCGTCGTGACCCTCGAAGATCTCGCGCTCGTCGGACTCCTCGTCCCCGACCCCCTCGATGGTCTCCCGAACTTCCGCGTGATTCGCGAACCGCCACCGTGGGCGGGCGCCTCGTGAATCAGCGACCGCGAAGTTTGGCGACGCCGTTTCGGAGCGCTACCTTCTCGCCGGGCGCGAGGCCGAACGCCAGCAGCGCCGGCACGTAGGCGATACCCCCGAGCACCGCCACCGTCACGAGCTGGACGTACCACTTCAGGTCGGCGACGGCCACGTGGACACCCACCATCACGATCGCGCACACGGCCGCGGGAACGACGAGCCGCGCGTACGTCCGATCCCACGGGAAGATCCCGACGAACCGCCGCACCAGCGCGAGTCGGAGGAAGTTCGACGCCGCGATCGTGATCGCCTGCGCGGCCGCCGCACCCTCGATCCCGAACCGAGGGACCAGCAACCACGCGAGCGTCAGGTCGAGGGCGGCGGACACCGAGTAGACGACCAGGTCCCAGCCCGTTCGTCCCGCCATGATCAGGACGAACCCCGCGGCCCCGACGCTCACGTTGATCGCCTGGCCGATCACCAGGATCCGGAGCGCACCGCTCCCGGTCGCGAACCGACCGCCGCCGAACACCTGCAGGATCGCTTGCGGCACGATCAGCATCAGCAGCAGCAGCGGGATCGTGCCGGCCACGGTCCAGCGCGTGATCGCCTTGAACAGCGCGTCGAGCCGGTCGCGTTCGCCGCGGGCATGTAGGTCCGCGACGAACGGCGAGAAGACGTAGGAGACCGCGGTCAGGAACAGCACCATCGCGAGCGCGACGCGCACGCAGGCCGAGTAGACGCCCACCTCCTCGGCCGTGACGTACCCAGCGCCGATGAAGTGCGACGCGACGAAGTAGTCGATCCAGAACAGACCCTGGGTGTGGTGGGCGGCGGGCGCGCGCGGCGCGCCGTAGCGCACCAGCGCGCCCGCCGCCCCCGGCTCGAGCTCCTCGCGCGCGTCCCGGCCGCTGATCGAGCTCCACAGGAACCGCGCCGCCACCGCCGAGAGGCACCACGACCCCGCGTAGGCCCACACAGCCATCGCCTCGGTCTTGTCGATCTGCCAGAAGACGAGCATCAGGACGATCCAGAGGAGCGGCTGGGCCATCCACTGCACGTAGAGCGTGTGGCGCATCACCTTCAGGCCGCGGCTGCCGGCGACCCAGACGTAGGTGAGCGCGACGAACGGGATCGCGACGGCGGCCGCGCGGAGCGCGGCCGCCGTCGTCCCCGCGGTCTGCGCGTCCCCCAGCGCCCGCCCCACGGGGCCGGCGACCAGGTACACCACGATCCCGACGGCGATCGAGATCGCCGCCGCGATCTGGATCGCCTTGCCAACCAGCGGCCGGATCCGGCCCGGATGGCCGGCCCCGACGTCGATCGCCACGTACCGCACGGCGGCCATGTCCATCCCGAACCGGGTCCCGGCCGCAACGATGAACGCGAATTGCGTCCCGATCGTCACGATGCCGAGCGCGACCGCGCCGGCCCCACCGCCGCCGAACGCCCGCGCGATCAGGATGTTCGCCGCGAACGTGCCGACCACGAACACCGCCAGGCCGACGATGTTCTGCGCGGTGCCCGCCGCGAGGACGCGGTAGTCCTTCCCGCTCGTCCCCGAGAAGACCCCGGGAGGGCGCGCGGCCGCCTCGAGCTGGCCCTCTTCCTCCATGTCCACGGGCGGGAAGTATCCCAGGGGCTCTCAGGCGGGTGACGAGCGTCACCGAACCGCCCCTCCCCTTCGTCCGTAACCCCAGATGAAGAACCGAAAGGAGTTCCGATGACGCGCATCATGCTCCTCCTGGCTGCGGCCGCCATGGTCTTGGCTGCCTGTTCCAACAGCACGACGTCGACCCCTCCCGCCGGCGGCGGCACTTCCTCCTCGGGTGCGGCCGGCGGGACCTCGACCGTCCAGGTCGCGAGTTCCCCCCAGTACGGCTCGATCCTGGTGGATTCGCAGGGCAAGACGCTCTACCTCTTCGAACAGGACACGAGCAAGACGAGCGCCTGCGCCGGTCCCTGCATCGCGCTCTGGCCGGCGCTCACGGCCACCGGGGCGCCGACCGCCGGCGCCGGCCTGAACGCGAGCCTCCTCGGGACCGCCACGCAGGCCGACGGATCAAGCCAGGTGACCTACAACGGCCACCTCCTGTACCTGTTCTCCGGCGACGCGAACGCCGGCGACGTCACCGGTGAAGGCGTCGAAGGCTTCTTCGTCGTCTCATCGGCCGGTAACAAGGTGGCGGCGCCGATGGCGACGAGCAGCAGCAGCAGCGCGTACAAATATTGATCCGCAGGTCGCGCGCACGTTGCGCGAAGAAGTGTGACAAGAAGGTCCGTTCGGCTTGACGCTCGTACCGCACGACCGTAGGGTTCCGACTGTCCTCATCGGATGGAACCGGGGACGGGGGAAGGCAAGGGACGCTAGCCGATACCCCGGGGTCCCGGACTGGCCGCAAGGTTAGTTCGTCCGGAACGATCCGATGGGGGCACTTTTTTATGCCCGATCTGCCGTTCCTGTCGCTGGACTTCCTGTACACGCCGAGCCACGACGTCGCGGCGGACCTCGCCGTCTTCGAAGACGTCCTCGGGGCTCGCGTTCACTTCGCGATCGATGGGATGGGCACGCGCGTGGCAGCCGTCGAGCTCGCCGAAGACGCCCCGCTCATCCTGCTGACGGATCACCTCGAGGGCGAACGCGCGATCGCCGTGTTCCGCGTCGACGATCTCCCGGCGACGATGGCCGATCTGCGATCACGCGGATGGAGCCCCGCGCAGGCGTTCGAGATCCCGCACGGCCCGTGCTGCTCGTTCACGACGTCCGGAGGCCACCGGATCGCGCTTTATCAGCTGACGAGACCCGAGGTCGCCGAGCACTTCGAGGGACGTCGCGACTTCTGATGACGAGCCTCACCCCTCGGAGCCTCCGGAGCGCGGCGCGGCGACTGGCCGAAGTAGACCCGGTACTAGGGGGGTCGGTCGAACGGTTCGGTCCGCCGCCGCTGTGGGCGCGAGAACCCAGCTACGCGACGCTCGTCCACCTGATCTTGGAGCAGCAGGTGTCGCTCGCGTCGGCGCAGGCAGCGTTCGATCGCTTGGTCGTGGCGATCGGCGTGCCGACGCCGGTGGGATTCCTGACGCTCGATGACGTGCAGCTCAGAGCGATCGGCTTCAGCCGGCAGAAGGCCGGCTACGCGCGCGACCTCGCCACCGCGCTCCTGGACGGCTTCGACCTGGATGCGCTCGAGGGCCTGTCGGACGACGCCGTCCGCGCTGAGCTCGTCCGGCACCGCGGGGTCGGGCGATGGACCGCCGACGTCTACCTGACGATGTGTTTGCTGCGTCCCGATGTCTGGCCGCACGGCGATCAGGCACTCGCGACCGCGGCGATGGAGGTCGCTGCTCTGCCGCAGCGCCCAACCTTCACGCAGCTCGGGGAGATGGCGGAGCGGTGGCGGCCGTACCGCGCCGTCGCGGCGCGGATCCTATGGCATCACTACCTCAGGGTGCGAGGGCTCCCGGTCTAACGTCCTCGTTCCTTTCGAACTCAAGCATGAGTTCGAGTTCAGAGCGACCACTCCGACCCTGAGCGAACTCAGGGATGGGTTCAGGTGGTGCCGAGCGTCAATCTCTCCAGATGTGCCGTCCTCGGACGGACCAAGGCGCTATCGGCGTAGTCATCGGGAGACCGAGACGATTCGCCAGACGCATCGCTTGCTGTTCGGTTCCGGCAACGGGAGTAAGTTGCGTGATCCGAGCGCGCTCTGCACGGTAGCCGTCCGTGTATTCGATAACTTTTCCTGCCAGCTCGACGCGTCCGAGGATCACGTCACCTGCCTGCGGCTCGATCACCGTTTCGAGCGCCTTCATCGCGTAGAAGCCGCACGAGCATCGCTCGCCCGGGACGGTGTGGGGGGACAACGGGAACAACGGAAACGACCGGCAAGCGCCCTGGCGGATAGCCCAGTTTCGAACGGATCCTTTCCAAGCACCTCCTGACCGACTCGAGCGGGACTTGCCGCTGATCGAGAGTGCAGGCGGCCGAAACCCAGCGATCATTCGCCCCGTTCCAGGCCGACCAACCGGACGGATCCGGGTTGCTGATCGGGAAGAGGGAGGCCGCGTGATGTTCGACCGAGAAGTACCAAGCGCGATAGCCGATCAGCGGCTCGATCGCGTCGGGGACGCGCTCGAAACCTCGCATCGATCAGGCTGGGTCGAGCTGGCGCCGGGGGTCCGGGAGCGGATCCGGCATCGGCTCAACCGGAGCTGAGACTTCGGTCGGCGGGGGCTCCTCGATCGGCTCGATGTACACCGTTCGCACGTGCTCACCGATGTTCATGACGCCTCCCTCCCTGTGGCGACGAGGGTGCTCCGTGTCCCCCATCTTACCGACACAGGTTCCCGAAGCGTCAACCCCCTTATTCGATGTAGCCGAGGCCCCGGAGGTGCTCCTCCATCTCGTCGGCCTCGTTGTCGGTGACGGCCGAATCGTTCGCGTCCATCCCGGGGATCCCGTCCGAGGAGGCTTCGCGCGCCACAAGGTGGGCGTCGGCGCCGAGGAGCTCGTGCAGCACCCGGCCCGTGGGCTCCGCCGCCGTCGGCGCGCCGAGCGCCGCCACCAACGTCGGCGCCATGTCGATCAAGGCCGGTGGCGACTCGAACGGCTTCACGTCCGGACCGACCGCCACGATCGTGCCCTCGATCCGGTGGTCGCCGCTCACCCAGTCGGCGTCCTCGAGCGCGGTCTTCGAGTGCGTCAGCGAATAGCCCTCGTTCGGCACCATCAGGATGTCGGGCGCCGTGTCCGCGAACCGGCCCTTGAAGATCTCCTCGCGCTTGTAGATCTCCTTGACGGGCGTCTTGCCGGTCTTCGGATCGACGAAGGATCCGAGTCGGTCCAGGAGCTCGTCGCGGACCTTGTCGTAGTCGCCGGGGTCGACGATGCCGTCGATCTCGCGCCCCGCGAGGTTGATCGACACGCCTTCGCCGGTCGAGCGGATCGTCGTGTAGGCCTTCGTCTTGGACCAGTTCACCGACTGCGGCAGGGCGACCTTCCCGTGCAACCCGAGCGTGTCGTAGACCTTCCGCGCGACCTTGCGCATGGGGCCCCACTGCATCGGACCGAACACGTGGCTCGACGCCGAGAAGTCCAGGTAGCCGAACTCCTTCAGCAGGCGATCCATGTTCACGGTGCGCGTGCACGACTGGAACCCGTGGTCCGAGATGAACAGGATCAGGTCGTCGGGACGAGCTCGGGAAACGAACGAGCCGAGCGCCTCGTCGGCCTGGCGGAAGATGTCCGCGGTCTTGCGGCCGATCCTCGTGTCCTTGTTCGTCAGGTAGTCGGGGTGGTCGGGCGCGACGTAGTTCGACAGCGCGTGCTGGGTCCGGTCGATCGAGACCCACACGCTCGCCATCAGGTCCCATTCGGTGTTGTCCATCAGGTGCTCGGAGACCTTGATCCGCTTCGCCGTGACCTCGTACGCCTCGTCCAGGTAGGCGTCGGGCTTGTTCCGGTAGGTGGTCCAGCTCATCCCGTTGATCGGCCACTCCAGGCGAGCCTTCACCAGGTCGGCGGTCAGGTCGTCGGGAGCGGTGAACGCGCGATGCTTCGGCAGGACTCCGCCTGCGATCAGCGTCCCATTGATCTTCGGCGGCGGGAAGGTGAGCGGCACGTCCAGCATCAGCACTCGCTTGTCCGCGGCCGTGAGGTCGTCCAGGAACGTGCGCGTCTTGATCGACTTGTAGGTGACCGGGTACTGCTTGTGCGTGCCCGGGACGGTCTCGAGGATGTCGTAGACGCCGTGGTCGACCGGATCGACGCCGGTGAGGAAGCTCGGCCACGCGGACCAGCTGTGCGTCGGGATCGTGGAGCGGAGGACGTCGCGCTGCCCTCGGTCGAGGAGCGCTTGGAGGTTGGGAAGCGCGCCCTGCTCGAGCAGGGGGTCGAGGATGCGCCAATCGGCGCCATCCCACGCGATCAAGATCACTCGTGACATGCGGTTATCAACCTCTCACCAGCGGATTTGGACGGCCGGAGTGTACCGGAGGGCGGCTACTCGCCCACGGTTGGCGAGATAGGGGAAGCCGTCGGACTTACCTCGCCGTCTTCTCCCCGCGCAGCGCGCCAACCTCGAACGCAAGGCCACGATGAGAACACTGGATGGCGCGTGTATCGGGATCCAGACGCTCTTCTGGCCGAGGTAAAGAGATTCCTTGCTTCACGCGTTATACATCGATGGTGCAGACGGATGGAGCGAGCGAGAGTTTCGAACGCTTCTTCGCTGCAACCAAAGATCACGTCTATCGGTCGCTCCTCGTCATCACCCGCGACCAGGCCCTCGCCGATGACGGAGTCGCCGAAGCCTATGCGCGTGCTTTCGAACGCTGGCCAGACGTCGCCAACCATCCGGCGCCGAAGGCGTGGGTCGCGCGAACGGCCCTGAACTACGTGCGATCGGATAGGCGCCGGGCCCGACGAATCATCTTCGGCCTACCGGACGTCCCGGCGCCGGAACGCGACCTTCCGGATCCGCAACTGGTCGCCCTCGTCTTGCGATTGCCGAGACGCCAGCGAGAGGTCATCGCCCTTCGGATCCTGTTGGACCTCAGCACGGAGCGGACCGCAGAGCTGCTCGGGATCGCGCCTGGGACGGTCGGCGCCCACCTCTCCAAAGCACTCGCCCGTCTTGAACGCGAACTCGTCGGAACCGGGATCACGGAGGTTGAGGGATGAACGACGTCGAGGAACGAATCAGGTTGGCCTTCGAGCCTTACCGGTCCAAGAAGGATCTCGCGGACCTGTCGGAGGCATCTCCGGCTCGACGTGAGCAGCCCCGCCGAAGCCCGGCTTATCCGGAGGAGCCCATCCCGGCGACACGCACCTCCACACGCGTGGTGACCGCGATCGTCGCGTTCGCCATCTTCGCCGTAGCGATCTTGGTGTTCCTCCTGCCGGCGCTGCGGCTGCATACCGTCGTCCCCGGCGTGGCGTCCCCGTCCGGCGAGCCGCTCCTGCTATGGCCGGTTCAGACCGCGAGTGAGCTGCAGAGGTACCAAGACGGAGCCGACGCAGGTCAGCATCCTGAGACGCTCGACCCGAAGACGCTCGCGGAGTCGTTCGGCCACCGCGTGTTGGGTTGGGACCAGGTGTTCGCGGTGCTGCACACGCAGCCCATCTCGTCGCTGTGTGGCGCGGCTGTACCCGGTGATCCCGCCCCCGAGTTCCGTGTGGGCTGTTGGTCACCGGGACTGCCCGGCCAATATCCCGGCATCGAGGACCAACCCGGCTACACCCCGGCCCCCATGGAGACCTTCGCTCTGCTGCCGTGCGAACCCGGCCCGTGTGACCTGAGGTTCTACTCCCCCGTGGATGTCACCGTGTATCAGCCACTCGATGCCGGACCGAACGGTGTCTGGGCGGTCATGGCTGCGTCCAACGCCTGGCTCAACTTGAGCGCCCAGCCGGGCGAAGCGATCCGCGATGGGTCATCCATAAGCGTGAGCGGCTCGATCGCCAGCGGCGACGACTTCCAGTTCGGCGTCGCCGGCGTGGGCGACTGCACGTACGCGATGTCGTCCGATGCGTTCCAGAGCTCCGGCCCGCCGACCGCCGCCTCGCCGCTCAGCGCGCAGACGACGGTCGACCTGGGGAGTTCGACGGGCTGCTCACCGAGGTCTCCCGGATACCTTTGGGCGGCCGAATCGTCGAGCTCCCTGAAGGATGCGGATCCCCTCAAAGGCGGCGGACCGGCGCTCACCGGGTTCTCCGCGGTCCCCGTGACGCTGGTCGCTCCATAGGATCGCGGGGCCAGGGCGCCGCCCAGTTGTTGTAGCCATTCCCACGCAAACGACGGATTGACCATGGTCATCCGCCCAGGTAGGACTACATATGCCGTCCGCAAACCCTCGGGGCGGCCTTTTCGCTCTTCGGAAGGTGACCGGTGTCCAAGGCTGCGAGAGATCTCGCCAGGTACGAGAAGGCGATGGTCGAGGTCGACGGCGAGTTCTGCATCCCGCAGGAGGAGAACGAGGCCCGCTACTACATCGATCTCGGACCGATCCTGGGACAGGTCCGGTCGGCGTGGGCTCTGGCCGCGAAGCTCCTCCTCTTCATCCCGGCGTTGTTCCTGTTCATCCTGGCTATCCAGCTGATGAAGGCCGGCGCCGCGGCGGTCGGGCCCGAGATCCAGGGGCAGTTCCCGTTCGCCAACGGGCTGTCGACGATGGGGACCGGGTGGCTCGGCGCGTACCTGGTGCTGTCGGGCTCGCCGGTTGCCGCGACCGCGATCAGCCTGTTCGGCGCCGGCACCACGTCGGTCCTCCAGACCTTCACGATGCTGTCCGGCTCGCGCCTTGGCGCGTCGTTCATCGTGCTCCTGACCGGCTTCCTCTACGCGATGCGGAACCCGAAGGCGCGCCGCGAGCCCTTGGGGATCGGGATCCAGGCGATGACGATGACCGCGATCACCTACCTCCCGGGCATGCTGATCGGCTACTTCATCTTGCGCGAGGGACTCCTGAACGGGGTCAACTGGCACGCGTCGGGGAAGCTCGAGGCGGCCTTCTCCAAGGTCTACGGGCCATTCGTTGACTTCGCCACAGCACACCTGCCGGGTTGGGCCCTGTTCGTGGTCGGGATCGCCACGATCCTGCTCGCGTTCCAGCTGATCGATCGCGTCCTGCCGGAGATGGACTCCAGCTCGGCGTCGCGGCGCAGTTCGTGGTTGAAGCGTCCCTGGACGATGTTCCTGCTCGGCTGCCTCGTCGCGACACTGACTCTGTCGGTCTCGGTGGCGCTCACTGTGCTGGTGCCGCTCGCGGTGAAGGGCTACGTGAAACGCGATGAGGCCCTCCCGTACATCATGGGCGCCAACATCACCACGCTCGCCGACACGCTGGTGGTCGCGATGCTGCAGCACACGCCGGTCGCGGCCCGGATCGTCCTGGCCGAGGCGATCGGCGTGACGATCGTGTCCGTCTTCATCCTCGCCTTCATCTATGGACCCGTGAAGCGCACAGTGATCGGTTGGGACGACTGGCTCGTAGCGAAGAACGTCCGGCTTGCCGGATTCGTGGCGATCCTCTTCGTGATCCCGATCGCCTTGCTGTTGTCCGGCCTCGCGTTCAGCACGAACTGACGATCAGCGCGCCCAGATAGCGGCAGGTTTCGCCGAGCTCCGTCCGGGGCAATCCTCTTTGCATGGACGTCCACGATCGAGCCCTGGCTATCGGCAATGCATCTTTGACCGGCGTCCGCGGGCGCGTCGCCCGATCCGTCTCCGAGCCGGTCGCCCGCCGGACGCGCCTCAGTCGCGAAGAGGTCCAGGCGATCCTCGGATTCCTACTCTTGGCGTACACGGTGTACCGCCTCGTCGTTCCGCTCGTCCGCGCAGCGCGCGACCAACGCGCTTAACCCATCCTGCGCTCATCCCTACGTCCGGCGGGACAACGGAAGGCCATACCAGAACCATGCCAGCCAGACTGCGATCCCGAGTCCGGCTACCAGACCGGGTCCCGTCCCGAAGACGAACTCGCTGATCAGCCCCACGGCGAGTGCGATGGAAAGAGCGGCGAACGCCAGACCGCTCACGAGCAGTCGGTTCGACGTGAGCAGCATCTGCTCCTTGTCGCCCTGTCGGAAGCGGAGTCGGTGGTACGAGGACGGCGCGATCAAGAGCGCGGCCGCCAACGCGGTCGACAGCAGAGCGGCGTAGTACACCCAGCGCTCCGCCGTCGTCAGTTCCACGAACCGCTGATTGAACGGGACGACGAGCAAGAACGCGAACAGCACCTGCACGCCCGGGAGCGCCACGCGAGCGTCGTTCAGGAGCTCGATGAGCTCCCGGTCGACGCGCTCCTTCGTGCTCTCACCCGGTGAGGCGCCGTCGCGGTCGTCCGCTTCGTCCGGTGCCATCGCGTCCCCTCCTCGGTCGCCCGCCAGCCCTCAGGCTACGGGAGGAGCCGTCCTGCCTCTAGGGTTGAGGGCTCGGAACAGGAGCGAGGGAACGGAGGCAAAGGTGTCGATGACTTCTGAGTCCTACATCCCCGAAGGCGTGAGGATCGGGGTCCGGCTGAAGATCTCTGCCCTCTGGGTCGCGATGCTGTTCCTGTTCGCGTACGGGGACATCTTCGGATCCTTCGTACCTGGACACATCGATGAGATCAGAGGAGGCAAGATCTCCGGGATCGAGATCACGCAGACGTTCCTGCTCGCGGCGTCGGTCTACGTCGCGATCGCGAGCTTGATGATCTTCTTGACCCTGGTCCTGCGGCCGACCGTCATCCGTTGGACCAACATCGTGCTACCGATCCTGTACATCGTCTCGATCGTCGCGTCCGTCATCGGGGAATCGTGGGTGTACTTCTGGTTCCTGAGCATCGCCGAGGGAGTACTGCTCCTGCTGATCATCTGGTACGCATGGCGGTGGCCCACGCTCGATCGCTAGCCCCCCGCGACTCGGGTGCTAGACGGCCTCATCCGAGGGAATCGTCGACCGACTTGCGCGCATCCAGAGGATCGCCGCGCTCGCTGCGACGGCGATGAAGCCGAGCGCCGAGGCGACCAGGAAGGCCGTTTCGCCGTCACTCTGGGAACTCACGTTGCGCGTTCCCACTGCGAGCGCAGCAACGCCGACGCCCGCACCGATCACCAGCGTGAGGAATGCGCCGAGACGCTCGCCGGGCGGAAGAGCGATACCGACGATGCCGGCCACCAGAGCGCCGGCGCCGATCAAGATGAAGCCCCACATCACCGTGGTGTCCATGTCGCGAGCATCGCCCCGAGAACACCGGCGAGGGAAGGGCCGCAACGGGAACGTGACGTGGGCGTCACACCTTCGTCGCGGCTATCTCGGCTCTTCCCCGTGCGGACGCTCATACCGAAGCAGGACGACCCCGCTGCCGAAGGAGCGGGTCTCGGCGAGCCGCAGGTCGACCTTGGCGTCTGACGGCTCGAACAGCCTCTTCCCGCGTCCCATGAGCACCGGGTGGACGTAGAGCCTGAGCTCGTCGATCAGGTCGTGTCGCATGAAAGCTGCCGCAAGGTTGGCCCCACCGAGGGCAAGGTCTCCGCCGGGCTGTTCCTTGAGCTTCAGGACCTCGGCAGGCACCACGTCGCGGACCACGGTGGCGTTCCAGTCGGCGTGATCCAGCGTGGTCGAATAGACGATCTTGGGCATCTCGCGCCAGATCCGCGCGAATTCGACCATCGGCTTCGTGCTCGTGGGGTCTTCGTCGGCCGTCGGCCAGAACCCGGCCATCAGCTCATACGTGACACGGCCGCTCAGGAACGCTCCCATGGCGGCGAGCACCTCGTTAAAGTGCTCGTGCAGCTCATCATCGACCAGCTGCCAGTCGAGCTCACCGTTCGGCCCCTCGAAGTAGCCATCGAGCGACACAGACAACATCAAGACGATCTTGCGCATCGGGATCGGTTCGTGTCGCCGCTCGCTTCAGCGGGTGCTTGAGGTCCGAAGATCGCTCACATCTGGGTTTCCCAGAGGCCCATCACGTTGCCCTCGGTGTCCTTGAAGTAGCCGAAGGCGCCCATGCCCGGGATCGGCGTCCGGGGCGTGATCGTGCTGCCGCCGCCCGCTTCGACCTTCTTCAGGGAGTCGTCGATCGAGTCCACGCCGATCGTGATCACCGGTACCGATAGTTCGGACGTCCGATCCATCAGACCGCCGTTGATCGCGCCCGTCTCCTTCGGCTGCATCTTCTCGTCGGTCGCGACCGTGCCGGCCAAGGTGTAGACGCTGCCGCCGCCCATGTCGGAATCCTGCACGTCCCATTCGAAGACCGTGGCGTAGAACTCCTTCGCCCGGCCGCGGTCGTCCACCGGGATCTCGAAATGCACCACCTTGTCCATGCCGTTCCTCCCTTCCTGTCGGTCAGCGGGTTTCGCTGATCGCCTTCTCGAACACGGGGATCGCTCGTTCGACCATGTCGTCCGTGGCGGTGATCGAGAGCCGGAAGTATCCGGGCATCTCGAACATGTCGCCCGACATCGCCACGACCTTGTCCTCCATCAGGCGCCGGACGAACGCGGACTCGTCGTCGATCGGTGAGCGCACCAGCAGGTAGAACGTCCCTTCCGGCGTGTGCACCTGGTAGCCGGCTGCACGCAGGGCCTCGAGCAGCCGGTCGCGGCGAAGCTGCAGTTTGTTCATGTCGACCGTGATGTGCAGTAGATCGGGCAGCGCGTACTGCATCATGGCGTCCGGCGCCATGTTGGACGTCGAGAAGCTCGCGGACATCGCTCCCTGACGCAGCGCCTCACGGTCGGGCATCGTCAGCGGCATCGCCAGATAGCCCAGACGCTGTGCCGGAGCGAGCGCGCTCTTGCTGAACGTGTGCACAACGAGCGTGCGGTCGTAGTGGCGTGCCGGCGACCGCATCACGTTCCCGTCGAACAGGATCTTGCTGTACGCCTCGTCGGACAGGAGGTAGATGGGTCGTGCGGAGCCATCCGAGTGCCGTTGCAGGAGCGCGGCGAGCAGCGCGAGCGTGTCGTCTGGATAGATCCGCCCGGTCGGATTGTTCGGCGTGTTGATCAGGACCATGCGGGTGCGCGGCGACAGCGCTGCTGCGATCGCGTCCAGATCGAGGTCCCACGTCATCTCGTTCGCACGGACTCGGACCGGCGTCGCGCCCGCGCCCAGGATCAGCGCTTCGTAGAAGAACCACGGCGGGCTGATGAAAACGACCTCGTCGCCGGGATCGAGCACGGTCGCCATCGCGAGCGCCATCGCACCGTGCGCGCCGCGCGTGAGGAGGATGTCGTCGGCCTCGAAGGCGATGCCCAGCTCATCGCTGAGCTCGGTTGCGGCCGCCTCCGCGGCACGCGGGTCCGGCATCCCGTACGCGAACCACCGCCGGTCCTGCGGCTCGAGCCACTTCTGGAGGGTCTCGACGTAGCCGGGGAGCGCCGGGACCTCCGGGTTGCCGGCGAGGAAATCGCAGGCATCGGGGTCGCCCATGAGCGGAGCGGATCCCATGATCCCGCGCAGGAACGGCGCGAGCGAGGCCTGGATACGCATCTGCCGCTCGGCGACCGCCATGCCTCGACCGTATGCGAGGCGCCGGGATACGTCTACTTCGTGAGCGAACGCCCCTTGGTCGGGTCGACGCTGCACGCACGTTGGCCGAGCATCCGACCGAGCCGTTCACGATGACGGGCGACCAGTCGATAGGTCGTGTCGGTCGCACCGGGGAAGGCCGCTGCGATCGACGCGGGAACGCTCCCGCCCGGGAGCTCCGCAAGGATCACCCGAACGGCTTGGCCCCCCGACCACACCCTGCCGTCCGGCGTGACGGCGTGCATCGAACCGAGACGCTCCGCTTCTGGCACCGCGTGGAGCAGCTCGGCTCCCCGAGGACCCTGGATCGCCGCGAACGTGAGCCGACGTCGCGCGTCCCACGCTTTGAGCTTGTCGGTGGACCAGCGGCAGAAACCACAGTCCTCGTCGTACAGGACCGCGATCACTGCACCCACATCTGGTCCACGAGCGGGCCCCATTGCGGACTGACCTGGAAGTTGCCGAGGCGTTGGGACACGATGTTCGCGAAGGATCGGTTCACCAAGGGGACCCAAGGTGCCTGGTCGATCACGTCGTGTTCGATCGACGCCCACGCATCGCGTGCCTTCGCCGGGTCGGTGATCTGGAGACGCTCTGCTCGAGCCATCCGAGCATCGATCGCCGGGTCGCAGAAACCAGATTCGTTCCCGGGCGATCTGCAGCCGGCGAGCGCGCCGATGAAGCCGGATGCCGCGGGGTAGTCCGTGGACCAGCCCGAGAAGGCGATCTGGGACTGCCGGGGCTTGCCGTAGAGAGCGGCTCGATAACTATCGATGTCGACCGACTTCAGCGTGGCGTGGTAACGCAGGTCGTTCAACAAGCCCACGAAGTAGCTCCCGACCGATGCGAAGAATGGGGGGCTGGACCAAACCGTCACGTTCATCTCAGCCGTGCCCGATCGATCCACGAGCTTCTGCGCTTTCGCGAGGTCCGGCGCCGTCCAAACCCCACCCGGGGCAAGGGTATAGGGACAGTACGGCGCATATCCGGGCAAGTTCGGCGGCATGATCTGACACGTCGGTGTCGTGCCGTTCCCGATCAGCTTCTGGACGCGGCGGCGATCCACCGCGAAGTTCAGTGCTCGGCGAACGTCGACGTTGTCGAATGGGGCCACCTGGGTATCGAGGCTCATGAACCATGTCGCCGGCGCCGGCGTCAGATGGAACTGGCCGGCATCGTTCCTGGAGAGCTCGTTGAACTGATCTGGATCTGGCGCCGTGAACATGAGATCGGCGCCACCGCCCAGAACATCTGCGGCCATCCGCCGAGGATCGGAGCCCAGACGCCAGACGATCGTGTCGGGGAACCCGTCCGGCCTCGCAGGCCACGAGGTGAAATGAGGATTGCGGCCGAACACGATCTCCTTGCCCGCCGGGGAGTGCTCCACGACATAAGGCCCCGTCGCCGGAACGAGCTGGTCCTTCCCCAGCCTGTCCGGCGTGTCGGCGGGCACGGCGAACGCGAACGGCAACGCCAGGCGATAGAGGAAGTCGGGCTCTGGCTCGGTCAGGTGGAACGTGACCGTGCTCGCGCCGTCGTCTGTTTCGATCCCCTTCGACAGGTTGCACGGATGTCCGGGCGTGCAGGCATCAGCACCGACGATGCCCGACATGTATGCGACCCCCGGCGACGGATCCCCGTTCGCGTCCAAGTTCGTGAACACTCGCTCGATCGCGCGACGGAAGTCCTCTGGGCGCACGGGCTCTCCGTTCGAATAACTGATCCCCTGCCGCACGTGGAACGTGTACGTCTTCCCGTCCGGGCTCGGCTCCGGAAGGGACTCCGCAAGGTCGGGCACGAGCGTCGTCCCCTCCAGGCCTCCCGTCCGAGGGAAGCCCACCAGGCCGTCGTTCGTGAGAGCGAGCATGTACCACGTCGGCGTGAGGATCGTGATCGACGGGTCGAGGGTGTCGAAACTCGCGTCCAGCGCCCGCACCGTAAGCGTCCCGCCCCGGTGTGCCGCCTGTGAGCCCCGGACGCTCACCCACAGCACTCCCTTGCCGGCGGCTTCCTGGCCGGTCTCGGATCCCAGGGGGATCGTCTCGTCGACCGAGCTCGATCCGGATCCGATCCTCGCGACGGAACCCTCGGGACCCTCGGATACCCACGTCGATCCGCCGGCGAACGTCACGGCGCTCGGGGACGAGCCTGTTCGTATCGTCTGCCCGATCGTGTTCGTGTTCGGATCGATCCGCGAAACGGTGCCGTCCAATGAGTTCGCCACCCAGACGCCTCCGGGCTCGGCATCGATCGCCTGCGGGCCGTTGCCCACCGGCGTCTGCTGAACCTCGGTGCCACTGACCGGATCGATCAGCGAGAACGAGCCGGATACGGCGTTCGCCACCCACACGCCGTGATCGTCGACCGCAACGTCGACGGGGTGGTCACCGACCGGGATCGTGCTCTTGACCGTTCCGTTCACAGGGTCGATCTTCGAGACCGACGCGTTGAAGCTGTCCGCTACCCAGACGCCGTGCTGGTCGACCGCGATGCCGGCCGGCCCGCCCGGGACGTCGATCGTGTCGACGACCGCGTTGGTATCGGGGCTGATCCGCGACACGGTCGAGCTGCCGCCGTTCGACACCCAGATCGAGCCGTCTCCGATCGCGATGCCGCCCGGGTCCGCTCCCACGGGGATCGTGTCCCGGATGGACTTCGTCTCGGGGTCGATCTGCTGGACGACGCCGCGGTCCGGAAACGTCACCCAGACGGAGCCGTCGCCGGCGTCGACCGCGATGTCGCCGGGCCGCGACGCGAGCGCAACGGATCCTTCGAGCTTGCCGCTGTCGAGACCGACGATCGCGAGCGCGTCGCCGGCGATCGTTGCGGGAGCCGCTCCCGATCGAAGCGCGAGCCCGGCGGGGACGGCGACCGCGGCGATCAACGCGAGTGCGACGAGGGCGGCTATGACCGGGTGCGCGCGAGCCAGGCGGATCGGGGCGGCCTCCCGCTTCGGCGGCGCCGGAGCGAACTCGCGGAACCTGATCGCAGGATCCGACTCCTCGGAGATCAGCCGGAACACGCGGACGGGCTCCGTCAGGTTCTTGAGATGCAGCTCGCCGCGATCCTGCGTTCGCACGCCGTCGACCTTCCGAGCGAGGTGGATCACGCCCTGGCTCGCCAGGATCTCTCCCGCGCCGGCCTGCCCGCACAGCCGGGCGGCCAGGTTGAGCGCCCCGCCGCGATAGCCACCTTCGACGGGGACCGCCTCGCCGGCGTCGAGCCCGATCCCGACCGGAAGCGGGAGCGTGGGGTCGGCGAGGGTCTCTTCGAGGAAACGATCCTGAGCGCGGATCGCGGCCAGGATCGCCTGACGCGCCGACGCGAAGACCGCGAGGGCTTCGTCGCCGCGAAGCTCGATCACCGAGCCGCCGTGTTCCTCCACCGCCTCGCGCGCGATCCTGGCGAACCGGGCGGCAAGCTTGGCGGCGGCTTCGTCGCCGCGTTCCTGTGTGAACAGGGTGTAGCCGCGGACGTCTGCGATGAGGAACGTTCGGATGCCCGCCGGCTCGCCCGCGGGCCCGTCAGCCGGTCGATCGCCCATCCGGTCCCCCAGACTCGATGCGGGGAGTATGGGCTGGTCGCCGGACCGACGCCAGAGGGCAGGCCTCTTAACTCGCCGGCGGTCCGTAGGTCGCCGAGATCACGCCGGTCTTGAACGTCTCGGACGTCAACAGTTCCAGCGGCATCTCCGCCGTCACGTCGTCGAAAGACGCTTCCCCGATCCGAGGACGATCGGGTGGATCATCAGGTCGAGCTCATCGAGCAAGCCCGCCTGCAGCAGCGAGCGCACGAGGGTCACGCTGCCGGTCATCCCGATGTCCTTCCCGAGCTGCATCTTGAGCGTCCGGACGGCGTCGAGGTCGCGCACGACGGTCGTGGGCTGCCAGTCGACATCGCCCAGCGTGGTCGAGACGACCACCTTCTGCGTGTCGTTGATGAACTCAGCGAACGGATCGTCCTCGCCGGTCTTGTCGGGCCAGTACGCCGCGAACTCGTCGAACGTGTTGTGACCCAGGAGGAGGGTGTCCTTCTGCGCCATGCTCGCGCCGATCGCCTGCCCCATCTCGTCGTTGAAGTACTGCTGGTTCCAGTTCTGGGGTGATTCGGTCACGCCGTCCAGCGAGATGAACAACCCCGCCACGATCTTCCGCATCGTCAGGCCTCCCTCTTCACGATCGTCCGCCACCCTACGACGGTGCCGTGCTTCCGGACGAACACGCAACGGGCCGGTTTCCTTAAGCCGAACGTCGGTAGACCCGATGAGCACTCCAGACGCTCAAGCGTGGAGTTCGCTGTGGACCGGGACATCCGAAAGAGGATCCGCCTCTACCTCGCGATAGGCGGGTTCGCTCTGCTCGCACCTGTCGCGTGTTCCGCTGCGCCGCAACCGAAAGGCCCGGTCGTCGACATCACGCTGCGGGACTTCCATATCGACACCGCATCACCCTCGGTGGCCGGCGGTGACGTCGTCTTGCAGGTCCACAACGACGCGCCCGCTACGCACGAGTTCGTCGTCGTCCGGACGAACCTCCCGGCGGACGGGCTGCCCCTCGGTCCCGACGGGCTGAGCGTGAACGAGGACTGGCTCGACGGGGTCGGAGAGCTCAACGAGGTCGGCGCCGGGACGGTCGGCACTCTTCCCCTCACCCTCGCGCCCGGTCGCTACGTCTTCTTCTGCAACCTCGACGGTCACTACCTCGGTGGGATGCATGCCGTCTTGGAGGTTTCTCCGCATGGTTAAGGGTGCCGCGGGCCGACGACTCCTCGCGCCGGGTGCCTTACACCTCGATCGGCGGATCGGGCGAACGCTGGCCGTCTACCTCGTGGTCATCACGGTCATCGTCGGCTACAACGCGCGAGCGATCGCCGATCAACGTGGGTCGGCACTCAGCGTGAATGTGGCGGCCCGGCAACGCGCCCTCGCCGAGCGGTACGAGAAGGACGTCGTCCTGACGACCCTCGGGATCCAGGCCGACCCGGGAGCGGACGCGGAGCAGCTCCTCGCGAACGCGGATGCCCTCTTGCACGGTGGCGAGGTGCTGGCGGTGCAGGGCGCCGACGAGGAGATCCAGATCCACCCCGCGAGCCACGACCGCCTCGTGGTGGCCAAGCTCGAGGAAGAGAACCGCCTGATCCAAGAGCTGATCACGGTCGGTGACGACCTCTACACGATGCGTGCCGGCCAACCCGGCTATCAGGAAGCGCTCCGCAACCTGCGGATCGTCGGCGCGCAGGTCACGAGCATCTCGAACGATGCCGTCGGTCAGATGACCCGCGAGACCGAGTCCGCGCTGGCGCGGCTCGTGGCCGTCGTCATCACGCTCGGGGTGCTCGGTGCGATCGCGGCGCTCGGCATGGCGTGGTTCCTCCGGATGACCGCCGCTCGACGCGCGGCCCAGTTCCGTTCGCTCGTGCACAACGCGTCGGACCTGATCACGGTCCTCGACGCTACCGGTGAGATCCGGTACCAGAGCCCGTCCGCGCAGCAGCTAGTCGGGGTGAGCTCGGAAGAGTTGATCGGGACGAGCTACGTGGCGCTCTTGGACGAGAACGACGGAGGGCGTCTCCGCTCGATCCTCGCAGACCTCGCGACCTCGACCGACCCCTCCGCCTCGGCGACGGCTGAATACCGGCTCCGCCACCAAGACGGCTCTTGGCGATCGGTCGAGAGCATCGTGAGCAATCAGACGACGGACCCGACCGTCAAGGGCCTCGTGCTCAACACGCGCGACGTCACCGACCGGAAGCTCCTGCAGGAAGAGTTGGCGCAGCAGGCCTTCCACGATTCGCTGACCGGCTTGTCGAACCGTGCCGTCTTCCGCGACCGCGTGGATCACGCGCTCGCTCGTGCCACGCGCACGGGGAGTCGGTCCGCGGTCTTCCTGCTGGACCTGGATGGATTCAAGACCGTCAACGACAGCCTCGGACACGACGCGGGCGACCAGCTGCTGATCGCGGCCGCGCAACGCCTCCAGTTCCAGGGTCGGTCGAGCGACACGGTTGCGCGGATCGGCGGGGACGAGTTCGGCATCCTGCTGGAGGACGACGCCGACGAGACGAGCGCTCGCGCCATGGCCGACCGTCTCTTGGCCGCGTTCTCCGTCCCGTTCGAGGTCCGGGGACGCGAGCTGTTCGTGCGAGCGACGATCGGGATCGCGCTCAGCGTCGCGGGGGAGTCGAACACCGACGAGATGATCCGGAACGCCGACACCGCGATGTACGCCGCGAAGGCCGCCGGCAAGGCGCGCTACGAGTTCTTCCGTCCGTTCATGCACGCCCGCGCCCTGGAGCGCTTCGAGGTGCAAGCCGACCTCGAGGTCGCCCTGATCCGCCACGAGTTCGTCGTGCACTACCAGCCGATCGTCGACTTCGAGACCGGGAAGGCGCTCAGCGTCGAGGCGCTCGTGCGCTGGAACCATCCGACCCGCGGGCTGCTCGGGCCCCTCGAGTTCATCCACATCGCCGAAGACACCGGGGTCATCGTCCCCTTGGGGCTGTGGGTGCTCGGCCAGGCGTGCAGACAGACCGTCGCGTGGCGCTCCGAACATCCGGAGGCATCCGACCTCCGCGTCAGCGTCAACCTCAGCACGCGGCAGCTGTTGGAGCCCGACCTGGTCACACGGGTCCGCCAGATCCTCGAGGAGAGCGAGCTGGAACCGGCGGCACTCACGCTGGAGCTCACGGAGGGCAGCCTGATGCAGAAGATCGAGGACACGGTCACGAAGCTGCGCGCGTTGAAGGAGCTGGGCGTTCGCCTCGCGATCGACGACTTCGGCACAGGCTCCTCGTCGCTCGGCTACCTGCAACGGTTCCCGATCGACATCCTGAAGATCGACAAGTCGTTCGTGGACGGGATCGCCACCCTCGATTCCGAGGATCCGGCGCTGGTGCGCGCGATCGTGGAGATGGCGAAGACGCTCCGCCTGGAGACGGTGGCCGAGGGCATCGAGGAGACCGAGCAGCTCGACGAGCTCCGATCGGCGGGATGCCGGTCGGGTCAGGGGTACCTGTTCGCCCGACCGCTGCACCCCGACGCGATGGGAACGTTCCTCAGCAAGGTTGGCGAGGAGCCCGGCGCGATGACGCGATCGGACGCGACCTCGTCTTAAGCGCGCGCGGCGCGAGACTTCACGACCGTGCGCGCCAGCAGGAGTGCCGCGATCGCGATCAGCTGACCGCCCAGGATGACACGGTTCACGTCGATCGCCGGACGCCAGTCGACCTCTTCGCCGCGGATCACGAACGCGCCGGCCGGCCGCGCGTTGACGCCGAATCCGGCGCCGATCCCGGTGCCTTCTCCGCCGGGCCCGTCGCCGCCACCGCCACCGGCGCCTCCCTGGACGCGAGCCGCGGGGATCACGGTGACGCCGTTCTTCTCGTACGGGTCGCCGAAGACGCGCTGGACGCTGATCACGTCCCGGGCTCCTTCGATCGTCTGGCGGACATCGCTCTTCGTGTCCATGTCGGCCTCCTCCGCCGTCGACGTCCTTCCCACCCTACGCCCGTCGTGGCGAACGGTGTCGTGACACCCCCCGGAGGGTCAGTCGCCGCCGGACGAGAGGGTCTGCCCGAGCTGATCGATCGCGTCCGTGAGCCGCCCGGCATCCGCGGCGGAGACCGTTCCGTGGTCGACGGCTTCGGCGATCGTGTCCTTCAACTCGTTGAGTTTGTCGGCCGGGTCCGCGTTTTCGTCGTGCTTGCCCTTACCGTTCAGGACCTCGTCGACGGTGTGTCGGATGTCGTCGGCCAGCTTGTGATCGATCGCTCCGGCGTCTTGCAACTGCTGCGTCAACGCGAGCAGCGCCGCGCCGGCCGCTTCGGGCGTCTGTGGCAACGGAGCCGATGGCGACGGCGATGCCGACGTGGGTGGAGACGAAGGTGAGGTCGATGAACGCCGGGCCGGGCTCGACGGCGCCGCGGTGGGGTCCCCCCGGGCGAGGATGGCTGCCGCGGTGAGCGCGAGCAACACGACGACGCCGGCGATCCCCGCCACCAGGGGCCACCACGGCTTCCGCCGCCGATCGGCCTGCGCCCGGCGCGGGAGAACGGCCGTCGCCGTCACCGGCACGGTCGCCGTCGCCGTCACGACGGCCTCGGTCGGGACGGACTCGAGGGCGCGCCGCACCTCCTCGGCCGAATCGGGCCGATCATCGGGATCCTTCGCCATCAAACCGGCGACGAGATCGCCGAGCGCGACAGGGACCTCCGGATGGAGCGAGTCGACGCGCGGCGGCGTCGTGTGCACGTGCTGATACACCAGGGACACCGCGTCGTCTCCGGAGAACGGCCGGCGACCCACCAGCATCTGGAACAGCACGCAGCCGAGCGAATACAGATCGGCGCGCGCATCGACCTTTCCACCGGTCGCCTGCTCCGGCGCCACGTACGGCGGCGAGCCGAAGGTTTGCCCCGTCAGCGTCAGGGTGGCGTCGGGCCGTTCCAGGCGCGCGATGCCGAAGTCGCCGATCTTCGCCGCATCCGACGGCGTCAAGAACACGTTCGACGGCTTCACGTCGCGGTGCACGATCCCCTGCTCGTGCGCCGAGGCGAGACCGCTCGCGATGTCCTTCGCGATGGCGACCGCGCGCGGAGGCTCGAGGCGTCCGGCTCGCTCGAGCTCGTGTTCGAGCGTCGTGCCTTCGACGAGCTCCATCACCAGATAGGGACGCTCGGCGTCCTCTCCGGCGTCGTACACGGCGACCACGTGCGGCGAGTTCACCTGCGCGAGCGCCCGTGCCTCCCGCAGGAAGCGCGCGCGCGCCGGCTCGTCCTGGACGAGCGACGGCGACAGGAGCTTGACCGCGACGTTCCGGTGGAGCGTCAGGTCGGTGGCCTCGAACACCTCGCCCATCCCGCCGTTGCCGAGCGAGCGGTCGAGTTGATATCGCTCCGCGAGCACGGTCGGGAGGGCCGGTCCGGTCGGAGGCGTGGGAAGGACGTCCTCGCGATCCATCTCCCCCGAGGCTAGCCGACGCGGCCGACTACCGCGCTTGGACCTCGAACGTCACCTCCGCCGTCACGGGCGGGCGGAACGGTCCGTGATCGGAGGCGACGAACTCCGCGCGCAGCGTGTGCGTGCCGGGTTCGACCGAAAGGCTGGCCTCGAGACCCGTCATCGTGACGAGCGAATCGTCGAGATAGAGGTGGATGTGACCCTGGTTCGGAACCACGTGGATCGTCGTGACCGGCACGACCGTCGCGTCGCTCAGGCTGAGCGAGACCGGCACCGTCGCCGGATCCCCCTGGAAGATCTCCGCCGGCCGAGGCGACACGATGGCGAGCTGCCCCGTGGAGGTCGGCCTGCTGAGCGAGCCCGGGCCGATGATGAACGGCAGCACGGTGGCCATGCTGAAGCAGCCAACGGCCGCCACGCCGAGACCGACCGCGGCGACCCTGCCGGACGTCCCGTCGCGATGGTGGGCCACCCAGTACGCCCCGATCGCCGTGCCCATCCCCGCCAAGAACAAGCCTTCGGATGTGAAGACCACCGGCGCCGGGAACGACGCATGGGCGAGCAGCCGAGCGGAGCCGAGCACGTGGCGAGGCTAGCCCACCGTACCGGCGCCGAGCCAGGCTGTCGGCGCCGTGGGAGAAGATGGGATCGGATGCGCGCTTCCGACCTGCCCCTGCCGTGATGAGACAGGGCGACGTCCTCACGACCCGCCGACTGAACCGGGCGTTGCTCGCGCGCCAGATGCTGCTGCGGCGTCGGAAGCTGGCTGCGAGCGACACGATCGAGCACCTCGTCGGGATGCAAGCGCAGGTGCCGCTGGCGCCGTACGTTGGCCTCTGGTCCCGGCTGCATCGGTTCCGGGCGGAGGAGCTCGCCGACCTGATCGAGACCAAGGCAGCCGTCCGTGCATCGATGATGCGGGCGACGCTGCATCTGATGACGACGCGCGACTACCTGAGCCTTCGCCCGGTGCTGCAGAGCGTCCTCGAGCGCAGCTTCCTGTCCGGAAGTCCCTTCGCACGCCGGCTCGAGGGGATGGACATGGACGAACTCCTCGCGGCGGGCCGTGCGTTGTTGGACGAGGAGCCGCACACCCGCGTCCAGCTGAGCCGGGCCTTGCGCGAACGGTGGCCCGATCGCGATGAAGCATCGCTCGCATACGCCTGCAGCTACCTGATGCCCCTCGTGCAGATCCCGCCGCGGGGCGTCTGGGGCAAGAGCGGCCGGGCGACCTGGGTGACGGGCGAATCGTGGCTCGGTCGGACGTTCGGAACCGATCGTTCGCCCGATGCCATGGTCCTGCGGTACCTGGCCGCGTTCGGCCCGGCGAGCGTCGGCGACGTGCAGTCATGGTCGGGCCTGGCCGCGATGCGCGAGGTCCTCGAGCGCCTCCGTCCGCAGCTCCGAACCTTCCGAGACGAGCAGGGGCGCGAGCTGTTCGATGTGCCCGGCGCGCCCCTTCCCGATCCGGCCACCCCAGCGCGCGTTCGCTTCCTGCCCGAGTTCGACAACGCGACGCTGGGTCACGCCGACCGATCGCGCATCATCCCCGAGCAGCATCGGCCCCGCGTGGTGACGAGCCGCGATTGGCGCTTGGTGCTCGTGGACGGGTTCGTCCGCGCGTCGTGGACGACGAAGCGGGAAGCCGGTCGGACGGTTCTCGAGGTCGAGCCGTTCGAACGCCTGTTGAAGATGGCGAAGGACCAAGTCGTCGCGGAAGGGACGGAACTGTTGCGGTTCGTGGACGAGAACGGCGGCGACGTCATCATCAGAGCGCACCGATGACGTATCCGAAGGTCGAGCCCGACCGGCACGGGATGCTCGAGGTCGGCGACGGCAACATCATCTCGTGGGAGGCATGCGGGAAGCCCGATGGCAAGCCGGCACTCGTGGTCCACGGCGGACCGGGGTCGGGGTGCACCCCGTGGCACCGGCGCCTGTTCGATCCGGCCGCGTACCGGATCGTGCTGTTCGATCAACGCGGATGCGGGCGGAGCACGCCACACGCCAGCGAGTCGCGGACCGACCTTTCCTCCAACACGACGCAGCGCCTCATCGCGGACATGGAGCTGCTCCGCCGCGAGCTCGACATCGAGCGGTGGCTGCTGCTCGGCGGGTCGTGGGGCAGCACGTTGGCGCTCGCCTACGCCGAGGCGCACCCGGACCGGGTCAGTCAGATCGTTCTCTGGGGTATCACGACCGGTCGTCGGGCCGAGGCCGACTGGTGGTTCCGAGGCGGCGTCGCGCCGCTGCTCCCCGCGCAGTGGGCCGCCCTTCGCGCGGGCGTTCCGGAGGACGAACGGGATGGTGACATCGTGGAGGCGTACTCGCGGATGCTGCACGACGCGGATCCGGAGGTCCGCGGCCGCGCCGCGCTGGCATGGTGCACCTGGGAGTCAGCCACGCCGGAATGGCCACCCACGCGCGCCCTCGACGAGCGCTATGCCGACCCCGACTTCGCGTTGGTCTTCGCAGGCCTCGTCACGCACTACGTCGCCCACGACTTCTTCCTGGAAGACGGGATCTTGCTCCGGAACGCCCACCTGCTGGAGGACATCCCCGGGGTTCTGGTGCACGGCTCGCGCGACCTGATGGCGCCGATCGCGAACGCATGGGAGCTGCAGCAGGCATGGCCGTCAGCGGAGCTCGTGGTCGTGGATGACGAAGGTCATGCGGGGAACCAGCCGGGGATCGAAGGGGAACTGATCCGCGCCACCGACCGGTTCGCTTCGGGAGGCTAGCTCGCTACCAGGAGCTCGGACCGTGGTTCGGCAAGAGGTCGAAGCACGTGGAGAACGCGAAGAGCGACCCGTGCGAGATCAGGCCCACCCGCCCGACGGACTGTCCGTTCCGCACGATCACGTACCACACCATCTCGTCGCGATGGGGCGCCGACGTGAGCGCGATGTATCCACTCGGCACGACCAGGTCCGTTCGTCGAAGACGCAGCCATCGGTGGATCGCGCCGATGGGAGCACGTAACCAATGTTCGGGCCCGCTCATCACATACTGACACGCGCAGGAGCACGCGAGGGACGGAGCGTGGTACCAACCATTCGGATCCACGACCGTGAGCGACGTTGTCGTTGGCGTCAAAGGTGACGATCCGATGACGCATCGCACGCCGTAGGTCTCTGGCGCCAGCTGGAACCGACGCGCGGCGCTCGTCGGTTCGATCGTGATGTTGAGCGGTTCGTCGTCCCGCAGGAATCGGATGGTCCATGCGCCCAGATCGTTCGCCGTGAGGTGAACACCGTCCTGTTGTGCGACGACGACCGGCGCGGTGGTGTGGGCGACGCCACCATCGCAACCCAGCTCGACGACCGATGCGGCGGCCGGCGAACCAGGCTTCTCCATGCTTGTGGGTTCGCCCACATGCGCACACGTGGAGGCCGCGAGGGCGAAGAGGACGAAAACGCCCCAGCGCAGTCGAGCAACCGCCGGTGCCATCTGGTGACACATCGGTATCGCATCGGTGCCTCTTGACGGAGCGAGAGACCTCCTTCGCTCCTTCATGAGCCCTTCATATCTGGGTCGCATCGTGGAGGCAGACGCGAGACGAAGGAGGTTCACGATGCGTCGAGGATTCGCGATCATCGCCCTGCTGGTGCTGATCTTCGGTGGGATCGGCATCGGGGTCGGCGCCTACCGAGCCGGTGAGCGCAACGGCATCACCGAGGGCATCGAGCAGGTCCACGTCGCTCAGGCGAACGGCCAAGAGGTCCAGGTCGTTCATGTCGTCGGCGACCGCGGCCCGTACTTCTTCCCCGGGTTCTTCCTGTTCCCGCTGTTCCTGTTCGGAGCGTTCTTCCTGATCGGAGGGATCTTCCGGGGAGCCGGCCGCTGGGGCGGACACGGTCATGGCCCCGGCCCGTGGAACGACGAGGGTCGGAAGCGGTTCGAGCAGAAGGCCGACGAGTGGCACCGCCGTCAGCACGGCGACGCGCCGCCGACGCCGGCCACGCCGGCCAGTTAGCCGAGCACGAAGGGCGGGGGCACGGTTGCCTCCGCCCTTCCGCCGCGAGAGGCTCGCACCCATGCAGCGGATCCTGGTCGTCGAGGACGAGATGCAGATCGCGCGCACGCTTCGCGACTACCTCGAGGTCGCGGGCTACGAGGTTACGGTCGTCGGCGACGGTGGAGCGGCGCTCGCGAGTGCCCGTGGCGAGCGCCCCGACCTCGTGGTGCTCGACCTCGGCCTGCCGACGATCGACGGGCTCGACGTGGCGCGAGAGCTCCGACGCACCGCCACCACCCCGATCGTGATGTTGACGGCGCGGGGCGAGGAGTCGGACCGGATCGTCGGACTCGAGCTCGGGGCCGACGACTACCTCGTCAAGCCGTTCAGCCCGAAGGAGCTGGTGGCCCGCGTCCGCGCGGTGCTCCGCCGGACGAGCGGCGCGACGGCGGGCGCCGAGGTCCTGCGGGCCGCCGGCGTGGAGGTGGACCTGCCGAAGCGGCGCGCTCGCGTCGAGGGACGGACGGTGGATCTGACACCGACCGAGTACCAACTGCTGGTCACGATGCTCCGCGAGCCCGGTCGCGTCTTCACGCGCGCGCAGCTGCAGGACGCGTTGCACGGCGTGGCGATCGAGTCGTACGACCGTGCGATCGACGCGCACATCAAGAACCTCCGCAGGAAGATCGAGCCCGAGCTCGGACACCCGCGGTACGTCTTGACGGTCCACGGCGTCGGATACCGGTTCGCCGATGACTGAGCGACACGGCCCGCCTCGCGGGTCCGGCGCGCCGCCGTGGATGCGCGACGGCCCTCCGTGGATGGGTCGGGGTCGCTTCGGACCCGGACGGCGTTTCCGCCGCGGGGCGCTCGTTGCGCTCGCGTTCGTGGTGCTTCTGGTCGCGGCGCTCGCGACCGTCGCCGGTTCGATCCTCAGCGGCAACGCGCCCACGCCGTGGATCACCGTGCTCGTCTCGGCAATCGTCGTGGTCGGACTGATCGCGAGCGCGCGCGTGTTGTGGCGCAGCGCCCGATCGATCAGCGTCCTGATGGATGCGGCCGATCGCGTGGCCGGTGGCGACTACACGACCCGGGTCGGGGAGGTTCCCTCCCGCCCCCTCGGCAGGCTCACGGCCGCCTTCGACCAGATGACGGAGCGACTGGAGACGAACGAACGAAGACGGCGGGAGCTGCTCGCGGACGTCGCGCACGAGCTCCGCAACCCGCTGCAGGTGATCCGCGGCTCGCTCGAAGGCATGCTCGACGGCCTCTACCCCATGGACGAGGAGCGGCTGCGACCGCTGCTCGACGAGACCGAGGTGATGTCGCGGCTCCTGGAGGATCTCCGGACGCTTTCGATGGCGGAAGCGGGCGTGCTGACGCTGGAGCTCGAGACGGTCGATCCGCGCCGGATCGCCGAGGAGTCCGTGGACGCGTACCGGTCGGCGGCCGGTGATGCCGATGTACGGCTGGAGCTGGTCGTCGGAGAGGACGCGCCGGGCGCGGTGGACGCCGACCCCGTCCGTCTGACCGAGGTGCTGGCGAACCTGCTGACGAACGCGATCCGCCACGGCCCGGCTGGCACGTCGGTGACCGTCCGTCTGCGAAGTGCAGGCAGCGACGTGGTGTTCGAGGTCGACGACGATGGACCGGGCATCCCGAGCGACCAGAAGCCGTTCGTGTTCGATCGCTTCGTCGCTTCGACCGACACGGGTGGCACCGGCCTCGGGTTGGCGATCGCGAAGCGGCTGGTCGAGGCGCACGGCGGGACGATCGAAGCGATCACGCCGAGCGGCGGTGGAACCCACATGCGCGTGCAGATCCCGTCGCGTCGCCCTTAGAGCGCTCGCATCCGATTGCTCCGTGCGTTGTGCTCGAGTTCCGCGAGGCCTAGCGCTTCGAGCAAGGGTGGCACGTACATCCCGAATCGACCTCGAAGTCCCTTCTTGATGCCGTACCAGCCGCCGACGGGGTTGTCCGGTGAGCGCGCCCACGCCTCGACGGTGTCCTCCTTGGCCGGCTTCTGCTCGTCGGCGGCGCCGAGGTCCATCCAATCGCCGCGTTCACGAAGCATCCCGTGGAGATCCTCGATGCATCGCAGCTGATAGCCGAGCTTCGTCGAGCCCACCTGGCACTGGAGCGTCGGAGGATCCGCCTGCTCGTCGCGCCACATCGTGTACTCCGACGTCCCGGGCGCCGTCTTCAGGACCCACGGATCCTCGGACGTCCCGGTCCCGTTCGCGCCTGCCATCCGCGCCTCCTTCCGGGGGGATCGCGCCGCGTATGGACGCCGGCATCGAGCGGGACAAGCATATCCGGCGGCGGCCTTTACCCTTGATGGCATGAGCGTCGAGTCGCAGATGCTGCCGCTGGGAACCGAAGCGCCCGACTTCGCCCTCCCCGACGTCGTCACGGGCGACACCGTGAAGCTCGCCGACGTCGCAGACGCTCGGGCGCTTGTGGTGATGTTCATCTGCCGCCACTGCCCGTACGTGCGACACGTGCGCGCCGGGATCGCACAACTCGGTCGGGACCACGTGGACACCGGCCTCGGGATCGTCGCGATCAGCGCGAACGACCCCGAGACCTACCCGGAGGACGCCCCCGCGAGCCTCGCCGAGGAGGCGCGCGAGGCCGGCTACACCTTCCCGTACCTGTTCGATGAGACGCAGGAGGTCGCGAAGGCCTACCACGCCGCGTGCACGCCGGACTTCTTCCTCTTCGACGGAGACCGGCGCCTCGTCTACCGCGGTCAGTTCGACGACAGCCGGCCCGGCAACGGACGGCCGGTGACCGGCGCTGATCTGCACGCCGCGATCGACGCGACGCTCGCGGGCCGACCGGTGGCGGAGGACCAGGTGCCGAGCGTTGGCTGCAGCATCAAGTGGCGCGCAGGCAACGACCCCGACTAACGCTCCTCATCGCCAACGCGCGCTCCCTCCCGATCGGAACTCGAACGGTTCGGGGTTGAGGTCGGCCTGAGGAGGGCCGTTCCTCCGGTGCTCACCCGTCGGTCACCGAAGACTCACCGCAGACGCGAACCGTTCCCGCCCCGATCGATCGATCCTACGGAACGGGGAACCGAACCTCCGCGCGGAGCCCGCCCTGCCGGCTCCGGCCCAGCGCCACCGTGCCCTCGTGTGCGAGAGCGACCTCGCGCACGATCGACAGGCCGAGCCCGCTCCCGCCGCTCGCGCGGTCGCGCGCGCCGTCCAACCGCACGAACCGCTCGAGCGCCCGCTCGCGATCGGCGGCTGCGATCCCGGGACCGTCATCGTCCACCGTGACGGCGACGTGCCCGTTCGATGTCCCAACGCCCAGCCAGATCCGCCCGTGCGCGTGGTGGGTCGCGTTGTCCGTGAGGTTGCGGACGAGCCGTTCGAGGTCCGCACGTAGCCCAAGGATGCGAGCCGTGGGCACGCCCGGGGGGGAGAC
>Ga0307277_10000039_pt1 | contig 37227 bp, 32 predicted proteins | sample ER_DNA_116_FD_194473 | JGI IMG/M metagenome (GOLD analysis project Ga0307277, IMG submission 194473) | Bulk soil microbial communities from the East River watershed near Crested Butte, Colorado, United States - ER_DNA_116 | ecosystem: Environmental > Terrestrial > Soil > Floodplain | place...
AAAGCGCGGGAAAAACGCAAAAATTCGTGCCGGTTCGGAGTTCATTCGGAGAATCTCGGCTATGTTTATTTTCTCTATTAGAACTGTTGTCCTCGCCGTCGCACTGTCTGCTTCGTCTCTTTCTAGTGCAGCTACTTTATCCGTGCAGTCAGAATTGTTGTGTAGCCCAGAAGGCTTAATGCGTTTAATCCCTCAGTTTAATGTAAATGGGCAATTCACAATTCCTAATCCCAATACTGACTTGCAGACATTCCTTTCAGCGCAACAAGGTCTTTCAAATGCTATTGATATGATCTTAGCTCAAGAAAACATAAGCCAAAATCCGTCGAATGTCGGAAGCCTTCCATCTCGGCCGTTAATATTTGCAAGCAACTGGCTATCTAGTGAAGTAGGAATACAGACAGATGGAACAAATTTAAATTCTCCTGAGTCAGGAGGAAAATTTGGCGGTTATCGCGTTCGATCGTTTTTGAACGGACTTACTCCTGTGCCTTTATCTCAAGGAAGCATGTATGTAATTAAGCAATCAAATCCAACCTATCAGGCACTTGTTTACCCGATGCCCACAAGCCACCCTTGCGTGAATAGGCTTGTTTTAGCCGCTGGCAATACTACTGGCCTTTGGCCAACCCCGACATATGCTCTTGGTAGATATCAGTTGGATAACAATGGTCTCCCCATGCGCGATAAACCATTGATGACCTACCTAATCGTCAATATTTGTCTCGATCTCGGCACGCCAGCGGTTATTAATCGACAATCGGTTTTACGCCCAAATGCGATGATCATTCTGGCGTTTCATTGGCCATGTGAGGGCTCAGGATGCGCTGATAATGGAATTGGGCATCAACATTGACGGGTTCATCAGCACGCCGCCTCCATCGATCGCAATAAGAAACAGTCTATGGGACGGACGCGCGACTGTTTAACCAGGAAGATTCATGTAGTGGTTGATACCAATGGCCTGCCGATGCGGCTGGGCGTCCCGGCCATCGGGCAAGTGGAACGAGGATGATTATGACATTGCCGATGGCACCGTCGTCGGCAGCATCTTGAAGGTGCACACGGCGCCCGTCGGAATGCCGTGGATGTGGATAGCGTTCGGGCACTTACGAGGGTGCCGTCTGCGCATCGCTGTAGCCATCGGCTGCGCGGGAAATCGGTTCAATTTGAGTCCAGGGATGCCAGACCTTCCGGGCTGCCGCGAGTTCCAAGGACCGGCAGACGGAGAATGTTGGAATAGAGTTCGTCTCCCTCCGCGAGGCCCCGCGCCGCAGCAAACAGAATTTTCGCTTCGGGTGAAGCGTGCTGCCGAGTACCCTGCGATTCACATGTTCCCGAGCAAGGAGACCTTTCATGATCCGCGGTTACAGTGATCATGCTGCCAATGAGCGGACGTTCCTGGCGTGGGTTCGCACAGCCATCGCCATCATGGCCTTCGGGTTCCTTGTCGAAAAATTCGACCTGTTTCTTGAGGTTGCAGCTCCCTCACTGGTCGGCCGTGCGGTCTCATTGCCAGGTCAGCGATTCGGCAACTGGGCCGGGTTGGCACTTATCGTTCTTGGCACTGCCATCATTGCAATCGCCGCGATCCGTTTTCTGCTCACCGCGAAGAACATCGACAGCGAAGAGCTACACCCGGGCCCCGGATCGCGGATTGATGTGGCGCTTGCCTTTCTACTCGTATCTCTCGGCTGTGCCCTGTTCATTTACCTGTCTCATGCGCTTGTCGCCACGCAATAAGGACGGTCCGCTAAGCTTTTGCAGCAAGACACATACCGCTGGCAGGTTTTGGCCGAGTCCCGCCTAGGGCTGCACTGCCAACATCGATGGCGGCGGGTCGCCGCCGGCTGAACTCCTCCTGGATGCCGGCTGAACTCCTCCTGGATTATGGCGCCAGCGTACTTTTTGTGACGGCTGTCACATCGCGAGCCGAGCGCTCCCGCTAAAACTCATCGAAGTACATCGGGGCAACCGAGACATTCAGCTGGAATTCCATTAGAGAATGCCCGCGAGACTGGCGGCGCCCAGACCGCAGCTCGCGGAAATCCCACGCGTAATGGGCTTAGGACGGCTATGATGGAACGGAAGCGGGAACGGTATTGTTATCGAGTTCGGCCGAGCGTCGCTGCTTTATGCCTATCCGTTTTGCTGTACGCTTCTGGCGCCCCCGCCCAAACCGTGGCTTTCATCAATCCCGGGAAATCGGATGAGATCTACTGGATCACTGCGACCCAAAGCATGCAGGCCGCCGCCAAGAGCCTCGGCATGGCGTTCGAAGTTCAGTATGCCCAGCGCGAGCCCCTGAAGACGCTCGAAATCGCTCGCGAACTGGTTGCCCGCCCCGCCGGAAAGCGGCCCGGAGTATATTGTCATCACTGACGATTATGCCGTTGCCGACCAGCTCTTGAAAATTGTCGACGATGCCGGCGTAAAAACCTTTCTTGCCTATAGTTCGATCCCCGTTGATCAGCGCGGCAACACCGGATCGCCGCGCGGCAAATATAAAGGTTGGCTCGGCTCATTGGAGCCGCGCGCGGAGGACGCCGGTTATATGACGGCGCGTGCGCTCATTGACCGCGGCAAGAGAGAAAAAGCATTCGGGATCGACGGGAAGCTTCACATGTTAGCAATTGCCGGCGATCGCTCGACACCCTCGTCGATCAATCGCAACCAAGGCATGCGTCGAGCAATCAGCGAAGATGTAAGAGTGGTGCTCAAGGAGGAGGTTTACGCAGCCTGGTCTCGCGAGCTGGGAAGTCAGCAAGCCGAGTCGCTCTACCGGCGCTATCCGGATGCCAAGCTCGTTTGGGCGGGCAACGATCTGATGGCGTTCGGTGCGATGACGGCCTGGCAAGCGCGCGGGGGCAAGCCCGGCGTTGATGCGTGGTTCAGCGGCATCAACACCTCGACTGAGGCGCTCGAAGCGATCAAGTCGGGACGGCTGACGTCTCTGGCAGGAGGTCATTTCATCACCGGCGCGTGGGCGTTGCTGATGATTTATGACTACCACCACGGCCGCGACTTCGCCGATGAAGGGCTCGAGCTCCGACGCCCGATGTTTGCTGAGTTCACCCCGCAGCTCGCGGATCGCTACCTCGAGCGATTTAGCGGGGGCTTTGAGGGGGTGGACTTCAGCCGCTACAGCAAGGTAAAGAATCCGAAGCTCAAGCGCTACAATTTCGGTTTCTCGCAGCTGTTGGAGCCACAATCCTGAGCGCGCTGCATTCAGAAGAGCGCTCATCGCTTGAATCCGTTCCTCGTTCGTCATTCTTCAATCCCGGATACCCCAGCTATCGGTCTCCATAAGGAGATCGAGCGGGCTGCATTGGCCGCCGAGCTTGTGGGCGACCCAGCGGCTCAATGCCGATGTTTTGCCGGTTTGAATCAATGACGGGTCAGGCGACTCGTCCTACCGTTGCGGCGTTCCTGTCGTGCCTTCCCGGTTGGATGCCCGGTCCTTTGCTCCTGTGTAGGTCACGCGCCAAATCGTCCCGCCAGTGTCGTCGGCGATCAGCAGCGAGCCGTCCTTCATGACCGCCAGCGCAGTAGGGCGTCCCCATACCTCCGCCCGATGCTGACCTGAGACCCAGAAGCCGGTGACGAAATTCTCGTAGCTTCCATCCGGCTTGCCGTCCTTGAATCGCACCCGCACAACCTTGTAGCCGGTCGGCTCCGAACGATTCCAGGAGCCCTTCAGCGCGACGAAGGCATCCCCGCGGTACTCTGCCGGAAATTGTTCGCCGTCATAGAACGCGATGTCCAACACCGACGAGTGCGGCTGGAACAGCACATCTGGGACGACACTCGCCTTTACCTTGTCCGGCGCCCGCTGGGCAAAGCCTGGCTGCGGGTTGGGCCCGATATACGCGTAGGGCCAGCCGTAAAAGGCGCCTTTTTCGACCCGAGTGAGGTAATCGGGCGGAAGGTTGTCGCCGAGGCCGTCGCGCTCCTGAACCCCTGCGTAAAGGTCTCCAGTGGTGGGGTGGAATGCAAGCGTCGTCGGATTGCGCATGCCGGAGGCGAACGTCGTTTGCCCCGAGCCGTCCGGCTCGAATCGCTGAATTGAGGCTTTGACTTCCGGCTCCACGCCGATGTTGCCGGCCGACCCGACGCCGACAAACATCGCTCCGGTTTTTGGATCCAATGCGAGGTGGCGGTTCTGGTGGCCCGCAACGACGCCAAACACACCTTTCTGCGTGATTAATTCCTGGCCATACGCCGCCGGGACTGGCTTCCGCTGATCCGGCGGCACCTCCGAGATCTTCGGCTGATCCGGACGACCGGCACGGACCGCGCCGCTGACGTGCGGCACGCGCCAGATTCCCTCCTGGTCTGCCACCAGCACGTAACCGTCTTGGTACGCGAGGCCATAGGGGGCCTTGAAGTCATCAGCATAGCGTTGGATGAAGTCGGCCTTGCCATCCCCGTTCTCGTCCCGCAGCAAGGTCAAATAGCCGGTCCTCTGTTCTGCGACGATGACATCGTTATTGGGAAGAACGAGCAATCGACGCGGATGCTCCAGGCCCGTGACGAATGGCGCGACTGTGAAGCCCTCCATCACGCGCGGGGTTTGTCCGGCGTATGGGATGACCAGAGACCGGCTTGCGGCGATTGGATCGCTTTTCGGCGGCGGTAAATTTTCCGCCTTAAAGAGAAAGCGTCGGCCCAACTCTTGGTCGGGATTGCCAGCGGGATCGGCAGTGTTGGCTTGCTGGCTGGGGCTGCCCTGCTGAGCGGTGGTCGAGGCGCTCATTCCGCAAAAGGCCAGCATAGTCGCTGCGATCGTGCAAATAATGCATCGCATGACGTCCTCCCTGCACGAGGTCCTTCCCCACGACGATGGGAGGACTTCTTGGAACTCAGTGATGGAAGCAGTAATCAGCGTATGATTGCAATAGGCCGCCGCGCTCGTCAGGAGCGCGGCGATTTTATCTCCGTGTCGGCCTTGGAGGCCTCAAACTTGTGTCGGGCGAATGACGCGAGGAACGCGGCGGGTGATCACCAGGCGGCGAGGCGTAGGAGCGATTCGTTAGCAAGCGAGAGTGCTTCGCGCTCGTCTTTGAACGTCACCAGTTGTAGAGGTTTTGATTGTAGCCGAGGCTGCCGCCGCCGGCGGCTGCCGGGCTGTTCGGGTCGAAAGCCGAGCCGGCGCGCGGAACTGCGGCCTGAGCGCGTGGAGCGCTTCGATAGACTGTCGTTTTGTGCCGCTTGGTCGCGGCCGATGCCGCGTCCGCGGTGCATAGGAGAATGGCAGCGACGAGGAGAGTCATCGCCCTGATTGACATTTTGGCGTCCTGTGGCGCGAGCGCGAGAACCGCGTTTGCGCTATGCTGCCTCTGCAGAGGGAGTTGCTCTTTTATTGCGGGAGATCAACGGCAAGTCGCGCGCTCGTGATCGGGCGCCTGCAACACGTGAAGATATGCTGTGCCCGGAGTCGGCCTTTCCGGTCGCGCGGCTTGCGCCAGAGAACGAGGCCTGGAACTGCAAATGAAAAACGCCTCGCCGTTGCCGGATCCTTCTGTCCTTGTGCTGATGGGGGTCTCCGGTTGCGGCAAGAGCACGATCGCAATGATGCTCGCACATCGGTTGAATTGGATTTTCGAGGAGGGCGACTGGTTCCACCCCCCGTCGAACATCGAGAAGATGCACAGCGGCGTGCCGCTCACCGACGAGGATCGCTGGCCCTGGCTGCACGGCATCGCCGCCTGGATCGACGCGACGCGGCGCGTCGGGAATCATGGCACCGTCGCTTGCTCGGCGCTCAAGCGTGCCTATCGCGATATCCTGATCGGTGGCCGCCCCGATGTCCGCCTTGTCTATCTCAAGGGCGATCGGGACCTGATCGCCCGGCGGCTCGCAGCACGCGACGCGCATTTCATGCCGCCCGCGCTGCTCGACAGCCAATTTGCGAGCCTCGAGGAGCCGCAGCCGGACGAACATGCAATCGTGGTCTCGATCGTTCCGCATCCGCGCGGGATCGTCGAGGAGATCGTTAAGCGGCTGGGCCAGGCTGCAGCTCCATCTGCGCAGGGGCTTGCCGCCACTGCCCGACGCTCGTCTCCCGAGGAGTCCGGGAACGTGCCGTAGAGGTGTCGTCATGGCAAAAAAACGAATCGGCATTCTCACCGGCGGCGGCGACGTCCCGGGTCTCAACTCGGTCATAAAGACCGTCACCTACCGCAGCAGCGAGAACGACATCGAAGTCATCGGTCTGCGTCGCGGTTGGGAGGCGCTGACGCACCTGAACGTCGACGATGCGGAGAGCCGCCGGCGCTACGTTATGCCGCTCGACCGCGAGAATACGCGCATCATCGACCGGCGCGGCGGCACCGTGCTGCACTCGAGCCGCACCAATCCGGCAAAAATGACCAAGCTGCCCGATCACCTCGCCGGCAAGGATTTTCCGCTTTCGCAAGGCAAAGGGGGCGCGACCAACACCTGGGATCTTTCCGAGCAAGTGATGGCCAACCTGTCGGCGCTCAACATCGATCATCTGATTGCCATCGGCGGCGATGATACGCTCAGCTACGCCGCCAAGCTCAACGGGCTCGGGGTCAAGATCGTTGCCGTCCCGAAGACGATGGACAACGACGTTCACAACACCGAGTACTGCATCGGCTTCTCCACCGCGATCACCCGCGCCAGCGACGCCATCCAGCGCCAGCGCACCACCGTCGCCTCGCACGAGCGCATCGGTATTTTCCGCGTGTTTGGACGTGACGCCGGCTTCACCGCGCTCTATACGGCGTACACCACCTCAGTCCGCTGCGTCGTACCCGAATACAAGGTCAATCTCGACAAGCTCATCCGCCTGCTGGTCGAGGAGAAACGCGCAAACCCGAGCAACTATGCGCTCGTTGTCCTCAGCGAGGGTGCGGAATGGGAGGGTTACCGCGTCCAGGAATACGGCGAGGCCGATGCATACGGCCACCGCAAGAAGGCGAGCGTCGCCGAGGCGCTTGCCGAGGAGATCAAGCGGCGCACCGGCGAGGAGACCCTCACGTCCGACCTCACCTACGATCTGCGCTCAGGTGATCCGGACTTCGTCGACAAGCTGGTTGCCTTGACCTTCGGCAACATGGCCTACGATGCCGTCCTCGATGGCAAGAGCGGCCTGATGTCGGCGCTGGTGAAGGGTTGCTACGACCTCGTACCAATCCCTGATCACAACCTCGGGCCGCGCAAGTTGGATATCGCCACGATGTACAATACCGAGCGATACCGCCCGATGTACGCCAGCAAGCGCGGGCTGCCCGTGTTTCTGCAGCGCGCGTAGGGGCGCGCGTCGAAGCGGTGATTTCCATCGACGAAGAGAGGATGATCGCAGAACATCCCATCAAGCAAATCGATTAGATCGACGTTAATTTCAAACGTATGGACACGCGCGTTGCGGTCTGTACCTACTTCTTCTTGAGGAACGCGGCGAGATCGCACTTCACGAGATCGCCGATCTTGCCAAGCTCGATATCCGCGGGCGGATATTCGTCCAGAGTTTTGGGATCGAGCGCATAGTGGCCTTGCTTGGGAAATACGGTCGTCACGCGTTCGCCCCAGATTTTCTTCACCGCGGCCAGGATGCGCAATTTATCGTCGATCAGGACGTAATGGTCGGCAGGGTAGAGACGCTGTACGTCGTCGAGTTCCTCCTCCTTATGGATGTAGATGAGGACGCGGTTGTTGAAGGCTTTCCACAGGCCCGATCGTTCCACCTTGCGCGGTTGGAACACGGCATCGCCGTCGGACAGGATGACCGGGGTTCCCCACTGCTGCGCGTGCTTGATCGCGTCCAGAGCGCCAGGATAGAGCCGCTCGACGAACGGGTAGTCGACCAGCCAGCTCGACATGCGCAGCACCTCCGGACGATGCAAGTCCTCGGTTCGGTAGCGCTCCAACGCGCCGAGATAATCGGCATATCCGAGTTCGCTCCTCAGCTGTTCAAAGATTTCCCAGTATCGGTCGCGCGTCACCGCGCCATAGGTCTGCTCGAGGTGCTCGCTCAGATGGGCCTGCACGCGATCATTGTCGATCAACGTGTTGTCCACGTCGAACAAGAAGACGATGTCGGGCGTCTTGCTCATTTCGTTCACGCTGGTTTCGCCGGCCTTTCAGTTCTTCCTATCCTTGCCGAGCAGTTCCTTGGCGACCGCGGTCACACGCTGCGGTTCGAAGCCGTATTTTCGCAACAGCTCCTTGAGCGGGGCCGAGGCGCCGAAGGTCTTCATGCCGATGATGCGGCCTGCGCGGCCGACGTAGCGTTCCCAGCCGAAGGTCGAGGCCTGCTCCACCGCGATCCGCGCGGTCACCTCCGGCGGCAGCACGCTGTCCTGATACGCCTGGGTCTGATGCTCGAAAATGTCCCAGGACGGCATCGAGACCACGCGCGAGCGGATCCCCTCGGCGAGAAGCTCCTCATGCGCCTGCACGCACAAACTGACTTCGCTGCCCGAGGCGATGAGGATCAGCTCGGGTTTTCCTCCCGGCGGATCGGCAAGCACATAGGCGCCGCGGGCGATGCCGGACGCGGGCGCGTACTTGCTGCGATCCAACGTCGGTAGAGGTTGCCGCGACAACGCCAGCACCGCCGGCTGGTGCCGTAGCTGCATGATGTAACGATAGGCCTCGACGACCTCGTTGGCGTCTCCTGGCCGCAGCACCACCAAGCCCGGTTCGGCGCGGAAGGACGCCAGTTGTTCCACCGGCTGATGAGTTGGGCCATCCTCGCCGTCACCCATGGCATCGTGGGTGAATACGAAGATGGTGGGCAGTTCCATCAGCGCCGAGAGCCGAATGGCGGGGCGCGCATAGTCGCTGAAGATGAAGAAGGTGGCGCCGAAGGCGCGCAGCTTGGACAATGCGAGCCCATTGACCGCGGCGGCCATCGCGTGCTCGCGGATGCCGAAATGCAGGTTCTTGCCGCCGCGATTGCCGGGCTCGAAGTCGCCCGCGCCTTCAAATGTGAGCAGCGTCTTGTTGGAGGTGCCGAGGTCCGCCGAGCCGCCCAGCAGCCAAGGGATGTTCTGGGCGAGCACATTGAGCACCTTGCCCGACGCGTCGCGTCCGGCGATGCCCTTGGCGTCGGCGGGAAACACGGGAAGCCCGCGCTCCCATCCTGCCGGCAGCTCACGCCGCTGCATCAGGTCGATCTCGGTCGCAAGTTCGGGATATTTCGCGCGATAAGCGGCAAACAGTTCGTTCCAACGGGCGCGCGCCTGCGCGCCGCGGGCGCCGATGCCGGCGGCGAAGTGGGCACGCACCGCGTCAGGCACCAGGAACTTGGCGTCCTCGGGCCATCCGTAATCGCGCTTGGTGAGACGCACCTCCTCCTCGCCCAGCGGTTCGCCGTGCGCGGCGGCGGTGTCCTGCTTGTGCGGCGAGCCGTAACCGATATGGCTGTCCAGAATGATGAATGTCGGGCGACCCTTGGTCTTGTGAAAGATATCCAGCGCCTGCTCGATGCGCTCGATGTCATTGGCGTCGCCGACGCGCAAAACGTTCCACCCGTAGCCGAGGAAGCGGGCGGCGATGTCCTCGGTGAAGGCGATGCGCGTGTTGCCTTCGATGGTGATGTGGTTGTTGTCGTAGATCCAGCAGAGATTATCGAGGGCGAGATGGCCGGCGAGCGAGGCCGCTTCCGAACTCACGCCCTCCATCATGCAGCCGTCGCCGCAAACCGCGTAGATGTTGTAGTCGAAGATTTCGAAGCCGGGACGATTGTAGCGGTTGGAGAGCCAGGCCTCGGCGATGGCCATGCCCACGCTGGTGGCGACGCCTTGGCCGAGCGGACCGGTCGTCGACTCGACTCCGGAAACCAAGTGGTATTCGGGATGGCCCGGCGCCTTGCTGCCGAGTTGGCGGAAATGACGGATATCGTCGAGCGAAACCGCGGGTTGCCCCAGCCGCTCATATTCGGCGTTGACGGCGCGCGTGCCGGTGAGATGGAGCACCGACCACAGCAGCATCGAAGCATGGCCGTTGGAGAGCACGAAGCGGTCGCGATCAGGCCAAATCGGATCCTGCGGATCGAAGCGCATGACCCTGTTCCACAGCGTGTAGACGAGCGGCGCCAGCGCCATCGGCGTGCCGGGATGGCCGGATTTCGCCTGTTGCACAGCATCGATCGACAGCGTGCGAATGCAATTGATCGACAATTGGTCCAGTTGTGCCTCGCTCATCTGGCGGGGTGAAGTCATCGCGGGGGTGGCGATAGCGCTCATTCTTACGCCTCCAATTGTTCGTTGTTGTCGAGCTGATCGGCTGCCGCACGGTCGGCGAGCACCAGCGCGCGGTCGGAACGCACGCGCGAGCCCGGAATGGAACGATCGCCATCGCGCAGGTGCGCGAGTGCCTCGGCCTTCTCGCCGCCGGTCACCAGCCACAGGATGAGCCGCGACCGGTTGATCATCGGAAACGTCAGCGTCATACGGCGCCGCCCCTGGTAAAGGCCGGTCACGGCGACGTCGGCGTCGGCGACGTCGAGGACCGGATCTCCAGGCACCAGCGAAGCGGTGTGACCATCCGGTCCGAGCCCGAGATGAATGAGGTCGAGCACCGGCGGGGCGCCCGCCACCTCCCGCAGCGTCGAGGCGTATTGCTCAGCGCCGCGATCGAGATCCGCTGCTTCGACCGGCATCGGATGGACGTGATCGGGGGAGAGCGGCGCATGATCAAGCAGGCTTTCGCGCAGATGGGCGAGGTTCCGGTCGGGGTCGCCCGTCGGCGCAACGCGTTCGTCCGTCTGAACGACATGCACCTCCTTCCAGGGAAGATCTTCGCCGGCCAATGCGCGCAGCATCACCCACGGCGTGTGGCCGCCGCTGACCGCCATGACGAAGCGTCCTCGTGCCGCAACCGCCGCGCGCGCTGCGTCCGCGACGATCGTCGCCGCCTTGCGGGCGACGACATTGTCATCGGGATAGACTTCGATTTTCACGCGATGGCCTCCGGCTACGCCGGCCAGTCTCGATACATATCCGCGTTCAGCCCGCGGTTTTCTCCAGGTGACCGCCGAATTCGTAGCGCATGGCGGAAAGGAGCTTGTCCGCGAACCGCGCCTCGCCGCGCGAACTGAAACGTTCGTAGAGCGCGGTCGAAAGCACGGGCACCGGCACGGCGGCGTCGATTGCGGCTTTGATCGTCCACCGTCCTTCTCCGGAGTCGGAGACCTTGCCGGCAAAATTCGCGAGTGCGGGATCCTCGGTCAGCGCGGTGGCGGTAAGATCGAGCAGCCACGAGGCAATGACGCTGCCGCGCCGCCATACTTCTGCGATGTCGCGCAAGTTGAGATCGTATCGATAAAGCTCCGGGTTGCGCAGTGGCGTCGTTTCCGCGTCGACCGCATGCTGCTGCTCGCCCACGTTTGCGTGGCGCAGAATGCTCATTCCTTCGGCATAGGCGGCCATGATGCCGTACTCGATGCCATTGTGGATCATCTTGACGAAGTGACCGGCACCGCTCTCGCCGCAATGCAGGTACCCGAGCTCGGCGGTGCCGCCGATACTCTCGCGCCCCGGCGTGCGCGGGATGTCCCCCGCGCCAGGAGCGAGCGTCTTGAAGATCGGATCGAGATGCCGCACGGCCGCTTCCGGTCCGCCGATCATCATGCAGTAGCCGCGCTCCAGTCCCCATACGCCGCCGCTGGTCCCGACGTCCACATAGTTGATCCCCTTCGACGTGAGCTCTTGGGCGCGGCGGATGTCGTCGACATAGTAGGAATTGCCGCCGTCGATGAGGATATCGCCGCGCTCAAGGTGCGGCACGAGGTCGACGATGGTCTTGTCCACGACCGCCGCCGGCACCATCAGCCACACGGCGCGCGGCTTCTCCAGCTTGCGCACGAGGTCGGCAAGCGAGGTCGCAGGGAGCGCCTTGTCCCGCGCCAAATCCGCGACCGCCTGTGGCGACATGTCGAAGACCACGCACTGATGGCCGCCCTTGATGAGGCGCCGCACCATGTTGGCGCCCATCCGGCCCAATCCGATCATCGCAAGCTGCATGACTTTCTCTCCGTTAGTGCTTGAGGGCGGCCCGCAGCCGCTGCATGGCGACGGCAACGCTTTCGCCGTCGTTGAAAATTGCCGACCCGGCGACCAGCACATCGGCGCCTGCGTCAACCGCCAGCGGCGCGGTCGTCGCGTCGATTCCCCCGTCCACCTCGAGGCCGCACCCCGGCTTGATCCGCTCGATCATCTCGCGGGCGCGAGCAATCTTCGGCAGTGTCGTACGCAGGAAGTGCTGGTGGCCGAATCCCGGGTTCACGGTCATGACCAGGACCTGGTCGAGATCGGGCAGGATCTCCTCGAGCACAGCCGCGGAGGTCGCCGGGTTGATGGCGACGCCGGCCGATTTTCCCAAGCCCTTGATGCGCTGCACGGTTCGCGAGACATCGGTGTTTCCTTCCCAATGCACCAGAAACGAGTCGCTCCCGGCCTGCGCGAATTCGTCGAGGAACAAATCGGGATTGAAAATCATCAGGTGCGTCTCGAGCGGCAGGCGCGTCACTTTTCGCAGCGATTGCACGATCTCCGCGCCCATCGAAAGATTCGGCACGAAGTGTCCGTCCATCACGTCGACGTGGATTCGGTCGGCGCCGGCACGCTCGGCCTCGGCCACCTGATCGCCCAAGCGGGCGAAATCGGCCGCGAGGATCGAGGGAGCGAGCTTGATTGCGCCGGTCGTCACGTTGCGCCCTTGAGCTTGCGATATCTGCGGATCAGGTTGTTGGTCGAGCTGTCATGGCCGAGCTTGGGTTCGCTCTTGCTTTCCAGCTCCGGGATGATGCGCTGGGCGAGGACCTTGCCGAGTTCGACACCCCACTGATCGAACGAATCGATGTCCCAGATTGTTCCCTGGGTGAAGACGCTGTGCTCGTACAAGGCGACGAGCTTGCCGAGCGCCGCTGGCGTCAAGCGGTCCAGCAGGATCGTGTTGGACGGCCGATTGCCTTCGAACATCCGGTGCGGGACGAGCCAATCCGGCGTGCCTTCGGCCTTCACCTGTTCGCGCGTCTTGCCGAAAGCGAGCGCCTCGGTCTGCGCAAAGACGTTCGCCAGCAGCATGTCGTGATGACGGCCGAGCTGGTTGAGCGGGTGGGCGAACGCGATGAAGTCGCAAGGCACGAGCCGGGTGCCCTGGTGGATCAATTGATAGAACGAGTGTTGACCGTTGGTGCCCGGCTCACCCCAGTAGATCGGACCGGTCTGATGGCCGACCGGCATTCCGGCGAGCGTTACATGCTTGCCGTTGCTCTCCATCGTCAATTGCTGGAGGTAGGCTGGGAAGCGCTTCAGATATTGGTCATACGGCAGCACCGCGACGGTCTGCGCGTCGAAGAAGTCGTTATACCAGACGCCGAGCAGACCCATGAGCACCGGCAGGTTGCGCGCGAACGGCGCGCTGCGGAAATGTTCGTCGACCGCGTGGAAGCCCTCGAGCATGGCGCGGAAGTGATCCGGGCCGATCGCAACCATGGTGGAAAGGCCGATCGCGGAGTCCATCGAGTAGCGTCCGCCGACCCAATCCCAGAACTCGAACATGTTGGCGGTATCGATACCGAATTCCGCGACCTTCTCCGCGTTCGTTGAGACGGCGACGAAATGTTTTGCGACCGCTTTGGCATCGCCGCCGAGGCCGCGTAGCGACCAATCGCGCGCGCTCTGCGCGTTGGTCATCGTCTCCAGCGTGGTGAAGGTCTTCGAGGAGATGATGAACAGCGTCTCCGCCGCATCGAGGTCGCACGTCGCCTCGACGAAATCCGTTCCGTCGACGTTGGACACGAAGCGGAACGTCATGGCACGGTCGCTGTAGTATCGGAGCGCCTCGTACGCCATCACCGGCCCGAGGTCCGAGCCGCCGATTCCGATATTGATCACGTTGCGAATGCGCTTTCCGGTATGTCCTTTCCATTGGCCGCCGCGAACGCGATTGGCGAAGTCGGCCATCTTGTCGAGCACGGCATGGACCTCCGGCACGACATTCTTTCCGTCGACGATGATCGAAGCGCCTCTCGGCGCGCGCAACGCCACGTGCAGGACCGCGCGGTTTTCCGTGACGTTGATCTTTTCGCCGCGAAACATCGCGTCGATCCTCTCGCGCAGGCCGGATTGCTCGGCAAGCGCGACGAGTAGGCTCAGCGTCTCCTCGTCGACTCGGTTTTTCGAATAATCGAGGAAGACGCCGGCGGCCTCGGCCGTCATCCGCTCGCCCCGCCCGGGCTCGCGCGCGAACAGATCTCGCAGCTGGCGGTTGCGCATTCCCTCATAGTGAGTTTCGAGAGCTTGCCATGCGCCGAGCCTGTCGGCCGTTCGCGGGCGGTCTGTCTCCGATGTTGCAACCATCTCCGGAACCCTTCGCTGATCGTTCAAGACCGTGGTTTCGGGCGAGCGCCGGCGTGCGGCTGAGGGCGCTGCCAGAGCCGAAATCCGCCGCAGAAGGCATTATCGTTATCGCCGGCGCGGGAATGGGGCGGCAGCGCATCCAGCATTTTGACGTTGCCGCCCCCGATCACGGTGTCGTCGGGCTCCAGCGCAGCGATGAAATGCGCGACGACATCGAACACGTGACGGCCCCATTTCTTCTTGCCGTAACGCTCGAGCCCGTGCCGACCCACATAGTCCTCATAGACGCCTTTCTTGTACGGCAGGTGGCCGAGCTCCATGGGCTCGACGATGCCGTTTACGACCATGGCCGACCCAAAGCCGGTTCCGAGGCCGATAAAGAGCATCTTGCCGCCGTTGTAGCTGCCCAAGGCCTGCATGGCTGCGTCATTGACGACTTGTACCGGCCGACCGAAGGCTGCTGCGAAATCGAACCCGACCCATCCGCGCCCGAGGTTGTGGGGTTCGGCGATTGGACAGCCGTGCAGAACCGGACCTGGATAGCCGATAGAGACGACGCCGTAGCTCCAATCCCGCGCCAGTTTCTTCACTCCGGCGACCATCTGCCCGGGGGTCATCTTTGGCCCGGATGCAAACGATCGCCGCTCGTTATGTCCCGTCGCCAAGATCTTGACCGAGCTTCCGCCCACGTCGACGACCAACACCTTCCTCCCCGAGGAGCCCTTCGCGGCCTCGGTTCGATGCGGCCGCGCCGTGCGACGCCGAGCGGAACGCTCCATCTTGGCGTACACAGCGCTAGCTCGCTCGTTTGAGCGTTTCGGATTTCGAGCCAATCACGCCCATCAGCTCATTCCAGGACTTGACGAAGGATTTGGCGCCATCGTCTTGAAGCTGTGTCGCCAATGCATCGACGTCGATCTTCGCATCCGCGAACCGGGCCAGCTCCTTGTCGGCGTCGCCACCGTCGGCGGGTAGCGCTGCGCCGACGTCACCATGGTCGGCGAGCGCTTTCAACGTGCCCTCGGGCATGGTGTTCACGGTGAACGGCGCGGCGAGGCCCTTGATGTAGAGGACATCCGAAGCCTCCGGATCCTTGGTTCCAGTGCTTGCCCAGAGCAGGCGCTGCGGGCGCGCGCCAGCATTATAGGCGCGCATCCAGCGCGGCGAGCTCAATAAGCCGAGATAGGCCTTGTACGCCCGCTTGGCGACGGCGATGCCCAGCCGATCGTTGAGCGCCTTCGGCACTTTGCCGGTGACCGCGACGTCCCAGCGGCTGATGAAGATCGACGCCACCGATGCCACATCGGGTCTCAATCCCGCTTCGATGCGCCGTTCAATGCCGCGCATGAACGCATTGGCGGCCTCGAGGTACTGACCTCCGGAGAACAAGAGCGTGACGTTGACCGGCACCCCCGCAAAGATCGCCTCTTCGATGGCCGGAAGGCCCTCGCGAGTGCCCGGAATTTTGATGAAGAGATTCGGACGCTGCGCCTGCGCGTGCAGCTCCTTGGCCGCGCCAATCGTCGATTTGGTATCGTGCGCCAACAACGGCGAAACCTCCAGCGAAACCCAACCGTCCACGCCGCAGGTCCGGTCATAAATCGGGCGGAACAGGTCCGCCGCCTGCCTCAGGTCCTCCAGCGCGAGCTCGAAGAAGAGCTTTTCCCCCGACTTGCCCTCGGCGAGCTTGCGTTTGATTGCGTCATCGTAGTCGCGGCTGTTCTTGATGGCGTGGTCGAAGATCGTCGGGTTCGAGGTCAACCCGGTCACCGAGAGCTCGTCGATGTAGCGGCGCAGCACGCCCGTGTTCAACAAATTGCGCGTGATGTTGTCGAGCCAGAGGCTCTGGCCCAATTCGTGCAGCATGCGAGTGGCCTTCATGATGTCACCTCCGTCGCGTCCCCCGACCTTGGTAAGTTAGATTCAACCGCTTTGGCCTCGTTCGGGGCGATACGATCACGACTCACGGCCCTCATGTGCTGTGCCCCGGGTGGTGATGCTCGGCCCTGATCGGCAGCCATGCATGCCCATCGCGGGCGAGCAGGCGATCGGCGGCGGCGGGTCCGGCGCTACCGGCGGCATAGTTGGGGAAATCGTCGGCGGGAGTGCGGGCCCACGCATCCAGCAGCCCCTGAACCGCGGACCACGCCGCCTCGACCGTATCGGCCCGCTGGAACAGCGTGGCATCGCCGATCAGGCAATCGTAGATCAGGGTCTCGTAGCCGACCGACGCCAGCGGCGCGAAATAGTCCCGGTAGGCGAAATCCATTTCGACGCCGGCGATCTCGATGTCGGCGCCCGGGCGCTTGGCGCTGAAAGTGAGCGATAGCCCCTCATCAGGTTGGATGCGCAGCATGAGGATGTTCGCGGGCAGCCGATCCACGGGCGTGTCCCGGAACAGCGCGTAAGGCGCTTGACGAAAGTGCACGGCGATCTCGGTGGTGCGGGCGGAAAGACGCTTGCCGGTGCGCAGGTAGAACGGCACCCCGGCCCAGCGCCAGTTGTCGATGCCGAGCTTGAGCGCGACGTAGGTTTCGGTTGCGGAATTCGGCGCCACATTGGGCTCGAGCCGGTAATCGCCGACTTTCTTGCCGAGCAGCTCCCCTGCTCCGTACTGGCCGCGCACGGCGTTCTCTGGCGAGATCGGATGGACCGCCCGGAACAGCTCCGTCTTCTTGGCGCGCACGGCATCGGCATCGAATGAGATCGGCGGCTCCATCGCGATCATGGCAAGGAGCTGGAACAGATGGTTCGGCACCATGTCTCGTAACGCACCGGTCGTTTCGTAGAACCGGCCGCGGTGCTCCACGCCCACGGTTTCCGCCGCGGTAATCTGCACGTGATCGACGTGGTCGCGATTCCACAGCGGTTCGAAGATGCCGTTGGCGAAGCGCAGCACCAGGATGTTCTGAACCGTTTCTTTGCCGAGGAAGTGATCGATACGATAGATTTGATCCTCGGTCAGGACTTTGAGGATCTTTGCATTGAGAGCCGCGGCGGAGGCAAAGTCGTGGCCGAACGGCTTTTCGACGATGACCCGTCGCCAAGCGTTCTCCGATTGTCGCATCAGCCCGGCGCCGCCGAGTTGCTCGATCACGGGCCCGAAGAAACGGTCGGCGACCGCCATATAAAACAGTGCATTGGCCGAGCCGCTCTGGCGCGCGAATTGCTCGCTCAGCAGTTTGTCGAGCCGGCGGTAGGTTTCCGCCTGCGTGAAGTCCCCTTGCATGTAGTGCATGCGACGCGTGAGCCATGACCATGCCTGCTCGTCGATTGCTCCGCTGCGGCCATCGGCGCGGACGAACCCTTGCATCATCTCGGTCAGGCTCTGGCACCATTCCTGCGTGGTCATCTCGTTATGGTCGATGCCGATGATGGCGAAACTGTCCGGGAGCATTCCACCTCGCACCAGATTGTAGAGCGCCGGCACGACGAGGCGCTTTGTCAGATCGCCGCCGGCGCCGAAGATCGCCATGACGGCGGGCGCGGGCCGCCGGTCGGGAAAACACTTGGCGATCGCTGCCGGGTCTGCGCCAAATGTTGTGGTCGCCCTGCTCTCCCCGCTAGGCGACGTGGTCGGGCGGCTGCCGCTATCTTCTCGGTCCATATCGGCTCTCCTGACCGGTTTCCAACCAACGTGCTTGGCCACCGGTTGTTTTGGCGGCTAGTTCAGATCGGAAGCAACCCTCAGCTGCGCGAGCGCGGATCCGAGTTCACAGCGTTCGACGAGCTTGGGGTCGCCCTTGATCACTTCAAATTCCGTTTCATCGCCTTCGGTCCAGAACCGGATGTCGAGCTTGTGCTTGCCGATGCGAAGATCGCGCACCCTCAAATCGGGCAGCCAGTACGGAAGCGACGGGTCGACATAGAGCTTATTGCGGGGCGCATCTGGTTGAAATCCCAGCAGGGCCTGGGTCAGCATGAAGACGGACCCGGCCGCCCACGCCTGGGGCACGTTGGCGCCGATATACTGAACCGGAAAATTCGTCTCGTTGCGCTCGGCGGCGGTGTAAAGTTCCGGCAACTGATTGAGCAGGAAGTGGCTTGCCGCCACGCTCACATCGTGCGCCACGCGCGCCGCCTCCGCGGCAAAGCCGTAGCGCTTGAATCCCATGGCGATGATCGCGTTATCGTGCGGCCACACCGAGCCGGTCTGATAATTGTATGGATTGAACGCCCGATGATCGGAGGAAAGCGTGCGAATGCCCCATCCCGTCCACATGTCGGGCGCCATCAGACGATCCACAACCCGCTTTGCACGCTCGCTGGGCACGATGCCCGACCATAGGCAATGGCCGGGGTTGGAGGCGACGGTCAGGACTTTGTTTTTGTCGCCGTCGAGCGCATAGGCGTAGAATCCTAATTCCTCGTCCCAGAAGGCTTCATTGAATCGCTCGAACAGCACGGCCGCCTTGGCACGCAAGGCCTTGGCGCGCTCAGGTTTGCCGAGCGCGTCGAACGCCTCGGCCATGCGGATCCAGGCGTTGTAAACGTAGCCCTGAAGCTCGCACAGCGCCTTCGGTCCCTTCACCAGCGAGCCGTCGGGATACATGACCGCATCGCCGGAATCTTTCCAGGCCATGTTCTCGTAGCCGGCCGGAGAGCGTGTCTGATATTCCTGAAATCCGTCACCGTCGCGGTCACCGTATTCGTCGATCCAGGCGAGGCAGCCTTCCGCCGTCGGCAGATGACGTTCCAGCAACGCTTTGTCGCCGGTCGCGCGCCACGCCGCGTGCAGCGTAATCAAATAGAGCGGCGTCGCATCCGCCGTTCCGTAGTAAGGGGTGTGCGGGATCAGCTTGAAATGCGCAAGCTCGCCGTACCGTAATTCGTGAAGGATCTTGCCCGGTTCGGCGTCGCGGTATGGGTCATCGTCCTTGGCTTGCAGCGACCCCAGAATTTCCAACGCCCCGTGAGCGAATTCCGGATAGACGAGAATGTTCTGCAGCGAAACGATCAGGCTGTCTCGGCCGAAGGGTGCGACGAACCACGGCAGTCCCGCAGCCGGCAGGAACACCGTGTGGTCCGTGCCCCTGATCGGCAGGCGCAGCGCTGCCATGTCCTCCAGCGCCTGACGAAAGAGGCGGTAGAACTCTTCGTTACTGGTCTCGATCTTGACCACGGTCTTCAACCATTCGGTCATAGTCAGAGAGTAGGGGGACTTGTGAACCTCCCCAACGCAGTCGGACGGCGCGTGAAAGCGTTGTTCGCCGTCCTCCAGCGTGTACAGCAAACAAGCGTGCCAAGCCTCGCCCGCCCCGAGCGGGACCTCGAAGCTGAGTCGCCCATTGGCGGAAACGGCCTTGCTCGTTGCACGCGGGACGGTGATCGTCACCGAGCGATGAAAATCCCGGTTGGAATAGACGGTATGAAGCCGCTGCCGTCGCTGCGACCATTCGGTCGTGATCTGCCCGCGGCGTACGATGCGGCCCGACTTGACTTCGAAGATGTCGGCAAAATCGCATCGTATTGCCACTTCGAGCTGAAAACGCACGGGATTCATGCTCTTGTTGGTGATGTCGAGATCCTCATGCATGCCGCCGATGATCGATCGACTGATCGTCAGGCCCAGGGTGCGCGGCGCGATGGTGCCGTCTTCGGTGAAAATGGTCTTATTGGTGAGGAAGATGCGCGCGGCATGGTAGTTGATGGGGCCGCCGTTCAATAGCTCCCACAGTTCGCCATTGGCGTAAATCGTCCAGGCGCTGACGATCCGCGTATCGAGAAAGTACAGGCCCTTCTCGCTCGGCCAGGTGATCCGTCCGTCCGGCTCGCTGACGAGCACCGTCTGACCCTCGTGGATGGCGATCTGTGGCGGGCCAACGTGAACCTTGAATGACATGATGGAGTCCTCGTAATGGAGTCCTCGTACGCGCACGTCGCGAGCCTGTACCGCAGTTCCGTAGCAAAGCGCCTTGGGAAGACCACTCTGCCAACCTAGCTCGCGCTCGACTTCGGCCATGACCGCAGCCCATTCATTGCCGAGGGCTTCGTTTCCGGCATAAAGAACCAAACGATCAAGACTGCCACCAAGCCCACCGCCGCGATACTCACAAACGCAGCGGCGCGGCCGAAGCCCCCCGCCAGCAAGCCAAAAAGCGTCGTGCTTAGCGAAGCCCCGATTCCGGACGCCGTTCCGGCCAGACCTTGCGCCAAATTGAAGCGGCCCGTGCCGCCCGTCACATCGGCGATGACCAGCGCCGTCAGCACGCCGAGTACCGCTCCACTGATGCCGTCGAGCAACTGAAAGACAATGAGTAGCGGCGGATCGAGCACCAGGGCGAACAGCAGCGCGCGGATCGGCAACGCACCAAAGCCTATCAGCAGGAGCGGCCGGCGGCCCCAGCTTTTCGCCTGTCGCCCGACCCACGGGGCCATCAGAGCGACGAGGATCTGCGGTAGGACGATCAATGCCGAAACGACGAGCGAGGAACGCCTTTCCCCCTCGTAGACGAGAGCCTCTACCACCAGCGGCAGCATTGAAGCGTTGGCGAGTTGAAATAAAAACAGACAGCTGGCAAAGGCGAGCAGTTCCGATCGCTGGCATAGCGTCCAGCGTTTTGTCCTCTCCGGCTGACCGGATTCGTGGTGATGGGGCGCACCGCAGGCGCGACCGAAGTGGACGTCGGGTGCGTGGATGCGCGCGAGCGCAACGAATAGGGCAGGGGTGAGCGCGGCGACTGCCACAAAGATCGCTTTGTAGGACAGGAAATATCCGATCAACCCCATAATGGCGGCCGCGACCAGGCTGCCCGTGGAAGCGAAACGTTGATTGCGTCCGAGCCGTTCCGGCAACCCCGCCTGGCCGACGAGGCCGAGGCTAATGGCGGCGATAGCCAGCCCGAGTAGGCCGCCCGTGATGCCTTGCAGCATGAGCGCGATGAAAACCAGCGGAAATCTCGGCTCAAATGCGATGATGATCGCGCTAACGGCGACGATTGTAGCGCCTGCCGCGACGATCGCTCGCTTCGAGCGGATGGTGTCCAGCAGTTCGCCCCCGGGGAGCTGACTGAGCAAGCCCGCGAGACTACTCGCGGTCAGGACGAAGCCGATATTTTCTTGGCTCCATTTCTGGTCGGCAAGATACGCAGCCACGTAGGGACCGAATCCGGCGAGGATGCCGGCAACGAAGAAGTTGACCGCATCGAGGCCGCCGAGGCTGACGTGCGAAGGCGCCGGACCGGCGGCGCCGAATGATGCCGTGGTAACCGTCATCCTGCTGAATGTCCGCCGCAAGTGGCGAGAGAAAACGTTGTCAGCATTATGTTCTGGGGCTCCGCAGTTCGTCGGCGCAGCGCTGGTAAGACTGGATCTGTCTTCCCATCCTTAGCAACAGGCCATGCGAGACTGCGGCCCGGGGCCCTCGGGGGCAAAACAGTGGCAGACTATTCCGCCGCGAGCGCGCGCCGGTTCAACAGAAGCCCGAGCTCTTCCCACACGTCGACCATCGCCTCGGCGAGCTCGTCGATCAACGCGTCGTCGTGATGGGGCGAGGGCGTGATGCGCAGCCGCTCGCTGCCCTTGGCGACGGTCGGATAGTTGATCGGCTGGATGTACATCGCATGCCGTTCGAGCAGGAGATCGCTTGCCTGCTTGCAAAGCTCCGGATCGCCGACGAACACAGGCACGATGTGAGTGTCGTTCTGCAGAATCGGTAGCCCGGCGGCAGCGAGCACCGCCTTGGTGCGGCCGGCGCGGTCCTGGTGGCGCTCGCGCTCCCAGTCCGAAGCCTTCAGGTGACGAATCGCAGCAGTCGCCGCCGCGCACACCGCCGGCGGCAGCGCGGTCGTGAAGATGAAGCCCGGCGCATACGAGCGCACCGCGTCGATCAGCCGTCCAGAGCCGGCGATGTAGCCACCGAGCCCGCCGAACGCCTTCGCCAGCGTGCCTTCAATCACGTCGATTCGCTCCATCGTGCCGTCGCGCGCCGCAATCCCGGCCCCGCGCGGCCCGTACATGCCGACCGCGTGCACTTCGTCGATATAGGTCATCGCGCCATGGCGCTCGGCGAGCTCGCAGATGGCCCGGGTCGGCGCGACGTCGCCGTCCATGGAGTAGAGGCTCTCGAACACGATCAGCTTGGGCCGTTCGCCCGCAGCGCGCAACAGCCCCTCGAGGTGCGCCGTGTCGTTGTGGCGGAAGATTTGCTTCTCGCAACGGGATTGGCGCACGCCCTCGATCATCGAATTGTGATTGAGCGCGTCCGATAGGATCAGGCAGTCCGGGATGAGCTTGGCGAGCGTCGCGATGCCGGTCTCGTTGGAGACGTAACCCGAGGTGAAGACGAGCGCGGCCTCCTTGCCATGTAGATCGGCGAGCTCGCGCTCGAGCTCGACCAGCGGGTGATTGGTGCCGGCGATGTTTCGAGTGCCGCCGGCACCGGTGCCCATCCGGGTCGCCGTCTCGATCATGGCGCCGACCACCTTGGGATGCTGTCCCATGCCGAGATAATCGTTCGAGCACCAGATCACGACATCGCGCGGACCGTCGGGGGAATGCCATTTGGCGTGCGGAAAGCGGCCGGCGTGGCGCTCGAGATCGGCAAACACCCGATAGCGGCGTTCATCTCGCAGGCCGGCCAACGCTTGCGCAAAGTAGGCTTGGTAATCCATCGCTCACATCCGCGGTGGCGGCCGATCCTGGACGCACCATGGCGGCGGAAACGGAGCGCGGCTTGCGCGATATTGCCGTTAATACGGCATGCTTGCCGGATTCGATGCCGGCTGCTTCGCTCCGAATCATGACGCTGCGATACGACCGGCCCTGCCGGAAACGAGATGGCGGCCGGGCAGACGAATGCGACGTCTGATCGCTCGCCGTGAACTTGAAAAGGAAGCGACCGGCCCCGCCGGGCGTGGGGCCGGTCGCGAAGGCCCGATTTCGGCAGAGGGGGGGCCGCAAACCGGACGCGTGCTTAGATTAGTGATGGAAAGGGCGACTAGCTCTGCGGCGTTTGCGGTGATTGGACGGATTTTGCGGTAATGTGAAGAGATGATGCGCGTGGCGCGGGGCCCCGACGGCATCATGCTGCCGACGATCCGCTTTAGCGGCCGCCGAGGCTTTTCAACAGAGCCTCATGGAATTGGTCGGGTGCCTGGATCTGCGGGGCGTGCCCAAGCTCCGGGAACTCGATGAGTTCGGCCTTAGGGATGCGCCTTGCTGCGGCGCGGCCCAGCTCGGGATAGTTGCCAAGCTCTTTGGCGAGTTCAGGGGGTGCGCGATTTGCCCCCGGCGCAGTGCGATCCAATTGTCCGATCATCAGCAGCGTCGGCACCCGAATGCGTTCGAATTCATGCACGACCGGCTGGGTAAAAAGCATCTCCGCAATCCGCGCCTGCACCTGCGCAACGCGTTCGGCGCCCGGCCCGCGATACATGCCGGCGAGCATCTCCACCCAGCGGTCGTATTCGGGCCGCCACTGGCCGGCGTAGTAGAACCTCTGCTCGTATTGCTTGATGCTGCCGAAGGTCGTTGCCTTCTCGATCTCGAACCCCTTGTCGAGGTCGATGAACGGGACACCCGCCGCCTGCCAGTCCTCCAACCCGATCGGATTGACCAGGACCATTTGCTCCACGGCATCCGGAAACATCAGCGCATAGCGCATGGCGGTCATGCCGCCGAGGGAATGACCAATGATGACGGGTCGAGAGACGCCGAGCGACGTCAGCAGCGCGTTGGTATTGGTCGCCAGTTGCTGAATGCTGAACTGATAGCCGAGCGGTTTCGTCGATTTGCAGAATCCGATCTGGTCGGGCGCAATGACGCGGAAGCCGGCCTTACTGAGGACGGTGATCGTCTTTTCCCAGGTCGCGGCACAGAAATTGCGGCCGTGCAAAAGTACCGCGGTTCGCCCGTTGGCGGTTTGCGGTTTCACATCCATGTAGGCCATGGACATATCGCTGCCCTGCGATCTGAAGGCGTAGCGGTACACATCATGAGGATAGTCGAAACCCTCAAGCTCGGCGCCGTAGATACGATGGTCTTCAGCTCCTGCCGGTGCCGCAACGCACAGCACAGCGATGCCGATTGTGAGAGTGAGAAGGTTTCGACGCATTGCGTCCCTCCTGCCAGGGGTTTCAACCGCGGCAAGTCGTCAAGCAAGCGATCCACGGTCAGATGAGGCGGAACGGAGCAAACCATATCATCCGCTCGTATGGCCCGGAAGACTGCTGGCGCACGCTGCGGCCAACGTATCGTTGAGATCCTGGACCAGCACGCGACCGACGCGGTTGCTTTCAAAAATTCATCAGCGTACCGTCGTATCTAAGACAACAGGAGGACGCCATGGCGCAAGAACCGCTCGCGACGAAGGGCAACTTTCTGCACATCTATGATTTTCGCGTGATCAAGGGGAAAGAGGAGGAATTCGTCCGCTCGTTTGAGGAATTCGATTATTCGGACGGCAATCCGATGCACAAGTCCCGGGCGCAGGTGAAGGACGGCGTGCTGTGCCGCGACACGCAAGACCCGCAACGCTTCTTTCTGATCGCGGAATGGTCGGACATCGAAGAGCACGCGCGCATCCGCAAAGTGCTTGCCAACGAAATCAAGCCGCAATTCATCAAATATATCGAAGGCGGGACATTCATACCGAAGTATGTCGAAGTGGTCTCCTCCACACCAGACGAGATTCTCAACAAGGCCGCCGCGGCGGAGTAGACGTTGTCACGCGATTTGTACACGTTCTTCCGGTCCTCCACCTCGTACCGGCTCCGCATTGCACTGGCGCACAAGCGACTCGAATACACGCCGCACTACGTGAGCCTGCCAAAGATGGAGCATCGAACGCCCTCATACCGGGGGCTGCATGCCCAAGGACTGGTGCCGTTGCTGATCGATGGCGACCGGTCCTTGATCCAATCCATGGCCATCATCGAATATTTGGACGAGGTTTATCCGGATCCGCCCCTGCTGCCGGCGGAAACGGATGGACGCCATTACGTGCGGGCGGTGTCGCAAATTATCGGATGCGACATTCACCCTCTCAACAACGTCCGCGTGCTCAAGCACCTCCAGACGCAATTCGGTGCGGACGAGGCGGCGACCAAGGCATGGTATCGCCATTGGATCGCCGAGGGGCTGGGCGGCCTCGAGACGTACGTGGCCGGCGCGGGCTTCGCCGGTCGGTTCTGTTACGGGGATACCGTCACCATGGCGGACATTTGCCTGGTGCCGCAGATTTTCAACGCGCAGCGCTTCGATTGCCCCATCGACGATTATCGCACCCTTGTTGCCATCTTCGAGCGATGCATGGCGCTCGAGGCCTTTCATGCGACGCAGCCCAATACTCAAGCCGACGCATTCTGAACGGCACACGGCCGGCGCCGCCGGCGCTCCTCACACTCGATCGGATTTCAACTGGGCTGGAAAATCGCCCGGCCGAGGTGATTGTTGCCATTGATGAGCCGGATCAGCGTTATCATCAGGGTGTCGCGCTCCTGCGGGAGAAGCGGGCTGAGCAGACGTTTCTGCGCGCGTTGCATCGGACGGTACATTTTCCGCGTCAGTCGATCGCCGGCGCGGGTCAGCCGCGCAAGCACCATGCGCGCGTCGTTCGGGCTGCGGCGACGCTCTACGAGGCCGCGTCTTGCGAGTCGATTGAGGACGTCGGCAACATTGGTACGGTCGATTCCCAATTCGCGGGCCAAAGAATTTTGGTCGAGATTGGGATTGAGTGAAAGCGTCGTCAATAATCCGTATTGAACCGGTGTAATGTCGTATCCCGCGCATTCCTCTAAGAACAGCGCGTAATGGATTTGGTGCAGGCGCCGCAGTAGATAGCCGGGCCGTCCCCACAGCGGCATCTCGGAGTGAACCGTGCCGGGACGCAATGGGGCTTTACTCGCCGCGCGCCGCCGGATTTTCGGTCCACGCGGGGCGCTTTGCACAAGCCTGCGTGACGGCTTCATTCTCGTCGCCATTCATTCTTCTCCTCGGCGCACAACTGCCGCCCGCACAGCGGCAAATGTTCAGTATACTGTCATACTTGCACGCGCTCGGGGCTGTGGTAGGCTTTTATCGACGCTGCACGCAGATGCAACGGCCAAAAACAAATTACAAGTCCCGACAGGTGCGGGCTCCAAGCAGTTAATCTCAGCGGGAGAGCCAAAATGCAAAGGCGTGCGTTTCTCATGCGGGCGGGCGCGGGCATGGCGGCGACCGCCATTGCAAGCCCGGCCATCGCTCAAACCGCGGCCCCGGTGCGTTGGCGGTTGGCGACGAGCTGGCCGAAAAGTCTCGATACGCTTTACGGCAGTGTCGAGGCCATGTGTCAACGCGTGGGGCAAATCACCGACAAGAAATTCCAGATCCAGTGCTTTGCCGGCGGCGAGATCGTGCCGCCGCTGCAGGTCTGGGACGCGACGCAAAACGGCACGGTCGAGTGCGGCCACACCCTTACCTCGTTCAATATTGGCAAGAACCCCGCGGTCGCCTTCGATTCCGGGCTCGCGTTCGGACTCAATACGCGCCAGCAGCAAGCGTGGATGAATTACGGCGGCGGCCTCGAACTCATCCGCGCGTTGTTCAAGAAGGATGGAATCTTGCCCATTCCCTGCGGCAATGTCGGCGTGCAGATGGGTGGCTTCTACCGCAAGGAAATCAACTCGGTCGACGACCTCAAAGGCCTCAAGTTCCGCATCGGCGGGCTCGGCGGCATGATCCTGACAAAGCTCGGCGTTGTCCCGCTGCAGATCCCCACCGCCGACATTTATCCTTCGCTCGAACGCGGCACCATCGATGCCGCCGAGTGGATCGGTCCTTACGACGACGAGAAACTCGGGCTGCACAAGGTCGCCAGGTACTACTACTATCCCGGCTGGTGGGAGGGCAGCGCTCAGGTCACGCTTCTCGTCAATCTTCAGCACTGGGAGGCTCTGCCGGAATCTTACCGAGCTGCGCTCGAGGCGGCGTGCGCTGAGACGACGGTCCTGATGATGGCCAAGTACGACACGCGAAACCCCGAGGCGCTGCGCCGGCTGTTGGCCGCCGGCGTTCAGCTGCGGCAATTTCCGCGCCCTGTCTTGGACGCCTGTTACAAAGCGGCGTTTGAGACTTACGACGAACTCGCCGCCAGGAATCCGGACTTCAAGCTCATTTACGAACCCTGGCAGAAATTCCTGGCGGATTCGAATCTCTGGTTCCGCATCGCCGAGAACACGCTCGACAACTACCGCTTCACGATGTCCGCACAGCCGCGCTAGCGCAGTTCTGCCGCCGTGTGACGAAACCGCGGGCGGCGGCCGCGGTATGGCTTTTCAGCCGGGATCGAATATGACGCAAGGCATCGGAGCCAGGGTCCAGCGCAAGGAGGACGCCCGCCATCTGCATGGCCGCGGCAACTTCGTATCCGACATGCTACTGCCCGGACAGAGCGAAGTCGCCTTTCTCCGCAGTCCCATCGCGCACGGCCGCATCCGGCGCATCGTCAAGCCGCGCGGCGCCGAAAACCAGGTTTTCATCCGCGACGATCTCGCCGGTGTGGCGGCGATGGTCGCACCGACGACCGTGCCGGGGTACAAGCTCTCGGAGTGGCATCCGCTGGCGCACGACAAGGTGCGCTTCGTGGGCGAGGCGATCGCGATGTGCGTCGCGCCGACCCGGGCCGAGGCTGAAGACCTCAGCGAACAGATAGAAGTCGAATTCGACGAGCTGCCGGTGCTTGTCGACGCGCAGGCGGCGCGGGCGGAAGAAACAGTGCGCGTGCACGAGCAATGGGGCGACAACCTCTTTCTCACGCTCAACTACGAGAGCGGCTTCGAGGCAAAGGCCAAGGGCGCACCGGTCGTGATCCAGCGCGAGATCGCGCTCGCGCGGCAGGCCATGGTGCCGATGGAGGGCAAGGCCGTTCTCGCCCAATGGGACGACCGCAGCGGCCAGATCGTCGTGCACGCCTCGACCCAGGTTCCGCATATCATCCGCGTCGGCCTGGCGCAGTTTCTCGGCATCGACCAGGGACAGGTGCGGGTTGTCTCGCCCGACGTGGGCGGCGGCTTCGGCTACAAATGTATCCTCCAGCCGGAAGAGCTGTGCGTCGCGTGGCTCGCGTTGAAATTCCGGCGACCGTTCCGCTACGTCGAGGATCGCCGCGAGCACCTGGTGGTCGGCGCCAACTCGCGACAACATCGTTACCGAGTGACGGCCCATGCCGACGAACGCGGCAAGTTGTTGGCGCTCGACGCGGAGGTCACGATCGACGGCGGCGCGTACTCGGCCTGGCCGTTCACCGTCGCGTTGGAGCCGGGGCAGGCGACGGGCAACCTGCCGGGACCCTACGACTTCCGCGGCTATCGGTGCCGGACCTATTGCGTGGCGACGAACAAGCCCGGCTTTTTGCCCTATCGCGGCGTGGCCCGAACCGGCGTCTGCTTTGCCATGGAGTTGGTGATCGACGCGATCGCGCGTGCGGTCGGTCGCGAGCCATGGGAGGTCCGTTACGACAATCTGGTCTCGGCGGCCGACATGCCCTACGACAACGTGGCACGCAAACATTACGACAGCGGCGACTATCGCAAGGCACTTACGCTAGCGCGCGAAAAGCTCGGCTTCGAGGCCTGGCGCGAGCGGCAGCGCCGCGGCGAGCGCGACGGCCGGCTCATCGGTATAGGTTTCGCCTCGTATTGCGAGCAGACCGCGCATGGCACCAGCGTCTTTTCCGGATGGGGCTTGCCGATCATTCCCGGCTACGACCAGGCGACGGTGCGGGTGACCCCGGACGGCGGGCTCGAAGTCCGCGCCGGCGTCCACTCGCATGGCCAGGGCATGGAGACGACGCTTGCCCAGATCGCGCACGAGATCACGCGGGTCGATATCGCCAACATCCGGGTCGTGCTCGGCGATACCGGAACCACGCCGTACTCCACCGGCACTTATGCCTCGCGCAGCATCGTGATGGCGGGCGGCGCGGTCGCCAATGCCTGCAGGGCGCTCATCCCGCGCTTCCTCGCGATCGGCGCGCACCTCATGCAGGCTGCCGTAGCGACGATGAAATTTGAGAATGGGGAAATCGTCGGACCGCGGAAATCAGTCTCGCTGCGCGAGGTCGCCGAGGCTTGGTACCTGCGGCCGCAGGAGCTGCCGCCTGACGTCGACCTCGGCGGGCTCGAGGCCACCGTGGGCTTTCGCCCCAAACGCGATACCGGCGCATTCAGCTACGCTTCGCACGCCGCAGCGGTTGCCGTCGACACCAAGGTGGGCGCGGTCGAGATCCTCGATTACGTGATCGTCGAGGACTGCGGCACGCGGGTCAATCCAATGGTGGTCGAAGGCCAAACCTTGGGAGGCGTCGCGCAGGGCATCGGCACGGCACTCTACGAGGAGAGCCCATTCGACCCGAATGGACAGCCGCTTGCCTCGACCTTGGCCGACTATCTGCTGCCGGGGCCGACCGAGATTCCCGCCGTCCGCATCTATCATTTGGAGACTCCGTCCCCTTACACCGAGTTCGGCATCAAGGGCATGGGCGAAGGCGGCGCGATTGCTCCGCCGGCGGTGATATTCAATGCGGTCAACGATGCGTTGCGGCCGCTCGGCGTGGAACTCACGGAGACGCCGTTAACCCCGCGCCGGCTGCTCGAGGCGCTCGGCCGCGCCAAGCCGTCGAGCGAGCCGCGAGTGACAACCGCATGAAGGCCGCGCGGTTCGACTACGTCCGTCCCGGCGATGTAACGGAGGCATTGGCTGTCCTGGGGCAGGCGCAAGGCGCCAAACTTTTGGCCGGCGGACAGTCGCTAGGCCCGATGTTAAATCTGCGGCTTGTGCGGCCGGCGCTGCTGGTCGACGTGTCGAGGCTCGAGTCGCTGCAGCAATTGGAAGACACCGGCCGCACATGGCGGATCGGTGCGGGCGTCACCCACGCGCGCCTCGAGGATGCGCGCGGCCAACTTCCCGGCGGCGAGATGCTGTGCGAGGTGGCCGCGGCCATCGCCTATCGTTCGGTCCGCAACCGCGGCACCGTCGGCGGGAGCCTTGCTCACGCGGATCCAGCGGCGGATTGGCCGCTCGCCCTTGCCGCGCTCGGCGCCTCAGTCAATGTTCGCGGTGCGACGCGGCGCAGTATGGCAGTCACGCGTCTCATCGAAGGCGCCTTCACCTGCGTGCTCGCCGCAAACGAGATCATCGAAACGATCGACGTGCCCAAGCTGTCGCGTGCCGGACGGTATGGTTTTTATAAATTCTGTCGCAAAACGGGCGAGTTTGCCGAAGCGAGCGCGGCGGCCGTATTCGATCCGGAAGCCGGCGCCGCGCGCATTTTCCTCGGTTCGCTGCGCGGCATACCCCAGCCGCTCGCCGCCTTGGCGCTGGAAGTGGCACAACACGGAGAGAGCGCCGCCTCAACGCGGGCCGTAAGCGAGGCGCTGGAGCACTCGGTGGGCGATCTCGATGCCGTCGAGCACGCCATGGCGGCAGCCGCGGTGACACGCGCCTTGGGCCAGGTGTTCGCGCGATGATGCCGATTGCGCTGAGCGTGAACGGTCGGAAGGTTCAGGCGATGATCGAGCCGCGCACCCATCTCGCCGATTTCCTGCGCGAGCATTGCCGCCTCGCCGGAACGCATCTCGGCTGCGAGCACGGCGTGTGCGGCGCATGCACCGTATTGATCGACGACAAGCCCACGCGTTCATGCATCACCTACGCGGTTCAGTGCGACGGCGTGGCCGTGCAAACGATCGAAGGCTTCGACGAAGACCCTGTCATGCAAGAACTGCGCACGGCCTTTTCGCGGGAGCATGCGCTGCAGTGCGGCTTCTGCACATCCGGCATGCTTATCGCGGCGCGCGATATCGTGCGACGGCTGCCGGACGCGGACGCGCGGCGCATCCGGGTCGAGCTTTCCGGCAATCTATGTCGGTGCACGGGCTATCTGGGCATTATCAACGCAGTGGAAAGCGTGATCGCGGCACGGGGGTCGAAAATCGCCGCTGTCTCTTCCGCCGCAACCGCGCGGCCAGCAACGCCCTTTCATGCTTTCGTGCCTACCGACCAACCCGCAGCGCCCGCGCTTACCGCACCCGTCTCCGCGCCCGAGGAGGCACGCGCGGGCTGGACGAGGTTCGAGGAGAGCTTCCTCGTGCCGAGACCACCGGCGGCGGTGTGGGCGATGTTCGCAGACATCCCCGCCGTCGTCGCCTGCCTCGACGGGGCCGAGTTGACCGAGCACGACGCGAACACCGCGAAGGGAAAGATGACGGTGAAGCTCGGTCCGATCCAGGCCGGCTTCTCCGGCTCTGCCGTGATCGAACGCGACGATGGGGCGCAGCGCGGTATCATTCGCGGCGCGGGCAGCGACAAGGGTACCGGCTCGCGCACCAAAGGTGAAATCGTCTATCGCCTCACGCCGGAGGCAGAGGGACAGCAGACCCGGGTTTCCGTCACGGTCGAATACAATCTGCAAGGCTCTCTCGCCCAATTCTCGCGTTCGGGGCTTGTCCGCGAGCTAGGTCGTCGCTTGGTTTCCGACTTTGCCGCCAATCTCAATGCGCGGCTTGCCGGAGCCGAGGCTCGCGCCGCGACTGGCGCGTCGTTAAACGCCGGACGTTTCATCTGGGCATGGTTTCTTGACCGACTGCGCGGCTTCTTCAGGCGCCGGAAGATATGATGGCATACTGATGACCCGTTGCCACCTCGGTGAGAGCTCCAAGTTCGGCGAGGGACTATTGGCGTTGCAAAAAATCGCAGCTATGCTGCTTAAATCGTTCGAGGCCACACACGATGGCATGGCAAAGAGTCGCATCCATCAGTGAAATCGACGCGGACGGCGTCCTGGGCGTGGATGTGGACGGCTCTTCCGTCGCGCTCTATCGGTTGGGCAATGAGGTCTTTGCCACTGCGGGGATCTGTACCCACGCTTTGGCCATGTTGAGCGACGGCTTCGTCGAGGACGGCAAGATCGAGTGTCCGCTTCATCAGGGCCAATTCGACATTCGCTCCGGCAAGGCGTTATGTGCGCCGGTTACGGAGGATCTCCGCACCTACGCCGTGAAGCTCGAAGGGGACGACGTCTGCATCGATATGGAGCGGCCGGCCGCGAATGCGGCACCGGGTCCCAACGCAGCGGATGGCGTTCGCAGCGTGGCACAGGACAACAAAGCGGATACTCGCAAGAGTGCCGTCCCCAACATGCAGTCTGACGATTCGCTGACGCAGCGTTATGTCTGGCCGGCGGAAGGCCTCACCCGCATCCCGGATTGGGTCTACACCGATCAGACGATCTATGAGCGCGAGGTCGAGAAGATTTTTCACGGCCGCACCTGGAACTACGTCGCTCTGGAATGCGAAGTGCCCAAGGGCGGCGATTTCATCCGCTCCAATGTCGGTCCAACCCCGGTGGTCGTCGTGCGCGCAGACGACGGCTCCATCAATGTCTTCGAGAACCGCTGTTCGCATCGCGCCGCGGAATTTTGTCGCGAGCTCAGTGGGAACGTCAAAGAATTCGTTTGCCCCTACCATCAATGGTCTTACGATCTTCAAGGAAATCTTGCCGGTGTTCCGTTCCGGCGCGGCGTGAACGGAAAGGGCGGCATGCCCGCCGATTTCGACAGCTCGCAGCACGGACTGTATCGGCTCAACGTCACGAGCCACCGCGGCGTCGTATTCGCTTCCTACGTCCGCGACATGGAACCGTTTGAGGATTACCTCGGGCCGGAGGTGCTCAAGGAGTTCGAGGCAACCTTCGACGGCCGCAAGCCAAGGCTTCTGGGCTATTACCGCCACACGCTTCCCGGCAATTGGAAGCTCTACCACGAGAATCTCAAAGATCCTTATCACGCCACGCTGCTGCACACGTTCCTGGTGACGTTTGGGCTTTTGGTGGCCGGCAACCGATCGCTCATGCTGGCGGACGCGAGCGGACGTCACGGCGTGATGGCGTCGGCCAAGTCGGAGCACAAGGGTGTCTCCAGAGACACCAAGAAGGAGATGCGCGCCTATCGCGACGGCATGACCTTGGCGGAGCCGCGTTTCATGGATTTCGTCGAGGAATTCGACAGTCCCTGGTCGGTGACGATGGCCACGATCTGGCCGAACCTGATCATTCAGCGCGAGATGAATACGCTCGGCGTGCGCCAGATCGTGCCGACCGGTCCGCATGAGTTCATCATGAAGTGGACGATGTTCGGCTTCGAAGGCGACGATGATGAGATGACGCGCCATCGCCTGCGCCAGGGCAATCTTATGGGTCCGGCCGGCTTTCTTGGCCTGGAGGACAATGAGGCGATCAAGTTCGTGCAGGACGGGATGCAACATGTTCCGGGCGGCCAGCACTTGGTGAAGCTCGATCCCGGGGTTGCGGCCGGCACTTCCGAAAGCTTGATCTCGGAGGCATCGATCCGAGCCATGTATCGGCACTGGCGCGCGGAGATGGGGCTCTAGAACGATGGATGACTCTGTCCTCACGCGTGATCGCTTGCCCGGTCCCCCATCGCTGGATTCGCGCCTAGAAGCTCTGCTGCTGCACCACGAGATCGAATCCTTCAACGCGCGATACGCGCAGGCTCTCGATGAGCAGCGGCTGGCGGATTGGACCGAAATGTTCACCGACGATGCGCGCTACGTCATCGTGTCGCGCGAAAATTTCGATCGCGGACTGCCGGTCGGCTTGATCTATTGTGAGAACAAGCGAATGATCCACGATCGCGCATTCGCGCTCATGGAGACTTCGATGTTCGCGCCGCGCTATCTGCGGCACATCATCGCCAACCTGGTTGTCCTGGGCGCTGAGATCAATGGCACGGTGAAATCGCGCGCGAACTATGTCGTGCTTCAGGTGCTGTTCGATCGTCCTGATGCGACGCTGCATCAGGTCGGCGTCTACTACGACGTGTTCCGTCGCGAAGGCGGCGCACTCAAGCTCGCCGAGCGCCGCTGCGTCTATGACAACCTTCTCGTACCGAATGCCCTATGCATCCCGGTCTAGGCCCGACGGGCCGGCCGTAGCCTGTTTTTGCCGGGAAGGGATCGGCCGTCTCGCAAGCCGGCTCGGATATCCCGGAGCTGGAGTTCCGGCGATGGGACATATCCGATGAACAGGATAGCCCTTGGTGCGCTTCTCGTTTTGCTTGCGCTGACCGGCGCGGGGGCGGCGCAGGAGTATCCGATCCGCCCGATCAAGTTCATGCACGGCTTCCCGCCGGGAGGGAACGTGGACATCATCGCCCGGCTTCTGGGCAACGAGATGTCGAAAGGTCTTGGGCAGTCGATCGTGATTGAACCAAAGCCTGGGGTGGCCGGCAGCCTCGCCGCGGAGGCGGTCGCGCGCAGCGATCCGGACGGCTACACGCTCCTGGTCGTTCCGAGCGCCCATCCGGCGCATGGCGCGCTGTCCCGGACCGTAAATTACAAGGTCGTCGAAGACTTCGAATGGATTTCGGTCGCAAGCTTCTACCCGTTCCTCATCTGCGTGCGCAAAGACTCCCGCTTCCAGACGCTCGAGCAATTGATCGAGGCTGCGCGCAAAAGTCCCGGCGTTCTGAAATACGGCTCGGCAGGCGTAGGCTCGATCCTCCACACCACCGTGGAACTGATGGGTAGCAAGACCAAAACAAGGTTTCTGCACATTCCATATCGCGGCGAGGCGCCGGCCATCACCGGCCTCCTGCAAGGCGACATCGATTTCATCGCGGCAACTTCGGGGCCGATCAGCGCGCGCATCCGCTCCGGCGAATTTCGCGCGCTCGCCGTCACCGGCAAGACGCGCTGGCGCGATTTTCCGGACGTGCCGACGGTGGCGGAACAAGGCATCCCGGGATTTGAAGTCATCTCATGGACCGGTCTCGCTGGTCCCGCGAAACTACCTGACCTCATCGTCAACAAGCTCAATACGGAGCTGCGCCGCGCCATTTCAGTTCCCGACGTGAAGGATAAGCTCGAGAGCATGGGCGGCGATCCGCGCGCGACCACGCCCGCCGAGATGCGCGCACTGGTGGCCAGCCAGTTCGCGACCTGGAGCCAGTTGGCCAACGAAGCAAATATCTCGATCGATTGAGATCAGGGCCTGAGTGGCTCACCGCCGTCGCTCGCGAGCAAACAATAGCGGGGACGATGGGCAACGTGGAGCCGGCGCTGCAGGACTTACGCCGCTCCTCATTCGCGCCGCGTTATCGGCAGGCGCCAAGGAAAATTCGGATTACCCAATCAAGCGAGGCGCTGCTCGGCGCTCGAAGAGGCTTGCTCTAGCGCCTTGCGCTCGTCGCCCCGCCGCTCAGCGACTGCGCCGTCTCCAAATGCTTGTGCAACGTGGGCAGCGTCTCCTTGGCGTAAGCGCCGGCGGCATCGTTCTTCTTTGCTTCTTTTTCGTACTCTTTGATGTCCTTCTTGTGGTCTGCGACCATTTCCTTCGCGAACGCGCGGTCGAAGCTGTCGCCGGAAAGTTTGGACATTTTCTCGTACATTGCCTTTTGTTTGCTGTTCGGTTCGCTCGGCGGCGACACGCCCATTTGGTTGGCCGCAGCCGTGGCCTTCTGGTTGGCCTCGGAATGATCCTTCCGAAGCATTTGGCCGAAGGAGCGAACGCCGTCGCTCTTGCCGTTTTTCTCGGCCAGTTGGCCCATCTGAACTTCCGCCAGATTGCCCGCGATCGCCTCTTTGAGGAATTTCTGGCTGGCTTTGTCCTGGGCGAAGCAGGGCGAGCTGACGATGACCGCGCCAACAATGCCGGCCACCAACAACCTGATGCTCATGGTGTAATTCTCCAATTTTCTGGCTTCCGGCGGCGCGGTACGGGAAAGCCCCGCCGGCGGGAGTCGCCCGCCTTCGGCGCACCTTAGCGCGGAAGCCTCACTTCCCTCGCACCGCGTCCTTCAAACCGCCAATGGCGCTGCGAATCTTCCCGCTGACCTTGTCCGCCTTGCCTTCGGCGCTGAGCTTCTTGTCGCCGGTGACCTTTCCGGCAACGTCCTTCACCTTACCCTTGGCCTGCTCGGCCGAACCTTTAATGCGATCCTTGTCCATGGCTTCTCTCCAATATGTGTGCTGCGAAAACGAGCAGCTTGCCTGGAAGTTCCAAGCGCGCCGCCTCTGCCATACGCATCGGGCTCCGATCAATTGAGCCAGTCGCAGCCCTGCCCCCTGCCGGGTCGCGTGGACGCGGTCAAACGCCGAGGTTGGGAACTCTGCGGATGGAATCCGCGTTTGCACCTCGAAATTCGGAGGTTGCAAAGACACGAGAATGTACCGAGGGGCAACAAGGGCGTCCTCTGCGCGAGCCGGGTCCCACTCCCCGAGCACGAACGCGAGCGCAAGTGGGGAGCAGAGCCCGACCGTAAAATTCCGAAACGGGTCTACTCCTCACGCCATTGCGCTCGCGAAGCGGCTCGGTCTTCGATACGTCGCCAGCGATACCTTATCGATCCGCCGGGCGCGGCGCGGGAGAGGCTGGATCTATATCGGCGAGAACCAGCATCCGATTCGCGATCCCAAGACCATACGCCGGCTGGCGCGACTGGCAGTGCCGCCCGCCTATGCAGATGTCGTCTATGCTGCAGATCCGCACGCGCATCTTCAGGCTATCGGACGGGACGCCGCCGGCCGGCTGCAATACCGCTATCACAGCCGATGGGAAGACGTGCGCGAACTGCGCAAGGGCCGCCGTCTTGCGCGGCTGGCGGATGCGCTGCCCCGCATCCAAAGACGCATTGCCCAGTGCTTGGCCTCGGAGCCGTGCACGCGCGAGTTCGCCTGCGCGGCGATCATCGACCTCGTCACGCGCAGCGCCATCAGGGCCGGCAATGAAAGCTACACGCGGCTACACGGCACGCGCGGCGCCGTCACCCTGCTCAAATCGAATGTCATCGTGCGCGGCAAGGTGATCACCCTCAAATTTCGGTCGAAAGGGGGAAAGATCATCACCAAGGAAGTCGCCGCAGGGCGACTTGCCAGAGCGATCAGGCCACTTTTG
>Ga0307277_10000040_pt1 | contig 37093 bp, 34 predicted proteins | sample ER_DNA_116_FD_194473 | JGI IMG/M metagenome (GOLD analysis project Ga0307277, IMG submission 194473) | Bulk soil microbial communities from the East River watershed near Crested Butte, Colorado, United States - ER_DNA_116 | ecosystem: Environmental > Terrestrial > Soil > Floodplain | place...
AGTCGATCACGGCCGCCTCCAGCTCCCAGAACCAGAGCTTGCCGGGCGGCTCCTCGATGTCGTTCATCTCGTCGCGGATCTTGTATCCGGCCATGTCAGGGCCGCCTTTCCCGCAGGGTCGCCCGCAGCTCGGCGTTGGGCAGCCGCCGGGCCCACTGGTGGAACGCCTCGCCGTCACGTCGCTCGGCGCGGTAGCGGGCCAGCAGGCCGGCCAGGGCCTCGGGCACCTCGTCGACCGGCCTGGCCCCCTCGACCCAGTCGACGAAGGCGGCGTCGGTGCCGAGACTGCCGCCGAGCCCGATGTCGACCGCCTCCAGGATCCGGTCGTCGCGGTGGGCGGTCTCGCCCCGGAAGCCGATGTCGGCGATCTGCGGCTGGGCGCAGGAGGCCGGGCAGCCGGAGAAGTGCATCCGCACGATGCCGTCGCCGGCCTCGTCGGGGCCGAGCCGGCGGTCCAGCTCGCGGGCCCAGGCGGCCGCCCTGGCCTTGGTCTCGACGATCGCGAAGCGGCAGAACTCGTTGCCGGTGCAGGCCACCACCCCGCGCTCGAAGGCGCCCGGGGTGGGCGAGTGGGTGGCCAGCAGCGGCTCGGCCAGCAGCGCCTCCACCCGCCCGGCGGGCACGCCGGTGAGGATCAGGTTCTGGTCGGTGGCCAGCCGCAGCCCGCCGTCGCCGTGCGCTTCGGCAAGGCGGGCCGCCTCGACCAGGCTCCTCCCGGCCATGCGGCCCACGGTGACGTTGAGGCCGACGTAGTGCAGGCCGGGCTGGCGCTGGGGGTGCACGCCGACGTGGTCGCCGCGGTAGCGGCGGGTCAGGGCCTGGCCGGCCGCCTCCAGACCGAACCCGGCCCGGGAGGCCAGCTCGGCCCGGAACCGCTCGGGGCCCAGCTCCTGGACCAGGTAGCGCATCCGGGCCAGGCCGCGGTTCTCGCGGTTGCCGAGCTCACCGAACAGCTGGGCGATGGCCCGGAACAGCTCGACCACCCGGCCGGGGTCGGGAGGGACGAACACGTCGATGTCGGAGGCCATCCGCGGGCCGTCCGAGAGCCCGCCGCCGACCAGCACGTTGAAGCCCACCGTGCCGTCGTCCAGCCGGGCCGGCCACAGCCCGATGTCGTTGATCTCGGCCTGGGCGCAGTCCTCGCGGCAGCCGGTGACGCTCAGCTTGAACTTGCGGGGCAGGTTGGCGTACTCGCGGTTGCCGGTGAAGAAGTCGGAGACGGCCTGGGCCACCGGGTGGGCGTCGAGCACCTCGTCGGCGTCCAGGCCCGACACCGGGCAGCAGAGCACGTTGCGGGCCGAGTCGCCGCAGGCCTGGACGGTGGTCATGCCCACCGCCTCCAGCCGCGACCAGATCTCGGGCACGGCGCCGATCCGGACCCAGTGGAGCTGGACGTCCTGGCGGGTGGTGATGTCCAGGTAGGCGTCGCCGAACACCGGGTTGGGGGCCGGGCCGCGGGCGAACTCGTCGGCGACCTGGCCGATGACCCGGGCCTGGGCGGCGTGCAGCCGCCCGCCGGGGACCTTGATGCGGAGCATGAACGCGTCGCCGCCCTGGCGCTGGGGGTAGAGGCCGACCCATTTCAGGCGCTCGACCTCGCCGGGGACGGTCTTGATGGCCTCGGGGCCCTCCCGGGCGTAGCGGTCCACCACCGCGTCCCGCACGTCCAGGGGATGGCGCTCGAGCTTCCACCGCTCGACCTGGTTGAGCTCCTTGACCTCGCGGAGGTAGCGCATCGTCAGCCTCGTCGCGTCCGGTAGCCGTCGGCGAGCAGCCGGGCGACCTCGGGTCGGGAGAACTCGGGCGGGGGCAGCTCGCCCCGGCCGAGCAGCTCGCGCACGGCCGTGCCGGACAGCTGCACCCGGGTGGCGGCCGGGTGCGGGCAGGTCCGGCTGGTGGCCATGGCCTGGCAGTGGCGGCACCAGAAGGCGTGCTCGAACCGGAGGGGCTGGATGCCGAGCTCGCCCGGGTCGTAGGCGTCGAAGGCCTCCTGGGCGGCGTAGGTGCCGTAGTAGCTGCCCACGCCGGCGTGGTCGCGGCCGACGATGAAGTGGGTGCAGCCGTAGTTCTTGCGCACCATGGCGTGGAACACCGCCTCCCGCGGCCCGGCGTAGCGCATCGCCGCCGGGAACGCGCTCAGCAGCGCCCGGCCGGCCGGGTAGTAGCCCTCGAGCAGCACCCGGTAGCAGGCCATCCGCAGCGCGGCGGGCACGTCGTCGCCCTTGGTCTCGCCGACCAGCGGGTGCAGCAGCAGCCCGTCGACGTGCTCCAACGCCACCTTGTGCAGGTACTCGTGCGCCCGGTGGACCGGGTTGCGGGTCTGGAAGCCGGCCAGGGTCCGCCAGCCCCGGGCGGCCGCCTCGGCTCGGACCTGGGCCGGGGTGAGCCGCGGCCCCAGCTCGGCCGGGGCCGCCGGCAGGCGCAGCACGTGCACCGGCCCGCCGACCAGCGGGCCGGGGCGGGCCAGGGTCGCCGCCACCCCCGGGTGGGCCGGGTCGTCGGTCTCGAACACGAGCTTGGCCTCGGTCGCCGGGTCGGGGTCGTGCACCGCCTCGACGTCGACCACCGCCAGCACCGTCCCGTCCCGGTCGGTCAGGGCCAGCCGGTCCGGGCCGGAGGCCAGCGCCTCGGCCGGGACCGGGAGCACCACCGGCAGCGTCCACACCTGCCCGCCGGCGAGCCGTCCGCGCTCGACCACGGCGGCGTAGTCGGCCGGGCCGAGGAACCCGGTCAGCGGGGAGAACGCCCCCACGGCCAGGCACTCCAGGTCGGCCAGGGCACGGCCGTCCAGGGGCACGGCCGGCAGCCGGGCCGCCTCGGCGGCCAGGGCGTCGGCCCGGTCGGGGGCGACCAGCCGCTCGGTCAGGCGCCCGCCGTGGGGGGCCGGCGGCGACAGGGCGCTGGGTGGGGCCGCGGTCATGATCCGCTCCCGACCAGCTCCGGGGCCGGGCGGCCGTCGAGCAGGGCCAGCACGCGGGCGGCCGAGGCCTCCGGGGGCTCGCCAGCGGTGTCGAGCACCAGCTCGGCGGCCAGCGGCGCCTCGTACGGGTCGTCGACCCCGGTGAGGCCGCGCAGCTCCCCCCGCGCCTGGCGGGCGTACAGGCCCTTGACGTCCCGGGACCGGCAGGTGGCCAGGTCGGTGGCCACGTGCACCTCGACGAAGCCGCCGACCTGCTCGACGGCCGCGCGGACCTCGTCGCGGACCGCGCGGTAGGGGGAGATGGCCGACACCAGCACGGTGACCCCGTGGCCGGTCAGGAGCCCGGCCACGTACCCGATGCGGCGGATGTTCTCGTCCCGGTCGGCCTTGGAGAACCCGAGGCCGCGGGACAGGTGGGTGCGGACCACGTCGCCGTCCAGCAGCTCGACCGGGTGGTCGCGTTCGGCCAGCCGGTCGCCGACCAGGTTGGCGATGGTGGTCTTGCCGGCCGAGGGCAGGCCGGTGAACCAGACGGTGACCCCTTGCGGAGTCGGGCGCAGCGGCGCCCTGGTGGCGAAGGCCACGGTGCGATGTCCTCTCGACGCGCGCGGAAACGAGGTCGGAGCGGCCCGAGCGGTCGAGAGCGTGGGTGCGCGCTACGTTGCGCGGAGTGACCGCCGGGCCCCGGGACACGCGCAACGGACGACACGCCCGTAGTCAAGGGCGCGGTTGCGGGTGAGGCGAACGCCGGTCATGGGCCAACAAGGTGCCGGAGAGCGCCCGAGTCTGTCAATGGCCGGGCGGCTGGAGCCCGGGGAGGACCTCGGCCAGCTCGGTGAGGAGGCGGCGCTTGGGCCTGGCCCCGACGATCCGGGCCCGTTCGACGCCGTCGACGAACACCAGCAGGCTGGGCAGGGCCAGGGTGCCGTAGCGGCGCACGAGCCCCGGGTTCTCGTCGGCGTCGACCTTGGCCACGAGCAGCTTGCCGGCCTGCTCGGCGGCGACCTCCTCGAGGACCGGGTCGAGCCACCTGCAGGGCGGGCACCACCCGGCCCAGAAGTCGACCAGGACCGGGAGCCGGGCCTGGAGCACGGCGCGGTCGAAGGTCGCCTCGGTCACGGCGACGGCCCCTTGGTCGGTGATCATCCGGTTGCCTCCTTGCCCGGCCCCGCGCCGGCCTCCAGGTGGCGCAGCTCCCGCGCGACCCGGTCGCGGAGCGACTGCAGCTCCCCGATCCGCGAGTCCAGCTCGGCCAGCTTGCGCCGGTAGACGTCGATGCCGCCGGGGCAGGCCCGCCGCGCCTGGATGCCGGCGTGCAGGCAGTCCACGAACGGGCGGATCTCCTCGAGATCGAACCCGTTGACCAGCAGGGAGCGGATCTCGCCGACGAGCCGCAGGTGGGCCTCGTCGTAGTCGCGGTAGCCGTTGGGGTCGCGGCGGGCCGCCATGAGGCCCCGCTGCTCGTAGTAGCGGATCGACCGGGCGCTGGTGCCCGACCGCCTGGCGAGTTCCCCGATGCGCATCTGTCCTCCTCCGCCGGCCACGGTAGAGCCTGACACCAGTGTGAAGGTCAAGCCCCCGGATGGCGCGAGCCGGCGTAGGTGGCCGCCGGGGCCCGGCCGGCCCGCCGGCTACCCGGCGGGAGGCGCCGGCTCCTGGCCCTGTTCCAGGCGCATGTAGCCGGCCGAGTGCATCCCCACGGCCAGGAGCCCGGTGACCACGACCGCCACCCCGGCGACCCAGAAGATGTGCCAGAAGCCGGCGACCAGGCCGCCGAAGGCGCACGATTGCCCGACCACCTGGGCGATGGTGACGACCCTGGAGTTCGCCGCGCGGCGGCGGAAGGCCTCCTGGCGGCTGACCATCACCAGGGCGGCCAGCAGCGGGATGGCCACCGCGAAGGCGACGACGCAGATCCTGGCCGTAAGGTCGAGCGACGGCGCGATGAGGAACGGCTGCACCATGTACACGCCGATCGCGATCAACGCGCCGTAGATCAGGTTGTTCTGGCGGATCCATTCCTGGACCAGCCCGGGATCCTGGCGGAACCACTGCGGTTCCCGCCCTGCATTGTTGCTCACGGTCACCACCTCTCCACGCCAGCATGCTACGCAGGCCGGCCCGGAGCGGGCTGGGGCTTCCCGGTGGCCAGGTCCGACCGTCGGCTCCGGCGCCGCCCGGCCGGCCACGGCCAGGGCCTGGAGGCGCGAACGCAGCTCCTCCCGGCCGAAGGCGGCCGCGAAGAGCTCCTCGAAGCTCCTGCCGCTTCCCTGGTCCACCGGCCGGCTCCTTGTCATCGGCGGCACACCGCCATCTCGCCCCAGACCCCCCGAAGGTTCCAGCGATCGGGCTAAGCTCGGGGCGTGAGCGACGTTCCCGGGCGGCGAAACCTCCTCATGGCCGGGCGCATCGGCGCGACGCCGGTGCGCTACCCGTTCTCCTTCGTCATCGTCGGCGACAGCGGCGCCTGGGCCGACCCGACCGCGGACGGCATCTACCGCCAGCTGCTCCGCCAGACCGCCCGGCTGACCCCGGCGCCGGTGTTCCTGGCCAACCTGGGCGACTTCGCCGGGCCCGGGACGCGCGAGCGCCACCAGCACTACCTGGAGCTGGTGCGGGACCTGCCGTTCCCGGATCTCTGCGTCGTCGGGAACCACGACCTCGACGACCCGGGCGCGCTGGAGGCGTGGGGGCGGGTCCACGGGCCGACGAACTTCAGCTTCGCCTACGGCCACACCCGCTTCGTCGCCATCAACTCCGGGGCCGCGGTCGAGACGCCGCAAGGCACCGAAGGGCCCGACGACGACGCGCTCGCCTTCCTCGCGCAGCGCCTGGAGACCGCTCCCGAGCCGCACCGGGTCGTGCTCATGCACATCCCGCCGCACTTCGGCGGGCGCTATGCGCCGCACCCCGAGTGGGGCTTCAGCGTCCGCGAGCCGGCGTTCCTGGAGCTGGTGCGGCGCCACCAGGTCGGGCTGGTGTGCTGCGCGCACGCGCTGCTGTTCGACCACCACGTGGAGCACGGGACGCGGTTCGTGGTCTCGGGCGGCGGCGGCACCGCCCTGTGCTCGCACCTGCGCGGCGTCTGCGCCGGCGGGCCGGGACACCCCGAGGACCGTGGCGCGCTGTTCCATGCCGTCGAGATCACCGTCACCGAGGCCGGCGCCATCTCCGGCCGCGTCCTCCAGGCCTTCGACCCCGTCGACGGGTACGCCCGCCTCGGCTTCGGCGGCCATTCGGGCACCTGAGAACCGCGAGGAGGTGGGTCGTGGGGCGGTTGACCGCAGTCCAGACCGTGCTGCTGGACCTGGACGGCACCCTCTATGTGGGCAGCCAGGTGGTGGCCGGCGCCCCCGAGGCGGTGCGGTGGCTGCGCGGCCAGGGCCTGACCGTGCGCTTCTGCACCAACACCGACTCGATCGCCCCGGCGGCCCTCGCCGACCGCCTGGCCCGGCTCGGCTTCCCGGCCTCCGAGGACGAGCTGGTCACGCCGGTCGCGGTCGCGGCCCGCGTGTTCGCGTCGGCGCCGGAGGCGCGGGTGCTGGCCGTGGCCGCCGACGGGGTGCGCCAGGAGCTGGCCGGGTTCCTGGCCGGGCCGGGCGAGCCGGCCACCCACGTGCTGGTCGCCGACCCCAGCTTCGGGGCGACCTACGCCGACCTGGACGCCGCCTTCCGGGCCCTGCGGGCCGGGGCGGAGCTGGTCGCCACCCAGGTCAACCGGGTCGCGGTCCGCGACGACGGCGAGCACCTGGACACCGGCGGCTGGGTGCGGCTGCTGGAGTACGCGACCGGTCAGAGCGCGCGGCTGCTGGGCAAGCCGTCGCCGGCGTTCTTCACCGCCCCCCTGGAGGCGCTCGGCCGCGAGGCAGCGACCGCGCTGGTCGTGGGCGACGACCTGGCCGCCGACGTCGGCGGCGGCCAGGCGGTGGGCGCGGCCACGGTGCTGGTCCGCACCGGCAAGGGCGACCGCCCCCAGCCGGGCGCCGACGCCGAGCCGGATGCGATCATTGACAGCGTGGCCGACCTGCCCCGACTGCTCCAGGACTGAATGGTGGACCCGATCTCCCGCCGCCGGCTGCTCGCGGCCACCTCGGCCGCCCAGCTCGCGGCCGGCGTCGCCGGGATGGTGCTGGCGGCATCGGGCTGGCCGCGGCCATGGCCGCCCTCGGCCTGTCCCGGCCGCGACGCAAGGCGCCCGTCCGGGAGGGCACGCTCCACGGCGGCCTGCCCTACCTGGCGGTCGGGCAGGGGCCGCCGCTGGTCGTGTTCGTCGGGCTGACCGCCGAGCACGCCAACACCACCGGGCTGGCCCGGCGGCTCGAGCTCCAGACCCTCAAGCCCATGGCCAGGCACTTCACCGTGTACGCCGTCAACCGCAGGCCCGGGCTGCCGGCCGGGTCGACCATCGAGGACCTGGCCGGCCACTACGCCCAGGCCATCGCGCAGGAGTTCCCGGGGCCGGTGTGCGTCGAGGGCATCTCCACCGGGGGCTCGATCGCCCAGCAGTTCGCCATCGACCACCCGCAGCTGGTCCGCCGGCTGGTGCTGGCCGCGACCGCCTGCCGGCTGTCGCCCCACGGCCGGGAGGTGCAGCGCCGGTTCGCCGAGCTGACCAGGCAGGGCCGGCCACGGCGGGCCTACGCGGTCCTCGGCCCCACGCTGGCGGCCACGGCGGCCGGGGGCCGCGCCTTCGGGGCCCTGATGTGGCTGTTCGGGGCCAGCCAGCGGGTCGACGACCCCTCCGACATGCTGGTGACCGTGGCCGCCGAGGACACCTTCGACGCCTCCCCGCGGCTGCACCGCATCACCGCCCCGACCCTGCTGGTCGCCGGCGACCGGGACCGCTTCTACACCCCGGAGCTGTTCCGGGAGACCGCCGAGCGCATCCCCGGCGCCCGCCTGCTCCTGTACCCGGGCAAGGGCCACGCCGGCGTGATGACCCACCGGCCGGCCATCCGCGAGATCGTCGCATTCCTGACCGCCGACCGGGCGGAGACCTGACCGCCGGTCACCCGTCAGGACGGGCCGGCCAGCCGGGCCAGCCGGGCCGCCTCGGGCGCTCCCCCGGTCCAGGGGTCGCCGTGCCCGGGGAGGAGCACGTCGGCCGCGACGCCGTCCAGGGTGTCCAGCGAACGCAGCGCCATCGGGGTGTCGCGGTTGAGCGCCGACGGCATGATCTGCGGTCCGACCCGGCCGGTCAGGGGGTTCCTGGTCGCGAGCACGTCGCCGGTCAGCAGCACCCGCCGCCCCTCCAGCAGCAGCGCGGCGCATCCCGGGGTGTGCCCCGGGGCATGCACCACCCGGGGCCGTCCCGGCAGCTCCAGCGTCTCGCCGTCGGTGAAGGTGGACACCTCCCGGATGGGGATCAGCCTGGTCGCGCCCCTGCGGGCGAGCGAGAGCACGGTCCGGTAGAACTCGACCCGCAGCAGGTAGGCGCTGGCCTTGCCGTCGTTCTTGCCGGCCTTGGCCCCCTTGGCCAGGGCCTCGTCCGCCTGGTGGACCCAGACCGGCACCGAGGCGGTGCCGCGGGCCCGCTCGGCGAAGCCGGTGTGGTCGCTGTGGGCGTGGGTGAGCAGCACCGCCTCCAGGTCCCCGAGCCCGCGGCCCAGGGTCGGTAGCGTGCGGACCAGCAGGTCCCAGTCGCGAGGCGCCCCGGCGTCGACGAGGATGAGCTTCCCGCCGTCCTCGACCAGGTAGAAGTTGCAGACGCCGCCGGTCAGCCGGTGCACACCTTCCGCGACCTGCACCTGGTCCCTCCTCGCTCAGTCCAGCGACGCCGTGTAGCAGACCGCGGTGCCCTCCAGGACGACGGTGCCGTCCTGGCGGGAGACGGTGGTCCGCAGCCTGGTGATCGGCTTGTCCTCGCGGGCCTCGAGGACCTCGACGGCGCCGGTGATCACGTCCCCGGGGCGCACCGGGGCCATGAAGTTCCAGTTGACGTTGAGGAACACCGTGCCCGGGCCGGGCAGCCGCTCGGCGACCACGGCGTTCAGGATCGCGGTGGTCACGCCGCCCTGGACGATGATCTCGCCGAACCGCGAGGCCCTGGCCGCCCGCTCGTCGTAGTGCAGGGGGTTGCGGTCGCCGCTGATCCGGGTGAACAGCTCGATGTCGGCTGCCTCGACCGTGCGCGACAGCTCGGCCCGGTCCCCGGGCCGGGGCGCGCCCTTCGGCCAGCTCGTCATGCGTCTCCACCTCGTTCCAGGCCGGTTCGTTTGCGCTCGCCCGGCCGGCGCATGCTAACTCCATCACCGGCTCCGCGTGCCCACAAGCTGGAGAACCACCGTGACCGCGTCCCAGCCCTGGACCCGGCCGCCGCCGGCCGCCACGCGGTCGGGGTGGCGGCTGCTGGTGGTGATGATCGCGGTGGCGCTGAACCTGCGACCGGCCATCGCGGCGGTGCCGCCCGTGCTCGACGCCATCCAGGCCGACCTGGGGCTGTCGGCTACCGGGGCCGGGCTGCTGACCGCCCTGCCGGTGGTCTGCATGGGGGTGTTCGCCCCGGCCGGGGCGGCCCTGGGCCGGCGGGTCGGGCGGGAGACGGCGGTGTCGTGCGCGCTCGCCCTGGTCGCCTGCGGGACCCTGGTCCGCGGCCTGGGAGAGTCGGTGGTCCCGTTGTACGGCGGGACCCTGGTCGCCGGGATCGGGATCGCCATGGGCGGGGCGCTGCTCCCCGGGGTGGTCAAGGCCTGGTTCCCGGCCCGGGCGGGCGCGGTCACCGGCCTGTACACCGCCGGCCTGGTCACCGGGGCCATGCTGGCCTCGGCGGCCACGGTGCCGCTCAGCCACGCCCTCGGCGGCGGCTGGCCGGCCGCCATCGCCGCCTGGGGGCTGCTGGCGGTGGCCGCGCTGGTCGCCTGGGTGCCGGCGACCCGGCGGCTGCGGGCCACGGCCGAGCCGCCGGTCCCGGGACGGCTCCGGCTGCCCTGGGGCAGCGGCGTCGCCTGGCGGATCACCCTGTACATGGGCTCGCAGTCGCTGCTCTACTACGCCGCCCTCACCTGGCTGTCGCCGCTGTACCTGGCCGCCGGCTGGAGCGCCAGCCGGGCCGGGCTGCTGCTGGGGCTGTTCAGCCTCACCCAGGTCTTCTCGGCCCTGGCCGTCCCGGCCATGGTCGACCGCACCGGCGACCACCGGCCCTGGGTGGCCCTGTGCGTCGGGACGGCCACGGCCATGCTGGCCGCCGTCGGCCTGGTCCCGACGGCCGCACCCTGGGTGTGGGCGGCCCTGCTCGGCCTGGGCGTGGGCGGGATGTTCGCGCTGGCCCTGACCATGCTGGTCAGGCAGGCCTCGACCCCGGCGGCGGCGGCGCGGCTGTCCGGCATGGCCCTGCTGGTCGGCTACCTGATCGCCGCCACCGGGCCGGTCCTGGCCGGCGCGGTGTACGACGCCACCGGGTCCTACCGGGCCCCGTTCCTGATGCTGGCCGGGATCGGCGTCGGCACCCTGGTGGTGGGGGTGTCGGTCCGTCCCTCGGCCAGGGTCTGACCCGGACCGCGCGGTCAGGCCGGGGGCGGGGGCCCGTCGACGTTGACGGTCGACTCGCCGTGGCCGGCACGGACCACCACGATGTCGGCCGGCTGGGCCGAGGGGTTGGACTCCCGGTGCACCGCGCCGCGGGGCACGTACAGGAAGTCACCCGGGGCGGCCTCGACGGTGTCGGCGCCGCCGGGGCCGAACTCCATCCGCAGGGACCCGGTGAGGACGTAGATCACCGACTCGTACTCGCCGTGGTGGTGCCAGCCCGACATCATGCCGGCCTCGGTGCGGACCAGCCCCGACCACAGGCCGTCGGTGGCGACGGCCTGCTGGCGGTCCATGCCCGGCGTCGACGGCCCCGGGGTCCGCTCCCCCGGGGTCACGATCACGATCTGCTCCTGCCGCTCGGCCATGCCCGCCTCCCTCCGATGGACGCGACCGCACCCTGCCCGTCGCCCGCGATCGTATGGTCAAACCCGGCGGGCGGGAACACCATGGTCCGGGTCCCCGGCCGGTCGAGGAGGTCTCGGTGGGGCGGTCGGGGCGGAGCCGCCGGACCCGGTGGAGGCGCGGACCAACGCCGGGCAGGTCCGGGTCCGCCGACGCTGACCGGCCAGGCGCCAGCGCGGGGCCGGCACCCGGTCATCATGGGGAGGTCACGGTCTGGTTGCGCCTGGGAGCCCGGCGGAACCCGGCCGGTCCCGTGGGTGTGTTGGCTGCGCGAACCTCGACCGGAGGGAACAGCGGACGTGGCCCAGCGGCAAGGCTTCGATGCGTTCTACTCGGCGTCCTACCGGCGGATCGTCGGGCAGGTGTTCGCCCTGCTCGGCGACCTGCACGAGGCCGAGGACGTCACCCAGGACGCCTTCGCCAAGGCCTCGTTCCACTGGTCGCGGATCGCCGCCTACGACCAGCCGGAGGCCTGGGTGCGGCGGGTCGCGTTCAACGAGGCCTACAACAGCGCCCGCCGGGCCCGGCGGTGGCTGGTCGTCCTGGCCCGCCACGGGCCCCCGGCCGACGTGCCGGCCGCCTCCGCCGACCGTCTCGACCTGCACCACGCCCTGCGCCGGCTGAGCCCACGCCACCGCGAGGTGCTGGTCCTCCACTACGTCGCCGAGCTCTCGGTGGAGGAGGTGGCCGGGCAGCTGCGGTTGCCGGTCGGCACCGTCAAGAGCCGTCTCAACCGTGCCCGGCACGCGCTCGCCGAACAGCTCGGCGACGAGCGCGAGGGGGTCTCCAATGCGTGACGACCTGCTGAAGGAGCAGTTGATGAGCTACGCCCGCACGGCCGCCGACGAGGCGGCCCAGCCGGACGCGGCGGCCATCCGCCGGCGCGCCCGCCTCCACTACCGGCGGGTCGCGGCCCTGACCGTGGCCGGGGTCCTGCTGGTCGTCGGCCTCGGGGTCGGCCTCGGCCTGCGCCGCGGCGACGGCACCCCGACGGTCGACCAGCCGCGGCCCATGCCGACCCTGACCAGGCCGGCGCCGGCCCCCTCCACCACGCCCGCGACCGGCAGGCTGCCGGGGACCTTCGTCGGCGACCTCGGCGGCCGGGTGGCGGTGGTCTCCACCAGGACCGGCAAGGTCGTCCGGACCCTGTACGGGCCGCACCCGTTCGGGACGGACAGCTACACGGTGGGGACGTCCCCGGACCAGACGACCGTGTACTTCAGCCACTACGGCGGCGACCCCTGCGCCGAGCCGGGGGTCTTCCGGGTCCCGGCCGCCGGCGGCCGGCCGGTCAGGGTCGTGGACGGCGAGAACCCGGAGAGCATGATCAAGGTCTCCGCCGACGGCTCGAGGCTGGCCTACGTGAGCGCGCCGTGCCCGTCCACCGGCCAGCTCGACGTCGTGGTCCGCGACGCGGCTGGCAGGCTGGTGCGTCGCTGGCCGGCCGCGTCCGCGGGCGCCGGCCTCGCCCTGGACGGCGTCTCCCTCAGCCCCGACGGCCGCCGGGTCGCCGTGGGGGTCACCGACCAGGAGCTGATCCTCCTCGGCGTGCGGGTGCTGGAGGTGGCCAGGGACCGGTCCATCGCCGACGGCCGGCTCATCAAGGCCCCCGACCCGGGCTGCGACCTGGTGGTGGCCGAGTTCCAGCCCCGGACCGGGCGGCTGGCGGCGTTCGAGCGGTGCGTCCGTAGGGTCTCCGGGGGGATCGCCAGGGAACGGTTCCGGCTGGTGTACCTGGACCCCGGCAGCGGCCGGCTGCTGTCCCGGGGGGTCGCCTTCGACGACCCCGGGAACGACCTGAGCGTCTCGTCCATGGACTTCGACCAGAGCGGCCGCCACCTGCTCTACCAGGTGGGCAGCGCCAACCCGGCGGACGGCGAGGGGCCACACCCGGTCACCGGCACCTGGCGCTGGAGCGGCGGCCGGCCCGTCCGGATCGAGGACGACCGGACGGTCGGGACCGGCCAGGCCAGCCAGGGCATCACCACCGGCAACCCTACCTGGTAGGGCGGTGGCGGCGGACCTCCTGGGTCTGGCGGACGAGCGCCCGCAGGGCCTCCAGGTCGCCGCCGACCCGGCCGGCGGCCCGGGCCTGGACCAGGACGTTGCCGAGGGCGGTGGCCTCGACCGGGCCGGCCAGCACGGGCAGGCCGCAGGCGTCGGCGGTGAGCTGGCACAGCAGCCGGTTGCGGGCGCCCCCGCCGACCAGGTGGACGACCTCGACCTGGCGGCCCGACAGGCGGGCGGCGTCGGCCACGGCGCGGGCGAAGGCCGCGGCCAGGCTGTCCAGGATGCAGCGGACCAGCTCCGGCCGGGTCGCGGGCGCCGGCTGGCCGGTGCGGCGGCAGGCCGCCTGGACCCGGGCCGGCATGTCGCCCGGGGGCAGGAAGGCCGGGTCGTCGGGGTCGACCAGCGGGCCACCGGTCGGTCGGGCCGCGGCCGCCTCCAGCAGGGCCGGCAGGTCGGCCGGCTGCCCGGCCCGCTCCCAGGCCCGCAGCGACTCCTGGAGCAGCCACAGGCCCATGACGTTGCGCAGGTAGCGGACGCGGCCGTCGACCCCGCCCTCGTTGGTGAAGTTGGCCGCCCGGCTCTCGCCGGTCAGGACCGGGGCGTCCAGCTCGACCCCGACCAGCCCCCAGGTGCCGCAGGAGATGTAGGCGAAGCGGTCGCCGTCGGCGGGGACGCCGACCACCGCCGAGGCGGTGTCGTGGGAGCCGACCGCGGTCACCTCCACCGACCCGGGCAGCCCGGTCTCGGTGGCGACCTCGGCCCGCAGGGGCCCCAGGGGCTCCCCGGGGCGGCGCAGCGCCGGCAGCAGACTTCGGCCGACCCCGACCCCGGCCGCGGCCAGGGCCTCGGGCGACCAGTCGCCGGTGCGGACGTCCAGCAGGGCCGTGGTCGAGGCGTTGGTCGCCTCGGCCCCGGCGCTGCCGGTGAGCCAGTAGCCGAGCAGGTCGGGCAGCAGCAGCAGGGTCGAGGCCGCCTCCAGCTGGGGGGTGCCGGCGGCGGCGGCCAGCTGGTAGACGGTGTTGAAGGGCAGCAGCTGGACCCCGGTGCGGGCGTACAGCTCCTCGAACGGCCAGCGGGCGTGGACCTTGTCGGCCACGCCGGCGGTGCGGCCGTCGCGGTAGGAGTAGGGGTTGCCGAGCAGGGCGCCGGTCTCGTCCAGCAGCGCGTAGTCGACCCCCCAGCCGTCCACCCCGACGCTGACGACCGGGCCGGCGCCGCCGGCGGCCCGCAGGCCACCCAGGACCTCCCGGTACAGCCGCAGGATGTCCCAGTGCAGCCCGTCGGGCAGGGCCACCGGCTCGTTGGGGAACCGGTGCACCTCCTCGAGCTCGAGCCGCGACGGCCCGACCCGGCCGACCACCACCCGGCCGCTGGACGCCCCCAGGTCGACGGCGACGTGGACGCCGTCGTCCCGGCTGCTCACCGCAGGAACCCGGCCGCGACCCCGGCGTCGACCGGGACGTGCAGGCCGGTGGTGAGCGACAGGTCGCCGGCGACCAGGGCGAACACGGCGTCGGCGACGTGCTCGGGCAGGACCTCGCGCTTGAGCAGGGTCCGCTGGGCGTAGAACTCGCCCAGCCGCTCCTCGGGGACGCCGTACACCGCCGCCCGCTGGGCCCCCCAACCCTTGGCGAAGATGCCCGAGCCGCGGACCACCCCGTCGGGGTTGACGCCGTTGACGCGGATCCCGGCGGCGCCCAGCTCGGCCGCCAGCAGCCGGACCTGGTGGGCCTGGTCGGCCTTGGTGGCCCCGTAGGCCAGGTTGTCGGGGCCGGCGAACACCGCGTTCTTGCTGACCACATAGACGATGTCGCCGCCCAGCCCCTGGGCGGTCATGACGCGGGCGGCCTCCCGCGACACCAGGAACGACCCCCTGGCCATGACGTCGTGCTGGAGGTCCCAGTCGGCCACGGTGGTCTCCAGCAGCGGCTTGGAGATGGACAGACCGGCGTTGTTGACGACCAGGTCGACCCCGCCGAAGGCCAGGACGGCCCGCCGCAACGCCGCCGCCACCTGCCCCTCGTCGGTGACGTCGACGGTCACGGCCACGGCCACGTCGGCCGGGCCCAGCTCGGCCGCGACCCTGGCCGCGGTCTCGCCGTCCAGGTCGGCCACGACCACGCACGCCCCCTCGGCGGCCAGCCGCCGGGCCACCGCCCGGCCGATGCCCGACCCGGCCCCGGTGACCAGCGCCACCCGGGTGGCCAGGGGCCTGGGCTCCGGCATCCGCCGGAGCTTGGCCTCCTCCAGCGCCCAGTACTCGATGCGGAACTTCTCCGACTCGGGGATGGGGGCGTAGGTCGAGACCGCCTCGGCCCCGGCCATCACGTTGATGGCGTTGACGTAGAACTCGCCGGCCACCCGGGCGGTCTGGGCGTCGCGGCCGAAGGAGAGCATCCCGACCCCGGGCACGAGCACGATCGCCGGGTCGGCGCCGCGCATCGGCGGCGAGTCGGCGCTGGCGTGGCGCCGGTAGTAGGCCTGGTAGTCCTCGCGGTAGTCGACGTGCAGGGCCCGCAGCCGCTCGACCGCCTCCTCCAGGGGGGCGGTCGCGGGCAGGTCGAGCACCATCGGCCGGACCTTGGTGCGCAGGAAGTGGTCCGGGCAGGAGGTGCCGAGGGCGGCCAGGGCCGGGTGCTGCTCCCGGGCCAGGAAGTCGAGCACCACCTCGGTGTCGGTGTAGTGGCCGACCTGGGGGGCGTCGGTCGAGGCCAGGCCGCGCAGCACCGGGAACAGGGCCGCCGCCCGCTGGTGCCGCTCGGCCTCGGCCAGCGCCTCGTACCCTGGCAGCACCGGACCGAACGGCTCGGCGCTCCCCCGCTCGTCCAGGAACCGCCGGGCGGTGGCGATGATGTCGAGCGAGTTGGCCTCGCACGCCTCGGAGGTGGCGCCCCAGGCGGTGATGCCGTGGCCGCCCAATATCACCCCGATCGTCCGGGGGCGGTCCCGGGCGATGGCGGCGACGTCCAGGCCGAGCTGGAACCCGGGCCGCCGCCACGGCACCCAGGCCACCCGGTCCCCGAAGCACTCGGCGGTCAGCCGCTCCCCGTCGGCCGCGCAGGCCAGGGCGATGCCGGCGTCGGGGTGCAGGTGGTCGACGTGGGCGGCGTCGACCAGCCCGTGCATGGCCGTGTCGATCGAGGGGGCGGCCCCGCCCCTGCCGTGCAGGCAGTAGTCGAACGCGGCCACCATCTCGTCCTCGCGCTCCACCCCCGGGTAGATGTCCTGGAGGGCCCGCAGCCGGTCCAGCCGCAGCACGGCCAGCCCGGCGTCGGTGAGGGTGCCCAGGTCGCCGCCTGACCCCTTGACCCACAGCAGCTCGACCGGCTTGCGGGTCACCGGGTCGGACACCTCGGCCTTGGCCGAGGTGTTGCCGCCGGCGTAGTTGGTGTTCCTGGGGTCGGCGCCGAGCCGGTTGGACCGGGCCAGCAGCGCCGCCACCTCGGGATGGGTGCCGTCGCCCATCCGGGCGCTCACGCTCCCCAGCCGGCCTGGGTGCCGCCGACCCGTTCGGCGGCGATCCGCTCGCCATGGCCGGAGCGGGCATAGGCGCCCATCGGGTCCGGGTCCAGCCCCATGTCCTGTCGGAGGTCGGCCAGCAGGGGCCGCACGTCGCTGTTGTAGGCGTCCATCAGCACCCCGTTGGCCCCCAGCACATCCCCGGCCCGCTGCGCCGCCGCCAGGGCCCCCGCGTCGACCAGCAGGGCCTTGGCCGTGGCCTCCTGGGCGTTCATCACCGAGCGGATCTGGCCGGGGATCTTGGGCTCGATGTTGTGACACTGGTCCAGCATGAAACAGATCCCGGCCTCCGGGGCGAACCCACCCCCACCGATGACCTCGTGCATGATCCGGAACAGCTGGAACGGGTCGGCCGCCCCCACCATCAGGTCGTCATCGGCATAGAAGCGGCTGTTGAAGTCGAACGCCCCCAGCTTCCGCTCGCGGAGCAGGAAGGCCACGATGAACTCGATGTTGGTCCCCGGGGCGTGGTGGCCGGTGTCCACCACCACCAACGCCTTGGGACCGAGCTTGAGGCAGTGGGCGTAGGCGGTGCCCCAGTCGGGCACATCGGTGTGGTAGAAGGCCGGCTCGAACAGCTTGTACTCCAGCACCAGCCGCTGGCCGTCGCCCAGCCGCTCGTAGGTCGCGGCGAGGGCCTCGGCCAGGCGGTCCTGGCGAGCGGCGATGGAGTCCTGGCCGGGGTAGTTGGTGCCGTCGGCGAACCACAATTTGAGATCTTGCGACCCGGTGGCGTCCATGATGTCGACACAGGCGAGCAGGTGGTCCAGGGCCTTGGCCCGGACCCGGGGGTCGGGGTGGCAGACGCTGCCGAGCTTGTAGTCGTCGTCCTGGAACACATTGGCGTTGATCGTGCCCAGCTCGATCCCCAGGTCCTGGGCGTGCTTGGCCAGCTGGGCGTAGTCGTCCACGGCGTCCCAGGGGATGTGCAGGGCCACACTGGGCGCGATCCCGGTGAACCGGTGGACCTGAGCGGCGTCGGCCACCTTCTCGAAGGCGTCGCGGGGCACCCCGGGCTGGGCGAACACCTTGAACCGGGTCCCCGAGTTCCCGAACGCCCACGACGGCAGCTCGATCCGCTGGGTCCGGAGGGCCGCCTTCACGCTGGCGGTGTCGGTGGTGGTGCTCATGGCAGATGGAAGACCTCCTCCAGCGGCCGCATCCCCTGGTCGGGGCGGCGGCCGTCGAGCTCCTCGAAGAATCCCTGCATCTCGGCCTGCCAGCGGGCGTTCACCTCGGTGGCGTCCATGGCCGCCCGGGAGGCGTCGAAGTCCTCGCATTCCAGGTAGCCGACCAGCAGGCCGTCGTCACGGAGGAACAACGAGTAGTTGCGCCAGCCGGTGGCCGACAGCGCCTCCCGCATCTCCGGCCACACCTCGGCGTGGCGGCGGCGGTACTCGGCCACCCGGTCCGGGCGGACCTGGAGCAGGAAGCAGACCCGCTGTGTCATCGGTCACCTCGGCTGGGCGGCCCCGGGACGCGGCTGGTGGGTCCCGCGTCCCGGGGCGGCGCCGCTAGAAGTCGAACTGGGAGATGTTGTCCTTGTCGAAGACCTGCGGCGGGCCGAGCAGCACCTCGCCGTCCTTGCCGACCTTGTAGTCTCCCAGCTTCCCGGCCTTGAAGCTCTCGCCCTCCTTGCCGGAGATCTGGCCGGAGGCCAGCGCGGCGGCCGCGTAGGCGGCCAGGTAGCCGAGCTTGCCCGGGTCCCACAGCTCGAAGGCCTCGACGGTGCCGTCCTGGACGAACTTGCGCATCTGGTTGGGCGTGCCCAGGCCGGTCAGGGCGACCTTGCCCTTGTACTCCGACCCGCTCAGGTAGCGGGCGGCGGCGGCGATGCCCACCGTGGTCGGCGAGATGATGCCCTTGAGGTTGGGGTAGGCCTGGAGCAGGCCCTGGGTCTGCTGGAAGGAGTCCTGGTCGTCGTCGTTGCCGTAGGCCACCTTGACGAGCTTCATGTTCTTGTACTCGGGCTTGGTCAGCTCGTCCTTCATGAACTTGATCCAGGTGTTCTGGTTGGTGGCGTTGGGCGTGGCCGACAGGATGGCGATGTCGCCGGTGCTGTCGATCTGCTTGGCCAGCAGCTGGACCTCGCTGCGGCCGAGGTCCTCGGCGCTGGCCTGGTTGACGAAGATCTGGCGGCCTTCGGGCGCGGTGTCGGAGTCGAAGGACACCACCTTGACCCCCTGGCCCTGGGCCGCCTTGAGGGCCGGCACCACGGCGTTGGGGTCGTTGGCGGAGATGACGATCGCGTCCTGGCGCTGCTGGGCCAGGGTGTTGATGTAGGAGACCTGGGAGGAGGCGCTGGCCTCGGAGGGGCCGACCGCCTTGCCCTCGCCGCCGAACTCCTTGACCGCGGCCAGGCCGCCCGCGTCGGCCACGGTGAAGTACGGGTTGTTGAGCTGCTTGGGCAGGAAGGCGACCTTGAGGCCCTGCTTGATCTGGGCGCTCGGGTTGGCCGCGCCGGCGCTGGTGGCGGTGGCGCCGCCGCCCGAGGACTCCTTGGTCGTGCCGCCGCAGGCGGCCAGAACGAGGGCGAACGAGACGGCGAGGGCGACCGACGCCCAGCGCCGGCGCGCATGCCTCGCCGAGGTCGAGAGCTGCATGGTCCGGTGTCCTTTCTTCCGGCGTCGCGGGCGCGACGGCTGCTGACGGGCGGGGGTGGCTCAGGTGGGCGTGGCCGGGGTCGCCGCCCGGCGGCGGCCGACCGCCCGGCCGATGGCGGCGCTGGCGTTGGGGGCGATGACGCTGGCGATGAGCAGCAGCCCGGTGACCACGTTGAGGATGTCGTTGGAGACGTCGTTGAGGATCAGGGCGCTGCGGACCCCGCCGAGCAGGAACACGGCGGCCACCACCCCGCCCAGGGTCCCCTTGCCGCCGAAGATCGAGACCCCGCCGAGCAGGACGGCGGCCACCACGGCCAGCTCCAGGCCGGCCCCGTTGTCGGCCCGGGCGCTGGCGAAGCGCAGGGTGAAGACGATGCCGCCCAGCCCGGCCATGGCCCCGCTGAGGGCGAAGAGGATGAACTTGGTCCGCCGGACGCGGATGCCGGAGAAGAACGCCGCCTCCTGGTTGGCGCCGATGGCGAACACCGAGCGGCCGAACGGGGTGGCGTGGAGCACGACCCCGAACACCACGGCCAGGACGGCGAACAGGGCGATCGGGTAGGGGATGGAGGTGCCGGGGATGGGCGTGGTCCCGTACCTGGTGTAGCTGGACGGGAAGTCGGCCACCGCCTCGTCGCCGAGGATGACGAAGGCCAGGCCGCGGTACATGGCGAGGGTGCCGATGGTCACGGCCAGCGACGGCAGGCCGAGCCGGGTCACCAGGAAGCCGTTGAGGGCCCCGGCCAGGGCGCCGGCCACGAGCACGGTCGGGAAGATCAGCTCCAGGGCCCAGCCGGCGTTCCACAGCCAGCCGAGCAGGGCGCTGGTCAGGCCGAGGATGGAGGCGACCGACAGGTCGATCTCGCCGGCGATGATGATCATGGTCAGCGGCAGGGACAGCAGAGCGATCTCGCCCACGTCCAGGCCCAGGTAGAACAGGTTGCTGCCGGTGAGGAACCCGGGCGAGGTCTGCTCCCCCACCAGCCCGACGACGACCAGGAGCACGACCAGGGCGGTCTCCCAGCGCAGCAGCCGCCGGGCCAGGGGCCGCCGGTCCTGGCCGGGCGTGGCCGGCGGGGTGGTGGTGTCAGCCGGCACTTCGGACGCTCCTCTGGCGCAGGGCGGCGGCGATGCGAAGGGCCAGCAGCCGGTCCAGGGCGATGGCCCCGATCAGCAGCGCCCCCACGATCGCCTGCTGCCAGAACGAGGGGACCCGCAGCACCACGATGGCGCTGCCGATGGTGCTCAGCAGCAGGGCGCCCAGGGCGGCGCCGACCACCGAGCCGCTGCCGCCGAAGATCGCCACCCCGCCGACCACCACCGCCGAGATGACCTGGAGCTCGAAGCCGGTGCCGGCGGTGGCGTCGACCGTGCCGTAGCGGGCGGTGAACAGCACCCCGGCCAGCCCGGCGACGGCGCCGCTGAGCACGAAGGCGGCGAACAGCCGCCGCCCGACCGGGATGCCGGCGAGCACGGCCGCGTCGGGGTTGGAGCCGATCGCGTACAGCTCCCGGCCCGAGCGGTAGGAGCGCAGCGCGTAGGCGGCCACGGCGACCAGGACGACGGTGATCGCCACCAGGTAGGGGACGCCCAGGAAGCGGCCGCTGCCCAGGCTGAGCAGGCTGTCGGGCAGGTCGGCGGCGTTGATCTGGCGGCCGCCGGCCCAGGCGTAGTCGATGCCCCGAAAGACGTACAGGGTGCCGAGGGTCACGACCAGGCTCGGGACCTTGCCGACGGCCGTCACGGCGCCGTTGACGGCCCCGCAGACGATCCCGACCAGGATCCCGGCGAGCAGGGCCACGACCACGGGCAGGCCGGGACGGCCCACGAACAGGGTGCCGGTCATGAACGCCGTCAGCCCCAGCACCGAGCCGACCGACAGGTCGACGTTGCGGGTGACCACGACCAGGGTCTGGCCGACGGTCAGCAGGGCGATGATGGAGGCGTTGAGCAGCAGGTCACGGATGCTCTGGACGCTCAGGAAGCGCGGGTTGACGGCGGTGGTGACGATCACCACCAGGGCCAGGGCGGCCAGGATGCCCAGCTCGCGCACCCGGAAGGCGACCTCGACGAGCCGGCTGCCGCTGCGCCCGGCGGCGCCCGCCTCCACCTGCCCCTGCACCGCGGTATTCATCGGGGCACCCCCCGGGGTTCCCCGAACCCCTCCGGGCTCACGAGGCCGCCTGGGTGGGCTGGCCGGTGGCGGCCAGCATCACCGTCTGCTCGGTGGCCTCGTCGCGGGACAGCTCGGCGGTCAGCCGGCCCTCGTGCATGACCAGCACGCGGTCGGCCATGCCCAGGATCTCCGGCAGCTCCGAGGAGATCATCAGCACGGCCACGCCCTGGCCGGCCAGGTCGGACAGCAGCCGGTGGACCTCGGCCTTGGTGCCGACGTCGATGCCGCGGGTCGGCTCGTCGACGATCAGGACCGTCGGCTTGCGGGCCAGCCACTTGGCCAGGACCACCTTCTGCTGGTTGCCGCCCGACAGCACCGACACCGGGTCGCTGAAGTGGGCGAACTTGAGCCGCAGCCGGGTGGCCCAGTCGGCGGCCAGCCGCTGCTCGTCGGCGGCGTGGATCAGCAGGCCCCGCCTGAGGCGCCGCAGCGAGGCCAGGCTGGCGTTGCGGGCGATCGACAGGTCCATGATCAGGCCCTGCTCGCGACGGTCCTCGGGGACGAAGCCCAGGCCGGCCGCCATCGCGGCCGGGGGCGAGGCCGCCGGCAGCTCGCGGCCCTCGACCGTCACCTGGCCGGCGTCGCGGCGGTCGATCCCGAACGCGGCCCTGGCGACCTCGCTGCGCCCGGCCCCGACCAGGCCGGCCAGGCCGACGATCTCGCCGTGGTGGACGTCGAAGCTGACGTCGGTGAAGACGCCCTCGCGGGTGAGGCGCCGGACCGACAGGGCGACCTCGCCGCGGGTCGTCGGCTGCTTGGGGTAGAGGGCGTCGAGCTCGCGGCCGACCATCCGGCTGACCAGGTCGTCGTTGGTCAGCCCCGCGAGCGGGCCGCTGAAGCGGTGCCGGCCGTCGCGCATGATGGTCACCCGCTGGCAGAGGGCGAACACCTCGTCGAGGCGGTGGGAGACGAACAGCACGGCCGCGCCGTGCTCCTGGAGCGTCCGGGCCACGGTGAACAGCCGCTCGACCTCGGCCCCGGAGAGGGCCGCGGTCGGCTCGTCCATGACGATGACCCGGGCCTCGAACGACAGGGCCTTGGCGATCTCCACGATCTGCTGGTCGGCGATGGACAGGCCGCGGGCGGGCCGGTTGGGGTCGAGGGGCACGCCGAGCCGCTCCATCAGCGCCTCGACCTGGCGGCGCATCTCGCCGCCGTCGATCCGCCGCCCGCTCGTCAGGGGCTGGCGGCCCATGAAGATGTTCTCGGCCACCGACAGGTCGGGGAACAGCGTCGGCTCCTGGTAGATGACCGCGATCCCGGCATCGCGGGCGTCGGCCGGGTTGGCCAGGCGCAGCTCCCGGCCGTCCAGCAGCAGCCGGCCGGAGTCGGGCCGGTGCACCCCGGCCAGGATCTTCACCAGGGTCGACTTGCCCGCCCCGTTCTCCCCGATCAGGGCGTGGGCCTCACCCGCCTGGAGCTCGATCGACCCGTCCTCGAGGGCCTGGACCGCCCCGAAGGACTTGGTGGCGTGCTCGAGGACCAGCAGTGGGGCCATCCCCGCTCCCGGGAGTGGATTGAATCGTTTCATTTCTGGGATGAGGGGACCATAATGGTCGCAACTCGCACTGTCAAGGGGCTGCCATCCATGGGTTGGTACGATTCAGACGACGGTAGGGGCATACTTGGCGCCATGAGGGCCCCAGCGACCAGCTCCAGCATCCGCGACGTGGCCACGCAGGCCGGGGTGTCGGTCGGGACGGTGTCCAACGTGCTGAACCGGCCCGAGCTGGTGGCGCCGGCCACCAGGGCCCGGGTCGAGGAGGCCATCGCCGCCCTGGGGTTCGTGCGCAACGAGTCCGCCCGCCAGCTGCGGGCCGGCCGCAGCCGCACCCTGGGCCTGGTCGTGCTGGACGTGGCCAACCCGTTCTTCACCGACATCGCCCGGGGCGTCGAGGAGGCGGTGGCCGCCGAGGGGCTGGCCGTGCTCCTGTGCGACAGCGCCGAGCGCGCCGACCGGGAGCGCCGCTACCTGGAGCTGCTGGAGGAGCAGCGGGTCCAGGGGATCCTGATCACCCCGGTCGAGGGGGTCGGCGAGCAGCTACGCCAGCTGCGCCGGCGCGGCATCCCGGTGGTCCTGGTCGACCGCTGGGCGTCCACGCGCAGCTTCTGCTCGGTGTCGGTCGACGACGTCTACGGCGGCGAGCTGGCCGCCACCCACCTGGTCGGCGGGGGGCACACCCGGATCGCCTTCGTCGGCGGCCCGTTCGGGATCAAGCAGGTCGCCGACCGCCACGAGGGCACCAGACGCGTCCTGGACGCCGCCGGGCTGCCCGGGTCCGGGCTGGTCAGGGTGGAGACGCCGGCCCTGACCTTCTCGTCCGGCCGGGCCGCCGGCGCCCAGATCGCCGAGATGGCGGCCAGGCGCCGGCCCACGGCGGCGTTCTGCGCCAACGACCTGGTGGCCCTGGGGGTGCTGTAGGAGATGACCCGCCGCCAGCTCCGGGTGCCCGAGGACCTGGCGATCGTCGGCTACGACGACATCGACTTCGCCGCCGCCGCCGCGGTCCCCCTGTCGTCGGTCCGCCAGCCCCGCCACGAGCTCGGCCGGGCCGCCGCCGAGCTCCTGATCGAGGAGACCTCCGGGGACCGCCGCCACAGCCACCGCCAGCTCGTGTTCGAGCCCAACCTGGTCGTCCGCGCCTCGAGCGACCACCGCCGGGACTGACAGGTCGCAGCCCGGCCGGCGGCCGGAGGCCCAGCCGGCGCCGGGGTAGGCGGGTTGGTCAGCTGCTGGCCGGCTGGTCGCCTCCGGCGGACTTGGCGTCGCGTTCGATCTCGGCGGTGTCGGCCTTGAGCTGCTTGGCCTGCACCTTCTCGGCGTGGTGCATGGCCCGCTCGATCTTGGCGCCCATGTCGGAGACTCCGACCACGACCAGGCCGGCCTGGCCGGCGTCCAGCTGCTCGCCCAGCTCCTTGAGGTCGTGGCGGCTCATGCCGGCGGCGGCGTGGCCGGCCACCGCGCCGAGGACCGCCCCGCCGGCGGTGGTCGCGGCCAGCAGCCCACCACCGATGGCGGCGAAGGGGAACAGGGCCACCACCAGGCCGGTGGCCAGCCCAACCCCGCCGCCCAGGACCCCGCCGACCCGGGTCGGGGTCTCGTGCTGCTTGGCGATCTTGACCTTGCCGTCGTCGCGGCGCTCGATCACCGCGGCGTCGTAGGCGTCGATCAGCCCGGCCTGGGTGTGCAGGTCCTTGACCAGCTCGTAGTCCGCTCTGGCATCGGCCACGTCGGCGTACACCCCGACATAGGCCATGAACGTGTCGATGGCCATGCTCCTCCCTCCTGTTGGCTTCACCGCCCACCATGACGGCCCCAGGGGTGAGGCTGCCTCACCCCTGGGGGGTGATTCGGCGGCCGCCGCCCGCCCGGGCTACCCTTGCTCCGGCCGACCCTGCTGGTGATGGAGTGACCGATGGGACCGCTCCAACGGCACGACGACGCCCCGTACGTCTCGACGGGCCACCTCCCCTCGCCCGAGCAGGTGCGGCGCTCGGTCGACGAGGCCTACGAGCGCTACCGCACGGTCGCCGAGGGCGAGAGCTCCCGGGTCTACCCGGCCCTGACCCGGGTGCCGGCCGAGCTGTTCGGCATCTGCGCGGTCGGGACCAGCGGGAGCGTCTACGCGGCCGGGGACGCCGGCCACGGGTTCACCATCATGAGCGTGGCCAAGCCGTTCGTCTTCGCCCTGGTCTGCCAGGCGCTCGGCCCCGAGGAGGTCCGCCGGCGGGTCGGGGTCAACGCCACCGGGATGGCCTTCGACTCCCTGGCCGCGGTCGAGCGCGGCCGCGACGGCCGCACCAACCCGATGGTGAACGCCGGGGCGATCGCCACCACCAGCCTGGCCCCCGGCGCCGGCGAGGCCGGCTGGGCGTTCCTGCAGGACGGCCTGTCGCGGTTCGCGGGCCGGGCGCTGCCGCTGGACGAGGCGGTCTACGCCTCGGCGTCGGCGACCAACCACCGCAACCGCGGCATCGCCAACCTGCTCCAGAGCTACCGACGCCTCTGGCGCGACCCGGCCGAGGCGGTCGAGCTGTACACCAGGCAGAGCTCGCTGCGGGTGACCGTGACCGAGCTGGCGGTGATGGGCGCCACCCTGGCCGACGGCGGGGTCAACCCGCTGACCAGGGAGCGGGTGGTCGACGCGGCCGTCTGCCACTTCACCCTGGCCGTGATGACCACCGCCGGGATGTACGAGGCCTCGGGCGACTGGCTGTACGACGTCGGCGTGCCGGGCAAGAGCGGCATCGGCGGCGGGATCGTGGTCGTCTCCCCCGGCAAGGGCGGGCTCGGCACCTTCGCCCCCCCGCTCGACGGCTTCGGCAACAGCGTCAAGGGGCAGCTCGCGGCCCGGTTCCTGGCCCGCCGGCTGGGGCTGAGCCTGTTCGTGTCCGAGCCCGAGACCTGACGGCGGGTGCCCGCGGCGGCCCGGTCGGCGAGAATGGCGGCCGCCGAGGGAGGGAGGACGGATGAGCGATCGGTCTGAGCCTGGCGGGGCCGGGGTGGTGGCGGTGGCCGGGGAGGCCCTGGTGGACTTCGTGCCCGCCGCCGGGCCGGGGGTGTTCCGGGCCGCGCCCGGGGGCAGCCCGGCGAACGTGGCCGTGGGCCTGGCCCGCCTCCAGGTGCCGACCCGGCTGCTGGCCCGGATCGCCGACGACCTGCTGGGCCACCGGCTCCGCGCCCACCTGGACGGCAACGGGGTCGACCTGTCCTTCGCCGTCCACGCGGCCGAGCCGACCTCGCTGGCCATCGTGGCCGTGGGCCGCGACGGCGTGGTCGAGTACGACTTCCGGGTCGAGGGCACGGCCGACTGGCAGTGGCGCGATCACGAGCTGGCCGGCGCCCTCGACGGCCGGGTGGTGGCCCTGCACGCCGGGTCGCTGGCCCTGACCATGGCGCCGGGCGCCGACGTCCTCCAGCGGCTGCTGGCCCAGGCCCGCCAGGACATGACCGTCTCCTACGACCCCAACTGCCGGCCGCTGCTGATGGGCTCCCCCGACGCCGTCCGCGGCCGCATCGAGGCCCTGGTCGCCCTGGCCGACGTGGTCAAGGCCAGCGCCGACGACCTGGCCTGGCTGCTCCCGGACCGCCCGCCCGAGCAGGTCGCCGAGGCCTGGCTGGCCAAGGGCCCGTCGCTGGTGGTGATCACCCTGGGGCCGGCCGGCCTGCTCGCCGCCACCCGCCAGGCGGGGGTGCTGCGCCGCCCCGGCCGGGTGGTCGAGGTGGTCGACACCGTGGGCGCCGGCGACGCCTGCATGGCCGCCCTGCTGGCCGGCCTCCACCGCCGCGACCTGCTCGGCCCCGCCCGCCGCCCCGCCCTCCAGGCGCTGGACGCCGCCACCGTGGCCGACCTGGCCGACGAGGCCGTCCTGGCCGCCGCGCTCACCTGCACCCGCGCCGGCGCCGACCCCCCGACCGCCGACGAGCTCCGGGCCGCGTCGGCCCGGCCCGGCTGAGCGACGGCTCTTCTCCCGGAGGGCCGGGTCCGCTAACCTGTGCCCATTGTGGCGTTTCGCCCCTTCTGCCCCGGCGGGAGGGCGTGGACGAGAGGAGCCGTCATGCGGCGAGTGCTCCGTCCCATCCGTCTCGGTGCCGTCGGCACCTGTCTCCTGATCACCATGGCGCTGGCCGCGGCCGGCCCGGCCGCCGGGGCGTCGCCCCCGCAGCGGCCATGGCTGGACCGGTCGCTCAAGCCCGCGACCCGGGCCGAGCTCCTCCTGGCCCGGATGACGCTGGAGGAGAAGGTCGGGCAGATGACCCAGGCCGAGCGGGGCGCGGTCACCGGCGACCCCTCGCTGGTCGCGACCTGGCGGCTGGGGTCGCTGCTGTCGGGCGGCGGCTCGGTGCCCACCCCGAACACCCCCGAGGCCTGGGCCGACATGGTCGACGCCTTCCAGGCCCAGGCCCTCCGGACGCGGCTCGGCATCCCCCTGATCTACGGCGTCGACTCGGTCCACGGCCACGGCAACCTGGTCGGGGCGACCGTGTTCCCCCACAACATCGGCCTCGGGGCCACCCGCGACCCCCGGCTGGTCGAGCAGGTCGAGCACGTGACGGCCGCCGAGACGCGGGCCACCGGCCCCCAGTGGGTGTTCGCGCCCTGCGTCTGCGTGGCCAGGGACCTGCGGTGGGGCCGGACCTACGAGAGCTTCAGCGAGAACCCCGCCCTGGTCGTCAAGATGGAGACGGCGATCGACGGCTTCCAGGGCCCGCGGGCCCGCGACCTGTCCGACCCGGACCGGGTGCTGGCCACGGCCAAGCACTACGCCGGCGACGGCGACACCGAGTACGGCACCGGCTCCGGCGACTACCCCATCGACCAGGGCATCACCGTGTCCAGCCGGCGCGACTTCGCCCGCATCGACCTGGCGCCGTACGTGCCGGCCGTGCGCGAGCACCGCGTCGGCAGCGTCATGCCGTCGTTCTCCAGCGTCGACTGGACCGACGACGGGGTCGGCGACCCGCTCAAGATGCACGCCCACCGCGAGCTCATCACCGGGGTGCTGAAGCACAAGATCGGCTTCGACGGCTTCGTCATCTCCGACTGGGAGGGCATCCACCAGATCCCCGGCGACTACGCCACCCAGGTCCGCACCGGCGTCAACGCCGGCATCGACATGTTCATGGAGCCCTTCAGCTACCAGGACTTCGAGACCACCCTGCTGGCCGAGGTCGCGGCCGGCGCGGTCTCGCAGGCCCGCATCGACGACGCCGTGCGGCGCATCCTGGTCAAGAAGTTCGAGCTCGGCCTGTTCGAGCACCCCTTCACCGACCGCGGGAACCTGGACGAGGTCGGCTCGGCCGCCCACCGCGCCCTGGCCCGCAAGGCCGTGGCCCAGTCCCAGGTGCTGCTGAAGAACCGGGGCAAGGTCCTGCCCCTGTCCGGCCACGAGCGGATCTACGTCGCCGGCAGCAACGCCGACGACATCGGCAACCAGGCCGGCGGCTGGACGGTCGCCTGGCAGGGCCTGTCCGGCGACACCATCCCCGGCAACACCATCCTGGAGGGCATCCGCCAGGTCGCCCCGGGCGCCCAGGTCACCTTCAGCCAGGACGCCTAGGCCCCAACGGCCGGCAACGACGTGGGCGTCGTGGTCGTGGGCGAGACGCCGTACGCCGAGGGCTTCGGCGACGTCGGCGGGCCGCTGTGGCAGGACAACGGCGTGCCCCGCGAGCCCAAGACGATGCACCTGAACGCCGCCGACCGGGCCGCCGTCGACCGGGTCTGCGGCTCCATCGCCGAGTGCGTGGTGGTGGTCGTCTCCGGCCGGCCGCTGATCCTGACCGACCAGCTGGCCGAGATGGACGCGCTGGTGGCGGCCTGGCTGCCCGGCAGCCAGGGCGAGGGCGTGGCCGACGTGCTGTTCGGGCACCGCCCGTTCACCGGCCGGCTGTCGATGACCTGGCCGCGCACCCTCGAGCAGGAGCCGATCAACGTCGGCGACCGCGACTACCACCCGCTGTTCCCCTACGGCTGGGGGCTGCGCACCCGGGAGCGGTGAACGGTTGGAGGTTGTGGGGCACGCCGGCCTGGTCGGCGCCCCCGACCTGGTAGCGCGCGAAGCGCAGCGGCAGCCCGGCGGCCAGCAGCACGCTGGGGTGGTCCATGAGCTGGAAGTGCAGATGGGGCTCGGTCGTGTTGCCCGAGTTGCCGCAGGCGGCCAGCTGCTGGCCGGCGGCCACCCGGTCGCCCGGGCGCACCAGGACCGAGCCGCGGCGCAGGTGGGCCAGGGCGGCGTGGACCCCGCCGCCCAGGTCGAGCACGACATGGTTGCCGAGGATCCGCCCGGGGCCGGCCAGCTCGCGGACCATCCCCTCGGCCACCAGGTACAGCATGGCCGGCGGCGAGGTGCGGCTCCAGTGGTCGCGCTCGGTGTCGCGGGCCCGCACCACCGTGGCGTCGGCCGGGGCGAGGATCGGCTGGCCGAACCCGGGGAAGTCCTCGGGCCGCCGGGCCAGTGGCCACCAGGCCAGCCCCGGCCGCCGCCGGTCGGCGGGCTCGTGGACCAGGTCGATGGCGTAGGTCTGGCCGTAGGCGTGCAGGTGGTGGCTGGGCACCCGGTCGACCGGGCTGTTCGAGGCCACCCACCGCCCGGCGACCGGCACGGCCACCTCCACCGGCGGGCGGCGCACGGTCCCCAGGCGCAGGTAGATGGCGAAGGCCACGGCCAGCAGGGCCAGCAGCGGCCAGCGGGGAAGGTCCCAGAGGAAGCTGTCGACCGCGATCGCGGCCAGCCCCAGGTAGATCAGCGGCATGCGCGTCGCGCCAGCACCACGGCCATCGAGCGTCCTCCCGCGATCGGCTCGGACTCTTGTGTCACCATGTGCCATATTGGCACGTAGTGTCAAGTGGCACGGTGAGTCGCCAATCTCTATGCTCGCGCCATGGCCGAGTCCCTGCGCGACCGACGCAAGCGCCGCACCGCCGAGGCGATCGTGGCCGGCGCCCTCGAGCTGTTCGAGGAGCGCGGGTTCGACCGCACCACCATCGACCAGATCGCGGCCTCGGCCGACATCTCCCGCCGGACCTTCTTCCGGTACTTCGCCGACAAGGAGGAGCTGTTCTTCGCCGAGGACGAGCGGCTCCTCGAGGTGATCGAGGGCACCCTGGACGGCGCCCCGGCCGGCGAGCCCGTCCTGGAGCTGGCCCGGCGCGCCACCCGCGCCCTGGCCGCCAACAGCGCGGCCGACCCGGAGCGCCGCCTGGCCCGTGAGCGGCTGATCGCCGCCACCCCGGCCCTCCAGGCCCGCCGGATGGCCAAGAACCTGCGCTGGGAGCAGGCCATCGCGGCCCGGCTGGTGGAGCGGGGCTCGACCGAGCAGGAGGCGCTGCTGGTGCCCAAGCTCGCCCTGGCCTGCTTCCAGGCCGCCTACGAGCGCTGGGTCCGCCACCCCGGCCAGGACCTGCCCACCCTGGTCGACGAGAGCTTCACCGACCTGGCCGGCCTGGCCGGGTAGCGGGGCAGCCTGTCATCCCTTGACCCGCTCGCCGTCGACCCACACGCCCCGTACGTCGTGGGGTGTCGCCAGCGCGAACGCCTTCGCGAGGGCGTCGGAGGGCCCATGCGCGTGCCGCAGACCGATGTCGAGCGGCGTGCCAGGACGCGGGTCCAGCCACAGGGCGTCGAAGCGCCTCCCCACGGTGAGGTCGCCGACCTGCTCACGCATCCCCAGCGCGTCGGCGCCGGCCGCCGTGGCCAGATGGAGGAGGTGCGCCGACGTCAGGGCCACGCCGTCCTGGCCGCGCAACTGCTGCAGGAAGTAGGCCTGCAGGCCCTCCTTGAACAGCGAGAACCCGGTGCCGGCGCCGACGTCGCAGCCGAGGGCCACGCGGACACCGAACGACAGGTGGCGGTCGAACGGGAACAGTCCGCTCCCGAGGGCGGCGTTGCTCGTCGGGCAGTGCGCGACGGTCGATTCCCTGGCGGCCAGGAGCTTCAGCTCGGCGTCGCTGGGGTGCACGTTGTGCGCGAAGACGCTGCGGGGGCCGACCAGACCGTGCCGGTCATAGCTTTCGAGGTAGCCACAGCCGAACAGCTCCCGCACCTTGGCGATCTCGGCCGGGTTCTCGTTGATGTGCGAGGTGAACCAGCAACCCTCGGTGTCGTCGTGCAGGGCCGCGCACGATGCGAGCAGGTCGTCGGTGCAGGACAGCGAGAACCGCGGCGTGACCGCGTACCGGGTGCGACCCCGCTGGTGCCATCGCCGGGCCAGCTCGCGCCCCTCGTCGTAGGCGCGTTGCGCGGTCGTGTGCAGATCGGGTCGCAGCATGCGGTCACCGACGACCAGGCCGCAGGTGACCCGAAGGCCGCGCCCGGTGGACGCCTCGAAGAGCGCGTCGACCGCCGGCGCGAAATGCGAGCCGAAGACCAGCGCGGTCGTCGTGCCCGAGTCGACCAGCGATGCGATGAACTCGCCGGCGACCTCCCGGGCGTAGTCGACGTCCGCCAGCCTCGCCTCCTCCGGCAGCGCGCAGCGGTCGAGCCACTCCAGCAGCGGCATGCCCAGCGCACCGATGGCCCGTACCTGCGGGTAGTGCACATGGGTGTCGACGAACCCGGGCAGCAGCAGGCCGGAGCCGAGGTCGACGACGGTCTCGTCGCGATGCTGGCGTCGAACCTCCGCGTACGGCCCGCGTTCGACGATCACGCCGTCGACGACGAGCAGTCCCGCGTCGGCGTCCGCCCGCAACGCCCCGCCGCGGAACGGGTCGTCGGGGGTGTCCATCACCTGGGCGCGATACAGCGTCATGCGATCAGCTCCGCGCGGCGGACCGCTCGCGCTCGAACGTCAGCAACAGGTCGGCCGCGACGCTCACGGCGATCGTCGCCGGCTCCTTGCCGGTGATCTCGGCCAGCCCGATGGGCGTGCGGATCCGAGCGATCGACGCCATGTCGTGGCCGCCCTCGGCCAGCAACCGCTGGAACCGGGCCCATTTCCCCGCCGAGCCGATCAGCCCGATCGAGCCGAGGTCGCCGCCGCGGAGGACGGCGTCGCACAGCGCCGCGTCCTCGGCGTGGTCGTGCGTCATGATCAGCACGTGGGCGCCCGGCGGCAGCTCACCCAGGATGATCTCGGGGAGCAGCGGGACGCGGTGGACGTGGAGGTTCGCCACCGCGTCGGACAGCGGCGCCAACCGCTCGTCGGTCAGCTGCTCGGGGCGGCTGTCGACCAGATGCAGCTCGAGGTCGTGGCGGGCGAGGATGCGCGCCAGCTCGAACCCGACGTGCCCCACGCCGAAGATCGCCACGGCGGGCACGACCGGCAGCGGCTCGAGCAGCACGGTGACCGTTCCGCCACAACACTGCACGCCGTGCTCGTACGGCGCCTTGTCCGACAGTGCCGTCTCGAACAGCGTGGGGGTCGCGCCGGGGTCGGCGAGCAGCGCCCGGGCCCGCTCGATCGCCACCGCTTCGACGTTGCCGCCGCCGATCGATCCCCACGTCTCCCGGACGCCGACCACCAGCTTGGCGCCGGCATCGCGTGGGGCGTGCCCGCGAACCGACGCGACCGTCACCAGCACGCCCGGCTCGCGCCGCGCACGCAGGCGGGCGACCGCGTTGAACCAGGCCGTCTCAGGCATGGGTGACGGCGTGTTGTGCGCGTTCCGACTCGGGCTGGCGTCCGTGGGGGTGGACCGGCTGCGGCGGGACGACGTTCGCGTCGGCGACATGGCCGTGCGAGGTGTGCTCCCGCGCCTGCTCGACGGCCCAGTAGACGGCCTCCGGGGTGGAGGGGCAGCCGAGGTCGACGCTCGTGCCCGCCGGCCCGAACGCGGCCGCGGCCTGCCGCAGCGCCTCCCGCACGGAGAAGGCCAGCATCAGCGGCGGTTCCCCCACGGCCTTGGACCCGTACACCGCACCTTCCTCGGTCGCGTTCCTGAGCAGCGTCACGTTGAAGACCTCGGGCATCTCCGAGAAGCTCGGCAGCTTGTAGGTGCTGGCCGCCTGGGTCAGGAACTGGCCGCGCCGGGGACCGTCACCGGTGTCCCAGCGCAGGTCCTCCAGGGTGAGCCAGCCGGCCCCCTGCACGAACGCACCCTCGATCTGGCCGAGGTCGACGAGTGGCGAGAGGCTGTCACCGACGTCGTGGACGATGTCGACGCGCCGCGTGCGGTAGGCGCCGGTGAAGCCGTCGACCTCGACCTCGGTGGCGGCCACGCCGTAGGCGAAGTACTTGAACGGCGACCCCTGCATCACCGACGAGTCCCAGTGCAGCCCTTCGGTGCGGTAGTACCCCGCCGCCCACAGCTGGACCCGCTGGAAGTACGCCGTGCGGACGAGCTCCTGCCAGTCGACGTACGCCTCGGAGGTCCCCAGACCGCGTGCCACGCCGTCCACGATCCGCACGTCTGACGCGTTCGTGCCCAGCATCCCGCTGGCCACCCGCAGCAGCCGCTCCTTGATCTGCTCGCAGGCGTCCTTGACGGCGCCGCCGTTGAGGTCGGCGCCGGAGCTGGCCGCGGTCGCCGAGGTGTTCGGCACCTTGTCGGTACGCGTGGGAGCCAGCCGGACATGGCGCAGCGGGATGCCGAGCGTGGTCGCGGCGACCTGGAGCATCTTGGTGTGCAGGCCCTGCCCCATCTCGGTGCCGCCGTGGTTGATCAGCACCGAGCCGTCCTTGTAGACGTGCACGAGCGCACCGCCCTGGTTGAACGCCGTCAGGTTGAAGGAGATGCCGAACTTGACCGGCGTCACCGCCAGGGCGCGCTTGGTGTTCGGGTGGCTGGCGTTGAACGCCTCGATCTCGCGCGTGCGGTCCACCACGTCGGCGCCGGAGACGACCTCCTCCCAGATCGTCGGGATGCGCTCGGGGTGGCGGACCGGCTGACCGTACGGCGTGGTCTGGCCCGGCCCGTAGAAGTTGCGCTCGCGCAGGTCCATCGGATCGAGACCGAGCAGCGGCGCACAGCGGCCGAGGATGTCCTCGATCACCAGCATGCCCTGAGGGCCGCCGAAGCCGCGGAACGCCGTGTTCGACGCCTTGTGGGTCTTGGCGATGCGGCCGTTCACCCGGATGTTGGGGATCCAGTATGCGTTGTCGATGTGGCACAGCGCGCGGGCGAGCACCGGCTCCGAGAGGTCGAGGCTCCAGCCGCCGTCGGCGGTCAAGGTCGCGTCCAGGGCGACGATGCGCCGGTCCTGGTCGAAGCCGACCCGCCAGTCGGCGTGGAACCCATGCCGCTTGCCCGACATGGTCAGGTCCTGGGTGCGGTTCAGCCGCAGCCGGACCGGGCGCCCGGTGAGGACCGCGCCGAGCGCGGCGATCGCCGCGAAGCCGTGCGGCTGCATCTCCTTGCCGCCGAAGCCACCGCCCATGCGCAGGCACTGCACCGTGACCTCGTGGTTGTGCCTGCCCAGCACGTGGGCCACGATCTCCTGCGTCTCGGACGGGTGCTGTGTGCTGCTCTGGACGAAGACCTGCTCGCCCTCGTCGACGTGGGCCAGCGCGCAATGCGTCTCGAGATAGAAGTGCTCCTGGCCGGAGAACTCGAGCTCGCCGCTGAAGACATGGGCGGCGGCGGCGAACCCGGCCTCGATGTCGCCCCGCTGCACCTGCGGCATCGCGCCCTGGAAGGACTCGGCCGCGATCGCCTCGGTCACCTTGATGTACGACGGGAGTGGCTCGACCTCGACCTCGACGGCGGCCGCGCCGAGCCGGGCGGCCTCCAGCGTCTCGCCCAGCACCCAGCAGACGGCGTGGCCGTAGAACATGACCTCGCTGGGGAACAGCGGCTCGTCGTGCTTGACCCCCGCATCGTTGACCCCGGGGACGTCGGCCGCGGTGAGCACGCGGACGACGCCGGGCACGGCGAGCGCGGGGTCGGTGCGCAGCGCGGTCACCCGGCCGTGCGCCTGCGGGACCTGGACCGGCCAGGCGTGCAGCACGTCCTTGGTGCGCTCCACCAGATCGTCGGTGTAGAGCGCCTTGCCGGTGACGTGCAGGGCCGCGCTCTCATGCGGGATGGCGAGCCCGACCGACGGGCGCTCGGGCCGGTCTGACAGCGCACTCATGCCGACACCTCCTCCGGGCTCTCGGCGTACAGCTTGAGCAGGCTCTGACCGAGCATCGCGGCGCGGAAGGCCGCGCTCGCGCGGTGGTCATCGATCGGGGTGCCCTCGCCGCGCAGGACGTCCGCGGCGGCCTGCGCCGTGTCCGGCGTCCACGGCCGGCCCTCGAGGGCCGCTTCCGTGGCACGAGCGCGGATCGGCGTCGCCGCCACCCCGCCGAGCCCGATGCGGGCCTTGGTGACGACGCGGTCCTCGACCTCCAGGGCGAACCCGATGGCCACGCTGGAGATGTCGTCGAAGCGCCGCTTGGCGATCTTGTGGAACGCCGCCAACCGGGCCAGCGGCAGCGGGATGCGCACCGCCGTGATCAGCTCGTCGGCGCGGCGCACGCTCTGTCGGTAGCCGGTGAAGTAGTCGGACAGGGCGACCTCCCGCTCGCCGTCGACACTCGCCAGCACCAGGCTCGCCTCGAGGGCGAGCAGCACGGGCGGCGAGTCGCCGATCGGCGAGCCGGTGCCGAGGTTGCCGCCGAGCGTCGCGCCGTTGCGGATCAGCCGCGAGGCGAACTGCGGGAACATCTGGGCCAGCAACGGCACGCCGCCGTCGAGACGACGCTCGATCTCGGTCAGCGTCAGCGCCGCGCCGATCTCGATCCGGTCGGCGTCGACGACCAGGCCGCGAAGCTCGGGAAGGCGGTCGACCGCGATGACCGACGCTGCCCTCGTGCCTCGGAGATTGACCTCGACGCCCCAGTCGGTACAACCGGCGATGACGGTGGCGCCCGGATCGGCGTGCAGCAGCCGGAGCGCGTCGGCGAGCGTCTCGGGGCGGACGAACGAGCGACCCTCGTGGCGCAGCCGTGTCGCGGCGGGCTCGGTGGGCGGCGCGCTCAGCCGGGTGACGAACCAGTCGTCGGGAGGTGGGGCGCCCAGGGCATAGGCCGCGTCACGGATCGGGCGGTAGCCCGTGCAGCGGCACAGGTTCCCGCTCAGCGCGTGGATGTCGAACCCGTTGGGGCCGTGCCCGTGGTCGGCCTCCGCATCGCTCCCGTTGGAGGGACGGCGATCCGCCCGGTAGTACTCGGCGGCCATGCTGCAGATGAACCCCGGCGTGCAGTAGCCGCACTGCGAGCCCCCGCGAACCGCCATCTCCTGTTGCACGGGGTGCAGCCCGCCCGGCTCACCCAGCCCTTCGGCGGTGACGATCTCCTGGCCGTCGAGCGAGGCGATCGGCACCAGGCAGGCGTTGATGGCGACCCACTCCGTCGACGTGCGGAGGCCGGGACGCGCGATCAGGACCGAGCAGGCCCCGCACTCGCCCTCGGCGCAGCCCTCCTTGCAGCCGGTGAGGCCGCAGCCGCGAAGGAAGTCCAGCGCCGTGGTGTGGAGCGGCACATCGGTGATCGACGCGCTCTGCCCGTTGATCGTGACCTTGCCGGCGACCATGTCACATGCTCCTGTTCGCCCGGAGAAGATGGGGTGGGCTGGTCCCGGCCGAGCACTCACCGGGGTTGGAATGACTGTAACAAGCGCCGTCCGCCGCTGTGAAGCATCTTTGGAAAGTTACTTCCGTATCGTAGAAATAAGCCGGGGACCTGGCCGGTTAGCGGCACGTGAGGGGGGGCTGCGAGCCTCGAGAGGTATGGGAAGGGGCCCGATCCGGTACCCTCCTCGGCATCTCGCGGCAGCCAGGCGGTCCATGACCGACGCCCGTGAGCACGCGACCGCCGAGTGGGTGCTGGCGGCGGTCGCCATCGTGCTCACGGCCGCGGTGGTGATCGGGTCGATGTTCCAGCACCCCCGCTCGCGGGAGCCGGACAGGCCCGGCGGCCCGCCGGCGGCCGCGCCCACGACCGGCCCCGCCCCGCCCCCGACGGCCGGGAGCGGCGGGTCGGCGAGGGCCGCCAACCTGGTCGCCGACCCCGGCTTCGAGGCGGGCCTGGCCGGCTGGCTGGCCATCGGCGGGGCCCGGGTCGAGCGCACCGGGCCGGCGCTGGCCGGGCGCTGGGCGGGGGGCTTCACCGCCGGCGGGCGCGGCGACCAGGGCATGGTCCTGCCCGGGGTGGCCCGCTGCACTCCGGGCAGGACCTACGCGGCCGACGTCTGGGTCAGGGCCAGCCGGCCGGGCACGCTGGTGCAGGTGACGCTCCTGGAGGTCGCGGGCGGGCGGCGGCTGGCCGCCGACACCGTCGGGGCCGCGCTCCAGCAGGGCCAGTGGCAGCGGGTCGAGGTCGCCCACGACGCCCACCGGGCGGGCGCCGCCCTGGCCGTGGAGGTCGTCCTCCCCGCCGGGTCGCCCCCGGCCACCGTCCTGGTCGACGACCTGGAGGTGGTGGCCCACCGGGCACCCTTCATGTCCGCAGGTTGAGCAGGGACGACGGCTGGCCTCCGGTCGCGGCGGGCGAGCATACTTGGGCCAATCATG
>Ga0307277_10000041_pt1 | contig 36372 bp, 34 predicted proteins | sample ER_DNA_116_FD_194473 | JGI IMG/M metagenome (GOLD analysis project Ga0307277, IMG submission 194473) | Bulk soil microbial communities from the East River watershed near Crested Butte, Colorado, United States - ER_DNA_116 | ecosystem: Environmental > Terrestrial > Soil > Floodplain | place...
GCTGCGCGCCCACCGGTCGGCCCAGCGGCGCTCCAGCCCGTCGAGGGTCGGCTTGGTCGGCGGCTTGGGCTCCATGAGGCGGCTACCTTACCCGCGCCGTCAGTCCAGCGGCAGGCCCATGACGACGGCGTCCCACAACTCGCCCGAGCGGCGCCGGTAGTGCCGGCGCAGGTAGCCCTCGCGCCGGAAGCCGAACCGCTCGTACAGGGCGATGGCGGCCGCGTTGTGGGGCCAGACCTGGAGGGCGATCTTGTGCGCGCCGGCCGCCCGGGCCCGGCTGACGGCCTCGGCCAGCAGGGCTGTGCCGACCCCGCGGCCGCGCCAGCCGGCGGCGACCAGCATGCCCAGGTCGGCCACGCCGTAGCGGGCCAGCTCCAGCCCGAGCTGGCCGACCGGCTTCCCCTCGGCCTCGGCGACCAGCAGGACCACGTCGCCGGCCTCGACGTCGGCGGCCATCCGCCGGCGGCGGCGCTCGGTGTCGACCGGGGCCTCGGTGCCGATCCAGCGGCCCTCGCCGGCCACCTCGACCAGCATGTCAACCAGGGCGTCGACGTCGGCCAGGGTGGCCTCGCGGACGGTGACCTCGCTCACACCCGGTCGAGCGCCCCGGCCAGGTCGGCGACCAGGTCGTCGGGATGCTCGATGCCGACCGACAGCCGCACCAGGTCGGCCGGGACCTCGGCGTCGGTGCCGGCCACGCTGGCATGGGTCATCTCGCCGGGCAGCTCGATCAGGCTCTCCACCCCGCCCAGGCTCTCGGCCAGGGTGAACACCTCGGTGGCGGCGACCAGCCGCCTGGCCGCCTCGACCCCGCCGGCCGGGCGGAAGGCGACCATGCCCCCGAAGGCGGCCATCTGCCTGGCCGCCAGCTCGTGCCCGGGGTCCGAGGGCAGGCCCGGGTAGCGGACCTCGGCCACCTCGGGCCGGCCGGCCAGGAAGGCGGCCACCCGCATGGCGTTGTGGCAGTGGGCCCGCATCCGCAGGGCCAGGGTCTTGACCCCGCGCAGGGTGAGCCAGCAGTCCATCGGCCCCGGGACCGCCCCGACGGCGTTCTGGAGGAACGCGGCCCGCTCGTACAGCTCGGGCAGCCGGGTCACCAGGGCCCCGCCGACCACGTCGGAGTGGCCGCCCAGGTACTTGGTCGAGGAGTGGACGACCAGGTCGGCCCCCAGGTCGAGGGGCCGCTGCAGGAACGGGGTGGCGAAGGTGTTGTCGACCGCGCACAGCGCCCCGGCGGCGTGGGCCAGCTCCACCGTCCCCATGATGTCGACCACCCCGAGCAGCGGGTTGGTCGGGGTCTCGACCCAGACCAGCCGGGTCTCGGACCGGATGGCCTGCTTGAGCTGGTCCAGGCTGGTCATGTCGACCACGCTGAGCCGCAGCCCCCACCCCTCGAACAGCCGGGCCGCGACCCGGTAGGTCCCGCCGTACACGTCGGCCGACAGCACCAGGTGGTCCCCGGGCGTCAGCGTCTGCAGCACCGTCGAGGTCGCCGCCATCCCCGAGGCGAAGCACAGCCCACCCCCCGGCCCTCCCGGGTCGACCCCCTCCAGCGAGGCCAGGCACGCCTCGAGGCTGGTCCGGGTGGGGTTCCCGGTCCGGGCGTACTCGTACCCCTTGTGCGATCCCACCTCCTCCTGGGCGAAGGTCGAGGTCTGGTAGATCGGCGGGATCACCGCCCCGGTGGCCGGGTCGGGCTCCGACCCCACATGCACCGCCCTGGTCTCGAAGTCCATCGCCTGGAAGCTCACGTCATCCCCTCGCCGGGTCGCCGATGTCGCCGGCCAGCATAGGCGCCCATCAGGCGAGCTTGACCGCCCGGAGGTGGAGGAAGTTGGGGAGGCGCCGCCAGCGCTCGTACCCGGGGCGGGTGGTGGCGGGGGCGGCGGGCTCGCGGAGGCGGTCGATCAGGAGGCCGGCGTCCTCGAGGGCGCGGGCGTAGGCCTCGATGGGGTACCGCCAGCCGGTGAAGTGCATCTGGAGGCCGTCGCGTTCGAACAGCTCCTCGACCCGGTGGCGTCCGAGGTAGCTGCCGGCGATGAGGAAGGGGGCGTCGGGCTCGGTGGACTGGAAGCGGCCGGCGTCGGCGACCGGGTGGGTGACGCAGACGCACAGCGGCCGGCCGGGCTGCAGGACCCGCGCCGCCTCGGCGACCGCGGCCGGCATGTCGTCCACGTCCATCAGGGAGTTGTAGGCGACCACCAGGTCGAAGCACCCGTCCCCGAAGGGCAGGGTGGCGGCGTCGGCGACCAGGTAGCGGCCGGCCGGGTCGGCGGCGGCGGCGCTGGCGGCCAGGGTCGGCGAGGCGTCGAGGGCGACGACCCGGTGGCCGCGGCGGGCGAGGTCGCGGGCGACCCGGCCCTCGCCGCAGCCGACCTCCAGGGTCAGGCGGCCGGGGGCGGGCAGGAGGTCGTCGAAGAAGGCGTCCCGGTACTGCCAGTAGGCGTCGTGGTCGGGGGTGCGGGCCCAGCGGAGCCACGACCGGGCCTGGCCCTCGAACGACATCGACGGTGGCTACCGGGTGGCGGTGCGGGTGGCCAGGTGGTCGAGGAGGTCGGAGCGGGTCATGACGCCGACGGCGTGGCCGTGGTCGGTGACCAGGACGGCGGTGGAGCGGCCCTTGGAGAGGAGCTCGAAGGCGGCCTCGGCCTGCTCGTGCTGCTCGATGATGGGGAAGGGGGGGTCCATGACGTCGACCACCTGGGCGTCGAGGACCTCGGGCTTGCGGAACAGGCGCTCCAGCAGGGTGCCCTCCTGGATCGAGCCGACCACGCTGGACAGGTCGGCCGGGTCCTCGCCGTGGACGACCGGGAGCTGGCTGACCGAGTAGGCGTGGAGGCGGTCGATGGCCTCCTTGACCCGCTCGTGGGAGGCCACGGTGACCAGCGGCGGGGTGTCGTGGTGGGCCTTGCCGCCGAGGACGTCGACCACGGTGGCCGCCCCTCGGCGGGGCAGGAAGCCGTGATCGCGCATCCAGTCGTCGTTGTAGATCTTGGACAGGTAGCCGCGGCCCGAGTCGGGCAGCAGGACGACCACGGTGGTGTCGCGGCCGTACTCCTTGGCCACCTCGACCGCGGCGGCCATGGCCAGCCCGCACGACCCCCCGACCAGCAGCCCCTCCTCGCGGGCCAGGCGGCGGGTCATCAGGAACGAGTCCCGGTCGGTGACGGTCACATACCGGTCGACCACCGAGCGGTCGAAGGTCTCGGGCCAGAAGTCCTCCCCCACCCCCTCGACCAGGTAGGGATGGACGTCGTCGGAGGTGTAGATCGACCCCTCGGGGTCGGCCCCGACCACGACCAGCTCGGGCTTGCGCTCCTTGAGGTAGCGGCCGGCCCCGCTGATCGTGCCGCCGGTGCCGATCCCGGCCACGAACACGTCGATCGCCCCGCCGGTCTGGTCCCACAGCTCGGGGCCGGTGCTGGCGTAGTGGGCCTCGGGGTTGGCCGGGTTGGCGTACTGGTTGGGCTGGACCGCCCCCGGGATCTCCTCGGTGAGCCGGTTGGCCACCGAGTAGTAGGACTCGGGCGAGTCGGGCGGCACCGCCGTCGGGGTGATCACGACCTCGGCCCCGTACCCCCGGAGCAGGGCGATCTTCTCCTGGCTCATCTTGTCCGGCATTACGAACACGCACCGGTAGCCCTTGAGGGCGGCCACGATGGCCAGCCCGGCCCCGGTGTTGCCACTGGTCGGCTCCACGATCGTGCCGCCCGGCTTGAGCTGGCCGGCCCGCTCCGCCCGCTCGATCATGGCCAGCCCGATCCGGTCCTTGACCGACCCGCCCGGGTTCAGGTACTCGACCTTGGCCAGCAAGGCCGGGGCCAGGCCTCGGCCCAGCCGCGACAGCCGGACCAGCGGGGTGCCGCCGACCACGTCCAGGAGCGAGTCGTACACCTCCATGGCCGAAGCATAGCCCGGATGCGGCCTCAGGAGATGGGGTTGCCCTCGGCGTCGATCCCCTCGAACAGGTCGGTCTCGTGCTCGGAGGTCGGCACCAGCGACCGGGCCAGGGTGTAGTCCTCCCAGGGGTAGATCTCGGCCGTGACCTCGTCGGGGATGGCGAACCAGAAGCTGTTGGGGTCGATCTGGGTGGCGTGGGCGATCAGGGCGTCGCGGCGCCGGCCCAGCCAGGCGGCCACGTCCACCTGGGTGGTGATGACCGGCTCGGGGAAGCCCTCCTCCTCTTCCTCTTCTTCCTCCCAGCGCTTGAGCCACTCGGCGAACGGGCTCTCCAGCCCGCGGGCCACCACCCCCTGGTGGATCATCTCCAGCCGGGCCCGGCTGAAGGTGGCATGGTAGTAGAGCTTGAGCGGCTGGTAGGGCGGCCCCGCCTCCGGGAACCGGTCGGGGTCGCCGGCGGCCTCGAAGGCGGCCACCGAGACCTCGTGGGTGCGGATGTGGTCGGGGTGCGGGTAGCCGCCGCGCTCGTCGTAGGTCAGCACCACCTGAGGCCGCTCGGCGCGGATGAGGGCGACCAGCCGGCCGGTGGCCTCCTCCAGGTCGGCGTTGGCGAAGGCGTCGGGGTGGCTGTTGGTCTCGCTGTCGGCCATCCCCGAGTCGCGGTAGCCGAGCCAGTGGTGGGCGGTGACGCCGAGGATCTCCAGGGCCTTGGCCAGCTCCTGGCGGCGCAGCTCGGGCATCTGCTCCAGCACGCCCGGCTTGTCCATGGCCGGGTTGAGGATCTCGCCCGCCTCCCCGCCGGTGCAGGTGACCACCACCACCCGCACGCCCTGGTCGGCGTAGCGGGCCATGGTGGCCGCGCCCTTGGAGGACTCGTCGTCGGGATGCGCGTGCACGGCGAGCAGAGTTCGAGCCACGGCCAGGATGCTCCTCGGGAACGAGACGGTCGGTCGACCGCCAAGGGTAGCAAGCCGCCCACCGGTCCTAGCGAACGCGGCGTCCAGACGGTAGATTGGTCGCGGTGCGGGCACCTCGTCCCGCCCTTTTGCGCATTCTGGGCTGCTTTGGCCGTCTCGCGGGAGGTGGAGCATTGACCGCGACTACCCCACACGACCCCCTCGCCCTGCTCGGCATCGACCACGTCGAGCTGTGGGTCGGCAACGCCAAGCAGGCGGCCCACTTCTACCGAACCGGGTTCGGCTTCAGCCCGGTCGCCTACGCCGGTCCCGAGACCGGCCTGCGTGACCAGGCCTCCTGGGTGCTCGGGCAGGGGTCGATCCGGCTGGTGCTGACCAGCTCGCTGCGGCCCGGCACCGAGATCGCCGAGCACGTCGCCCGCCACGGCGACGGCGTCCACGACGTCGCCCTGGCCGTGCCCGACGCCGCGGTCGCCTACGGCGCCGCCACCGAGCGGGGCGCCGACGGCGTGCTGGAGCCCAGCGACGACAAGGACGAGCACGGCATCGTCCGCCGGGCGGCCATCGCCACCTACGGCGAGACGATCCACTCGCTGGTCGACCGCTCGGGCTACACCGGGCCGTTCCTGCCCGGGTTCGCCCCCTGGACCTCGGTGGAAGACCCGCTGCCGCCGGTCGGCCTGGAGGCCATCGACCACGTGGTCGGCAACGTCGAGCTTGGCCGGATGAACCAGTGGGTGGAGTTCTACGAGCGGGTCATGGGCTTCACCGAGCTGGTCCACTTCAGCGACGAGGCCATCTCGACCGAGTACTCGGCCCTGATGTCCAAGGTGGTCTGGGACGGCGAGGGGCGCATCAAGTTCCCCATCAACGAGCCGGCCAAGGGCAAGAAGCGCTCCCAGATCGACGAGTACCTGGACTTCTACGGCGGCCCGGGGGTCCAGCACATCGCCATCCAGACCGGCGACATCGTGGCCAGCGTGCGCGCCCTGCGGGACAGGGGCATCGAGTTCATGCGGGTCCCCGACACCTACTACGGCGAGCTGGCCGACCGCTTCGGCGACCTCGACCTGGACCTGGACAGCCTCCAGGAGCTGGGCGTGCTCGCCGACCGGGACGACGAGGGCCATCTGCTGCAGATCTTCACCAGGATGGCCCAGGACCGGCCGACGGTGTTCTTCGAGCTGATCGAACGGCACGGGGCCCGAGGGTTCGGCGAGGGCAACTTCAAGGCGTTGTTCGTGGCCCTGGAGCGTGAGCAGGCGCTCCGCGGCAACCTGTAGGGCCAGCACCAGGATCCGTTATCGGCACGGCGGCCGGCGCGTAAGGGCTCTCTTCTCCGTCCGAGTCCTGCCGCTTCCGCACCGGCCAAGGAGGTTCCAGCGACCATGTCCCAGCCAGTCAGTGACCGCGGCGTCAACTACCTGACTCCCGAGGCCTACGAGCGGCTCTCCAGCGAGCTCAACGAGCTCAAGACCGAAGGGCGCGAGCGCATCTCCCAGGCCATCGGCACGGCCCGCGAGCACGGCGACATCCGTGAGAACGCGGACTACGACGCGGCCAAGAACGAGCAGGGGATGATGGAGGCCCGCATCCGCCAGCTGGAGACGCTGCTCAGCTCGGCGGTGGTCGGCGAGGTGGCCGGGACCAGCGGGGTCGCCGGGCCGGGCACGGTGGTGGTGCTGGAGATCGCCGGTGACGAGGAGACCTACTTCCTGGGCAGCCGCGAGGAGGCCATCGACGGCATGGACGTGCTCAGCGTCCAGTCGGCCCTCGGCCAGGCGGTCTCGGGCCGCAAGGTCGGCGACGAGTTCAGCTACGTCACCCCGACCGGCCGTGAGCTGCCGGTGAAGCTGCTCCAGGCCGAGCCCCGCAGCTGACCGGCACCCCGTGGCCTGCCTGGCCCGCCGGCTCGCCGGGGCGGCCGGGGCCGGCGACGCCGCCGGCCGACGAGCTGGGCCTGGGGCTGGTCGGGGCCGGCCGGTTCGGGGCCGTGCTGCTGGAGGCGGCCGGCGAGCTCCCGGGGCTGCGGCCGGTGGCCGTGGCCGACCGCGACCGGGACCGGGCCGAGGCCCTGGCCACCGCCCACCGCCTGGACAGCTGCGGGCCCGAGCACCTGCTGGCCGACCCGCGGGTCGCGGTCGTGGCCGTGGCCACCCCACCGGCCGACCACGCCGGGCTGGCCCTGGCCGCCCTGCGCGGCGACCGCCACGTGTTCTGCGAGAAGCCCCTGGCCATCAACCTGGAGGACGCAGCCGAGCTGCTGGCCGCCACCGACCGGCCGGGGGCGCCCCGGCTGACCGTCGACTACGTGCTGCGCCGCAACCCCCTGTACGCCCTGCTGGGCCGGCTCGGCCGGGCGGTGCTGGGGCCGGCCCGGCGCTTCGCCCTCGAGAACCTGGCCAGCGACGAGCACCTGGGGGCCGACCACTGGTTCTGGGACCGGGAGGTCAGCGGGGGCATCGCGGTCGAGCACGGCGTGCACTTCTTCGACGCCGCCGCCTGGCTGCTCGGCTCGCAACCCGAGCTGGTCCAGGCCCTGGAGGCGGCCCGGCCCGACGGCCGGGTCGACACCGTGCTGGCCACGGCCCGGCACCCGGGCGGGGCCACCGCCAGCTACGCCCACAGCTTCGCCCGCCCCGAGCGGGCCGAGTCCCAGTGGACCACCCTGGACTGGGGCGAGGTGGCCGGCGGCCGCCTCTACGGCTGGATCCCGGTCGAGCTGGAGCTGGACATCCGCACCGACGGCGCCGGCCTGGCCGCCGTGCAGGCCCTGACCACCGACCAGCAGGCCGCCCTGGCCGTCCCCGGCTACCGCCCCAGCGGGGCCGAGCGCATCACCCTGGAGCTGGCCAGCCGCGGCCAGCCCGGCCGCTGGGACCTTCACCTGCGCGCCACCCTGGGCGGTCAGGCGGCCAAGCCCCGCGTCTACCGCGAGAGCGTCCGCGCCGGCCTGGCCGACCTCCTCGCCGCCATCACCACCGGCACCGCCCCCGCCGTCACCCCCACCGACGCCTGGACCAGCCTGGCCACCGCCCTGGCCACCGGGCAGTCCGCCGCCACCGGCACCGCCACCCGCCCGGCGACGCTCCCGCTGTAGCGCCTGGGTATGCCGCTGGCCGCGACGGCTCACTGGTCAATCGGGAACCCGCACGTCGATGCCGAGCTGTCTCGCCTCCTTCAGCTTCGCGTCGGCGCTGAGGATCGGGGCCTCCAGCGCCTGGGCGAGCACGAGGTAGGCGGCGTCGTACACGGTGAAGTTGTCCCGAAGATCGAGCATATGCCCCAAGAGGTCGGTCATCGGATGGCGTTCGATCCGGAAGGCGATGAAATCCTCGACCGCCTCGTCGAGCCGGACCGGGTCGAGCTTCCCGCCCAACACATGGCCGCGCAGCGCACCTGCCACTTCGAAGTCCAGCAGGGCCGGTGCGTGCAGCTCCTCATCGGCCAGCAGGGCGAGCAGGTTGGGGCTGGCCGGGTCGCCGACGAGCGCGTCCACCATCGCCGACGACTCGATGACGATCACGAGGTGTCGCGGAGTCTGCGGATCTCGGCCACGGTGTCGGCTACCGAGGGACCGCCTCGGCGGTTGCGACGGGCCAGCCGCTCGACGATCTCGGCGTTGGTGGGACTCGCGGCGAGCTTGTCCAGCTCGAGGCGAAGATAGGCGGACAGGGTGAGGCCGCGCTCGGCGGCCCGCGCCTTGAGGGCATGCATTGTGGCTTCGGGAACATCCCGTACTTGGACGAGCGCCATGCAGCCAGAGTATGCAAGTGTATGCACAGCATGCAAGTTGCATTAGATCGCGGGCGCCGCGGCTACTCGGGGCGGATGTTCTGGTTGCGACGCAAGACGTTGGCCGGGTCCCAGGTGCGCTTGAGGGCGACCAGGCGGTCGAACTTGGCCGGACCGTAGGCGGAGCGGACGGCGTCCTGGTCGAGCTGGCCCAGGTCGTTGACGTAGTTGACCGAGGTGGCGAAGGGGCGCAGGGCGGCCATGGCGTCGCGGCCCCAGGCGACCCGGGCGGGGTCCTCGGCCGGGTCCTCCCAGACCGCCTCGGTGATCAGCCACAGGGCGGCCGAGCGGCCGCTGAAGGCGGTGGCGTCCTCGGGGACCCGGCCGAAGGCGCCGCCCAGCGACAGCAGCCCGACCCCGCAGTCGGGGCCGGGGGCGGCCGCCAGCAGCGCCCCGATCCGGTCCACCGCCTCGGCGGCAAGGGCCTCCAGCAGCAGGCCCTTCCAGTAGTAGCGTCTGCCCCAGCGGTAGTGGTCGTCGCTCTCGGCCTGGAGGTCCAGGTACCGCCGGGGGGCGAAGGTGTCGAGGGCCGGCCCCAGGGCGCGCAGCGGCGCCAGGTCGCGGCCGGCGCCGGGCAGGGGCCCGGCATGGGTGGCGTTGACCACCACCACCGGGCGGCCGGCCACCGCCGGCGGGAACGGCGGGCCGGGCGGGGCCACGAACCAGCCCATCCCGGCCGTGACCTCGTCGGGGGCGGTGGCCATGGCGGCGGTGAAGGCGGCCGCGACCTCGCGGGCCCGCTCGATCGGGTAGACGGCGATGCCGGCCAGCACCTCGTGGCCCACCGGGTGCAGGGCCAGCTCGAAGGAGGTGGCGATCCCGAAGTTGGGCCCGGCTCCGCGCAGGCCCCAGAACAGCTCGGGCTCGGTGCCGGCGTCGGCCCGCACCCGCTCGCCCTCGGCCGTGACCAGCTCGACCCCGAGCAGGTTGTCGAGGGTCAGCCCGTGCCGGCGGGTCAGCCGCCCGACTCCGCCGCCCAGGGTCAGGCCGCCGACGCCGGTGTGGGAGACGTGCCCGGTCGGGCAGGCCAGCCCGAACGCCTGGGCCCGCCGGTCGAGCTCCCCGAGCAGGGCGCCCCCGGCGGCCGTGGCCAGCCGGCGCCCGGAGTCGACCCGGACCTCGGCCATGGGTGACAGGTCGACCACGATGCCGCCGTCGCAGGTCGAGAACCCGGGGTAGCTGTGGCCGCCGCCGCGGACGGCGACCAGCAGGTCCTGCTCGCGGGCGAAGCGGACGGCCGCGACCACGTCCTCGACGCCGGCGCAGCGGGCCACCACCGCCGGGTGGCCGTCGGCGGTGGCGTTCCAGACCGCCCGGGCCCGGTCGTAGCCCGGGTCGCCGGGGAGCACCACCCGGCCCCGGAACCGTTCGCGGAAGGCGGCGAGCGCCCGGTGGCTCGGCATGGGGCCACGGTACCGGTCAGCGGCTGGCCACGGTGAACCCACCCGGGGCGACCGGGACCCGCAGGTGGCCGCCGGGGCTGGTGGGGATCACGACCAGCCGGCCGGCGTGGTCGCGGCGGCGAGGACGTGGCCGGCGTCATACTGCGGCATGTCCGACGCGACACCCTGGCCGGAGGTCGACCGGGCCGTGGAGCGGCTGCTGGACGGGGTCGTCGAGGCGATCGGCGACGAGCTGGTCGGGCTGTACCTCGGCGGCTCGCTGGGCCTGGGCGACTTCGACCCGGCCTCCAGCGACGTCGACGTCCTGGTGGCCACCGCCCGGGCGCTTCCGGAGGCGGCGGTCGAGCGCCTGCGCCGGCTGCACGGCGCGCTGCACGCCGAGGGCGGCTGGTCGGCCCGGCTGGAGGTGGTCTACCTGCCCCTGGCCACGCTGCACCGCTTCGACCCGCGGGACACCGCCCGCTACCCGTTCGGCGCCTCGGACCGCGAGTTCGCCCTCGGTCGTCAGGGCCCGACCTGGGTGCTGGACCGCTGGGTGGTCCGCGAGCATGGGCTGGTCGTGGCCGGGCCCGACCCGCGGGAGCTGATCGACCCGATCGGCCCCGACGAGCTGCGGGCCGCGGTCCGGGCCAGCCTGGCCGGGCACTGGGCCCTCGAGGGCCAGGACGTGGCCTGGCTGCGGCCCCGCAACTACCAGGCGTTCGCGGTCCTGAGCATGTGCCGCGACCTCTACGCGCTGGAGCATGGGACGCTGGTGTCCAAGCCGGCGGCGGCCGCCTGGGCGACCCGGCGGCTCAAGCCGCCGTGGCCGGCGCTGATCGAGCGGGCCCTGGCCTGGCGGTCCGACCGGCGTGTCGACGACCGGCACCTGCCGGAGACGCTGGCGTTCGTCGCCCACGCGGTCACCCTGGCCGGCGCGGGCGGCTGAGCACCCGGGAACGAGCGGCGGCGGCGGCTCGGCTCAGTGACGGCGGGCCAGGGTGGCGTCGACGGCGGCCGCCCCCTGGTCGACGCTGCCCTCCAGCAGCCCGCCGGGCAGGCGGGCGGCCAGGTCGGGGGCGTTGGCCACGGCCGGGCCCGCCCACCAGCTGGCCCGGGTGGGCCGGGACCAGCGGCGGCTGTCCCGCATCCACTCCAGCGCCCGCTCGAGCGACTCGGGCATGGTCAGGCTGACCACCACCCCGGCCGGGTCGAGGGCGGCCGCGGCCCGCTCCATCGCCGGGCCGGGCACGCGGGCGCCCAGGTAGACGACCCGGTGCCCGCGGGCGCGCAGCAGGACCATCAGCAGCAGGGCCCCCAGCTCGTGCTGCTCGTCCGGGCCGCAGCCGACCAGCACGGGACGGCCGATGGCCGGCGGCAGCCCGTCGAGCAGGCGCAGGGTCTGGCGGCGCAGGAAGTTGGAGGCGAAGTGCTCGACCTCCACCAGCGGGCCGTCCCGGCCGGGGCCGTGGGCGCTGGCCGCGACGATGGCCGCCGGGACCAGGCCGCAGGCCACGCCCTCGACGCCGAGCAGCGCCTCGGCGGTGGCGAAGGCGCGCTCGGCCTCGGCCTCGTCGTAGGCGCGGAGGGCGTCGACCAGCCGGGCCAGCAGCCGCCCCGGGTCGTGGTCCTCGACATCCGGGGCCGAGCTGAGCAGGCCGGCGGCCTGCGACAGCGACATGCCCTCGGCCCGGCGCCGGTCGAGGAACCGGATCACGGCCACGTCCTGGTCGGAGTAGAGCCGCTGGCCGGAAGGCGTGCGCACCGGCCGGGGCCAGCCGTAGCGCCGCTCCCAGGACCGCAGGGTGCTGGCCGGGATGTGGGTCATCCGCTCGACGGCGGCGACCCGGTACCGGGGTACCTGGTCGTCGGCCTGCGCCGGCGCCTCCTGGCTCTCAACCGCCATGGGTCCCTTCCGCCAACCCGAGCAGCACGCCATCGAGGATGTCGGTCTCGCTGGCAACCACCTGCTCAATCTGGAACCTCGAAACGAGCGAGTCAAGCAGGAGCGCCCCGGCCGCGATCACGTCCTCGCGGCCCTTGGCCATCACCGGCAGGGCCGCCCGCTCGGCCACGGTCATCGCGGCCAGCTTCCCGGCGGTGGCGGCGATCCCGGCGGCGTCCACCGTCGCCCGGTGGATGCGCCGGGGGTCGTAGGCCTCAAGCCCGAGCGCGATCGCGGCCACGGTGGTGACCGTGCCCGCGACCCCGACGACCCGCTCCGCGGCCCTCGGGTCGAGCACCTCACCGACCCGGTCCAGGTGGGCGGCCGCGTCCGCCCGGAGGGCGGCCACCTCGGCGGCGGTCGGCGGGTCGGTGTGCAGGTGGCGCTCGAACAGCCGCACACAGCCGATGTCCAGCGACACCATGGCCCGGCTGGTGGCGCCGTCGCCGTAGATCAGCTCGGTCGACCCGCCCCCGATGTCGACCACCAGCGTCGGCTGGTCACCCACGAGCCCGGCGGTGGCGCCCCGGTAGGCCGCGGCCGCCTCGGCCCGGCCGCTCAGGACCTCGGGCTCCACGCCGAGCAGGTCACGGACGCCGTCGAGGAACACCTGGCGGTCGGCCGCGTCCCGGGTCGCGCTGGTCGCCACCAGCCGCCGCCGCTCCACCCCGAGCCGCCGGCAGACCTCGGCATACCCAGCCAGCACCTCCAGCGTGCGGTCCAGCGCCGCCGGGTCGAACCGCCCATTGCGGTCGACCCCCTTGCCCAGCCGGGTGATGACCATCTCCCGGGCCTGCTCGGCCACGATGACGCCGTCGTCCACATCCCCCACCAGCAACCGGGTGGAGTTCGTTCCGACATCGAGCGCCGCCAGCCGCACGCCGCTCAGGCCCCACCGCTCCGGGCCCCAGGACCGTGGGCCTCCGGACCGTGGGCCCCGGGGCTGTGGACAGCCGGGAGCACCCCATCCGGCGTTGGGCTACGCTCCCCCACCGGGGGACCCGGCACCCGACCGGGTGGGTCGAGGGCGCCCACGGCGCCGGGCGCGTGCCCACTGGGCGCGTGGTCGGCGGATGGGTGCTGGGCGCGGGCGTGCCGGTGGGGTGCCGCTGAGGCTTCCGGGGGCGGTTCGGCGCCGACGCAGGGGCCGGGGCAGTCGATCGGGTCGATGGCATGGCTGACGATCCGGCCGATGGGGTCGGCGCCGGTGGCGGCCTGGTGGGCGTAGAGGGCGTGGAGGCACTTGACCCGGCCTGGGAGGCCGCCGACGCCGGGGGCGCCGGGGAGGGGGGCCATGGCGTCGCGCTGGGCCAGGTAGCTGGCGTGGGCGGCGGCGTGGGCGGCGGCCAGGTCGGGCTCGGTGGCGACCCGCTCGCTGAGGACGGCGTTCCAGCCGGCCGCCTCCAGCCGGCCCACGGCCACCCTGGCCGCCGGGCAGGCCAGCCAGTACAGGGTCGGGAACGGGGTGCCGTCGGGTAGCAGGGGCGCGGTCCGGACCACCGCCGGCAGGCCGTAGCGGCAGCGGGCGGCCACGGCCACCGACCCGCGCACGTCCCGGCCGATCTGGGCCTCGATCAGCCGCCGGTCGGCCGCCCCGGCCTCGGGCAGCCCGGCCGCCCACCCGGGCTCGTCCCGCGGGTCAGGTGGATCGGGAGGGGTCTGGGATCTCCAGGGAAGGCGGAGGGGATCGGGCAGGGCGCCGGGGTCGGGCCGGGTGGGGGACCGGGGTGGGGTGCGGGGCACGGATTACCCGCGCCGGCCCTCGCGCTGGCGCTTGACGTCGACCAGCCGTTCCTCGCTGGAGCGCATGAACCGCTTGAGCTTCTGCTCGAACTCGGGGTCCTTGGCGGCGCGGCGGGGGCGGCTCGCCTCGGGCTGCCAGTCGGAGGCGGCCTGCTTGATCGACAGGTCGATCTTGCCGTCCTCCTTGACACCGACGACCTTGACCGTGACCGTGTCGTCAATCCGGAGGTGCTCCTCGACCGACCGGACGTAGTTCCGGTCGATCTCGGAGATGTGGACGAGACCCGTCTCGCCCGACTCAAGCTTGATGAAGGCTCCGTAGGGTGCGATCCGAATGACGGTGCCCGGGACAATCGCCCCGATCTCGGCACTCATGCTGGCGACCAGCGCTCCTTTCAGATGAAGAACCGGGCCGAGGTCTGCTCGGCCCGCTTCCCATCGTAGGGATGGCCCTCCGGGAGCGTCAACAATTTCACGAGCGGCCTGGTTGGACCGGCTCGTCCGGCTTCAGCGCCCAACGGCCCGGCCGGCGAGGGGCACGGTCCCCGAGCCGGCACGGGCCAGGGTCAACCGAGCCAACCCGTCAGGCGCTGCCAGGCGCGCTTGTACCAGGGCGGGTCGGGGTCGGCGGCCGACGCCTGGCGGCTGTTGTCGGCCGGCGGGGTCCCGGTGACCACCCAGGCCTCCTCGCCGGGGGCCACCAGGTGGTAGTCCCGCTTGGCCAACTGCTGCACGTAGGCCGGGTCCTGGAGGCGCCTGCGCTCGACCTCGAGGCGGGCGTTCTCGGCCACCAGGGCCCGCTGCTTGGCCTCGAGCCGCTCGATGCGGTGCTGCTGGGACACGTACTGGCGCAGCGGGTACACCGCGGTCGCGGCCAGCGCGAACATGACCAGCAGGAGCACCGCGCCCCGGGGGGTGAGCCCCAGCGGCGGTCGTGCCTCCCCGTCGGCCGTCCGGAACCGGCCGGGCCCGCCGGCCGTCACCGGACGGGCCTGGCTCATGACCCGCCCGAGGGGTAGGTGCGCGAGAAGGCCTGGCGGCCCGGGTAGCGGGCGACGTCGCCGAGCTGCTCCTCGATGCGCAGGAGCTGGTTGTACTTGGCCACCCGGTCGGTGCGGCAGGGGGCGCCGGTCTTGATCTGGCCGGAGCCGACGGCCACGGCGATGTCGGCGATGCTGGTGTCCTCGGTCTCGCCCGAGCGGTGGCTGACCACCGTGGAGTAGTTGCTCCGGTGGGCCAGGTCGACGGCGTCGAAGGTCTCGGTGAGGGTGCCGATCTGGTTGACCTTGATGAGGACGGCGTTGGCGGCGCCCTCGTCGAGGCCGCGCTGGATGCGCGCGACGTTGGTCACGAACAGGTCGTCGCCGACCAGCTGGAGCTTGTCGTCGAGCGCCTCGGTGAGGGCGGTCCAGCCGGCCCAGTCGTCCTCGGCCAGGCCGTCCTCGACCGAGACGATCGGGTAGCGGTCGGCCAGGGTCCGCCACAGCTCGACCATGCCGTCGGAGTCGAGGCTGCGGCCGTCGCCGGCCAGCTCGTAGCGGCCCTCCCGGTACAGCTCGGTGCAGGCCGGGTCCATGGCCAGGGCGACCTCGTCCCCGGGGTCGAAGCCGGCCTTGCCGATCGCCTCCACCAGCAGCTCCAGGGCGGCCTCGTTGCCGGGCAGGTCGGGGGCGAAGCCGCCCTCGTCGCCGATCCCGGTGCCGATGCCGCGCTCCTTCAGCACGGCCTTGAGGGCCTGGTAGACCTCGGCGCCCATGCGCAGCCCCTCGGCGAACGACGGGGCCCCCACGGGCACGACCATGAACTCCTGGAAGTCGACGTCGTTGTCGGCGTGGGCGCCGCCGTTGAGCACGTTCATCATCGGCACCGGGAGCAGGTAGGCGCTGATCCCGCCGAGGGAGCGGTACAGGGGCACGCCCAGGGAGTCGGCGGCCGCCATGGCCACCGCCATGGAGACGCCCAGGGTGGCGTTGGCGCCGAGCTTGGACTTGTTGTCGGTGCCGTCGGCGGCGAGCAGGACCGCGTCGACGGCACGCTGGTCGTAGGCGTCGGGGGCCTCGTCGAGCAGCGCCTTGGCCAGGGCCTCGTTGACGTTGCGGACGGCGTTGCGGACCCCCTTGCCGCCGTAGCGGTCGCCGCCGTCGCGCAGCTCGACCGCCTCGAACTGGCCGGTGGAGGCGCCGGAGGGGACGATCGCCCGGCCGAAGCCGCCATCGTCGAGGTGGACGTCGCACTCGAGGGTCGGGTTGCCCCGGGAATCCAGGACCTCCCGGGCGACGACAAGTTCGATGGTGGCCATGGGGAAGCCTTCCTGCGCGGTGGAGCGGACGGCGGCGTCGGCGAGCATATCATCGCCGCCAGCTCCCACCAGGGAGGCCTCGCGGGGAATTCGGCGCCCGGCTCGCCGCGGGCCGACGGGCGGATTACCGTTACGCGAACGCCAGAGTCGGCGAGGCAGGAGGAGGCGACCATGACCCGTCCGGTCCTGCGCCACCCCACGGTGACCCGGTGGCGTGCGCTGGCCCTGCTGGCCGCGGCCATCCTGCTCGCCGGCTGCGAGCTGGCCACGGGCACGGTGCGGACCGCCACCCGGCTCCAGGACGCCGGCATCAGCAACCCGAACCTCCACTACAACGACGGCGTGGCCACCCTCGAGTACGACGCCGACCCGAACCCACTGGACGCCAGGGCGGAACAGGACCGGGCCGCCGCCATCATCTGGAGGAACCTGCCGTTCCGCATCGACCGGATCACCGTGATCGGCGACGGCGGCGCGTTCCCGAGCCGGCGCGACTACCCCAGGGCGCTGCTGGAGCAGCAGCTCGGGCCGCGCCCGGCCGGGCTGGACCGCTCGGTGACCGACATCGCCCGCCGGGCCACCCTGATCGCCGTGGCCGTCGCCCTGGTGCTGATGGTGCTGATCGTGGTCGTCATCCTCCTGGTGATGCGGGCGGTCCGGGCCCGTCCCACCCCCCAGCCCGCCGACGCCTGGGCCCAGGGAGGCGCCCCCCAGCCCTGGGGCCAGCCGCCGCCCGGGCAGCCGTGGGGCCAGCAGCCCCAGCAGACGGCGCCGCCGCCCGGGCCCGGTGACGCCGAGCGGCTGGAGCCCGGACCGGCACCGCCCCCGCCGCCCCAGGAGGAGCGGGGACCGACCCCGCCCAACTGAGCGCCCCGGGCTCAGCGCTCGGGGGCCGTCGGCACCCGGGGCGCCATCGGCGCAGGCGGAGCGGCATCGGTCGGGGCCGCGGCCAGGAACTGGGCGCGGAAGCGGCGGGCCGTGCGGCGCAGGGCGGCCTCCGGCTCGACCCCGTTGGCCCTGGCCAGGGCGACCACCTCGAACAGCAGCGCCCCCACGGCGTCCTCCAGCTGCTCGGCGTCGGCGGCCCCGGCCAGCCCGTCCAGCCGTTCGCGGACCCTGGCCGCCGACCCGGCCTCGGCGGGCAGGCCGCCCGGGGCGCGCTTCTGGAGCTTGGCCGCCAGCTGGAGCGCCGGCAGGGCCGAGGGGATCCCGGCCAGGGGGTCGGTGCGACCCTCCTCCTCGCGCTTGATCGCCTCCCAGTTGCGGACGACCTCGCCGGCCGAGGCGACCTGGAGGTCGCCGAAGACGTGCGGATGGCGCCGGACCAGCTTCTCGGTGATCGCCCTGGCCACCCCGTCGACGTCGAAGTCGCCGGCGTCCTCGGCCAGCTGGGCGTGGAAGACCACCTGCAGCAGGAGGTCGCCCAGCTCCTCGCGCAGATGCTCGGGGTCGCCCTCCTCGATCGCGTCGAGCACCTCGTAGGCCTCCTCGACCAGGTGCCTGGCCAGGGAGGCGTGGGTCTGCTCGCGGTCCCAGGGGCAGCCGTCCGGGCCCCGCAGGCGGGTCTCGGTCGCCACCAGGTCGAGCAGTGCTGCCCCCTTGGGCTCACCGACGGGGTAGACGGCCTCGACCTCGATGTGGCTGCGGGCGGCCCGGTCGGCGACCAGCTGCACCAGCGGCCCGTCGTTGACCGGCGGCAGCAGCAGCGTGGCCGTCCCGTCCCGCCGGGCATGGTCGAGCAGGGCGTCGGCCTGCCGCCTGGCCAGGGCCACCCCTTCCATGTCGAGGCCCTGGCCGACCAGCAGCAGGTCGCGCCCGGCCGGGCCGGTGTCGTCGGCCGGGGCCAGCACCTCCCAGGGGACCTCGGCCACCTCGAGGGCCGGCAGCGACGGGTGCTCGGCATCGAGCAGCCACACCGGCCGGGCGGCGTCCAGGGCCCGCCAGGTCTGGGGCGGGAACAGCAGCGGGAGCCGCGGGCTGGACGCGACCAGCACCACCCGGGTCACTGGGACCCCTCCGGCCGGGTCATGGGCGGCTAGGGCTGGGTCGGCGTCGGGCCGCCGGCCCCGGCGGTGGTGGTGGCCGAGCCGGGTGCGGTCTCGCGGTCGACGATCTTGCCGGTCTCGGCGTCCCAGCGCCCGAACCGGGGGTTGACGGTGACGTCGGCCTGCTTGACCTGCTCGTCGAACCAGCGCTGCACGGCCTGCTGGCGGCGTTCCTTGACGGCCGGCTCGAGCTTGGCCCGCAGGTCGTTGTTGAGCGCGGGCAGGCGCACGCCCAAGACCTGGAGGACGTGGTAGCCGAACTGGGTCTTGACCGGCTGGGAGATCGGCGAGGTGCAGGAGCCGCTGGTCTTGCCCTTGCAGTCACCCTGGCCGGCGAGGGCGTACTCGGCCGTCTCGAACTCCTTGACGGTCGCCCCCTTGGCGTTGAAGCCGAGGTCGCCGGCCTTGTCCTTGCTCTGGGTGTCGATCGAGCGCTGCTTGGCCACCCCGCTCCAGTCGCCCGACGCGACCAGTTCCTTGCGGACCCGCTCGGCGGTCGCCTTGTCCTTGACCAGCACGTGGCGGACGTGGACCTCCTGGAAGTCGCTCTTGTGCTTGTCGAGGGTCGCCCGCAGCTGGGCGTCGGGCGAGTAGGGGATCAGCTTGACCGCGATCAGGTCGACCGCCAGCTGGACCCGCTGCTGGTCGCGCAGGACCTGCTCGGAGAGCTGCCGGGTCTGGAGCAGCTCCTCGTAGTTCTGGCCCTGGGCCGCCACCTGCTGCTTGAGCTGCTCCATGCGGGCGTCGACGTCGGACTCCTGGATGGTGATGCCGGCCTTCTTCACCCCGTCGAGCACCAGCTGGAACTGGATCAGGCCCTCCAGCGCCTGCCGGGTCGCCCCCTCGATGTCCTGGGAGGCCTGCTGGCCCTGTTGCTGCTGCTGGGCCTGCTGCTGGCCGAGCTGGGCCTTGGTCATCTCGGTGAGGCGGTCGGTCGGGATGCCGACGCCGTTGACCGTCGCGGCGTCCTGGTTGCGGACACCAAAGCCCGAGCAGCCGGCGGCGAGGACGGCGATACACAGGACGGGGAGCAGACGGCGCACGGACGACCTCACGTTCACGACTCGACGACAATGCACAAGCATACCGGCGGGTGCCGCCTTGAGGGTGCGAGAATGCCGCGATGAGCTACCAACCGGCCGACGGCCGCTACCAAACCATGCAGTACCGCCGGGTCGGGCGCAGCGGGCTCGAGCTGCCCGCCATCTCCCTCGGGCTGTGGCAGAACTTCGGCGGCGACCGGCCGCTGGAGACCCAGCGGGCGATCGTGCGCCGCGCCTTCGACCTCGGCATCACCCACTTCGACCTGGCCAACAACTACGGCCCGCCCTACGGCTCGGCCGAGGAGAACTTCGGCCGCATCCTCGCCACCGACCTGCGCGGCTACCGCGACGAGCTGGTCATCTCGACCAAGGCCGGCTACGACATGTGGCCCGGCCCCTACGGCGACCGCGGCTCCCGCAAATACCTCATCGCCAGCCTCGACCAGAGCCTTCGGCGCATGGGCCTGCCCTATGTCGACATCTTCTACTCCCACCGGGTCGACCCGGACACGCCGCTGGAGGAGACGATGGGGGCGCTGGACACGGCCGTTCGCCAGGGCAAGGCCATGTACGCCGGCATCTCCTCCTACTCCCCGGAGCGGACCCGGCAGGCGGCCGAGGTCCTGCGCGGCCTGGGCACGCCCCTGCTGATCCACCAGCCGTCGTACTCGATGCTCAACCGCTGGATCGAGGAGGACGGCCTGCTGGAGGTGCTCGACGAGGAGGGGGTCGGCTGCATCGTGTTCTCGCCCCTGGCCCAGGGGCTGCTCACCGACCGCTACCTGGACGGCGTCCCCGAGGGGTCGCGGGCCAGCAAGCCCGGCACCATCGAGGAGGGCCAGCTCAACGAGGCCACCCTGGCCAGGGTCCGGGCCCTGCACGAGCTGGCCGGCCGGCGCGGCCAGAGCCTGGCCCAGATGGCCATCGCCTGGACCCTGCGCGACCCGCGGGTCACCTCGGCCCTGCTCGGCGCCTCCAGCGTGGCCCAGCTCGAGGCCAACGTGGCCGCCCTGGACAACCTCGACTTCGCCAGCGACGAGCTGGCCGAGATCGACCGCCACGCCACCGAGGCCGGCATCAACCTCTGGGAGGCGTCCAGCCGGGCCTAGCCGGCCGCCTCCAGGGCGGCCGAGACCACGGCCGTGGCCTCCTCCAGGATCCGCTCCAGGTGCTCGGTGCCGAGGAAGCTCTCGGCGTAGACCTTGTAGACGTCCTCGGTGCCCGAGGGGCGGGCCGCGAACCAGCCGTGCTCGGTGGCCACCTTGACCCCACCCAGGGCGGCGCCGTTGGACGGGGCCGCGGTGAGCACGTCGGTGATCGGCTCGCCGGCCAGCTCCGAGGCCTGCACGTCGCCGGCGGACAGCCGCTTGAGCACGGCCTTCTGCTCGGGGGTGGCCGGGGCGTCGACCCGCCGGTAGTCGGGGTCGCCGAAGCGGGTGGTGAGCTCGCGGTACTGGGCGCCCGGGTCGGCGCCGCGGCGGGCGGTCATCTCGGCGGCCAGCAGGCAGCAGACGATCCCGTCCTTGTCGGTGGTCCAGACGGTCCCGTCGCGGCGCAGGAACGAGGCGCCGGCGCTCTCCTCGCCGCCGAAGCCGAGCGAGCCGTCCAGCAGCCCGTCCACGAACCACTTGAAGCCGACCGGGACCTCGTCCAGCCGCCGGCCCAGGTCGGCCGTGACCCGGTCGATCATCGAGCTGGACACCATCGTCTTGCCGACCCCGACCCCGCTGCCCCACTCGCGCCCGCCGCCGAGCAGGTAGGCGACCATGGCGGCCAGGTAGTGGTTGGGGTTGAGCAGGCCGGCCCCGCCGGTGACGATGCCGTGCCGGTCGGCGTCGGCGTCGTTGGCGAAGGCCACGTCGAAGCGGTCGCGCAGGTCGATCAGCCCGGCCATGGCGTACTGGGAGGAGGGGTCCATGCGGATCTTGCCGTCCCAGTCGACGTGCATGAACCCGAAGGTGGGGTCGATGGCCTGGTTGACCACCTCCAGGTCCAGGCGGTAGCGCTCGGCGATGGCCGGCCAGTAGGCGACCGCCGCCCCGCCGAGGGGGTCGACGCCGAGGCGCAGCCCGGCCCCGCGGACCGCCTCCAGGTCGACGATGGCCACCAGGTCGTCCACGTAGGCGGCCACGTAGTCGTAGCGCTCGACCCCGTCGGCGCCGGTGGGGCCGTCGGCCGGGACCCGCCGCACGCCGTCCAGCCCGGCCCGCAGCAGCCGGTTGGCCTCGTCCTGGACCCAGCCGGTGATGTCGGTGTCGGCCGGGCCGCCGTTGGGCGGGTTGTACTTGAAGCCGCCGTCCTCGGGCGGGTTGTGGGACGGGGTGACGACGATGCCGTCGGCCAGGTGGTCGCGCCGGTCCCGGTTCCAGGTGAGGATGGCGTGGGAGAGGGCCGGGGTCGGGGTCGGCCGGTCGCCCGAGTCGACCCGCACGTCCACGCCGTTGGCGGCCAGCACCTCCAGGGCGGTCCGCTGGGCCGGCTCGGACAGGGCGTGGGTGTCGCGGCCCAGGAACAGCGGCCCGTCGATCCCCTGCTGGCTGCGGTAGCGGCAGATGGCCTCGGTGGTGGCCAGGATGTGGGCCTCGTTGAACGACCCCTTGAGGGCCGACCCCCGGTGCCCCGAGGTCCCGAACGCCACCTGCTGGGAGGCCTCACCCGGGTCCGGCCGCTCCTCGTAGTAGGCCTTGACCAGCTTGTCCACGTCGACCAGCATCGAAGGGTTGGCCGGCCGCCCGGCCTGCTCGTTCACCGTCATCCCGCTCACCCCGCTCCGGAAGGGTCCCGAGGGTACGGTACCCGGCGAGCGGCGTTCCTAAGAAGCGGCCCGGCGCTGCTCCGGGCGGTCGCTGTCGGGCAGGGTGGGGGCGTCGGGGGCGCCGAGGACCCCGGTGAGCAGCTCACACAGCCAGGTGGGCAGGCTGGTGCCCTCGGAGGGCAGGGGGACCAGGAGGGTGCGCTCGGGCTGCTTCCAGATCGCCCCCGGGTAGAGGCGGTCCAGGCGGACCTGCTTGGACTCGGCGAGGTCGTCGACCGGGAACAGCCGCGCCCTGCCCCCGAAGCAGACGACCTCGGTGAGGCCGACGGCGGTCGCCTGGGCCCGGACCCCGGCCAGCCGGAGGAGGTTCCGCACCGGGGCCGGGGGCGGGCCGTAGCGGTCGGCCAGCTCGGCGCCCAGCGCCTCGACCTCCTCGACCACCCGGGCCCCGCCCAGGCGCCGGTAGGCCTCCAGGCGCAGCCGCTCCCTGGGCACGTAGGCGGCGGGCAGGTGGGCGTCCACCGGGACCTCCAGCTTCAGCTCCTTGGGGACCTCGACGGGGCGGCCGCGCAGCTCGGCCACGGCCTCGGCCAGCAGCTGCATGTACATGTCGTAGCCGACCAGGGCGACGTGGCCGGACTGGTCGGCCCCGAGCAGGTTGCCGGCGCCGCGGATCTCGAGGTCCTTCATGGCGATGGCCATGCCCGACCCGAGCTCCTGGTGGGTGGCCACGGTGGCCAGGCGCTGGTGGGAGGTCTCGGTGATGGACCGCTCGGGTGGGTAGAGCAGGTAGGCGTAGGCCCGCTCCCGGGAGCGCCCGACCCGGCCCCGCAGCTGGTAGAGCTGGGCCAGGCCGAGGGTGTCGGCCCGGTCGACGATCAGGGTGTTGGCGCTGGGGATGTCGATGCCCGACTCGATGATCGTCGTACAAACAAGAACATCGAATTCCTTGTCCCAAAACTGGAGCATGATCCGCTCCAGCTGCTCCTCGTGCATCTGGCCGTGGGCGACGGCCACCCGGGCCTCGGGGATGGCCTGGCGGACCTGGTAGGCGACCCGGTCGATCGAGTCGACCCGGTTGTGGACGAAGAACGTCTGGCCCTCGCGGAGCATCTCGCGGCGGATGGCGTTGGCCACCGTGCCCTGGTCGTAGGGTCCGACGAAGGTCAGCACCGGGTGGCGCTCCTCGGGCGGTGTCTCCATCACCGACAGGTCGCGGATGCCGGAGATGGCCATCTCCATGGTCCGGGGGATCGGGGTGGCGGTCAGGGTGAGCACGTCGACCTCGGTCCGGAGCTGCTTGAGGTGCTCTTTGTGGCCGACGCCGAAGTGGTGCTCCTCGTCGACCACGACCAGGCCCAGCTCGGACCACTTGGCGTCGGCCGACAGCAGCCGGTGGGTGCCGATGACCACGTCGACGGTGCCGTCGGCCATGCCGGCGACGACCTCGTCCTGTTCCTGGCGCGACTGGAAGCGCGACAGCATCGCCACCTTGACCGGGAAGGGGGCGAACCGGTCCGAGAAGACGGCCATGTGCTGCTGGGCCAGCAGGGTGGTGGGGACCAGCACGCCGACCTGCTTGCCGTCCATGACCGCCTTGAAGGCGGCCCGGACCGCGACCTCGGTCTTGCCGTAGCCGACGTCGCCGCACAGCAGCCGGTCCATCGGCACCGGCGCCTCCATGTCGGCCTTGATCTCCTCGATGGCGGTGAGCTGGTCGGGGGTCTCGGTGAACGGGAAGGCGTCCTCCAGCTCGCGCTGCCAGGGGGTGTCGGGGCCGAAGGCGTGGCCCGGCGAGGCCATCCGGGCCGAGTACAGCCGGACCAGCTCGGCCGCCATCTCGCGGACCTTGCGGCGCACCCTGGCCTTCTGGCGGTCCCAGTCGCGGCTGCCCAGGCGTGACAGCTTGGGGTGCTCACCGCCCACATAGCGGCTGATCAGCTCGACCTGCTCGCTGGGCAGGTACAGCTTGTCGCCCTGGTCGTAGGCCAGCACCAGGTAGTCGCGCTCGGCCCCGCCGACGCTGCGGTGCTCCATCCCGACGTAGCGGCCGATGCCGTGGACGGCGTGGACCACGATGTCGCCCGGCTGGAGCTCCTCCAGGGCGAGCTGGCCGCCGGCGTGCCTGGCCCGGCGGCGGCTGGAGGGCATGCGGGCCTGCTCGCGGGCCTGGCGCCTGGTCCCGTACAGGTCGCCCTCGGCGACCAGGGCCAGCTTGAGCGTCGGCAGGCGGAAGCCGGTGAGCAGCGACGCGGTCCCGACCAGGACCCCCGGCGCCGGCTCGGCCGGGAGCTCGGTGGCCAGGTCGGGGACGGTCAGGCCCTCCTCGCGCAGGACCTCGACCAGGCGCTGGGCCGGGCCGGCGCCCTCGGTGCAGTACAGCGCCGTCGAGCCGGCGGCGACCAAGTCGCGGGCGTCGGCGGCGATGCGGGTGACGTTGGCCCGGTAGGGCTCGATGGCGTGGGCGTCGATGCGGACCGCGCTGGCCTGCCCGGAGTCGAACGGCCCCAGCCGCAGCAGGGCCCGGCCGGCGTCCTCCAGCACCCGCTCCAGGGGCCGGTAGGCGACACCCTCGACCGGGGCGGTGGCGCCCTCGGCGGCGCTGGCCCAGGACGCCTGGCTGGCCTCGTCGGCCTGGCGGCGGACCTCCTCGGCCCGGTCGAGGGTGCGCTTGGGGTCGAGCAGGACCAGCAGGGCGTCGTCGGGGAGGTAGGCCGGCAGCGGCTGGAGGTCGTCGAACAGCAGCGGCAGCAGCGACTCGACCCCCTCCATGTCCAGGCCCTCGGCGACCTGGGCGAGCAGGTCGCCGGCGACCGGCACCTCGGCGGCGAGCTGGCGGGCCCGGCCGCGCTCGGCCTCGCCCAGGCGGACCTCGCGGCACGGCCAGGCCTCGACCTCCGGCAGCTCGGTCAGGGACCGCTGGCTGGACACGGCGAAGGCGCGGATGCTCTCGACCTCGTCGCCCCAGAGCTCGACCCGGACCGGGTGGTCCTCGCCCGGCGGGAAGAAGTCGACCAGGCCGCCGCGGACGGCCACCTCACCCCGGCGCTCGACCATGTCGGTGCGCCGGTAGCCGGAGGCGACCAGCCGCTCCAGCAGCTCCTCGAGCTCGACCCGGTCGCCCGTGGCCACCGTGACCGGGTCGACCGCGTCCAGGCCCGGGGCCAGCGGCTGCATCATCGCCCGGGCGGGCACGGTCAGCAGGCGGATCCCGTCAACCTCGGGGGCGCCCAGGCGGTGGAGCAGCCGCAGGCGCGTGGCCACCGTCTCGGAGCGGGGCGAGAGGCGCTCATGGGGCAGCGTCTCCCAGGCCGGGAAGGTGGCCGCCGCGTCGGGGCCGCAGAACGCGGCCGCGTCCGCGGCCAGGGCCTCGGCGTCGGCGGTGGTGGCGGTGGTGACGACCACCAGCCGCCCGCCGGCCTTGGCGATCCCGGCCAGCAGGAACGCCCTGGCCACGTCGGGGATGATCGCGTCCAGGCGTGCGCCGGCCTCGCCGTCGTCGAGGGCGGCGAGCAGCTCGGTGAAGGCGGGGTCGTCGGTCCAGCGGTCGAGCAGGGGGGTGAGGCGCACGGCAGTCCTTTGCAGCGGTCGGAGCACGCACGGGTAGCCCCCGACGGCCGCAGCCGGGGGGCTCCCCGCTATGTCAACCTCCAGGCTACCGCAGCATCCCGACGTCAGACAGGCAGGCCGAGATGGGCCCGGAGGGCGTCGAACACCTCGCCCCAGCCGGTCTGGTAGGCGGCGCGGGTCTCGTCGTCGATCTCGCCGATGGCGTGGTGGGACAGCCGCACCAGGGTGCCGTCCGGGAGCTCCTCCAGGGCCAGGCTGAACACGCCGGCTACCGGGACGCGCATGCCCATCGGTCCGGTGCAGGTGAGCTGCTCGGGCCGGCGGATGCCGGTCACGGTGGCGTACAGGGCGCCGTCGCCGCCGCCCCAGTCCTCCCAGAAGCGGCCGCCCACCCGCGGCTCCAGGTGGACCGTGGAGCCCTCCCGGAAGGCGTGCGGCCACCACTCCCCCATCCGGCACAGCGCGTCGAACACCTTCTCGCGCGGCGCCGCGACCGTCACCTCCTGCTCCACGTCCAGGGTCGTGGTCATGCCCGCTCCTTCCTGCCGCTCGGCCGTCTCCTTGAGCCGGAGCAGCGACTCGGCCCAGCGGTCGGCGTAGGGGCGCATCCAGCGCTCGTACGCGGCCCGCAGGGGCACCCCGTTGAGGTGGTTCCAGCGCTCCCGCCCCTGGCGGCGGACGACCACCAGCCCGGCCGCCTCCAGCACCCCCAGGTGCTTCATGACCGCGAACCGCGACACCTCGGGGAACGCCCCGCTCAGCTCCCCGGTGGTGTGGGCCCGGTCGCGCAGCAGGTCGAGGATGGCCCGCCGGGTCGGGTCGGCCAGTGCCTTCCAGACCGCGCCGCCGCCGTCGGCCATGCCAGGACCTCCGGAACCTGATGTGACCCTATAGTCACGTGACTATAGGGTCACATATGTCGGCCCGGTCGTCAATCCCCCGGCGGCAGCTGGGGCACGACCACGCCCAGGTCGACGTTGCCGCCGGTGAGCACGGTGCCGACGCGCCGGCCGGCGAGGTCGCCGGCCCTGCCGGCCAGGAGGGCGGCGATGGTGGCCGCGCCGGCCGGCTCGACCACCACCTTGAGGCGTTCCATGACGAACCGGACCCCGGCCAGGAGCTCGGCCTCGGACAGGAGCACGACCTCGTCGACCAGGTCGCGGAACAGGGGGAAGGTGAGCGGCCCGGCGAAGGGGGCGCAGAGGCCGTCGGCGACCGAGCGGGCCACGATCGGGACCGGGTGGCCGGCGGCCAGGGCGGCGCTCAGGGCCGCCGCGCCCTCGGGCTCGACCGCGACCACCCGGCAGTCGGGGTTGGCGTCGCGCATGGCCAGGGCGGTGCCGCAGGTGAGCCCGCCGCCGCCGACGCTCACCACCCAGACGTCGACCGGGCCGGCGTCCTCGACCAGCTCCAGGGCGACGGTGCCCTGGCCGGCGACGATCTCGGGGTCGTCGAAGGGGTGGACGAAGGTGAGGCCGCGCTCGGCCTGGAGCCGCTCGCACTCGGCGAAGGCCTCGGTGGTGGTGTCGCCGTGCAGCACCACCTCGGCCCCGTAGCCCCAGCAGGCGGCCACCTTGGCGGCCGGGCTGTAGGTGGGCATGACCACGGTCGCCTTGGCCCCGACCTGGGCCGCCGCCCAGGCCACGGCGGCCCCGTGGTTGCCGGCGGTGACCGCCACCAGCCCACGCTCGCGTGCCTCGTCGGGCAGCGTGAGCAGGCGGTTGAGGGCTCCGCGGGCCTTGAACGAGCCGGTCTTCTGGACCGCCTCGTCCTTGACCAGGACGTGGGCGCCGGTACGCCCGTCGAGGGTGGCCGAGGTGTGCACCGGGGTGCGATGCACCCGGCCGGCGATCCGCGCCGCTGCGGACCGCACCGCTGCTGGGTTCACCTTCGCTCCTTCCTCCAGCCGAACGGGGTGGCGGAACGGAGCCCAGCATAGAACCGTCGCCGGGTTGACGAGGCCACCCCGGCGTGATACCAAACATCGGATGTCTGTGTCGACCGGATCGAGGGGGAGACGTTGGCCGCGCCGCGGACGGAGACGGCCATCGCCAGGATCCGGGACCTGATCACCTCCGGGGAGCTCGCGCCCGGGTCGCGGCTGCCGCCCGAGCATGAGCTGGCCGCCCAGCTCGGCCTGTCGCGCAACACGGCCAGGGAGGCGGTGCGGGCCCTGATGACGGCCCGGGTGCTCGACGTGCGCCGTGGCGACGGCACCTATGTCACCAGCCTCACCCCCGACCTGCTGCTGGAGGGCGTGGGCGCGGCCGTGGAGCTGATGCGCGACGACGGCGTCCTCGAGGTGCTGGAGGTGCGCCGCTACCTGGAGCCGGCGGCGACCGCGCTGGCGGCCAGCCGGATCGACGCCGCCGGCCTGCGGGCGCTGCGGGCCACGATCGGACGCATGCGCGAGGCCGGCGACGACGAGGAGTTCGTGGCCCAGGACGCCAACTTCCACGCCGGCGTGGCCGAGGTGTCGGGCAACGGCACCCTGGCGTCGCTGCTGGCCGGCCTGTCCAGCCGGACCATGCGGGTGCGGGTGCTGCGGGCGATGACCAGCGCCGACGCCCTCCGGAGCACGATCGACCAGCACGAGGCCATCTACACCGCCCTGGCCGCCGGCGACCCCAACCTGGCCCAGGCCCTGGCCATGCAGCACGTGGTCACCACCGAGAGCTGGCTGCGGCAGCTGGTCGCCGGCGGGCCCGACGAGGGCGGCGCCTAGGGCGACGGCCGGGCGTCCGGCGGCGGGCGAGCCGGCACGGTCCAGGCGGGCCCGTCCGGGAAGCGGTAGCTGGCCAGCGCGGCCGGGGTCATGGCCGCGTAGCCGGGCGTCGCCGGAAGGTGGTAGCGGCCGGCGGTCACCCGGACCGGCTCGGTGAAGTGCTCGTGCAGGTGGTCGACGTACTCCACCATCCGCTCCTCCAGCGAGCCGCTCACGGCCACGAAGTCGAACGCCGACAGGTGCACCACCAGCTCGCACAGGCCGACCCCGCCGGCGTGCGGGCAGACCGGGACCCCGAACCTGGCCGCCAGCAGCAGCACCGCCACCACCTCGTTGACCCCGGCGAGCCGGCAGGCGTCCACCTGGCAGGCGGCGATCGCCCCGGCCTGCAGGAGCTGCTTGAACACCACCCGGTTCGGCACGTGCTCGCCGGTGACCACCCGGATCGGGGCGATCGCGCGGGCGATGGCGGCGTGGCCGAGGACGTCGTCGGGGCTGGTCGGCTCCTCGATCCACCATGGCCGGAAGCGGGCCAGCTCGCCCATCCAGGCGATCGCCTCGGGCACGCTCCACACCTGGTTGGCGTCCAGCATGAGCCCGCGGTCGGGGCCGATCGCCTCGCGGGCGATGGCCAGGCGGCGCAGGTCGTCCTCGAGGCTGGCGCCGACCTTGAGCTTGAGGTGGCTGAAGCCGGCCTCGACGGCCTCGCGGCAGCGTCGCCGCAGCTTCTCGTCGTCGTAGCCCAGCCACCCGGCCGAGGTGGTGTAGGCCGGGTAGCCCTCGGCGGCCAGCAGCGCCTCCCGCTCCGGCCGGGTCGCCGCCCGCTCCCGCAGCAGCGCCAGCGCCTCGGCGGGGGTGAGGGCGTCGGTCAGGTAGCGGAAGTCGACCAGGTCGACGATCTCCTCGGGCTCCAGGTCGACCAGCAGCTTCCACAGCGGCTTGCCGCGCGCCTTGGCGTACAGGTCCCAGACGGCGTTGACCACCGCGGCCGTGGCCAGGTGGACCACGCCCTTCTCGGGCCCGAGCCAGCGCAGCTGGCTGTCGCCGACCAGCCGGCGCCACAGGCCGCCCATGTCGGCGAACAGCTCCTCGGCCTTGGCGCCGACCAGCGACGGGGCCAGGAGGCCGATGGCCTGCACGCACAGCTCGGTGCCGCGGCCGATGGTGAAGCAGAAGCCGTGGCCGTCCAGGCCGGGGTCGCTGGTGCGCAGGATCAGGTACGCGGCCGAGTAGTCGGGGTCGGGGTTCATGGCGTCGGAGCCGTCCAGCTCCCGGGAGGTGGGGAAGCGCACGTCCACGGTGTCGAAGCCGGTGATCTCGATACCGGGCACGGCGATCCCCTGCCCGCTCACCCCTTCACCGCCCCGACCAGCAGCCCGCGCGAGACGACCCGCTCCAGCGCCACCGCCAGGGCGATGACGGGCAGGATCATGATCTGGATCAGCACCGACATGTACCACCACTGCGGTCCCCGGGTGGCGTTCTGGGCGGCGACGGTGAGCGGCATCGTCTGGGCGTCCGCGCTGGAGAGGAACAGCGCCAGCAGGTACTCGTTCCAGGCGAACACCAGCACGATGAGGAAGGTCGCGACCAGGCCGGGCACCGACAGCGGCAGAGTGATCGAGCGGAACACCCGGAAGGCCGACGCCCCGTCGACCACCGCCGCCTCCTCCAGCTCCCACGGCAGCCGGGCGAAGTAGTCGCGCATCAGCCAGACCACGATCGGCAGGTTGGTGGCCGCGTAGGTGATGATCAGCGCGGTGCGGGTGTCCAGCAGCCGGAGGTGCTGGAAGAGCACGTAGATGGGGATCACCACCGCCACCGGGGGCAGGATCCGCTGGGAGATCATCCAGAAGGCGATGTCCCCGTTGGACAGGGTGCGGGTGAAGCGGCGGCCGATGGTGGCCGCCAGGATCGCGAAGCAGGCCCCGGCGGCGACCACGGCCAGCACCGGCGGCATGCCGAGCCCGACGGCGACCGCCACCAGGGCAAGGCAGCCGACGAGCAGCGCGATCACCCCCAGGCGCGGCTTGTAGGGGAAGCGGACGAGCGCGTAGGCGCCGGCCGACCCGAGCAGCAGGGCCAGCACCGAGCTGCTGAGCGCGACCACCACGGTGTTGACGTACGGCCGCACGGTGTCGTCCCGGAGGTCGACGAAGATGTAGCGCCAGGCGTCCAGGGACGGCTTGAAGTCGACGAAGGGGAGGTAGAAGGGGCCGCTGTTGACCTGGATGGGCAGCTTGAACGAGGTGATCACCAGCCAGTAGAGCGGGAACAGCACCACCACGGCCCAGCCGACCAGGACCAGGTAGGCGGCCAGCTTCCCGGCCGGTGGCAGGTCCTTGACCGAGCGGCGACGCAGCGGGTTCATCGGCTCATGCCTCCGCCAGCCGCCGCCGGACCAGGTTGACGTAGGACAGCGCGACCACGGTCACGATGAACAGCAGCGAGTAGGCGACCGCCGCCGACTGGCCCAGGTCCAGCGTCCGCCAACGGATGTAGGCGTGGAGGCTGAGGGACTCGGTGGCGGTCCCGGGACCGCCGTTGGTGAGGATGTTCGGCAGGTCGATGATCTTGAAGGCCTCGATGAGGCGGATGAGGATGACCGTGGTGCACACCGGCAGGATCGCCGGCAGCGAGATGTGGCGGAAGATCTGCCAGCGGCTGGCCCCGTCGACCATGCTCGCCTCGACGGTGTCCTGGTCCTGGCCCTCGAGCGCGGCCAGCAGGATGATGAACATGAACGGGGTCCATTGCCAGATGTCGCCGACCATCACCGCGACCCGCGCCCCCCAGGGGTCGTTGACCCAGGAGAAGTCGCTCAGCCCCACCGCCACCCACAGCGGGTGCAGGGGGCCCTTCCCGGTGTCGGTCAGCATCCGGAACATGTAGGCGACCCCGACCGGGGTGATGGTCATCGGCAGCAGGAACACCACCCGGAAGAAGCGCTGGCCGGGGAGCCCCTGGGTCAGCAGGTAGGCCAGCCCCAGCCCGAGCAGGAACTGCACCGCGGTCCCGACCAGCACGTAGACCACCGTCACGACCGCGGTCCCGGGGCGCCCGCCGTGGGCCAGCAGCGTCCGGACCAGCAGCCACATGGCACCCGCCGCAGCCACGGCGCCGAGGACGCGGAAGGCCATCCCCGCCGGCGAGGCGCCGGCGCGCCAGGCGCGGAACAGCCCCCAGCCCAGCAGCCCCAGCCCGGCGGCGAGCACCAGCCAGCCCAGCGGGGTCGGCGGCCGGGGGACCCCGAGGAAGTGGGCCCGCTCGTCCCCGAAGAAGAGCTCACGGTAGTTGTCGAGTCCGATGAACCGGAACTGGAACCCGCCCCGCACCAGCTTCAGGCGCGACATGCTGATGTAGAGCGAGACGAGCAGCGGGTAGATCGACACGAACAGGATGGCCAGCAGCGCCGGCCAGATGAACGCGGCCCGCACCCCGAAGCCCGCCCCCAGCGCGGCCCGCGACCGGATCCGCGCCTGCTCCTCGATGGCCGGGCCGGGCACGCGGCCCCGGCCCAGCCTGGCGGCGTCCATACCTAGCGCTGGATGTTCAGGCTGTCGGCGTAGGCGGCCTTCTGGTCGTCGCGGCCCTCGTCGTCGGTGATCTTGTCCCAGCCCCGCTCGATCTGCTGCATCGCCTGGTCGCGGGAGATCTCCCCGGCCAGGAACTGGGCCACCGCCGTGTCCAGGACCACGCCCTGGTACTGGGCGGACTTGGGGATCCGGAGGTCGAGGATCATGTTCGGGCTGTTCAGGCTGTCGCGGATGGCGCCCAGGTAGTTCTCGGCGGCCTCCTTGCTCATGCCGGCCTTCACCCACAGCTGGGTGTCCGCGAACTGGGAGGTGCGGTACGGGTTGAAGCCGGTCTTGCCCAGGGTCACGTCGACGTTGGACTGCGCCGGCGCGCTCATGTAGGAGAGGAAGTCGTAGGCGGCGTCCTTGACCTTCTGGTCGACCGCCGCGTTGATCGCCCCCGACCAGCCGCCGAAGGCGGCGAACGGCGCGTGGTTGACGCCGTCGACGGCGTGCGGGCACCTGGTGGCGTCGCAGTCGACCAGCTGGCCGCTGGCCCGGTCCAGGACCTTCCGGGACCCGGGCATGATGACCGTCCCCACCTTGTCCTGCACGGTCGAGGTCTTGGGGTCGATGGCCAGGGTCCCGATGTCGCCCCAGTCGGCCGAGAGGGCGCAGCGGCCCGAGGTGAACAGCCCGCGGGTGTCGCCCACGTCCAGGTTCAGCTCGTCCTTGGGCGCGTACTGGGTGGTCTGCTTGTAGACGTCCAGGGCGGTGGCGAACGCCTGGTTGTTGACCAGCGGCTTCATGGTGTCGGCGTCGAAGAAGGCGCCCTGGCTGGTCCCCTCCGCCTGCAGGTAGGAGCCGGCCACCGACCACGACATCCAGTACGACTGGGCGGACCGCTTCTTGGCGATGCAGGAGCCGTAGTCGGCCTTGCCGTCGCCGTTGAGGTCCTTGCCGTTGTACCGCTTGGCGATCGACAGGTAGTCGTCCCAGGTGGCCGGCGGCTTCAGCCCGTCGCGCTTCAGCAGGTCGCTGCGGTAGTAGACCATCTGGAAGTCGCCGTCCAGCGGGACGGTGTAGGTGCGCCCCTTGTAGGAGGCGCTGAAGTCACGGAAGAACGGGGCGATGTCGTCCCACTTCAGGACCTGGTCGCCCTTGACCCGGTCGGTGATGTCCTCCAGGTACCCGGGCGGGACGAAGTCGCCCATCCACTGCGGGTCGAAGACGAACGCGTCGTAGCTGTTGGTGCCCGTGGCCAGGTCGGTGAGGATCTTGTCGTACAGGTCGGCGAAGGGGACGGTCACGATCTTGACGTTGGCGCCGGTGAGCCGGTTGAAGTCGGGAGCGCGCCGTTGCAGCGGCTCGGCGATCTGCGGCCCGGTGAAGGTGAGGACGGTGACCTCCACCCCCTTGTGCCGGTCGGCCCCGGTGGCCTGGGTGGTGGACTGGGTCTTGTTGTCGCCGCCGCCGCTGCAGGCGGCGACCAGCAACGACGCGGCGGCGATGCTCGCGGCCCAGCGGGAGAATGGACGCTTGGCCATGCTGCCCTCCCATGTTTCGAGGGGCCGTCGACGGCCCGCTTGGGCTCCCCTCCCTGGAGGACGTAACCGTAGCCGACAGAAACATCCGATGTCTAGAGCCGAATCAGCCGGCCGCCGGGTCGATGTAGCCGATGGTCAGGAGCAGGTTGGCGTAGAGCCGCTGGTCGCCGGTGGCGACGGCCAGGGTCACCTCGGGACGGCGGGTCAGCTCGTAGAAGTCCAGCCGGTCCACCACCTCGACCGGCAGGCCCGGCGGCAGGAGCGCCCGGTACTCGCCGAGCACGGCCGGGACGTCGGCGTCGTGGGGCCGCATCACCGCGGCCGCCTCCAGCGGCACCGTCGGCACGACCGCCTCCAGGACCTCGGTGACGGTCACCCGCCCCGGGGAGAGGTTCAGCCAGACGCGGCGGGCAGCCGCCGGCGTCGCGGTGGCGTGCGGGAAGTTGCCGTCGGAGATGAGCAGCCGGGATCCGTGTCCGGCCGTGGCCAGGGCGGCGAGGATCTCGGGATGGATGAGCCTGGTCCGAAGCATCGTGGCCTCCGTGGGGTCGGCGAGGGGCGGGAGGATGGCGACGGTCAGGGCGGCAGGCGGTACAGGCGGCGGGCGTTGACCCCGAGCACCAGGTCGCGTTCGGCCGGCCCGAGCCCGGCCCGCTCCAGCGCCTCGGCGGTGGCCGCGACCACCTCGCCGTAGCCGGCCGCGAGCAGGCACACCGGCCAGTCGGAGCCGAACAGCAGCCGCTCGGGCCCGAAGACCTCGACCGCGTGGCCCACGTAGGGGACGAGCTGGGTGGGCGTCCAGGCGTCCCAGTCGGCCTCGGTGACCAGGCCGGAGACCTTGCAGGCGACGTTGGCGTGGCGGGCCAGGGCGGCCAGCTCGCCGGCCCATGGGTCCATGGCCGCTTCGCGGATGCGCGGCTTGGCCAGGTGGTCGACGACCAGGGTGAGCTCGGGGAGCCGCTGGGCCACGGCCCGGGCCGCGGGCAGCTCCCGCTCGCGCACCAGCAGGTCGTAGACCAGCCCGGCGGCGGCGACGGCGGCCAGGCCGTCGCCGACCTGGTCGCGCAGCAGCCAGTCCGGGTCGGGCTCGTCGTGGACCTGATGGCGGATCCCGACCAGGGCCTGGCCGCCGGGCCGGGCCCGCAGGGCGGCCAGGGTCGCGGCCACCTCGGGGTCGGCGAGGTCGACCCAGCCGACCACGCCGGCGACGCGGTCGGAGGCGGCGGCCACGGCCAGGAGCTCCTCGGTCTCCTCGACGCTGGAGACGGCCTGGACCGCGATCGTCGCCTCGAACCCCTGCGGTCCGGCGGCCGCGTCGAGGTCCTCGACGCCGAAGGGCCGCCGGATCGCCGCCACCGACTCGTCCATCCAGGGGTAGGCCCGCCGCCCCGGGTCCCAGAGATGGTGGTGGGCGTCGACCCGTCCCGCCCGGCTCACCGTCGGCCCGCCGGGGTGGGGACGTGGTCGGGCAGCAGGCCGGTGGCGACCAGGTCGGCCCAGAGCGCGTCCGGGACCGGCCGCGCGAAGCAGGCCACGGCGTCCTCGACCTCGGCGGCCGAGCGGGCGCCGACCAGCACGCTGGTCACGGCCGGGTGGCCGAACGGGAAGGCGAGCGCCGCCGCCCGCAGGGGTGTCCGGTGCCTGGCGCAGACCTCGGCCAGCCGCAGCGCCCGGTCCACCAGCTGCGGCGCGGCCGGGGCGTAGTCGAAGGTGGCCCCTGGCCGCGGGTCGGCGAGCAGGCCGCTGTTGAACACCCCGCCGACCACCACCGCGGTGCCCCGGGCGGCGCAGGTGGGCAGCAGCTCGGCCAGGGCCCGCTGGTCGAGCAGCGAGTACCGGCCGGCGACCAGCACCAGGTCCAGGTCGAGATCGCGCACGAACCGGGTGAGCATCTCGGCCTGGTTCATGCCGGCCCCGATCGCCGTCACGGCGCCCTGGTCGCGCAGCTCGATCAGGGCGGGCAAGGCCTGCTCGCAGGCCTCGCGCTCGTGGTCGTCGGGGTCGTGGACGAGGACGATGTCGACCCGGTCGAGCCCCAGGCGCTCCAGGCTCTCCTCCAGCGACCGTCGCACGCCGTCGCCGGAGAAGTCCCAGACCCGCTTGGCCGGCGGCGTGTCGGCGAAGCCCTCGGGGTCGGCGGTCTCGCCCGGGGCCAGCGGGCGCACCAGCCGGCCCACCTTGGTGGAGACGACGAAGCGGTCGCGCGGCAGCCCGGCCAGCAGCCGTCCGAGGCGGCGCTCGGCCAGGCCGAGCCCGTAGTGGGGGGCCGTGTCCACGTAGGTGAGGCCGGCCTCCAGGGCCGAGCGGACGGCCGCGGCGGCGTCGTCCTCGGCCACCGGCGCGAAGAGGTTGCCGAGCGGCGCGGTGCCGAGCGACAGGGCGCTGACCCGGAGCCCGCCCCGGCCGAGGGCGACGCTGGACACGGGCATGCTCACCCCTCCCCCCGCGCGGGTCGCAGGCGCAGGCCCTGCATGCCGCCGTCGACGGCCAGGGCGGTGCCGGTGGTGGCGGAGGCCAGCGGGCTGGCCAGGTAGGCGATGGCGGCGGCGACCTCGTCGGCCGAGACCAGCCGCCCGGTCGGCTGGCGGGCCCGGAGGGCGGCCAGCTCGGCCTCTGGGTCGGGCGTGGCGGCCAGCAGCCGCCGCACCCAGGGGGTGTCCGCGGTGCCTGGGTTGACGCAGTTGACGCGGATGCCCTCCGGCAGGTGGTCGGCGGCCATGGCCAGGGTGAGCGAGAGCACCGCCCCCTTGGTGGCGCTGTACAGGGCGCGCTCGGGCAGGCCGGCGGTGGCGGCGATCGAGCAGGTGTTGACGATCGCGGCCCGCCCCGAGCGCCGCAGGTGCGGCAGGGCGGCCCGGGTGGTGCGGACCATGCCCAGGAGGTTGACGTCCAGGACCCGCCTCCACTCCTCCAGGGGGTTGTCCTCGACCGTGCCCTGGGCCCCGATGCCGGCGTTGTTGACCAGCACGTCCAGGCCCCCCCAGCGCTCGGCCACGGCGGCCACGGCGGCGCCCACCGACGCCTCGTCGGTCACGTCGGCGACCAGGGCCAGCGGCCGCTCGGCGCCCTCGACCGGCCCGTCGGCGGCCGACGGGTCCAGGTCGAGGGCGGCCACCCTGGCCCCGCGGGCGGCCAGGAGCCGGACCGTGGCCAGGCCGATGCCCGAGCCGCCGCCGGTGACCGCCGCGACC
>Ga0307277_10000042_pt1 | contig 35548 bp, 28 predicted proteins | sample ER_DNA_116_FD_194473 | JGI IMG/M metagenome (GOLD analysis project Ga0307277, IMG submission 194473) | Bulk soil microbial communities from the East River watershed near Crested Butte, Colorado, United States - ER_DNA_116 | ecosystem: Environmental > Terrestrial > Soil > Floodplain | place...
TCGGGCTGAAAGGCCATGCCCGGCTGGGGGCGCACGACCAGGCGTTGCCCAACGACGGTGGTCTCCGGATGGTCGACGATGGTCGCAACGGCCACCGGTCGGCCCGCGTGGACATCTCGGGCGACGGCGTCAAGGCCCGGGAACGTCCTCGCGCTTACAGCAGATGCAAAGACATCCACGGTGCCACCGCAGGTCAGTGCTGGCGCGTACGGATCGCCGCCGGAAATTCCGTACCGTACGAGTGCCGGCTTACCGGTTGCAGCGGCTTCCCTGCTGAGCTCGTACACCGCCGCCTCGACACAACCACCGGATACCGAGCCGACGGCTTCCCCATTGGGCCCGACGACCATTGAGGCACCCGGCTCGCGCGGCGATGAGCCGAGAATCGCGACCACCGTACCCATCCCGACGGTTGCGCCGGCTTGCCACCAGCACGCCAGTTCCCGCATTACCTCGCGCATGTCACGCCCCCGCTTGCGATCGCCTCGTCCAAAGTGTCGATATCTCGACCCGACGCGAGGTCTGCGCACTCGATCAGGGTCGGCGCATGCCGGTCGAGGTACGCGCGGGCACCGACATCGCCATTCGCGGTCGCGAGAATGCCTGGCCAGTGGGCCCTGCCCAGAACGACCGGGTGTCCGGGTCGCCCGTGGTAGGAAGCGCGGGTCAACGCGCCCGCACCCGACCCTTCCTTCAGGACACGCCGAACCACCTTCTCCCCCACGTCGGGGAGGTCGACCAGCATCACCGCCGCGGCTGGAGCGTCAGCGGGGAGTGCGAGGATCCCGGTGCGGAGGGAGGCGCCGAGGCCGTCACGCCAGTCCGGGGCAGCCGACACGATGACCGGCAAGCCTTGCAGTAGCGCCTGCGTCTGTCGTAGTGCCGCCCCAAGCACCACGACGACCGGGCTGCATCCGGCTGCGGCGAGAACGTCGACTCCACGTATCAGCCAGTCAGCAACGAGAGCCTTGGGTGTGCCCATGCGACGTCCCGCTCCCGCGGCGAGCAGCAACCCGCCAGGTGCTCCGCCGTCCCGCATCACATCGAGGCGGCGCGTTTGATCGCCTTGCGGATCCGGCAGTAGGTACCGCAGCGGCACACGTTCATGATCTGGTCGATGTCGGCGTCAGAAGGATTCCGCTTGGACTTGAGCAGCGCCGCAGCCTGCATGATCTGCCCGGGCTGGCAGAAGCCGCACTGCGCCACATCCTCCTCCAGCCACGCCTGCTGTACCGGGTGCAGGCCACCACTCGGAGCCAGGCCCTCGATCGTGGTAACCGACTTTCCCACCACATCAGCCGCAGTGAGTGTGCATACCTGCACCGCACTGCCGTTCACGTGGCAGGTACACGCGCGGCAGACACCGACGCCGCATCCGTACTTCGGCCCCGTTACGCCGAGCAGGTCGCGCAGCACCCAGAGCAGGGGCATGTCGGCCGGCGCGTCGACCTTGACGTTCTTGCCGTTGAGCTTGAATGCATAGCTAGGCACCGAATGCTCCTCAGAAGTTGATCGGGAAGTTACGGGGCTTGTCGCCCGTCGCGCGGGCATAGGCGTTTGCCACCGCACCGGCCGCCGCCGGAACGCACAGTTCGCCGACTCCACCGGGCTTACCGGTTCCGCCGACAAGGTACACATCGCAGCTGAGTGGCGCGTCCGCCTGGCGGGCGTATTTGAAGTCGCTGTAGCTCCCCTCCCGGAAGGCGCCGTCATCCAGATGATTACCTGCCAGCAGCACGGTGCTAATCCCGTCCGTGAGGCTGCCCATGGCCTGGGCCCGCAGACCACTCGGATTCACCTGGCGCCCCACGTCCAGTGCCATGACGGCTTTGGTGATCCGCGGCTTGTCGCCATTGCAGTTGATCTCGACCAGGCATGCCGCGATCGACCGGTACTCAGCATGCAGCGCTACTCCCTGAGCAGTTCCGGACGACATTGACCGGCCCCACTTGCCCTCGGTGGCGACCTTGTCGAGCACGGCGCGAGCATCGGCGGTTTTGAGGAACTTCCGGCGCATCGCGACCGGGTCGGTTCCGAGGGCTTTCGCGATCTCGTCGACGAGGATCTCCTCAGCCGTACGCGCCTGGGCGGAGTAGACCGACCGCCATGCCGCAGTCGGCATGTCGTAGGACACCTCGTTGAGGGTTTCGGTGACGACTCCGAAGTTGTACGGGCAGGCCTCGCTGATGTTGAAGAACGCTGAACCGATCGTCGGGCTGACGTAGCCCGCATCGACGAGCGCCTGCCCGGTGCCGCTTCCCATATCCAGCTCCACGCATGACGCGCGGTGCTCATAGGTCAGCACCTCGCCCCCTGCGTGCACGGCACGCAACTGGTGATGGCTGCGGGGCCGTACCCGACCATGCCGCATGTCATCGTTGCGAGTCCACATAAGCTTCACAGGCTTGCCGATCGCCTTCGACACACGCGCTGCCTCAACTGCCGGCTCGTAGTAGATCCGCCGTCCGAACGAGCCGCCCGCTCGGACTACGTGCAGGGTCACGTCGTCCGCCTCGAGGCCTACGGCGTCGGCGACGGCGGACTGTGCGCCGGTCGGCGACTTGGACGCCACCCAGATCTCTGCCGACCCGGATTGGACATCGGCCACCGCGCTACCGACCTCCATCGGGGCGTGGTTGACGAATGCGAACGTAAAGGTCGCATCCACCCCTTGGGTCAGCGGAGGCGCCGGCGTCATCGGTGGGATCGCTGCCGCGAGTCGACTCTTGATATCCGCGTCGGAGACGCCGTCAACCGTGCCGGAGCCCCAGGACACCTGAACCGCCGATCGTGCCTTCAACGCCTGGTCGAAGGTTTTCGCGCTTACCGCGACCCCGCTCGGCAACTGGGTGACGGCTACGACGCCGGGCAGCTTGAGAGCAGCAGATGCGTCGTAGGACTTGACCTTGCCCTTGAGCGTAGGCGGTCTGATCACGACTGTCGGTAGGGCACCCGGCACATCGAGGTCGAGCGCGTACTTCGCCGCACCGGTCACGATACTTCGGGCGTCGATCCTTGTCGTCGCCGTACCGATGAGGCGGTATTCCGATGCCGATTTCGGATCAGTGGACACCGCTGGCACGGTGACCTTGGCGGCCGCTTCGGTCAGTGATCCGTACGTCGCGGAGCGCCCATCAGGAGCCCAGACCTTGGTGTCCCGCGTGGTGAGGTCACGTGCCGGCAGGTCCCACTTCTCCGCCGCCGCGGTGACGAGCCGGGCACGCGCGTCCGCCGCAATCGAGCGCACCGGGTCCCACAGTGAGCGAACCGAAGACGAGCCGCCGGTGGACTGCGCAGTTCCGATGTCCTGTCGAGCGTCCTCCAACGGAGCATCAACATCCACGAGGCGCGCGTCTATCTCGTCGGCAACCACGATGGCAAGCGCCGTCGTAATGCCTTGCCCGACCTCCGCGCGCGGCACCCGGAAGACGACTCGGTTATCGACCGTCACTTCGAGCACGAAAAGGTGCTGAGCTGCCTTCGTTGCCGCCACCATTACCTCGCCTAGATCGGCGATGTTCTCCGGCTGCGGCGGGCTCGGCACGACGGCGTACGCCCGGCTGGGGGCTATCAGGTCGCCGACGCTGGTGGCGGCAACGGTAAGCACCGGGGCTGCGACAACGTAGGTAAGGAACCTGCGTCGGGTGAGCGGCCCGCCATTGCCCATGTCTTCCGACGTCACGGCATCTTCTGAGGCGTGGGTTCGCACCGAGCATCCTCCCTGGTGGATTGGTGTTCGGGCTATGTCAGCTCACAAGCGCGAGCGCCCTGAGCTTGTCGAAGGGGCGCTCGACTTGTGCTTGCCCACGCGGCAGCGTACCGAGACGTACTCAACCCCGCAGGCGCTCTAGCGAATCAGACCCGATGGACTCGGTGATGCCCATGGATGGACGGTTTCTGAATTCGGACGCCAGGTAGCCAAGGCTTTCGCGACACCCTGCCCCAGCCATGTCGGCGCAGGAAACCCCAATATCCGAGGACCGCCACGAATAGCACAAACAGACCAAGCCCGATTTGCATCCCACGTGTGAGTCCCGGTGGATAGATCATCCTGACCAGGTAGTGCTCAATGAATCCGCCGCTGTAGCCCGCCTCTCCAGCGCGTACCCGTAGGTCGTTTTCCAGCACCGTGAGCGGGCAGCTGAAGCCAGCGAACTCGATCAGAGCGCCGTACACCACCGCGGGGAGATGCACCCAGATGACCCAAGGCCACCGCCAAGTGAGAAAGACGCCACCCACAATGAAGCAGATGAAGAGCAGGTGGACCAAAACCACAAGGTCAGCGCTAGTCCGGTACCACATCTCAATACCTGCCTATCCAGCCCCACAATAGGCCCAAGGACTCAGGAAGCCAGAAGGAGGATTCATGAAAGCAGTACGGCTTCACAGGTACCATGAACGTCCGTCCGTCGACGAGGTCCCTGAGCCCGCAATAAAGGGGCCCCTCGATGTCTTGGTGCGCATTGGAGCGGCTGGACTCTGTCGGACCGACCTGCACATCTATGAGGGCCAGTGGGAGCATCTGACGCATCCCCAGCTGCCGTTCACCCTCGGTCATGAGAACGCAGGCTGGGTCGAGGAGGTCGGATCGGCCGTGTCCAACCTCGCGGCCGGTGACACGGTGATCTTGCACCCGCACATCACCTGCGGATTGTGCCGCTACTGCCGGGCTGGCAACGAGATGCACTGTACGAGCAGCAGGTTCCCCGGCGTAGACGGCACCGATGGCGGGATGGCGAACTATCTGCTCACCGACGCGCGGTCGGTCGTGAAACTAGACCCGTCCCTTCAGCCAGCCGATGTCGCCGCGCTCGCTGACGCCGGTCTAACCGCCTATCACGCGGTCAAGAAGGCCCTGCCTTTGCTCTACCCCGGGACGACTGCGCTCATTATCGGAGCTGGCGGGCTTGGCCATATCGGTGTCCAGGCACTGAAGGCCATGAGCGCCGCCACAGTTATCGTCCTCGACCGCAATCAGGCTGCGCTCGATCTAGTGCGCGGGTATGGCCCGAACCACACCGTACTTGCCGACGACGGCGCGGCCCAGAAGATCCTCGACCTCACCGATGGTCAGGGCGCCGAAGTCGTCTTCGACTTCGTTGCCGAGCAGGGCGCCGAAGCGCTGGGCTGGAATCTAACCGGGCGAGGCGGGTCGCATTACATCATCGGGTACGGCGGCACCATAACCGTCCCCGCCATAGACGTCATTTCAAGCGAACGGAACATCGTCGGCAACCTGGTCGGGACTTACAACGATCTTGCCGAGCTGATGACGCTTACGGCGCAGGGCAAAGTACAACTTCACACTCGGACATATCCGCTCGACGCTGTTAACGAGGCCATGGACGATCTCGACGCTGGACGTCTTCAGGGCCGTGGGATTCTCGTGCCCGGATAACCGATCCACGCAAGGGTGCCCGCGGACAGACTGATCGACTTGCAGCGGTCCCATCGGACGATTGAGATCTCATACCCTGGTGGGTGATGCCTGGATCGACCCGTTCGGATAGGGCTGAGTCGTGGGCCAACCTGACAAACGCCAGATCAGAGCACAGCAGCGCCTCCAACCGCTGAGCAGCCGGCGCGCGCGGGCTTAGTACTGATTTCGCTCATTGCCGTTGCGGCGGTCGCGACTTTGAACCTGTCGGTTGCCAATGTCGCGCTGCTCTCGATCGGCAGAGCGTTCGACTCCTCGCAGACAACTTTGGACCCAATCGCGGTCGGTTACTCGCTCGGGTTGGCCGCTTCGGTCCTCTATCTCGGTGCACTGGGCGACCGCTACGGGCGGAAGTTGATGCTCATCCTCGGCATGGCACTTTCGGTGCCTGCCTGCCTGCTTGCTGCTATGCCCATTCCGACGCCGTGCTTTTTGGAGCACGCGTACTCGGTGGAGTCTCCGCAGGCATGGCGTACCCAACAACACTGGCTCTCATCGCAGCGCTCTGGTCCGGCCCGGGGCGTACCAAGTCGATCGCGCTGTGGTCGGCGATCGGCGGTGGCATTGCTGCGCTCGGGCCCCTCGTCGCGGGAGCCTTGCTTGAGAGGTTCTGGTGGGGGTCGGTTTTTCTGATCACTCTTCCGCTAGCAGCAATCGCGCTGGTGCTCGCGGTCATCTTCGTGCCGAGCCATGTGAACGAAACGACCGACCCGGTGGACAACCTCGGCGGCGTGCTGTCAGTCGTTTTGGTGGGCACCCTGATTCTGTCGATCAATTTCGCCCCAGTACCGAACAAGGGAACGCTGGCACTCGGCCTGGCCGCCATCGCGGTCGCCGCAGCAATTGCGTTCGTTATCCGCCAACGCAGGGCAAAGAACCCGTTGTACGACCTGCATGTCGCAAGGCGTCGCATTTTCTGGGTGGCGGCCTGCGCGGGGATCATCGTTTTCGGTTCCCTGATGGGGTCGGCATTCGTCAGCCAGCAGTACCTCCAGAACGTGAATGGCTATTCGACCCTCGAAGCCGGAGCCGCCTTCCTGCCTGCTGTGATCTTCATGATCTTGGTCGCGCCGCGCTCGGCCAAGCTTGTCGAGAGCCGGGGTGCCAGGTTCACGCTCCTCACCGGCTACGTGTTCTTGTTTCTGGCCTTCGCGTGGATGCTCCTGCTCTGGTCAGACGGCAGCCCCTATTGGCAGATCGGGCTGGCCTATGCGTTCATCGGGATTGGCGTGGGCTTTGCGGGCACGCCGGCATCCCATTCACTCACGGGATCGGTCCCGGTGCAGCGCGCCGGAATGGCTTCCGGCACCGCCGACCTGCAGCGTGACCTTGGTGGGGCGATTATGCAATCGATGTTCGGTGCGCTGCTCACCGCTGGATACGCCTCGGCGTTCACGTCCAAGATCGCAGCATCGCCCAACGCTGATCAGGTTTCTGCCAACGTCCAGAGTCAGTTGACCAAGTCGTTCGCTAGCGCTGCGGGATATCGCTCAGCGATATCCGCAATATTCCGAGCAGATCATCACCGCTGCGAAGTCGTCGTTCCTCTCCGGCGCCGACTGGGCGTATGCCGCCGGGATCACGGCGATCATCATCGGCGCGGCGATCGTGTTCTTCCTTTTCCCCAGGAGGGAGCAGGAATCGCAACTACTCGCCGATTACCATTCCGAAGACACGCGTCGGCGAACGGCGACACCAGCGCAAGTCAAGCCGGCGCCCCAAGTCGAGGACTAGACGCGTAACGTCTGTCAGGCGGTCTCGCAGCACCGCGCCGGGTCGCTTAACCCTTCCGATCCGGCGTGTTGCTTCCTCTTGCCACCGATCTGAAGAGAGGCTGCGTGTGATGACAGAGTCCAAGGGCCCGAGGAGGGGCGCAGCTCCTCAGGCGAACGCTGACACAACCGCGGCGCCGGTCGGCGGGCGTGCCGCGATCGATCCAGTCGCGGTCATCCGTTCCAAGGGGTACATCTCAGCGCTCGTGCTGGCGGCGATCTTGGGCATTCCGATCTCAGCTGTCGCCTACGGCTTTCTGGCACTGGTTGCGGCGATCCAGCACTTCCTGTTCTCCTGGCTGCCGGATCAGGTCTTTGGTAGCCCTGCACCCGCGTGGTGGCCACTGCCCTGGCTGGTGCTGTGTGGACTGTTGACAGCCTTGACCATCCGTTACCTGCCAGGCAATGGGGGGCACTCACCGGCATTTGGCTTTACGACGGGTGGAGGTCCAGCCACGGGACGCGAACTCCCAGGCATCGCCCTCGCCGCACTGACCACCCTCGGCCTTGGTGCAGTGCTGGGCCCAGAAGCGCCTCTGATCGCGATCGGTGGTGGACTCGCGGCCCTCGCGGTACGGCTTGCGAGGAAGGATGCTCCTCCGATGGCGCTGACGGTCATGGCCTCGGCCGGCAGCTTTGCAGCGGTGAGCACGTTGCTCGGCTCCCCCGTGCTCGGCGCGTTCCTGATCATGGAGGTCTCCGGAATTGGCGGTGCCGCCCTGAGCCTCGTTGCGTTGCCGGGCCTCCTTGCATCCGGCATCGGGGCGCTGGTCTTCGTAGGGATGGACCAGTGGACCGGTCTCGGCACTTTCTCGCTCGCGCTGCCGGCGGTACCGCCCGCGATGCCTCCGACGTTGGCCACCATGGCGTGGGCGTTGGTCATGGGAGCGACTGGCGCCCTTCTGGCATGGTTGATCAGGGCTCTCGCACTCTGGCTTCGCCCGATCGTGCACCTGAATCGGGTGCTGGTGACCTCGGCGCTCGGCCTGCTGATTGGTCTCATCGCGATGGCGTACCAGCTTGTGTCCGGACAGAGTTTCACGCAGGTGCTGTTTTCTGGCCAAGACGCACTGCCCGAACTCGTCGAGCACGCCGCCGACTACTCGCTGCCGGTAGTCGTTCTGCTCATTGTCTGCAAGGCCTTGGCATATGGACTTTCGCTTAGCGCCTTTCGCGGTGGCCCGGTCTTCCCTTCGATGTTCATTGGTGCAGCGGTGGGTATTGCCGCAAGTGGATTGCCCGGCATGAACTTGGCAGCAGCGATTGGCATGGGCATTGGGGCCATGTGTGCCGCCATGCTGCGGCTGCCGTTGACCTCGACTCTCCTCGCAGTCCTGCTGATGGGTATCGATGGTGTGATCGTGACACCGCAGGTTGTGGTCGCGGTGGCCGTCTCCTTTGTCATCAGTAACGTGTTGCCCGTTCCGGGTCCTAAGACCCCGGGGCCTGCGTCGTAGACGAGATTGGGTTCCGGGACGCCGCCTGCGAAACAACGACGTGCGAGGCCTAGTTCAGAGGGTTTTCTACATCGGGCTCTTGCTCGACCCCTTTCTCTGGCTGCTGCTCCCGTCCGTGCTTGACCGCGTCAACGATGATCCTGGCGCCAATCCCGACTGTCACAATGCCGGCAACCATCTGAGCGGTAACCAGCACACGAGTCACTTCGGTAGTGGCCGTAATGTCTCCGAACCCAACGGTTACGAACACGGTCACGGTGAAATACAAGGCGTCCGTGCGCGTAAGCGGCTCGCTGAAACTGCCGGCAGAAATCGTGTCCATGACGAAATACGTGCCGGCAAACAGCAGCAGAAACAGTGGTGCGCTCGTCGCAAGAGCTCCGACCGCTCGCAGCGCCGGATAGGTGGCCCGGACGATGGAGCGCACCTGAAAGGCCACCAGCCCAACAAGCGCCACAAGGCCAATGACCAACATCGCGACGGCGAAACCCACTGAGGTGGTGTCCAAGGGCAGCAGGTAGTAGATCACGACCAGCGCGACCGTAGATGCCAATGCTCTGAGGAGCGTCAGCGAAACTCGGCGAAACCGGCGCCGGCGGTCACGTGGGGCGTCGGCACCAAGGTCTGCGCTTGCAGTCACGGCAAAAGGCTAGCCGTGCACCTCTCCGAAGGATGAAGTTCCAGTCCGACACTCGCGGGCCGAGAGTGACGGAGCGAGCCGTACGAACTTGGCAGCATCTCCCCGATCGTGACTATGCCCATTACGGTGCCATTTGTGGGCTTCACCCAAGCCGAGTTGCAGTCATTTCGAAACGCGTCGGTTCCCGACCTGGTTGGGCCGGGGCTGAAGTTGCTCTTCGTCGGCATCAATCCCGGCCTCTGGACAGCAGCGACACAGACTCATTTCGCACATCCGGGCAATCGTTTCTATCCCGCGCTACGCCTGGCCGGCATCATCGATCGTGATCTTGATCGAGGCCGCCCAATGACGGAGGCGGATCGGGCGTACTTCGTCGAACGTGGCATCGGCATAACCAATCTGGTCAATCGCGCGACCGCCCGGGCAAGTGAACTCGCTGCCGCCGAGCTGAGGGCCGGACGCACCCGGCTCAAGGAATTCCTCACCCAGCATCAGCCGGTAGTCGTCGCCATCGCTGGCGTCACCGCGTACCGGGTAGCCTTCGCCGCCCCGGAGGCCAAGGAAGGCGAACAAGCCGAGCCATTGATGGGCGCCCGGGTTTGGGTGGTGCCCAATCCCAGTGGACTCAACGCTCACCAGACGATCACCAGCCTGGCCCAGGCGTACGCGGAGCCTGCGAAAGTCGCCGGAGTGATCACCTAGCTCGGGGCGGCCCCCAGCGGCAGATGCCGCGCGGCGGATGTGCTGTGATGTGGGGCATGACTGCGGGCGCGCTCACCACTCTTGGCTACCCGATTGTCGAGCACACCCTGGATAACGGGCTTCGCGTCATCTCCAGCCCAGACCACATTGCGCCGTCAGTGGCCGTCAACATCTGGTACGACGTCGGTTCCCGAGACGAGGAGCAAGGCCGCACCGGATTCGCCCATCTCTTTGAGCATGTGATGTTCCAGGGCTCGGCACATGTGGCTTCCGGCCAGCACATTGCCTTGCTGCAAGCGGCCGGGGCCGTTGTCAATGCCACCACCTGGTTCGACCGGACGAACTACTTCGAAACCTTGCCGACCGGCGGGCTCGACCTGGCGCTGTGGTTGGAAGCCGACCGAATGGCCACGCTGCTGGATGCCCTAACGCAGGAGAACTTGGACAATCAGCGTGAGGTCGTCAAGGAGGAGAAGCGGCAGCGCTACGACAACGTGCCGTACGGGGATGTGATGGAGCTCCTCAACACCCTCACGTTCCCGCCAGACCATCCGTACGGGCACACCACAATCGGCTCGATGGAAGATCTGGACGCGGCAACGCTGGAGGATGTGCACGATTTCTTCCGCCGCCACTACGTGCCGAACAACGCAGTCTTGTCGATCGTTGGTGATGTCGAACCCGAGGATGCCTTCGAGCGCGCCGAGATCTACTTCGGACATCTCGCAGCCGGTGCCAAGCCACCTAAACCGGATGGCGGGCCACTGGGACCACTGGCTGATATGCCTCGCACGGAGGCCTCGGACAAGGTGCCAGCTGACGCGGTCTACTTCTCCTGGCGGCTTCCGGCGCGCGGCGGCCGGGATTTCGACGCCCTCGACTTAGCATTCAGCATCCTTGGCCATGGCCAGACCTCCCGGTTACACAAACAGTTGATCCGCAGCACCGAGCACGCCGAGGGCACCGGGGCCTCAACGATGGGTCTCATTGGCGGCAACTCTTTCGGCTTCAGCTACGCCCGAGCCCGCGACGGCGTGAGCCCTGAACAGCTCGAGCAAGAGACGGTGGATGTGATCGACCAGCTGCTCAATGAGGGATCCAGCGAGGAGGAGCTGCGGCGTGCAAAAGCCCAATTCGAACGACACTGGTTGCACGAGTTAGCCCGCGTCGACTCTCGCGCCGATGCGCTTGGTGAATACGCGACGCTGCATGGAGATCCGCAACTGATCAACTCCCGGATCGCAGAGATCACGGCGATCGACAACGGAGATCTGCAAAGCGCTATGCAGCAATGGCTACGGCCGGATCAGCGAGCCACCTTGATTTACCGGCAGGAGGCGGAATGAGGGAATTCCTGCCGCGTCCCGCGATTGCCCCGGCAGTTGTCTGGGCCTTTCCGGCGCCACGGCGGACTCAGCTGAGTAACGACATCCCGGTAATGATCTTCGATCTTCCTGGCCAGCACGTGATCTCGGCACATCTGGTCTTGGACCTCCCACTTAACGCGGAACCCCGCGATACCGAGGGGGTTGCGACCATCTGCGCCAGAACACTTGATGAAGGGACCCTTCGTCACAACGGCGAGGAGTTCGCCGAGCAACTGGAGACCGAAGGGGCGGGTTTTGGCATTGATCTGTCGCTTTCGGGAACACAAATCGTTCTCGACGTCCCGGCATCACATCTTGATCGCGCTCTCGCGCTGTTCGCCGAGGCGGTAGCCGAGCCGTCGCTCGCCGACCGTGATGTCAACCGTCATGTACAGCTCCGGTTGGCCGAGATCGAGCAGGCCCAGGCCAATCCCGCGCAAGCCGCCAGCATCGCCTTCCGGGCCGCGATATTCGAGCAGGGTAAGCGAGCCGCTCGGATGAACGGCGGTGAGCCCCAGACGGTCAGCAATGTGACTCCGGAGGCAGTCGGCGCGTTTCATTCTGATCACTTCGGGCCGGCTGGGGCCACGCTGATCTTGGCTGGTGACTTCGCTGACGACCCGGTCGCCGCGGCCGAGCGCAGCCTCGGATCGTGGCGCAACGACGATCAGCGGAAGGTCATGATCGAGGAGCCAGCACCGGCGCCACGACGCACCGTGCTGATCGACCGGCCGGGCGCCGTCCAAGCCGACGTGCGGTTCGGCAGCTTCGGCATCGACCGACTTGATCCCCGATGGGCCGCGATCAGCATCGCGTCGTACGCGATGGGGGGTGCTTTCTTGTCACGGCTGAACGCGGTGCTCCGGGAGGAGAGAGGCTACACATACGGCGTACGGATGAACTTCGGACCGTTACGAACGGGCGGTTCGTTCGCGGTGCAGGGTTCATTCCGAACCGAAGTCGTGGTCGACGCGCTGGCGATCACCCGTGACTTGATCAAGGTTGACAGCGCGCCATTCAGCAGCCAAGAGGTCAACGACGCTGTCGCCTTCTTCACCGGCGTCTCTCCGCTGCGGTACGCCACCGCCGACGGTGTCGCCGATCAGGCGGCCACTCAGGTTCTCGCCGGGCTTCCCGACGATTACGTCGACAGGAGTCTCGCGCTGCTGCGTTCTGTAACCCCGGAAGCCGCCACCGAGGCGTACCAGTCAGTCGTGCATCCAGATGAGCTGACCCTCGTCGTCGTGGGAGACGCCGAGCGACTCGCAGAACCCATCCAGGCCCTCGGATTCACAGACCTCGAAGTTCGCTCGCCAGCCGACCTGTCAGAATCCAGTTGAGCTAGAGGTCGATCAGCTTCCGACAGTCAGCCGCCGAGCGCGCGCAGCGCTCGCTGCACCGCATTATGAGCTTCGTCGATCTTCTTCTGATACGCCGCTAGATCCCCAGTTGTCAGGGCTTTATCCGCCGCCTCGAAGGCTGCCTGCGCTTCGCTCAGAGCCTTGGTAGCGGCCGGGTTGTCAGGTTTGCCAGTGCCTGACGGAGTGTTGCCATCGGCGCTGCCTTCCTGGGTGTTGCCGCCCGAGCTGCCCTGGAAGACCTGGTCCAGCGCCTGTTGCAGGGTGTCGCCAATTCCGACCGATTGACCGAAGCGAACCACAACGAAGCGCAACGCGGGATAGGACCCGGTGCTGCCCTGACGCTGGGTGTAAACCGGCGTCACGTACAGCAGCCCGCCACCCACCGGCAAGGTGAGCAGATTGCCGAATGTCGCGCTTGCCGCGCCCTGGTTCAGGAACGGTCGAAGCCGATCAGCGACCGTCTCATTGGTCGTCATGGCGTTGAACGATTGCCCCGGTCCATCGATCTGGGACGTATCCGACATCTGCAGGATCCGCATCCGGCCGTACTCAGGGCTGCTGGCATCAGCGTTGACCGCCATGTACGCCGCCAGATTGGAGCGCTTGAACGGCACATACGAGCTGGTCAGCGAGAAGATCGGGTCGTTGTCCCCCGGCCACTTCACCGACAGGTAGAACGGCGGTTCCTTGGTCTGGGCTGACGCGCCCGCCACTGGATCGTTCGGGACGTCCCACAGGCTTGACCGCTGGTACCAGTTATCGGGGTTGGTCATGTGGTACCGGGCCAAGATCTGCCGCTGCACCTTGAAGAAGTCTTGCGGATAGCGCAGGTGATCCAGCAGGTCTTTCGAGATCGCCGATTTGGGTTGCACCACGTTCGGGAAGGCCTGCGACCAAGCCTTCAGTACCGGATCGGTGTCGTCCCAGGCATAGAGCTTGACACTGCCGTCGTAAGCATCGACGACTGCCTTGACCGAGTTCCGCATGTAGTTGATGTCGTCCTGCGGTTGGGCCACTACAGTGCCGCCGGCGCTCGTCTGGGCGTCCGAGGTGACCTCGTTGAGGTTCACCCGCTCGCTATTGGGATAGGAGTTCGACGTGGTGTAGCCGTCGACAATCCAGACGATCCTGCCGTCCACAACGGCCGGGTAGGTATCGCCGTCAACCTTGAGCCACGGTGCGGCGCCCTGCACCAGTTGCCGTGGCGTGCGGTCGTAGATGATCTTGGACTGCGGATGGACACGATCGGAAAGCAGAATGTTGACGTCGGCGAACTTGGCGGCGTAGAGCAACCGGTTCCACATGCTGCCGATCTTGACCCCACCCTTACCGGTGTAGGTGTAGGTCTTCGGGTTGCCGCCCTCGCCGCCGCCAGGGGTGTCCAGCTCGATGGGCGGTGTGCCAGCGGGTGCTCCCACAATGGAGTATTGATCCGGCCGCTGACCCTGCAACTCTCCGAAGTAGATGCGCGGCTCGTGCTCCTCGATCAGCCCGGTCGGCGGGATATCCTTAGCGATCCATTCCGGTTCACCGCCAGGTTGGCGCTTGTTGCCGTACGCCGCAACCAGGCCGTAGCCGTGGGTATAGACGGTTTTCCGGTTGTTCCAGTTATCCTCCACGCCGCTCAGATCCATTTCGCGGACAGCGACGACAGCATCGGTTTCCCTGCCGCTGATGGTGTAGCGGTCCACGTCGAGGTTCTTGGGAAACGCATAGTAACCCCGCACCTGCTGCAGCTGCTCGAACGTTGGACTAACCACATTTGGATCGATGAGCCGGATTCCCGGCAATGCTTCGGCATCAGCCCTCAGTTGACCGGCAGTGGCCGTCGTCTTTGCCGAGTAGTCGGTGATCTCGACCTTGTCCACCCCGTACGCGGCCCGGGTCGCTTCGATATTGGTTTTGATATAGCTACGTTCCTTGTCCGGCTCATCCGGTCGCACGCTGAAGTACTGCACTGCGCCCGGATAAACCAAACCCAGCACAATCGCGGAGAGCAGCAACAAGATCAGCCCGATGGTCGGGACCATCCACCGGCGGAGTAGCGCATTGGCGAAAAACAGCAGTGCGCAAATCGCCGCAATAATGGCCAAGATCATCTTGGCGGTCACTGTGGCCTTGTCTGCGGTGTAGGAAATGCCGGTAAACAAACGGTTGGAGCGTTCAATGGCCAGCGCGTACTGGTCAAACCAGTAGCTGAGACCTTTCACGATCACCGCCAGGCCAACCAGGATCGACAGGTGCGCCTGAGCGGCTCGGCTGCCACCGCGACGAGGCCCGCTGAATCGCAAGCCGCCCATGGTGTAGTGGACGATGGCGGCGACGATGGTGCTGAAGACCAGTGCCGCGAAGGCGAAGGACAAGACGAACCGCCACCACGGATAGGAAAAGACGAAGAAACCAACGTCGAGCCCGAACCGCGAATCGGTGATGTTGAACGGTTGTGCGTTTCGCCAGGCAAGGTACTCCAGCACATGGCCGCTGGCTGCGCCGCCGGCAAAAAGCCCGACCACAACACCAGCAGCGACGAGCACCCAGACGAACCGGGATTCCAGCATCTCGCGATAGCGCTCTAGCAGCGGGCTGCTCGGAACCTGGGCTCCCAACCGCGGCCGCAACCGGTAGGCGATGGCCGCATTTGCGACGACGCAGGTTGCCATGATCAAGCCGAACGATAGGAACAGCGCGATCCTGGTCAGCAGCATCTTGCTGAAAACCGAGGCGTATCCAAAGGAGCCGTACCACAAGCGATCGGTCCATACGCTGGTGAAAATGGCAAACGCCACAATCAAAATCGCGACGATGACCAACGTCGGCAGAATGGCGCTCCGTCGCCGGCCAATCCGCAGGCTGCTCAAACTCATCTCTCCTCAACCGCTCTGGGTCACACGTGTCGTCTCGGCAACGACTCGACTGGTCCGAGCGGTTCCGCGGTGCTCGTCCTCATGTCAGCGTATGCGCCCCCACGGCGCTCAGTTCCAAATCCAAAATCTCGGCATCAGCAGTGCGGAAGCATGCTGGTGTCGCCTGACACATTGAGTGCCTGAACTGCCTTGATGGCATCAGTCAAAGTGGCGATTTTGATCAACGCCATGCCGGTACGCACGTCTTCCAGGTCCCGGCAATTAGCGGCAGGGACGAAAAAGGCTACCGCACCGGCCTTCTCGGCTGAGGCGATCTTCTCTTGGACACCACCGATGGCCTGGACATCTCCATTGGGGGTGATCTTTCCGGTTCCAGCGAGGTGACGGCCAGCCAGCAAGGGGCCGTTGGTGATCTTGTCATAGATCGCCAAAGCGAAGACCAGGCCCGCGCTAGGGCCGCCAATCTGCTGTCCGAGGTCGAAGGAGATGTCAGGGTCGTAGCGATATCCGGTGGCCAAGGTGATGCCGACGACTGGAACGTCGGACTGGACGTTGGACTCGACGGTGGTCACGCTGACGTCTGTCTTCACCTTGTTGCGGATGACCACGAACCGCACTCTTTCACCGATGCTGTGGGCGCGTATCCGCTTGGCCACCGCTTCATCATCGGGCGTGGGAACGCCATCGACTGATACCACCAGATCCCCCGGCAGCAGCAGCTTGTGGGCCGGGCCACCTACCGTCACCGAATAGATGGCCGGCATTTCCGTGACCGGCCGACTGTCGGCGCGTAAGGCGGCTACCACGGCGTCGTCCTGCGCCGTCTCCATCATGTCGGCGTCCTCATTCTCCACTTCCTCCGCCGACTTCCCAGGCGCGTAAACCGCATCCCGCGGCAACACGTCGCGATGCGGCAGCCAGTAGGAAAGTAGGGCTTGCGGCAAGCTGAGCCGGGCGTCGGCCGGGGTAACCGCAACAATCGTCATGTCGAGCTGGCCGGTGGTGGGATAGGTGTCAATCCCCTGCACCTTGATCATCGGCTCCTGGCCCACATTGCCCAGAGTGTCGCGAGTGCCGCCGGGGCTCCAGCTCACAAATGGCACTGGAACCAGAACGAGCAGTACGGCCAAGCAGATAAACGCTAGCGCCGAGACGAATGCGGTCCAGGTCTGACGGGTCACGGCCTACCCGATTACGCCCTGAGCTTGCCGCGCTGTGCCCTGAGGCCGTCGAAGGGGTTCAGCCCGCATTTCGTCGTCTTCGCTGGGCAGTCCCACCCACTCTGAATCCCCAGACGTAAAGTGCTGCTCCTTCCAGATCGGCACCTCGGCCTTGACGGTGTTGATCAGGTGTGCGCATGCAGCTAATGCTTCACCACGATGAACTGCGCCGACAGCTACCACCACGGCAATGTCGCCGATCTCCAGGTGCCCGACGCGGTGCTCGACGGCAATGGCCAACACGTCGTGCTGATCGGCCGTCTGCTCCGCACACTTTGTCAAGACGTCAACCGCGCTGGGATGCTGGGTGTAATCCAGCGAGACGACCTCCGACTCATGGTCGCGGTTGCGCACGGTACCGACGAACAATGCGATGCCACCGACTTCCGGCCCCGAGACGAGCCCGAGCGCCTTGGCGACATCGAGCGGAGACTCGCTAATGCCGACCTGACGGATCTTCGATGGCATGGCTCGACCTTAGTACGTGGGAACCAGCGCCCTTACGTTGTCAGCCCAGCGGGACCCGGATCGCGCGCCGCTGCCTGGACGAACGAGCGAGCAGCCAGCTTCCGTAGCAGATCGGCTTCTGCACCAGCTGCTGGCTGCGAGGGAGTGAGGAAGGCAGCGGCTGCAACGCGCGATCCGCGCTGAGCGAGCGCAGCGAGCGAAGCAATCAGATTGAGCTGTCAGCGATCAGCGGGGCGCTTGCGGGTCAAGTCGCAGCCAGCCGCGTACGGTTGAGTGAATCAGAAGCAGGCAACCAGTCAGGAGTCAGCATGGCCGAGGATCGAACGCCAGACCCGGCCGATCAGCCCGAGGATGACGAGACGCAGCGTCGGGAAAAACCGCCCGAACCGTATCGTCTGGGCGGTTCTGGAGGATCGGGGAAGACGCCTCAAGGTCCATCGGGAAAGAGCGGCGGAGAACCCGACAACCCGTTCGAGGCGTTCCTCTCATCGCTGGCTGGCGGTGACGTGAATGCGCTCGCGGCGCAGCTGCAGAGCGCATTTGCAATGCTCGGTGGTGCCGGCTCGATGTTCACCAGTGGGCCTGCCGAATCGGGCTCGGGCGTGAATTGGGAGGTCACGAAGAACACTGCGCGTAAGACTGTCGCCTCACTCGGTCCAGACCCCACCCCAGACGCTGGGCAACAGCGTGCCATCAGTGAAGCGGTCGAGCTCGCAGAGGTCTGGCTCTATCAGGCGACGCCCTTTCCGCGCGTAAGTACTACCGTGACGGCCTGGAGCCGCGCCGACTGGATCGAGCAAACGATGCCGGTCTGGCGGCGGCTTGTAGAACCGGTTGCGCTGCACATTGCCGACGCAATGGAAGGCGCACTTAACTTCGACGGCGGCGAGGAGAGTGCCAGCCTGCCCGGAATGGCCGGTATGGAACAGATGCTTCGCCCAATGCTGCGTACTTCGGGGGCGAGCATGTTCGGCCTCCAGCTCGGGCAGGGGCTAGGCCAGCTGGCGACTGAAGTGGTTGGCGCAACCGATATCGGCTTGCCGCTGAGCGAACCTGGACATGTGGCGCTGCTGCCGACCAATATCAAAGCCTTCGGCGAGGGTCTTGAACAGTCCAGTTCGGATGTCACGCTCTATCTCGCGTTGCGAGAGTGCGCACGGCAACGACTCTTTGCCTCCGCTGGCTGGCTGCGGGTCCAGATGCTGACGCTTGTTGAGCAGTATGCAAGCGGCATCACCATCGACACGTCTGCGTTGGAGCAGGCGGTTGGCCAATTGGACGCCAGCAATCTGGAGGAGCTGAGCTCTTCGCTGGAGGGCGGCTTGTTCGAGCCGCAGAAGACGCCTGAGCAGCTGGCAACTTTGGAGCGGCTGGAAACGATGCTGGCTCTGGTCGAGGGCTGGGTGGACGAGGTGGTCACTCAGGCGACAGCGGACATGATGCCCTCAGCACCTGCGTTGGCCGAAGCGGTACGCCGGGCTCGCGCGACTGGCGGTCCGGCAGAGGAGACGTTTGCCACCCTCGTCGGACTCGAGTTGCGGCCGCGACGGATGCGCGATGCCGCCAACCTGTGGGCGGCACTGCGCGACGCCCGCGGTATGGAAGGTCGGGACGCAGTCTGGTCGCATCCAGACTTGGTGCCAACCTCAGCTGATCTTGATGATCCGTTGGGTTTTGTCGCCGGCGAGGGTCGGTCTGAGGGCGACGAGGGCTTGGACGCGGCCATTGAGAAGCTGCTCAAGGGCGAGAGCACCGAGGGCGACGACGATCAGAGCAGCTGAGTCGCCCACAAACCTGCAGATCAGCTGTCAGCGCACACTCGAGACCTGGTCGCCCCCCGATTCCGAGCAAGTTCAACTGCGGCTCCACTACCTTGATCATCTTGGCAAGCAGTCTGACGGTTGGTCGCGTACCTGCGCTGGCGCGCATTTGACGGCAAGCTCGTTGATCTGTGCCGCCGCCGAGAGCAAGGTGTTGTTGACGCTGCATTCCCGGATCGGACGCTGGCTGCAAACCGGTGGTCACATCGAATCAACTGACCCGACCCTGGAGGCGGCCGCAATTCGCGAGGCCCACGAAGAGAGCGGGCTAGCCGATCTTTCGCTGGAGCCGAGTCCGCTGCTGCTGTCCAAGCACGAGGTGCCCTGCGGCCCGGTACGACCCACCTATCACCTCGATGTGCAGTACCTAGTGATCGCGAATCGGATGGGCAGCCCGAATATCGGCGCGGAGTCGCTGGACGTGCGCTGGTTTGCTCATCATCGGCTGCCAGAGGTGGACGACTCGGTGCTGGCGCTGGTACGAGCTGCTGGCGTACGGCTCGGCTGGCAGTAACGCCTGACACAGGATCCTGATAGAGCAGTCGGACTCCGATTGGGCGGTCGTAAATGATCGGCTGTGACGCGTTCAGTTGAACGTTCGAAAGCTGGTCGAGGAGCACTGGTGACGGTGATGACTTCACCGCGCAATGCTGACTTGATCCGACGCCTGCCGGAAGTCCTGCACGGCAGAATTAGAGCAACAGGCAACTACCTGGTCAGCTTGGATCGGCTGCGATCGTTACTGGGATCCCGTGGTCGTGGGCGGTCCCGATCAGGCGCTCCCGAATCGAGGTGCCAGCATTCGGATTCCATAGCCGGGTACGCAGCTCAGGCTTGACGGCCCGTTGATCATGAAAGTCGTATTCCAAACTCACTTCCCCGAGCCGCTGCTGTGCGCCGTAGTTCGTCAGAATGCTCCTGACGGCGGTGATTTCCTCAGTCGGCCAATACATCTGGGTGACCGAGTGCCAGACAACCTGTAGTCCATCACGATCGGCCTCCAGCGCGTTGAGCAACCAGCTGCTTGCCGTCCCCTTGTCGATGTGCACCGGGTGAATCGCCGCCACTGCCAATGCCGACCTGAGGCGGTCATGACGATGCAGGTCGAAGGGCCAGACAAAGGACGTGAGCAACAGCCGGCCGTCGGCAGTGCCGGCGTCCACGGGATGAAGATCGCAACCCCCACGGTCAGTGATCACGAATCCTTCAGGCTGAACGGGACCCTCGATAGGGTCGACGAACTGGAGCTTCGAATCGATAGCGCCGAAATGCCAGGATGTGCCGCGAAACGCGTAGTAGTCGAGCAGCAGGTTGAGACCCGCGCTCGCCCCAAGCTCTAGCAGCCGGATACGGCGTACGCCCGAGGCAGCGACCAGATCAAACAGTCCAGCGAGCAACGCAGCCGATCGACCGACCTCGTTGGTCTGCGGGGGTACCGCAAGGGCAGCATGCATCTCCTCGACGTGCGCGCCGATCACATCACGCATGACCGGCCAGACTTGCGAAGCGGGCGCAGTGCCGCCGAGGCAGGGATAGAACCGCACGAGTTCCGGAGCCCGGCCGGTGAGTACGAGACGGAATACGCCGGCCAGCAGCCGAAGGTGGACCACTGCCCCGCGCGGTGCATGCTCATATCCGCGACACAGCTCGCGGACGGGGCCGCCGGCGTCCCAATCATCGGCCATGCCCCGGATGGCGTACCCGTACAGGTGCTCGGCGTCGCGGGCATGCGCTCGGAAGCGTTCGGCCAGAGTTTCCCCGGCATCCCAGTGAGACGCGGCTCTGGCCGGTGGATTAGCCACTACTCGCTTGCCAGTGCCCGACCTGAGAGCAGGGCCCTGGTCTCTTCCCATCCCTCCAGATTGGGGTCGAGCTGAGCCACGTCCGCCGGCGTCCGCAGTCGGTGCCAGGTCGGTGTCAGCGTGCACCGGCTTCGGCGCGGCGCAATGGCGCTGAGTCGCGCAAACGGGTTCTGATCAAGGTCGAACGCGTCCTGGGGAATCCAGTCGGCCAATGGCAGCGATATGCCAATCGCGACGCACCCGCTTCCGCCTTGCTCGGGCGCAACCGCAATATCGGTCCGATGGAGCACCTTGAACAACTTGGCCAGTACGAGTCCTGGCAGGTCCGGCACATCCGCCGGCACCACGACAAGCTCATCGGCCTCGTCACTCAACTGACGCGCGATCGCAGACACCGTGATGTCCGCCGGAAGATGCAACGCTCCAGGCCAGAGCAGCTCGGCAACCGAAGCCGGACCCGCGATGCCCGATCGGACGTCGATCAGATCGGCCACCACCTCGTACGAATCCAGCAGGCAGGCCTCGGCGAAAGTCTCTGGATCCATGCCCTCTGGCGCTGCAGGTGAGGCGTCATATCGAGCCAGAACGACCGCTGCCCGGCGACGAGCTGTTCCCTCAGTCGACATCGAATTCATCGGCTTGCCTGCCTTGCCCAGCGAGATAGCCCTCGAGGTAGCCCTTGGCCTTCTCGGTCGCCGGGTAGCGGCCAACCAAGCGCCAGAAGCGATCGGAATGACTCGGCTCTACCAGATGTGCCAGCTCGTGAAGCAGGACGTAATCAACCACCCAGGCTGGCGTCGGCTGCAGGCGGTGCGAGAGCCGGATAAGGCCGGTGCTCGGCGTACACGATCCCCAGCGCTGCTGCTGGTTGGTGACCCAGGAAACTCCGGCCGGCTCGGGCATGTGATCCAGAGCCGGCGCCAGGTAGGTCGCCGCAAGGTCGCGCGCTCGGGCTACCAGTGCCTCATCGCCACGCGGTGCCAATGCCCGGGCCTCGCGAGCGAGGACTCTCTCGACCATGTCGCTAACGAAGGTCTGTTCGTCAGCCTTCGACATGCGTTGTGGAATCAATACGACGATGGTGTCGCGGTCTCGGTACGCGGTCACTGTTCGGGTACGGCGGCTGCTCCGTCGCACCTCAACCTGCGGAGTGGATTGATCCAACCCAGGACTATCGATCGCTGTCTGCGTGGCCTCGCTGCTGGTCGGCCGGCGGCGAGGTGTCGGCGACTGTGGGCGACGTTGCCTCCTCCTCGCCCCTGGCTGGGACAGAGGCAGTCGTGGTTGATTCACGATGTCCTCCTTGGATGGCACGAGCCAACCTACCCGTCCAAAAGTGGTCGCAGCCAGCATGCAACACGCGATGTCGCCGGTCGGCTTCGACCACTTTCGGGAGGAAGGCAGCGAAGCCTAAATAAGCACTTGAGAGTAGGAGATACATAGCCTGACAAATTAGATGAGACCACTGCTCTCACAGGTTTCCACATGGCTTCCACCGTGCAGTGATCTGATCGCGACTTTTGGTCCACAAAGCAGCAGCCGACGGTGCACATCGTTTCCACACAGTTGTCCACATTCGGTGGAAAGTGAATTTGTCAGAACCGTTTGACGCGACCTGCGGGCGCGGATAGCGTTCCGAGCACGAAACCTCCAGATGGTCGGCACGCTCGCAGGGGAAGGCTAGCGATCCCGATGTCCCTGGAGGTTTCGTCCTTTCTTTTGTCGGGTCTGCCAGCGCGTAGGGCGCGCTCGCGTAGAGTTACCCGCGTCCAAGCGGTATGGCGTTGGTCGCGGTAACGGTCGCCCTTCAAATATGTGGCCGCCAGGCGGTCGATGACCCAGCGCGCGGTCCCGCAACTGTGACCAGGTGCGGAGGAACAGCGAACAAGGAGAAGTCATGGCGGAGACGTACAGCGGCGAGTTCTACTGCGTGAAATGCAAGGCAAAGCGCGAGGCCTCGGGCGAGGTGCACGTCAACGACAAGGGCACCCGGATGGCTAAGGCGAAGTGTCCGGTATGTGGCACGAACCTGAACCGCATTCTCGGCAGGGCCTAGCAGCCACACAGCGCAATTCGATCAGGGACGGTCGGTCCGCGACCGTCCCTGATTGCACGTCTGAGCCAGGTTGTGGACCTTCGATTGATATCAAATTGGGCTGTGGATAGCGCTGGCGTGTCCGGCACATAACCACAAACTTGCCCGGTGACCTCCCTCCAATCCCGATCACAATCGACCGTTCGGCCTGAGCATCCGCGACTCGCGCCGTACGCACCCGTCATTCGGCGGGCGACCGACGAGATCCAGGTGGGTATCGATCCCGTTACCGCGCTGGTCTTTCGCGGCCCCGGCTTTGCCACCCTGCTGGAGCTGTTAGACGGCTCCCATCCCGTCAGCGCTGTCCGACGCGGTGGTCGCACCGCCGGTCTGACCACCGACCAGGTCACTGGGGCGTTGGACGCCCTCGCCGCGGCAGGCCTACTCACCCAACAGGGCTCGGCGCCGTACCTGGACTCCCTAGTTTCGTCGAAGGTACGGCTGATTGGTGCCGGGGCTGTGGGCTGTCAGCTCGCTCGGCTACTCCTGGCCAGCGGACTCGGCACGCTCTACGTTTACGACAGCCAGCCGCCGAATCTGGCCTTGTATCCGGCCGCCGGTGTGCTGGCTTCGCAGGCGGAGGCGCTGCGCGCCGCGCTGGCAGACACCGGCGCCAGAATTGCCACGCTGAGCCATTGGTCCAAACCAGAAACCGTTGCCCTGGATCTCACTGTCGTCGCCTGCGAGCGACCCGAGCCCGACCGAGCGATCAGTGATCATCTGGTGCGCAATGATCAACCTCATCTGCTCGTGCGCTGTTGGGGCAATGGCGTAAGCGTCGGGCCGCTGATAGTTCCCGGTCAGACATCGTGTCTGCGTTGCGCTGATCTGTCTCGCAGCGATGCAGACCCGCAGTGGCCGGGTGTTCTCAGACAGCTGTCGCGGCTGCAGATCGACACCCCGCCGTCGCTGCATGCCTGGGCCGCCTCGGTTGCTGCTACCCAAACGCTGGCATTCTTGTACGGTGAGCTGCCCGAGTCCGCTGGTTCCACACTGGAACTCAGCTGGCCCGGTTTCGTGACACGGCTGCGGCGCTGGGCAGCTCATCCCGGCTGTGGCTGCGGTTGGCTGAGCCATACAGAATGGGGGCCATGAGCGACCAGCCGGCCAAGCGGGCCAATGGCGCGGAACGGCATCTGGCCGCCGCGGGCGACGGCAGTTCGCTGGCTCGCTCCGCATTTCGCCGAGGCGCAAAACTTGCCTCCCTGCCGCTCGGCTTCGCCGGCCGCGCGACGCTCGGACTCGGTAAGCGATTGGGTGGTGCTCCGGCCGAAGAGGTCAGTGAGCAGCTGCAGCAGCGCGCGGCTGAGCAGCTTTTCCGAGTTCTCGGCGAGCTCAAGGGCGGGGCGATGAAGTTCGGCCAAGCCTTGAGCTTGTTCGAGTCGGTGCTGCCCGAGGAGGTTGCAGCGCCGTACCGGGCACATCTGTCGCGGCTGCAAGATGCCGCACCGCCGATGCCGACCTCAAGGGTGCACGCCGTACTTGCCCGGGAGTTCGGCGCTGCCTGGCGCGACTCGTTCAGTGATTTCGACCCGCTGCCAGCGGCCGCCGCATCAATCGGTCAAGTCCATCGGGCCACCTGGTCCGACGGCCGTACGGTCGCGGTCAAAGTTCAGTACCCGGGGGCCGACGAAGCATTGCGCTCTGACCTACGGCAGATTGGGCGGCTTTCCAAGGTCTTCGCGCCATTGGCGGGTGGCATGGATGTCAGCGCACTGGTGGACGAGCTCACCGCCAGGGTGACTGAAGAACTCGATTACACGCTCGAGGCGGATTCCCAGCAGCAGGCGGCTGAGGGATTTGCAGGGAGCAAGGAGTTTTACGTACCACTCGTGTTGGCGAGTACGCCCAGGGTCATGGTGAGTGAGTGGGTCGACGGTGCACCACTCTCCTCAGCGGCACGTCTGTCAGCGAAGAAGCGCAATGCGGCCGCCCTGCAGTATGTGCGATTCCTGTTTGCCGGGCCGAGCGTGGTGGGGCTGCTGCATGCAGACCCTCACCCCGGCAACTTCAAGCTCATGAAGGATGGCCGGCTAGGTGTGGTCGACTTCGGGCTGGTGGCACGACTTCCAGACGGCCTGCCACCGGCGATGGGACGGATTTTGAGGATTGCGCAGCAGGGCGACGCTCATCGGGTAGCCGAGGGCTTGCGGGAGCAGGGCTTTGTTGCGTCTGAGATTGAGGCAGAAGATTTGCTCGACTATTTGAGCCCGTTCGTGGAGCCTGCGGCGGTGCCGGAGTTTCAGTTCAATCGCGACTGGATGCGAGAGCAGTTCATCCGGGTACGCGATCCCCACGCCTCAGGCGGAGTGGCGATGAAGCTGAATCTGCCACCCGGCTATCTGCTCATCCATCGAGTGTGGCTGGGAGGTCTGGCCGTCTTGTCGCAGCTCAATGCCAAAGCAGCCTTCGGCGACGTGCTTGAGGAATTCCTTCCCGGCTATGCCGAGGAATTGACCGGGGAGTAAGGCCGACAAGCGGAAACGGCTTGCACCATCAACGCGCGGCACAGCGTGGGGGCTAGGTCGCGGGCACGCGCTTGGCTTGGGGTAGCCAGGACTCCACGGTCGACCCGAAGGGGAGCCTCAAACTGTGCCGCAAATTGATGGTGCAAACCGCTTTCTTAGCTGCCCGCGTCGGCAGACGCAAGCAGCTCTCAAACATCGCCGATGTTATCGGCACGTAGACCCGCATTTGGGGAGAATCGCCGTAATTTCTTGCGTCGGCGTGTCCCGTACGGGTCATGCCGCGGCCTCGTCCTTCGCCGCGGGAGCGAAAGGATCAGCGACCGGGTACTTCCGAGGCCGCCCCCTTGGCCGCTTGTGGGCGACAACGACACCGGCCACGAACAGCTCTCCGCCCCAGACGCCCCAGGGCTCACGCCGCTTCAGCGCACCAGCCAGGCACGCCTCTCGGATCGGGCAGTCCAGGCACAGCGCCTTGGCCAGCTCCACATCAGCGGGCGCCTCAGCGAAGAACAGATCCGGGTCCACTAGTCGGCAGGGCAGCTCGGCGATGCCCAACCGCCCCCTGTGGGGAACGACCATCGGGCCACCTCCTGCGTCATACATGTCGGCCTACTTTGCTGATCATGAGGTGCCCTGGCCCAGTCGAATGGGCATTGGGCTCCTCGAATCTGGCCGGGAAACACGAAGGCCGTGATTCCCGGTTCTGGGAGCCACGGCCCTGGAGGCGGTCGGTGCATTTACACCGGCGGACTACAGGAAGGTGGTCCCATGCTGGTCGAGAACTTGGTATCGGTGACGTCGTATGCGCCCTGTCCGGCAATACGTCCGCCTTGTGCTACGGCTGCCGTAACGGTGCTCTGAGGGCAGACTTCACCCATGCCACGCCACCGGGACCCATTGGTCATTGGATGGCGGAGATGGGCGTGTGGCCCGCCGTGGACGAGAACCGCAACGGCCGGTACAGCCGGCATGAGCACACGCGAGGACTGGAGTTCGGGCATGGTCAGCGCAACTGTGCGTGCATGGGCGCCGCTGCTTCGATTGCTGTCCACCGCACTCCTCCTCTCGGTATTCAGGCTGGCGATGGGCGGCCTTGTGCTCAGGCCGAGCATTAAGGTCCTCGTCAACCCTAGGGCAGTATCGCAAAGCCTTGCAAACACTTTTTTGGTGACGCTTGCCGTATTAGGAAGATGATCTTGCCCGCTCTGCCTCCGTCGCGATAATCGCCAAGAGGTGTTCACCGTACTTGTCTGCCTTCGCATGACCGAGGCCTTGCACCTTGATCAAATCCGGCAGGCTGCGGGGGCGCGCCTCGGCTATGGCGATCAGCGTGGCGTCAGTGAAGACACAATATGCCGGCAATTTCTGGTCCGAGGCTTCCTGGCGTCGCCACTCGCGTAGCAGCGCCATGGTGTGCTCGTCGTAGGTCGCCGGGCAATCCAGATGCCGGCCGATCTTGCGTTCTGCCGCTCCGGTAACCGATCGGCCGCAGGACCGGCAATGCAAGGAGAGAGCCGAGCGGCGGGTACGCCGGAGCGATCGTTGCCCGTTGGCCGGCGCCCTCAGCGCGTCTGGCAGCACCGGCTGCAGGAAACGTGACGGCGTACGGGAGTGGCCGTTGCCGTTTCGGGTTCTCGACCAGGAGATGCGGAGCAATCGCCGGGCGCGGGTAACGCCGACATAGAGCAGCCGCTGTTCCTCGCTAATCTGCTCCGGCGTGGTGGCGAGGACAAACGGAAGTGATCCCTCGTGAATGCCGAGCAGTGCAACGGCGTCCCACTCCAAGCCTTTTGCTGAGTGCAGGGTGCTGACAGTGACGCCTGGGGCGGCCGGGACGTGTTGCGTCTCGGCGCGTCGGTCAAGCTCAGCTGAGACGTCCTGCAGCGTGAGAGGCTCGATGAGAGTTTCACCCGAGGCTGCCGCGTCGTCGGCCTCGGCTTGCAAGTCCTCTGCGACGCTCAGCAATGCCGCCAATGATTCCCAGCGTTCCCGCACTGCACCGCCACCCTCCGGCGGCTGTTGAGTCCAGCCCAAGGCGATGAGGACATCCTTCATCTGCTCCACAGCGCTGCCCTGTTCCGAGCCGGTCATGGCGCGCGCATTGGTTCGCAACGTGACCAAAGTCTGGCGTACTTCGGGTCGCTCGTAGAAGCGCTCGCCGCCGCGTACCAGATAGGGAATGTTGCGATCGGCCAGCGCCTGCTCAATGGCAGGCGACTGGGCATTGATGCGGAAGAGGACAGCCATGTCCCGGAAAGCCACGCCTGCGACGGCTTGCTGAGCGACCCAGTCTGCGACTGCGGCGGCCTCGGCCGACTCGTCAGGCGATTCGACGAATTCCACCTCCGGTCCGGGTGGCTGCTGCGCCTGCAGAGTCACCGGCCGGAAGCCGCCGCGCATTGCATCCTCACCCTTGGCTGCCGCCATGATCGAATTGGCACACCGGACGACCTGAGGCGTCGAGCGGTAGTCGCGCACCAGCCGAACCACGGTCGCCTGCGGAAATCGTTGACCGAATCCGGTGAGGTAACCGGCCTGGGCACCGGCGAAGGAATGAATGGTCTGCGCCGGATCACCGACGACGCACAACTCGGCCCGGTCGCCGCGCCACAGATTCAGCAGTGCCTCCTGCAGCGGACTCACGTCTTGATACTCATCGACCACCAGATGCCGGTACGTCCGGCGGATCGTCTCCGCGATCTCGGGGCGCTCCGACATCAGCGCTGCAGCGCACAGCAGGATGTCTTCGAAATCGATCCGACCACGATCGCGCTTGGCCTTCTCGTACGCCGCGAAAACTCGCGATACCGTCTCGGGATCATAGGAGGCGAGCTGGCGGTTGTGTTTGGCGGCCAACCGCGGATAGTCCTCGGCACTGACATTGCTCACCTTGGCCCATGAAATCTCTGAGACCAGATCGCGCAGGCCAGGCGTGTCAATCCGAACCCGAAGCCGACCGGCGGCCTCAGCGATGACACCCATCCGATTGTCCAGCACCCGCGGCAGCTCGCCGCCATAGACCTGGGGCCAGAAGTACTGCGCCTGCCGCAGCGCGGCGGAATGGAACGTTCGGGCCTGGACACCGTACGTACCCAATTGCTGCAAGCGACCACGCAGCTCGCCGGCGGCCCGGGTCGTAAAAGTTACCGCCAACACCGATGTGGGGCTGTACGCACCGGTCGCGACGCCGTATGCGATCCGATACGTAATAGCGCGAGTCTTGCCCGTACCGGCCCCGGCGATGACGGCGACGGGTCCGGTCAGCGCGGTCGCGACTTGTCGCTGCTCCGGGTCCAGATCATCCAGCAGCGCATCGGGTGACACTTCGGATCTCATCGAGGCTGCAGGCACACCGACACCATAAGGGCACTCACCGACGATCTTCGGTTGCTCACAACGCCCGGCGCACGGTGTGAGATCGGTCGGCGCATTAGTTGCTCAGCGGATACCCGAGTTCGATCTCGGTGATGGCCGGATCGCGATCCATGGTGCGCCGACGACCCGTCTCCACAAATCCATAGGAGCGGTAGCAGCGACCAGCGCGCGCGATATGCCTCCCAGTCTGACGGTTTGGCTCGCCTGATCATGAAGGCCATACCTCCATACTCGCTGCCTTAGCTGGACTTGGACGCCGCGGAGTCTCGCGCTAGCTTCGATGGCGGAGGCGTTCCCGCGGGAACGTCTCCGCTTTTTTGGTTTGTCTTTTGGTTCCAACGCGCCGCGCGCTGTCAGTCCCCCGCCTTAGTGTTGACCGCGACCATGACGCTCTATCTGCATCGTGCCGAGCGTGCGGACCGATTGGTCACTGCTCTCGGGGATCTACTCAATACTCCGCTGCCAGATCCGTTTGCGACGGAGATCATCAGCGTGCCAACGCGGGGCGTAGAACGCTGGCTGTCACAAGGCCTGGCGCAGCGTCTCGGAGCCTCGCCCGGTCGCAGCGACGGCGTCTGCATCGGCGTTTCTTTTCTTTCACCTCGGCGATTGGTAGCACGTGCCCTGGCGGGTAGCGCGGAGGAAGAGGACATCGATCCATGGCAGCCACACCGTGCCGTCTGGCCGCTGCTTCACGTCATCGACGGCTGCCGCGATGAGCCCTGGGCTGCTGTGCTGTGGCACTACCTTGGCCGCGGCGGCTCCACGGAGTTGGACACGCTTCGTGCGGGGCGGCGTTGGTCGACCGCGCGGCATCTCGCTGATCTTTTTGCCGCGTACGCGGCGGTCCGGCCGGCCATGATCGACAACTGGTCACAGGGGCGTGATCTTGATGCCTCAGAATGTCCCTTGCCCGCCGATCGGGCCTGGCAGGCCGAGCTCTGGCGTCGGCTACGCGATGAGCTTGGGGCGCCGAGCCCCGCGGAACGCCTGGCGTCAGCGGTGGCCAGACTCCAGCGGGAACCAGAAAGCAGCGATCTCCCCGAACGGCTGTCGGTATTCGGCGCGACTCGGTTGGCTCCCGACCACCTGCGCGTACTCAACGCGCTTGCTGATCATCGCGACGTGCATCTGTGGTTGCCCCATCCGTCCCCCGCGCTCTGGGATCGCGTAGCGGCGGCAGCCCGAGGAAACGGATTTCATTCCACGAAGCCGTTGCGACGCTCCGACGACACCACAGATGCCTTGGTGCGACATCGGCTGCTGGCATATCTGGGCCGCGACGTGCGCGAGCTGCAACTGGCCCTGACCAAGATCAACCCGAATGTCGTTGATATGCATCATTCGGCAGCTGAAACCATCCCACAGCCACCGACCTTGCTCATCCATCTGCAATCCGACATCGCGGCCAACCGCGCGCCATGGCCAGAGGACAGCCGACCAGTCCTCGGTGGTGGCGATCAGAGCGTGCAATTCCACGCCTGCCACGGTCCTGATCGTCAGGTCGAGGTGCTACGTGAAGTACTCGTCGGCCTGCTCGCCGACGATGCCAGCCTGGAGCCTCGGGACATCGTCGTGATGTGCCCTGACATCGAGAAGTTCGCACCCCTGATCGCTGCCTCCTTCGGCCTGGACACCCCTGAGACGCAGGCCGAGCATCCTGGCCACCGGCTCCGGGTGCGGCTGGCCGACCGATCTTTGCGGCAGCTGAACCCGCTGCTCGCCCTCGTCAGCCGGCTCGTCGGCCTCGCCGACTCTCGGGTCGGTGCAAGTGCACTGCTCGATTTGTGCGCCGTGCCACCAGTCGCTCGGAAGTTCGGCTTCAGTCAGGACGACCTGGAGCGGCTGCAGGATCTCGTGCCTCGGGCGGGTGTTCGCTGGGGATTCGACGCGGCGCATCGCAGCCGATTCCAGATGGGCGAGTTTCGGCAGAACACCTGGGCGGCCGGCCTTGAGCGGCTGCTCCTCGGGGTCACGATGGACGAGACCGATCAGCACTTCCTCGGCACCACGTTGCCATTAGACGATGTCGACGCCGGCGATGTCGATCTTGTCGGACGGCTCGCCGAGCTGGTCGCGCGGGTCAACACGCTGACGGCCGCCTGCAATACCACCCAGCCTCTTGATGCCTGGGTGGAGCTCTTCAAGCAGGCGATCGAGTTGTTGGCGTCTGTTCCAACCGCCGACAGCTGGCAGCTGAGCCACGCCTACCACGAGCTTGGTGATCTTGCCCTCGGGATTGATCAAGCTGGCGACGTCTCACTGAGTCTGGCTGAGATATCGGCGCTGCTGAGCGACGCGTTCCGCGGACGCGCCAGCAGGGCGAACTTCCGAACCGGCACGCTCACGGTCTGCACGATGCTGCCCATGCGATCGGTGCCGCATCGAGTGGTGTGCTTGCTCGGAGTCGACGATGGCGTCTTTCCACGAAAGCCCGCGCCAGACGGGGACAACATCGTCAGTGATGAGGAGTGGGTCGGCGACCACGACGTAAGAAGTGAGGATCGGCAGCTGCTCCTGGACGCGGTCATGTCCGCGCTGGAGCGGTTGGTCGTGATCTTTGCCGGTTCGGATCCGCGTTCTGGAGCGGAGATCCCTCCGGCGGTTCCGATTGGTGAGCTGCTCGATGCTCTCGATACCACGGCGCGTACCGAGGATGGCTTGCCCGTCAGGACCAAGATCACTAGGCGGCACCCGTTGCAGCCCTTCGACGCTGCCAACTTCGCGCCTGGCGGGCTCGGCTCCCGGGACCGGTTCAGCTTCGATCGCGCGGGGCTGCGAGCTGCACGCGCGGCGTCTCGGGAGCGTCGCTCAGCGGTGCAGGTATTCGGCCCCGCGCACCTGTCTGATCCCGCCGAAGACGGCCTGGTCAGCCTCAGCGATCTCGTCCGCTTCTTCAACCATCCGATCCGAGCCCTCCTCTATGACCGGGGTGGGCTGGGGATCATCCGGCCTGATGAGACCCCCGACGAGCAGATTCCGGTCAGCCTCAACGGTCTAGGTGCCTGGAGCATCGGGGACCGGCTATTGCGGCTCCGCATCGCAGGCCACCAACTCGAATCGCTCACAGCAGCCGAGTGGCGACGCGGCTACCTGCCGCCGCGTGGTCTGGGTCAAAGAGCGATCCGCGAGATCACTGACCAGGTTGAACAACTCGTGGAAACCGCGCAGCCGTATCTCAGCGATCGAGCGGCCCCTTACGAGGTACTCGCCGAGCTCGAAGCTGCGCGGCTTACCGGAACTGTGAGCGGGGTGATCGGCGACTCCATCGTCCGCGTCAGCTACTCCAAGCTGGCCGCGAAGCATCGGCTGCAGGCCTGGCTCGAGCTCCTGGCCTTGACTGTGGCCGATCCCGGCCAGTGCTGGCGGTCCGTCACTATTGGACGCGGAGGCTGCTCGCAGCTCGGACCGGTGGACGCAACTTGGGCCGGGCGCGTCTTGGCGGATCTGATCGACCTCCGCAGAACTGGACTACGTGAGCCGCTCCCGTTCAGTCCGAAGACCTCAGCCGAGTACGCGGCGCTGCGCTATCGAGACAGGCAGCCCCAGCCATACCGACGACGGCTGGAGAAGCTTTGGGCCGAGGATCGCGACGAGGCGTACGCGCGGTTCTTCGGGTCCAGCTTGGACGCCATGCTCGACCAGCCGTCGATCCCCAGCGAAGAACGCGGCAGCCTTGCCGAGCCCAGCCGGTTCGGCACCATCGCGCGCAGAGTCTTCCAGCCGCTGCTGTCCGTGGAGAATCTGCGATGACCAGCGATCCGCCTGCGTTCGATATCTGCGGCGAGCTGCCTACCGGAACCACCGTGCTGGAGGCGAGTGCCGGCACCGGCAAGACGTACACAATCGCAGCACTCACCGCCCGCATCATCGCTGAGGGAGCGGCTGAGCTGAACCAGCTGCTGCTGGTCACGTTCGGTCGGATGGCAACGAATGAGCTCCGGCTCCGAGTCCGAGAGCGTCTCGTTGCGGCCGAGAGCTGTCTGGCTGCTGCGATCACCAAGGGCGCCGCAAGCAGGTCGCTCAGCGATCTCGAGGTCCTACTCTGCACCGGCGATCCGGAGGAGCTCGAGGCTCGCCGCGACCGGGTGACGCACGCGCTTGCTGAGTTCGATGCCGCCACGATCGCCACGACGCATGAGTTCTGCCTGCAGATGCTCGATGGCTTGGGGGTGCTTGGTGATCGCGAGCCGCATGCCACGGTCGTGGAGCACCTGACTGATCTGACCCGGGAAGTGACCACCGACCTCTACCTCCAGCGTTACGCCGCAAGCGGCTCGCCGCCTGTGACATACGACGAGGCGTTGGAGGTGGCCAATCACGCGGTCCAGGCGGTGCATGCTCGACTCGCTCCCAACGGGCTTGGCCGCGATGACCCGACAGGTAGTGGGGAGCGGGTAGCGTTCGCGACCGCCGTTCGGCGGGAGGTAGAACGCCGCAAACGGGTGGCCAACCTCTTCACCTACGACGACATGCTGACCCGGCTACGCGATGCCTTGGCCGATCCTGAGCAAGGGCCTGCAGCGATCGGCCGGCTGCGCAAGCGCTACCAGATTGTCATGGTCGATGAGTTTCAAGACACCGACCCCATCCAGTGGGAGATCCTGCGTCGCGCGTTCCATCGGCATTGCACGTTGATCTTGATCGGCGATCCGAAGCAGGCGATTTATGCGTTCCGTGGTGCCGACGTCTTCAGCTATCTCGATGCGGTGCAGCAAGCGGACCAGGTCAAGACGCTGGCCGTGAACCGTCGCAGTGACCAAGCCCTGGTCGATGCACTCGGTGTGCTGATGGGCGACGCCGCCTTGGGTGACGAACGGATCGCCGTACGCTCTGTGGCGGCTCAACATCAGCAGCGGCGACTGACTGCACCAGCGAACGGGCAGGTCCGCAACAGCGAGGGCCTCGCGGCACCGATCCGGGTTCGGGTCATGCTGCACGCGGTCGATGCGGAGAAGGTGCCGAGTGTGGCAACCATCCGGCCTCAGATCGCTGATGATCTTGTGGCTGACATCACCGCGTTGCTGGGTTCAGGTGCAGAACTGCTTGACGGACAGGGTCCGCGACCGCTGCTCCCCTCCGACTTTGCCGTTCTGGTACGCAAGAACGAACGCGGCGAGGCGATCCGCGATCAGTTGATCAAAGCGGGCGTACCCGCGGTCATGTATGGCGCCAGTTCGGTCTTCGCGTCATCGATGGCACAGGACTGGCTAACCCTGCTGCTCGCCCTCGAACAAACACGGCAACCAACGGTCCGGCAAGCTGCCCTGACGTGCTTCTTCGGCTGGACCTTCGCCGACTTAGTCGCCGCCAGCGAGGAGTCGTTGATTGAGCTCACTCAGCGCGTCCGTTGGTGGAGCAAGGTGCTTGAAAGTCGTGGGGTCGCCGCGCTACTGGAAACCGCGACAACCGATGAGCGAATCCCGGAACGTTTGCTCAGCCTGGGTGGTGGCGAACGAATGCTGACCGACCTACGCCATCTCGGCCAGAGTCTGCACGCGGCGATGACCTCCTCCCAACTCGGCGTTGGGGCGCTCGTCGAATGGCTGCGGTCCCGCATCTCCGAGGCACACCACACCGGCACGTCCGAAGTCACCCGGCGTCTGGAGACAGATGCCGAGGCGGTGACGATCTTGACTGTGCATCGCAGCAAGGGCTTGGAGTTTCCCATCGTCTATCTCCCCGAGGCTTGGGATCGGCACGCCAGTGGCTCCGATGAGGGCCGAATTCTGAGATTGCATGAGCCGACTGCTGTAAGTCGTGGCGAATGCGTCCTCGATGTCGGTGGTCGGCACGGTCCAGGAAGGCCCGAGCGGTTCGCGCGCTACCGCGACGAGGAGTCTGGAGAAGACCTACGGCTGCTCTACGTCGCGTTGACACGAGCGAAGTGTCAAGTGGTGACCTGGTGGGCGCCATCCTTCAACACACCGGCTTCGGCCTTGCAACGCTTTGCTTCGCGCAAGTCCGGTAATCCCCCGATACCGACAGCGGCCTATCCACTGAACGGCGATCCCTTCACCCGTCGCGAGCTTGGTCCGGGATTCAGCGTTGAGGAATTGGCTCCCCGCGGCTTGACCGAGTGGCGGCTCAATGCCGAACCGCAGCCTGTGCTCAATGTGCGCAGCTTCGAGCGCGAGCTCGATCTGACCTGGCGGCGGACCTCCTACTCCGGCCTCACGGCGGCTGCGCACGGCGCTGACACAGCAGTGCCAGGTGTGGGAAGTGAGCCTGACCTCACACGCGAAGACGACGAATCTGCTCCAGTCAGCTCGACGGCAAGCCTTAGCCAGCTGGAAGCCAACCTGGCTGGGGACGGTCTTACGAAGCTCTCGCCTATGCATCATCTGCCGTCCGGCGCAGAATTCGGGACAGCTGTGCATGCGGTATTCGAGCGCGTCGACCCGACGGCTGCCGACCTGCTGGCGGCGCTCCGTCAGGCGTGTGCGGCGACATTGGCGCAGGTTCCGGCCGGAACGATCACTGCTGAGGACCTGGCAAGTGCGCTGCTCCCAGCCTTCCGTACGCCACTGGGAGCCCTTGCCAATGAACTGCGGCTCTGTGACATTCCACGCAGCGACCGGCTTGCCGAGCTTGGCTTTGAATATCCGCTCACGGGCGGCGATGCCACGAACACTGACGTCACCTTGGGCTTAGTGGGGCCACTGCTGCACCGCCACCTCACTCCGTCGGACCCGCTGGC